>Ga0134128_10000209_pt1 | contig 83114 bp, 75 predicted proteins | sample KB31754_FD_96462 | JGI IMG/M metagenome (GOLD analysis project Ga0134128, IMG submission 96462) | Terrestrial soil microbial communities with excess Nitrogen fertilizer from Kellogg Biological Station, Michigan, USA - KB3-175-4 | ecosystem: Environmental > Terrestrial > Soil > Unclassified ... | reverse complement strand
GCGGCGAGCAGAACGACTGGTTTACCTCGCTGGAAACCTGGATCGAAATGATTGTGCTGGTGGTCAGCTTCACCTATTTCGTGGCGCACACCATGTTCACGCCGGCCGGCAAATCCTTTGTCGACTATCACCTGCTGAAGAATTCGAACTACGTGACGGGCCTGTTGTTCATCTTCATCGTCGGCCTCGTGCTGTTTGCCACGCGTGCGCTGATGCCGACCATGCTGCAAAACCTGATGGGTTATTCGGCCAAGGATACCGGCTTCGTCACGGCGCCGTCCGGTTTGGGCACGATGTTCGCGATGATGATCGTCGGGCGACTTGTGGGCAAGATCGACTTCCGTTTCCTGCTCGCCATCGGTTTCGCCGTGACGGCATTTTCGCTGTGGCAGATGGCAAACTATGCGCCGGCGCTGCAGGAATCGAACATCGTCTGGCCTGGCGTCATTCAAGGCCTGGGCCTCGGCCTGGTATTTGTGCCGCTTTCAGCTGCCACCTTCGCCACGCTCTCGCCCGAGATGCGGGCGCAGGGCACGGCCATGTACAGTTTGATCCGTAACATCGGCAGCAGTATCGGCATTTCACTGGTGCAAACGCTCCTGGTGCGCAACAGCGCCACGGCGCATGCGTCCATTACGGAAAAAATCAACATCACCAACCAGGGCTTCCTCGACCCCGCCGTATCGGCCGCGTATGGCTTGAGCAGCAACGTCGGTGCGGCCAGCCTGAACGGCGAAATCACACGCCAGGCAATGATGATCGGCTACCTTGACGATTTCCGCCTCATGCTTTTGCTGACGCTGGCCGTGATCCCGCTGCTGCTCGTGATCCGCCCGGCCAAAGCCACCAATGCCGAACCGGTCGTCGATCATGCGGCCATGGAGTAAAGACCCCACCATGAAAAAACTTCCCCTACCCAAGATTCTTTCCTGCGCCCTGCTGTTGACGCTGGGTGCGTGCGCCAGCATGTCGGACGACGGCAACGTGCTGCCGCAGCGCGACATGGCCAGTGCGCAACTGGCGCAAGGCATCAAGCTGGCGCACGAAGGCTGGCCGCCCGCGCTGTGGTGGACCCAGTATGGCGACACCCAATTGAATGCCTTGATCACCCAGGCTTTGAAAGACAGCCCCAGCATGCAGGCGGCCAATGCCCGCTTTGCCACGGCGCGCGCGACCTTGCAGTTCAACGTGGCCGACCAGGGTGCCAAGCTCGATGCCGACGCGTCGATTAACCGCCAGCGTTATTCGGGTAACGGCTTCTTCCCGCCGCCCATCGGTGGCTCGTGGTACACCGAAACCACGCCGCAGCTGGTGGCAAGCTATAACCTCGACTGGTGGGGCAAGCACAAGGCTGCTATTGGCGCGGCCGTCGGTGAAGTCAATGCGCGCATGGCGGAAAACGCCGAAGCCGAGGAAAGCCTCGTGGCCGCCGTGGCGCAGACCTATTACGGCATCCAGGCCGATTGGGCGCGGCTCGACAATCTGAAGCAACTGCAGAGCCTGCAACAGCAAATGGTGGATGACAAGGCCAAGCGAATTGCGCATGGCGTGGCGGCATCGGCGGCAGAACGCCAGGCCGAAATCGACCTTGGCGCCACGCGCCAGCAGATAACGCGTGGCGAAACCGAAGTGGCACACGAACGGGAAGCCTTGCGCGCACTGATCGGCGGCGACGCGCAGGCGCTGTCCGACCTTGCTCCACACCCGCTGCCGCAAATCGACGCCGCGCTGCCGGCCCGGCTCGACGGCGATTTGCTGGCGCGCCGGCCCGACCTGCAAGCGGCACGCTGGCGTGTCGAAGCCTCGCTCGACCGCATCGATTCGGCCAAGGCGGCGTTCTACCCCGATATCAACCTGACCGGCTTCGTCGGCAACGACGTGATTGCGTTTGAAGACTTGCTCAAGGCGCCCAGCCGTACCTTCTTCCTCGGCGCCACCTTCAACCTGCCGCTGTTCGATAACGGCCGCCTGAATGCCAAGCTGCTGGCTTCGCGCAGCAAGCGCAATGAAGCGATTGCCGATTACAACGAAGCGGTGGTCGATGCCGTGCGCGACGTGGCGCAGCGCGGCGTGGCGATCCAGGGCGTGCAAAAGCTGATCGAGGAACAAGACAGCACCAGTTCGGCAACCCGTGCTTTGCTCAAGGGCGCGCAGTCGCGCTATAAGCAGGGCCTGGCTGACCAGGCGACGCTCTTGACGGCGCAACTGGGCGTGACACGCCAGCGCGACGCCGAGCTGCAATTGCAGGCGCAGCAGATTCAAAACAACATCGCCCTGGTGAAAGCCCTGGGCGGCGGTTATGTGGCGCCGCAAACCGATGCCGCCGCAGTATCGAAGCAATAAGCGAAACAATCAGCGTAACAGCAGGCAGAATCCACCATGACTACCGAAACCCAAACCAACGCCAACCCCGAAGCCAAGAAGCGCCGCACTGTGCTGTTCGGCCTGACGGCGCTCTTCATCATTGCCGCCATTGCCTACGTCATCTATTACGAAATCGTGCTGACCCAGCGTGAATCCACCGACAATGCCTACGTCGGCGGCAACATGATCACGCTCACTTCGCAAGTCAGCGGCAACGTGCAGGAAATCCGCGCCGACGAAACCCAGATGGTCAAGGCCGGCACCGAAGTCATCAAGCTCGATCCGCTCGATGCCGAACTGAACCTGCGCCAGGCCGAATCCAAACTCGGCGCCGCCGTGCGCCAATTGCGCCAGCGCTACGCCGACGTGGCGCAATACGAAGCCGCCATCGAGCAGCGCAAGCTGGTGCTGCAACAGGCCGAAGACGACCTGGCACGCCGTGCTCCGCTGGCGGCCGACCACACGCTGTCGACCGAGGAAGTGACCCACGCGCGCCAGAACGTGGCGGAAGCGAAGGCGGCGCTGTCGGTCGCGCAATCTCAACTGGAAGCCGCACGTTCCAGCATTTCCGGTGTCGACATCGTCAACCATCCGAGCGTGCAGGCGGCCAAGGCTGACTTCATCGCAGCCTGGGTCGCAGCACGGCGCAACGCCATCCTGGCGCCGGCTTCGGGCTACGTGGCCAAGCGCAGTGTGCAGGTCGGTGCCCACATCGTGCCGGGCACAGCCTTGATGTCCATCGTGCCGCTGGACCAGTTGTGGATCGACGCCAACTTCAAGGAGTCGGAATTGCAGAACCTGCGGATCGGCCAGCCGGTGAAGATCGAAGCCGACATCTATGGCGGCAAGGTGGAATACCACGGCAAGCTGGTTGGCCTGGCGGCCGGCACGGGCAGCGCGTTTTCGCTTTTGCCTGCACAAAATGCCACGGGCAACTGGATCAAGATCGTGCAGCGCGTGCCGGTGCGTATTGCGCTCGACGCGAAGGAATTGGTGGACCATCCACTGCGCATCGGTTTGTCGACCGAAGTGACCGTCGACACACATAGCCGCGACGGCGCCGTGCTCGGCGCGCCGGCGGCGTCCGCACCGGTTTATTCCACGGAAGCACTGGGCCAGCCGGTAGCCGAAGCCGAAGTGATGGCGAAGAACGTCATCGAAAAGAACCTTACAAAATAGAAAACAAGCCCTCACCCGCATGGCGGGCGAGGGGCGCAGCTTCAATCCGCAGCCGGGAAATCCACTACGGTGTCATTGATCCGGTTGAACAGGTTGGTCAAATTGATTGCCGCCATCGCCAGCGTGACATCGGTGATTTGCGCATCGTTGTAACCCGCCGCACGCACGGCCTCCAACTTTTCCGCCGGCAGCGTGCCCGAAGTCGTGGCCAGCTCGCGCACGAATGCAGCCAGCGCGTCTTGCCTGGCATCTTCACTCGTTTCGCCATGGCGCGCCGCCAGGATCGCTTCACGGCTCAAACCGGCACGTTTGCCGACCATGGTGTGCGCAGCCAGGCAGTAGTCACAGCCGGCATGTTCGCTGACCACCAGCTTGATGATCTCGATTTCCTTTGCCTTCAGGCTGCTCCTGCGCAGCGCCGCATCCAGATTCAACACCGACTCCAGTGCGACGGAGCTGTTTGTGCCCATGGTCAGGTAGGCATTGGGCACCTTGCCGGCCGCCTGCTTGATCATGGCGAACAGGTTGGCGGCGGCAGAGCCGGCTTCATTGACGGGTTGGGTGAACAGACGGGACATGATGTTTCCTTTCAGTGTTTGTTGGAATGCCTCATGGCATGGCTGCAGTATAGGCAGGCATGGTGAGTTGATGAATGCTAAAAAATATCTATAATTTGCTTATTCGTCTCAAAATGTGAAGCCATGGATGCCTTGAGCCATTTGCTAGCCCTGCACCCCTTGCGCACTGCACTGGAAGTGCGCTGCCATTTCGCCGCTCCGTGGGTGATCGACCATGCTGCCGTCGAACCCGGCGTTGCGCCTTATCACCTGATCATTGAAGGCCAGGCCTGGCTCGAAGCTGGAGGGGGCGAGCCCCTGGCGCTGCAGGCCGGAGACATCGTGGTTTTTCCACATGGCGTGGCGCACCGCATCCGTACCGACCATGCCGAACTGGCCAAACCCCACATCGTGGCCAGCGCTGGCCATGTGAAGCAAAGTACTAATGAGGGTGATGGCCCGGCGGCTGAAGTCTTGTGCGGCCAGTTCGAGTTCGGCGATGCCGGCAGCCGGGTGTTGCTTAATGCCATGCCCAGCCTGATCCACGTCAGGACGGCCGAGCGCGAAGACTTTGCCGGCTTGCGCAGTCTGGTTGCGATGCTGCGCAGCGAAAGTGCGAATCTGCGACCCGGCGCGGCCGCCGTTCTGGCGCAATTGTCGTCGGCCCTGTTTGCGCTGGTGATCCGTGCCTGGCTGGAACAAGCCGAAGAACGGCCCGGCTTGTTCGCACTGTTGGCGGAACGGCGCCTTCAGGCTGCCTTGCAAGCCATGCTGGCTGAACCCGGTGCCGATTGGTCGCTGGAAAAACTGGCCGCGCTTTGCCATATGTCGCGCGCCACCTTCGCGCGCCTGTTTGGCCGCATTGCCGGCAGCACGCCGGCCGCGGTCTTGCTCAATATCCGCATGGCGCAGGCCGCTGCGCTGCTGGCGCAAGGCCAGGCTAGTGGCGAGGTCGGCATGGCAGTGGGTTACCAGTCCGAAGCGGCCTTCAACCGGGTGTTCAAACGGCACTTTCAACAAGCACCTGGCGCATTCCGGCGTCAGCGGCGCATGAATTGATTGCCGCCTGGCAAGACTCGTCCAGCGGTTACAAATAATTCCAGCAAATGGGTGGAAATACGGTGGTGTTGGCGCGCGGGATTCGGCTATGATGTGAAAATAGCATTGTCAATCTGGAATCAATAATAACCAGATACTATAAGTGAGGCTTTGCCTCGATCGTGGCACTCCGCATCCTAGGGGAAGATCATGTCGAACCATCTCGTGCCGGAACAGGCGCGTGCCTACATGCACAAACTGCTCGAAGCGGTACACCGCTCCGGCGCTTCAGACATGTTCATCACAGCCGGTTTTCCGCCCAGCATGAAGGTGCACGGGGAAATCCGTACCCTCTCCACTGGCAAGTTGACGCCAGAATTGAGCCGCTCCTACGTCACGTCGCTGATGAGTGATCTGCATAAGGCCGAGTTCGAGCAAGCCAAGGAATGCAACTTCGCCATCACTACCGATTTTTGCCGCTTCCGTGTCAATGCCTTCCTGCAGCAACAGCACACCGGCATGGTGATCCGTACCATCGCCAGTGAAGTGCCGACACTGGAAAAATTCAAGCTGCCGGAAATCCTGAAAGACATCGTCATGGCCAAACGCGGCCTGGTGCTGATGGTGGGCGCGTCGGGTTCGGGCAAGTCGACCAGCCTGGCAGCCATGCTCGACCACCGCAATGCGCAAGCCAGCGGCCACATCGTGACGGTGGAAGACCCGCTGGAATTCGTCCACGAAAGCAAGAAGTGCGTGATCACGCACCGCGAAGTCGGGGCCGACACGCACTCGATGCTGCACGCACTGAAAAATGCCATGCGCCAGGCGCCCGACGTGATCATGATCGGCGAAGTGCGCGACACCGAAGCCATGGAACACGCCATCGCGTTTTCCGAAACCGGCCACCTGTGCCTGGCTACGCTGCATGCCAATAACACCAACCAGACGCTGGACCGCATCGTCAACTTCTTCCCGGAAGAGCGCCGCGCGCAATTGCTGATGAGCCTCTCGTCCAATCTCAAGGCCATCATTTCGCAGCGGCTGGTACGCTCGGAAGAGGGCAAGCGCCGCGTGGCGACCGAAATCCTGATCAACACGCCGACCATTTCCGAAATGATCTTGAAGGGCCAGTTCCAGAGCATCAAGGAAGCCATGGCCAAGTCGCGCGAAATCGGCATGCGCACCTTCGACCAGGACTTGTTCGACCTCTATGACGCCGGTGAAATCGGTTACGACGACGCCTTGCGCAATGCAGACTCGATGAATGAGCTGCGCCTGAACATCAAGCTGAAGGCGCAGCGCGGCGAGCCGGGCAAGCCGCCGGCATCGGTCAGTGCGACGGCAGCGGCTGCCGCTGCCGCGGCTTCGGCGCGGGTGCACGCGCGCTAGGATAGTGTGAGATAGTGGCGCGATGAATGCAAACCTGGCGCCACCCATCGTCCTGATTCCCGATTTCCTGCCCGACCCCGGCAAACTGTTTTCGCTGCTGCGCGACACGGTAACGTGGGACGAGCGCATGCGCGCACGCAAGACCGCCAGTTTCGGCGTCTCGTATGACTATTCGCAGATCAGCTACCCGGAAACACCCATGCACCCGAATCTCGTCCATGTCTGTCATGGCATTGAGGAAAAGCTCGGATTTCGCCCCAACAACTGCCTGATGAATTACTACCCGGACGGCAGCTCGGCCATGGGCTTCCATTCGGACTCAAGCGAAGAACTTGCACCGGGCACCGGCGTAGCCATTGTTTCATTGGGCGCGGAACGGCCCATCGTTTATCGCAACAAGGCGGACCGCACCGTTGAACATGCTTATCCGCTTGCCGCAGGGTCATTGCTTTACATGAGCCAGGAAATGCAGGCTGAATGGCTGCATGCGATTCCCAAGGCCGAAGGATGTGGTGAGCGCATCAGCCTGACGTTTCGCCACATCCTCAAGTAATCATTAACTCAGCAAAGGACCACGGCGCCATTGTCGGCTGCCATGTAACCCATGGTCGATTCTGTTTAAACGCGTGGGTCAAAAAGTTGACTGGCCCTACATGATGGAAAATCAAGCTGGCGGGGCTTCAGAATTTGCGCCTTGCGGGTTCGGACACAGGTTGAAAGCGTTGAGGCTTTCCATCAGCCGCTGATGGTAGATCGAAGACCATGACGGTTCGCCTTTCTCCAATTCATAGTCTTGATCGCCGTCCGGTCTGCAACTTCTTTCAATGACATAGTTGCTCCTGACGTTCAGTTCGCGGATTTGGGCTGCGACGGTTTCAGCCCGGGCGTCCTTGCTGCGCCGATAAGTATCCAGTTGCTGGATCAACAGCGCCGGGAAGACTTTCGATCTTTCCTTGCCCGAACCTATCGAATAGAACCACGACATGGCCCGGAGCAGCTTCGGCTGCTTGCTGTCGCGCGCATCGAATTCGGATTGCAGCTCATCCAGGGCGGCCAGAGCCGTCGGCTTGTCATTGAGCATGGTTGCGGCATGCGCCTGAACCAGCAGCAATTGTTGTGTGAGCGCCTCCGCTTTGGGCAATCGGCGCAGGGTTTCGTTGGCCAGTGCGAGCGCGGAGTCGGGATGGCCTTGCGCCATTCGAATCAGGCAGATATTGCGTGCCGCTTCGGCGATATATAGCCCGGCCATTTCCTGATTGGCTGCTGCCTTATCGTCCGGCATGTTGGCGCGATAGGTTTGCATCAACAAACTTTCAGCCTCGTCCGGTTTGCCTTCCGCATAGCGTCGCATTGCCAGAGCCTGGCGTATCGACGCCTGGGTCATCCCCGCTTCGCTCTGGCCGACCAGCGCATATGCCGTCTGCAGATCGCTGTCCCGGTGCGTTTTGTCGCCGTGCACGTCTTGCAGATACAGGTCGAGCAGTAATGAGAGACGTTTTTCGTGGTCGAGCGACTTGGACGAGGCAATTTCATCGCGCGCCTGTTGCATGAGTTGCCTGTCGCTGCCGTCACTATCGGTGCCTTCGTGGTCGGGGCGGCGTGCGCTTGCCAGCGCAAGCAATGTGGTGATGCGCCGCGCATCGCCCTCCGGCCATTTCCGCGCGACATCCCAGGCTTGCTCGGCGGATTCAAGATCGCGGTCTTCCTGGGCATCATAGATCAGGATCTCCCACTTGTCGGAATCGGTCTTGGCGTCATCGAGCATGGCTTGCTTTTGCTTGCGCCAATCATCCGTGGCATTCAATGCATTCTGTTGTGCATCAGGGGCGCGGACAATCAGGTGGCTGGCGGGATGAAACAGGGCCACGGCGCCGGCGACCGGCAGGATCAATAGCGCAGTGAAGTAAATCGCCATGCCGGCCAGGGACGTGCGCCAACTTGCTGGCTTGACGAGCAATGCGGGTGCCGCAGCGCCAGCCGTCTGGGCGGCGACATTGAGAGGTACCAGCCTTCCACTTTCCAACTGCTGCATATCGATCAGACGGTTGTAAGCCGTTTCCATATCGACTGGGGCTGTACCATATTCCTTGCGATAAGCCGCAAGCAGGCGCGCGATCCTGAAGTGCCTGGGCAGGGACATCGCGCCGAAGGCCAGTAGCACGACGAAAATTGTATCGTGTAGATACACGACAGCAAACAGCAGCGGCAACAGCGATAGCAGGGCCAGCACGAAACGGGCATAGATCCATCTGTCCGATAACAGAGCTTCCACTATTTGCCCGCCGTCGAGCGGCACGATGGGAAGCAGGTTGAGCAGGTTGATGACGATAAAGGTAAGCGCCAGTTCGGGCACCCAATCGGCGTGGATCCAGCCGCGCGACTGCATCAGGAAAATGGCAAAGCCGAATATCACGCCCGGCACCGGGCCGGCCAGCAATACGAAGAGGCGCCGCCACAACGATACCGTCGTCGGCTGCCCCATGGTTACCCCGCCCAGTCCCGGTACGAAAAAGATCTTGACGTCGCGATAGCCGGAGGCAAGCATGGCCAGATAATGTCCGCCTTCGTGGATAGCCACCACCGCCAGCAATATCAGGGCGGTTTTCAGGGAAAACAAAAGTGCGCCGACTCCGAAGAACGCCAACGCGCTGAGCAGGGTGCCCCCGGCATTTCTGCCCGTCCTCGGTGCAGCTTTCTTAGCTGCGGGGGGAGGCCCGGCTTTCCGTTCAGGTATGTTTGTAGCCTGCTCGCCTGATTGAGCAGGAAAGTCGACCGAACGGTGCGGCGCGAACAATTTGTTGATTTCTTCAAACAGCAACCTGCTGCCCTCGGGGGACAGGCCCGTCCTGGCGGCCTTGGCTTCCCTGGTCCAATCGGCATTGATGGCCGCCGACAGGCGCAGTTTGCCGATGCGTTCCTGCATTGCGATCCTGTCATCGGCGGAGTGCACTGCACGAGGCAGATTGCCTTTGGCAATCTCCTGCTGTAAACGCGCATTGTGGCAAGCGACGATTTGCGCAACCGGCGTGCCGTAGGGCACAAACATTTCCTCGATCCGATCCGATTTTGGGGCATAGCTTGCGTCTGCGCGATTATTGGTGCGCAGGAAGCGGCCGTCGGCAAGTTCGCTTTCGATATCGTAGAAGGTGCGCTTGCGCATGCCGTTTCTCAGCGTGTCGAAGGCCTGGCGCAAGCGCGAATGGAGCATCCTTTGGAAAAAGGCGTTGATGAAACCTGCAAGATTCCATCCCGACTGCGAAATATCCACGACGACGGTTTCGTCGGCGGAGACCAGGGACCGTATCAGGCTGGTTGTGACGTGACGCCCTTGTGCCCTGGCAAAGCGAAAGGTCAGCAAATATGAAAAGCCAAGCTCTGCCAGGACGGATTCGGCGACCTTCGTCGTCTTGGGCGGGGCTCCCGAATTTGCAGGCTCAACGATCTCGTACGGCTTGGCCGTGCCGTTTTCTTCAAGGAAAGAAGACGCAATTCGTCGGGCAGTCTGCGGAATGGAAAGGCACATGGTCGGCTTGCTTTCTCAAGCAGTTCAAGATACTCGATAGTCCGCCACCAGCATCGCATGGAACAATCATAGAAATACGACAGAAGCGGCGGATTGCTTGCCGGAAGTATAAGGCTAACGCAGGCTCAAGGTGCCTTTTTTCCACATCGGATCCTGCCATTTGTAGAACACGCTCAAGGACCGCGGATCGCTGGCACGCTTTTCACTTTCCATGCTCGTCAAGTCGAGCAGTTCGAAGCTGCGCTTGAAATGCCCGTCCACGCGCACTTCGCGTGCGGCCAGCATCTTGTTTGCGCCCGGAACCCAGCCGGCGAATTCAAGATAGCCTAGGTCGGGGTTGTCGCCGGGCGGCAGGATGTCGATGGTCCAGCCCTGCTCGGTTTGACGGAATACCCAGAGTTCGCGCCAGCTATCCATCGGTTGCACGGCCATTGTGGCTGCGTTTTGCTGGGCATTGACGGTAAGCGAGGCGGGCCATACCACGCCGTAGGTGCAGCGTTTGGCCAGCGGATTTTTCGCATCGTGTTTGGCATCGGTCAGGCTGATGCAGGTTTGTCCCGTTTCGCCGGGCGCAGTCGTCAGGGCCAGACCCGTGCGCGGCAGCGGCTGTGGTTCCGCCGCCCAGCGCGAAGCGGCGGCGCGTACGGCTGCCTCGGTGTATTCGGTATTGTCCGCTTCGGCCAGTTCTTCCTTGTTGACGGCGGCCAGTTCGGCGATGGCGCGGTTGGCCGCATCCTGGGTCGGCTGGTGGGCGCGTGCCTTTTCGAAGGCAATGCTGGACCAGACGCCGGCGCGGCGGATATGCAGTCGGTTCTTTTCATATTCCGGCAGGTCGGCGAGCTTGACGCGTTCCAGCGTTTCGGCACGCCATTGGTCGAGGTTGTTGCGGTCCAGCGGAATCAGGTTCGGGTCAACGCATTCGGCACGCGTCAAGGCCAGTGCGGCGCGGGCCTTTTGTTCCTCACTGCCAGACATGGCCAGCACGCGGCGGAAGGCTTCGCCGTTGTAGCACAGCTGCATGCGGCCTTCATGCTCATAGCTCTGAATGGACACGCCATAGCTTGCCACCACTTCCAGGTGGGCTGCGACGATGGTGTCGTCGGCCTTGGAGAGTTTGCCTGAAGCACGCCGTGCCAGCCGGTCGGCCATGGTGCCCAACGCATCGAAGGCTTCGGCATTGATGGCTTCGGCCGGCGCGGCCTTGAGATAGGCGGCGGTGTAGGCGATACCGAGCGATTCTTCACCCGGCGTGTCGCGCAGGAAGCGCACCACGGCCATCAGGCTGGGGGCGTCTTTCGCTTCGAGCGATTGTTCGCGCACGGCGGTGGCCTGGATATAGCCGCCGCGTTCGCGCCGGTGGTCATAGACTTGCAGGTAACCCATGCGTTCGCCGCGCACTTCGAGGGTATCGCCTTGCCACAGCACGGCTTGCTGCTGGGCCGAGTCGCGCGGTGCGGCGCGCAGGGCCGCGCTGTCTTGGGTGACGATGGCCACCAGGGCGAGTGCGATCAAGCTCATTGCTGGGCCTCCGGCACGTTGTCTTGCGCCTGCACGTTGGTATCAGCCGGCTTGGGGTTGTTCGCCTGGTTCATGCCCAAGAGGCCCGAACCGATGAAGCTGCCCGATACGGAAGGCGGTGCGATGATGACGGAAATCTTGTCCGACAATTTGTCGGCCATGGTCTTCTGGATCAGCAAGGGGTTCTTCGAAATCAGAGCGCCATCACGTTCGAGCTGGGCGCTGGCGATCTTGCCCACCGAATCGAGACGGTAAGCTTCAGCGTCGGCCAGCTTGCGGCGTGAATCGGCTTCACCGGACGCTTCGATGCGACGGGCTTCGGCATTGCCTTCGGCGGTCTTGACGCGCGCCACCTTTTCTGCCTCAGCTTCAAACTGGCGCTGTTCGATCTGCTTTTGCTTGAACGGCAGCACGTGCTTCATGGCTTCTTCCTGCGCCTTGGCCGCGATGATCTGCTCATTGCCGGCCGCTTCGGCGGCTTTTTCGCGCTTGACCTTGTCGGCTTCGGCTTCCAGTTCGGTTTCCTTGATCTGCTTGTCCTTCAACTCGAGTGTGTACTTCATCTTTTCGGTTTCAAGTTCTTCGGTCAGCAGGTTTTCCATGCCGCGGCGGTATTCGGGCGGCAAGTCGACCTGGCCCATGGTCACGCTTTTCAAGATCACGCCGTCGGCGGCGAGCTTGGGTTTCAGGCTGTCTTCGATTTCCTTCTGGATCTCACCGCGCTTGGCTGAATAGATGTCGCGCACCGAATAGTGCGTGAAAGCCTGATAGATCACGCCCTGCACTTCAGGCTCGATGATTTCACGGTCCAGGTGCTCAGGCAGCTTTTTGGCGATGATGGTCACCTTGGCCGGGTCGAGCGCATAGCGTACCGTGACGTCGACGCCGATCGACAGGCCTTCCACCGATTGAAACGGCGCCGCGCCATTGGCCTTGGTATTTTTTTCCGGATGGTAGACCTGGTCCAGCAGCGAATAGCGGCGCAGTTCATGCAGGCCGGGCACGACCATGGCCACGCCTTCGTGCAATTCGGTGATGTCGCCGGTCAGGCGGTTGGTGCGCACGCCGACTTCGGAAGGCTCCAGCGTCTTGAATGGCGGATGCGAGTACAGTTCGTAGCCGCTGATCACCACCACGCCGGCACCGGTCAGCGGCAGCCAGAAACGGCGTAAGAAACGGACCAGCGAGCGGGTGAGGCTGGCCAGGCCTTCAATGAGTCTTTCGAAGAGGCCGATCAAGCCATGGAACAGGGAATCGATGAAGTCCGACATGATGTTTCCTCCAGGTGGTTTGTCGATGGAGGCATCTTGCGCCGCGGCCCGGGGAAGCAACAATGCCGCGGCTGCCCGGCTTGCTTCATGGGGTGGTGCCATACGGTCCGCCGTGTGAAGAAATCTTCACGGCGCGAGGGAGACTTTTCAGGAAAAACCGGGGATACTGTCAAAAAATCGCGGAGAACAGGTATGTCGAAGTCAGCAGGCAAAGTGGCCGTCATTGAAGACGATATTCCCACCAGCAACCAGTTGCGTGGCTGGATCGAGTCGGCCAAGCCCGGCATACGCGTCGACCAATGGCACACGCGCGACGACGCCGAGGCGGCTCTCGCACGGGAAGACTATGACCTGGTGGTGCTTGACATCGAACTGGGGCGCGAGCGCCATGCGGGCGTGGCCATCATCAATGCCATCAACAAGAGCCGGCCGACGCCGGTGCTGGTGGTCTCGGCCATGCCGGCCACCATATACCGCAGCATCATGAAGGCGCTCGACGCCTGGGATTACCTGCAAAAAGCCACCTTCGAGGAAAACGACTTCATCGATACCTTCCTTGAAATCCTGCGTGCGGCGAAAGACAAGGGGAGTGGTAAAGACGTCGCCAACGGTAACGACCTCTCAATTGACCCGCTACGGCAAAAAACACCCATGTGGCGCAATCAGCGCGTCAACCTGCCCTTGACGGCGCAGCGCATCCTGATGGCGCTGTACGAACACAAGGGCCAGGTGGTGACCTACGAACAGCTGTTCCAGGTGGTCAAGAGCGGGCGCAATCGCGACAATATCCGCAAGCATGTCTCGACCATACGCGACGCCTTCCGCGAAGTCGATCCCGACTTCGCCGGCATTGAAAACATCCCCATGCGCGGTTTCCGCTGGACCGAGTGAGGGCTCGATGAGCCTGCCCAACCTGGCGCAGTTCCGGCTGCGCATCCTGTTCCGTGGCGCCTTCCTGCTGCTGGCACTTGCCACCATCGGGCTGGCGCTGTACGTGCTGCAGCAGGAAAAGCAGCTCTCCTACAATAATTACCGCTATGGCTTGAAAAAGACCGGGGAGCAGATTGCGGCCACCTTGCGCCACCCCACAGGCCAGCTTGCCTTGCTTAATCTGAAAAATGAAAGCGACGACGGCGCACCCTTGCATCCGGTCTTGCTGCCCTACCCATCTCTCGATTTCGACGACCAGAGCAAAGTGCAGCAAGCAATCACGATGTCGGGCTGCCTGGCACAATATGGAGAAGCCGGCAGCCTGTGCGTGGCCATCGGCAACAGCCCCTGGGCCGGGGGGTTCATCTATGCAGCAGGCAATTTCTATAGCGGTGAACTCGTGCCGCACGGCCATGGCGAACATGACCTGAACCAGTCGCACCGCGTGCGCGTGACGGTGGTCTTGCGCGGCGAGACCTACCGCTGGATTGCCCCGTTCGAACAGATCGGTGATGCAGCACACCAGGGACGCGGAATGCATGGCCGCCTGACTGGCTTTGACCTCGACTCTGACGGCGATTTCGATCCGCGCCCGAACAAGGACTTCCGCGGCTGGGTCTGGCAAAACCCCCATTGCTTCAAATCCGACCTCGATAATGCCGATTGTGTGCGCAGCGCCTTCTATTCCATGCGCCTGCCCATCCCGGCCTTCCAGAAGGAATTGATGCAGATGCGCCGGCCGGTATGGCCGCCTGCCGATCTGGACAAGATCCGCGTGCGTATTGAAGTGCTGGCGCCGGGCCAGGGTGAAACCCTGTTTGACAGTGATAGCGGCGCAGCCTCCCGGCCATTTGCCATCCATGACCTGACGGCACAATTGCTGCCCGGCGAAACGCTGCGCATCCGCAAGCCCAGTGAAGTCAAGGATTTGATCCGCCTGTCCGGCCCGGAAGGCTCGCCCGACACCAGTTCGCGCATCCTGGCACGCCTGATCCAGAAGCTGCCGCTGGAGCAGGATGGTGGCTTGAATGAAAGCACGCAAACCATTGCCACCTCGTCCGGCGTGTACGAATTGAAGCTTTCAGGCGACGTGCGCGGCGTGGACCGCGCGCTTGGCGTGGTGGCGGCGCGCGTGTCATGGTTCGTCGGCGCGATGCTGCTGGCCTTGTTCGTGGCCTGGCTCATCATCGAGGTCGGCATTATCCGCCGCATTGCAGTGCTGACCAAGCGCGCGTCCAACCTGTCGCAAGTGGTCAAGGGTTCGGGCGGGCTGGAGCGGTTTGAGTTGTCGGACCTGCGTGGCGGTGACGAACTGGGCATCCTTGCATCGTGTTTGCACGACCTGCTGCGCCGCGTGAAGGAAGACGTCGAGCGCGAAGAGATCCGCGCCGAGCAGGAAAAGGAAATGTGGCATGCAGTCGGCCATGAAATTATGTCGCCGCTGCAGTCGCTGCTGGCGTTGCATGCCGAGGGGCCGAGCAACCGCTACATCAACCGCATGCAGCAAGCCATCCGCGTGCTTTACGGCAGTGCCTCGCCATCGGAGGCGTTCCAGTCCACCGTATTGCAGGTGACCTCGGTCGAACTCGATGCCTTCCTCAAGAACGTGGCCGACAATGCGCCCCTGGTCGGCATCGCCGACGTGCAGTTCACCAACGAAAATGGCCAGGTAACGGTGCGTGCCGACGATTATTCCCTGGAAGACGTGGTGACCCATGTGCTGCGCAATGCCGAACGTTATCGCGTGGAAGGCACGGCCATCGAAATCGTTTTGCGCGCCAGCGAAACCAGCGCGACGTTTACCATTACCAATCGCGGCCCGAACATCGATGAAGGCATGCTCGACAAAATCTTCGAATATGGCGTGTCCGACCAGCACGATTCGGCCGCCGAAGGCAACCGCGGCCAGGGCTTGTTCGTGGCCAAGACCTATATGGCCAAGATGGGCGGCACCATCGCCGTGCAAAACCTGCCCGACGGTGTGATGTTCACGCTGGTGTTGCAACGGATCAACGCTTAAGACATGGTTTCGCTGCTTCCAGCGCTGGTTGCTTCGATCTTCCTTGGCTACGGCATCATGGTGGCTTGCACGCAAGGCTTCACCCGCGTGGGCGCCAGCTTCTATTTTCTTTGCCTGCTCTCCGCGCTCTGGCAGGGCACCTGGGCCGTGCTGTTCCAGGTCAAGGACCCGCACACCATCATGGCCCTGGTGCGCTTCGGCTATTTCGTCATCGTGTTCCTGCCGACCAGCGTCTACCACTTCCTCACCGAGATCGCACAAGCCGGCCGCGAGCGGCGCTACGTCTATTTTTCCTATGGATTTGCCGGCTTGCTGGCGCTGGCCGACCTCGGCGGCAACTGGTTCGTGTCGGGCTACTATGATTATTTCTTCGGGCCCTATCCGCGTGCCGGAATGCTGCACCCCTTGCATGTACTGCAGACAACGCTGGTGATCGGCCGGGGCCTGTGGGTGACTTATGCCCAGCAGCGCCACAGCAACGCCAGCCAGCAGATCAAGCTGCGCCTGTGCATGGGTGCCGTGCTGATCTATTTTTTTGCTGCCGTCGATTACCTGTGCAACTACGGCATCGAATTCTATCCGCCCGGCGTGGTCTTCATCGCCATCAGCCTGGGCATTTTCACCGTCGCCATCGTACGCTTCAACCTGTTCAATCCACTGGCGCTGGCGGCATACATGGTGGTGGCTAACGTGAGCCACGAGTTGCGCACGCCGGTCAACGCCTTGCGCCTGCTGCTCGATTCGGCCAGGCGCCAGGGTACGGCGGACATTCTGCCCCAGCTCGAAATGCTGGCGGCGCACATGAGCAAGCTGGTCGAAGACATGCTGCTGCTCGACCCGAACCGCGCCGAGAACCGCCATGGCGGCAGTGTCGAGGACTTTGATCTGGGCGCGGAAATCCAGACGGCCGCCAGGCTGGTGCCGCGCTCGGCGGCAAACTTCGAGGCCGATACCACGCAATGCGATGGCATCAGGGCACGTGGTGACCTGACCGCCTTGCGCCGCATCCTGATCAACCTGCTGTCGAATGCCTACAAGTTCACCGAGATCGGCACAGTCGGCCTGCACGCCATGCTGAGTACCAGCGGCAGTGGCCGCCTGGTGTGCCGCATTGAGGTGCGCGACACCGGCGTGGGTATTCCGAAGGCGCTGCAAAAGCGCATCTTCGATGCCTTCGTCACGCATGGCCGGCGTGGCAGGGATGCCGGCATGGGACTGGGGCTGGCGATTTCTGCAGAACTGGCACACAAGCTGGACGGCTCGCTTCGACTGTTGCATTCCGAAACGAACCTGGGCAGCACATTCGAATGCATTGTGCAATTCGAACGGGCGGGCGCGGCGGTGTTCACGCCGTCCAATCCGATGACAGAGCCCGCCCCGGGGGCAAGGCGCAAGCTACGTGTTCTGGTGGCGGAAGACGATCCCATCACGGCCGACGCCATGCGTATCGTGATCGGCCAACTCGGGCACGACATGACGCATGTGGCGACGTATTACGAATTGGGTACGGCAATGGCCGACACGGATGCGCTATTCGACATCGCGTTCATCGACAACCGCCTGCCCGGCGGCCAGGGACTTGAGCTCATCAAGCTGTGCCGCGAACGCAACTGGGCACCGGGTGCGAAACTGATCCTGACCACAGCCGAAACCACGGCAGAATTGCTGACGCGCGCCGCAGGCTTGTGTGATGACGTGGTGCAGAAGCCGACCAGTGCCAGGGTAATCCATGATTTGCTGGCGCGCGCGGGTGGTGCGGTACAGGGCAGCCAATTCACTCCGGTACTCGACCGGGCACCCCTGGCCATGCTGGCCAAGAGCGGGGCGAGCAGAAGCGAGTTGACCCAGATGTATAACCTGTTCTCATCGAGCGTAGCCGATGCGCTGGGCCGGCTCGGGTCGGCTCAGGGCGAGGGCCAAGGCGTTCACGCGGAACTGCTGCATCGGACGCAAAGCGCTTGTGCAACGATGGGTGCGGTCGCCTTGTTGACTGAACTGCGCGGCTTGTCCGATAGAGTAGACGCCCGGCAGTTGACGCATGCCTGGGAAATCTTCGAACAAACGAAGCAGTGCCTGCTCGACTTCCTGCAAGAGCTTCCAGTCAAAGCCTAGCTGTGGAACGTGTCGCTTCTGCAAAACTTCTCTCTTGTTCCTGAGATGGTCAGGCCGCCGGATTGAGTTTGAATTCTTCTTATGCCTGGCGACGGGCTTGTGGCTATAATCGACGGCGGAGGGCTCTGCGAACGGTAGCAAACAGGGAGAGCCTGAATTATTAGAAAGCCAATATGAAAAACAATCTCAGGCAATGCCTCGCCTTCTCGTTGATCGTTTCCAGCCTCGCCGGCTGTGGTGCCGGCTCGTCGACTGATAGCCACCCTGCGCCAAGCCAGGCCAGGCAAGTGGTGGCATCGATCAAGCAAGCGGGTGTAACGCCATCGGACTATCAAAACCTCACCCAGGCACTGTATGTCGCCTATTTCGGACGGCCTGCCGACCCGGGCGGGCTGGCAAATTTTGAAACCGCCTTGTTGAACGCCGGCGCGCCGACCGATGTGGCCGGGCTCAGCGTGGCGTATTCAAGCAATGCCGCCATCAAGTCGCTGGTCGACAGCTTCGGCACCAGCGCGGAATCGGCCAAGCTGTATGGCGGCGGCAATTCCCAGGCTTTCGTCACAGCCATCTTCCAGAACGTGCTGGGGCGTGCGCCCGCGTCCGACGGCTTGAACTTCTGGAGCGGCGCTATTGACGCCGGTACCCTGAGCAAGGGCGACGTGGCGCTGGCGATCATGGCGGGAGGGTTGGCCAATACCACCGCGCAGGGCTTGCTCGATGCGCAATTGATTGACAACCGTCTGGCCGTCGCCACCACGTTCACCGCGACGGTGTCACGCGAGCAGGTGCCAGATGCCTACAGTGGCGCCGCCGCTGCGCAAAGCGCACGCTCCATGCTCGGCGGCGTAACGGCCACGACCGATGCCAACGCCTTCCAGGCCACGGTGATTTCCACGGTGTCGAGTTTGATGGCAAGCGCCGGTATCGCGCCCGATGTGGCATTGAGCCAGGCCCAGCAATGTGCCGTGCCGCGCCCCGCAGGCACGATCGACCCCGAGTCCAACCTGCCATTTGGCGACGTGCAGGGCAGCCTGAGCACGGAAATGTCCTGGATTGCGTCCTACGTCAATGAAACCTACCTGTGGTACGCCGAAGTGCCCGTCGTGAGCTCTGCGCCTTACAAGGTCGGCGGCACGGTGCGTTATGTTGACCCGTACAGCGGGCAAGGCAGCAATGAAACGCTCGCTTCCAATTACGATGTGGTGGACGCCTATTTCAACAGCCAGCGCACACCCAATTTCACCGTCTCAGGAAAACCCAAGGATCAATTCCATTTCACTTACGTGACGACTGATTGGGATTCACTGTCGAATGACGGCGGTGAAACAGGCTTCGGCTTCGAAATCGCCCTGGTCTCTGCTGCCCCGCCGCGCTCGGCCGTGGTGTCGCTGACCTATCCCGGTACGCTGGCGGCGCAAAACAATCTGCTGCGCGGCGCGCAGATCCTTAGCGTGAACGGCGTTGACCTAGCCAACGGCAACGATGTGGACACCTTGAATGAAGGCTTGTTCACCCCGGTCGTGGGCAAGACCTACACCTTTACCGTGCGCGACGCAGGTACCAACAATACGCGCTCGGTCACCATGGTGGCGGGCAACGTCACACTGGTGCCGGTGCAAAATGCCGGCGCCCTGCCAGCGCCATACCAGGATGTGGGCTATATCTCCTTCACCGACCATATCGCGCCGGCGGAGAGCGAATTGATTGCCGCGGTGAACGCGCTCAAGGCCGCCAATGGCGGTGCCGGCGTGAAAGACCTGGTGCTCGACTTGCGCTACAACGGCGGCGGTTTGCTCGATATTGCCAGCGAACTCGACTACATGATTGCCGGCAGCGCAGCGACGAGCGGCAAATTGTTCGAGACCGACACCTACAACGACAAGAATCCATTCGACTTCACCCTGGCGCAGGATCAGGTTCCGTTCCATGACCAGACGCAGGGCTTTTCCACGACCGCAGGCCAGCCCTTGCCACAGTTGAACCTGTCCACTGTCTATGTGCTCACCAGCGGCAGCACCTGTTCTGCCAGTGAAGCGATCATGAATGGTTTGATCGGTATCGGTGTGCGCGTGATCGAGATCGGCGACACCACCTGCGGCAAACCCTACGGCTTCTTCCCCCAGGATAATTGCGGCACCACCTACTTTGCGATCCAGTTCCAGGGCGTCAACAACCAGGGTTTCGGCGACTATGCCGACGGCTTCGTCCCGGGTGGTACCGGCGGCACCGGAAACGATCTGCCCGGCTGCGAAGCATCGGACGATTTTGCCCACCAGCTGGGCGACCCGGGCGAAAACATGCTGTCAATCGCGTTGCAATACCGGGCCAAGGGAAGTTGCCCGGCGACGGCGAATCTCAAACGGCAACAGCGCATGGAACATCCGGTGCTGGTGCGTTCACCTGCGCGCGAAAACCGCATTTTGCGCAAGCTTCAGCAACGCTGGTCCCACGCTTCGGCGAAGAGGCCGGTTTTTCAATAACCGGCTTGCCAATAAAAACGCCCGCCATTTTGAAAATGGCGGGCGTTTTTGCTTTGATGCGGATCAGTAGACTTCCGGTACGATCATCTTTTCCGGCACCGGGTGCCGCACGTAGTCTTCGTGCCGTTCGCGGTCGGGCAAATCGATGACGGGGTGCTCGATTTCCGAATAAGGCATCTGGCCAAGCAGATGGCTGATGCAATTGAGCCGCGCCTTCTTCTTGTCCACCGCTTGCACCACCCACCACGGTGCTTCTTCGATGTGGGTGCGCTCAAGCATGATTTCCTTGGCCTTGGTGTACTCTTCCCAGCGGCGGCGCGACTCAAGGTCCATCGGCGAGAGCTTCCACTGCTTCAGCGGATCGTGGATGCGGCCGAGGAAGCGCAAGTGCTGCTCTTCATCGGAGATCGAGAACCAGTACTTGATTAACTGGATACCCGAGCGCACCAGCATGCGTTCGAACTCGGGCACGTCGCGGAAGAATTGCTCGTATTGCTCGTCGGTGCAAAAATGCATCACACGTTCGACGCCGGCACGGTTGTACCAGCTGCGGTCGAACAACACGATCTCGCCGGCCGCAGGCAGGTGCGACACGTAGCGCTGGAAATACCATTGCGTGCGTTCGCGGTCGTTCGGCGCGGGCAGTGCCGCCACGCGGCATACGCGCGGGTTCAGGCGCTGCGTGATGCGCTTGATGACACCGCCCTTGCCTGCTGCGTCGCGGCCTTCAAACAGGATTACTACCTTGTGGCCGGTATGCACCACCCAGTCCTGCAGCTTGACCAGTTCCGCCTGCAGGCGGAACAGTTCGCGGAAGTATTGGCGCCGGCTATCCTTTTCCTCTTCCGAGGCGTCGGCCGGCGGCTCGCCCGACAAGGCATCCATCGGGCGGTCTTCGAACTCGAGCTCGAGTTCTTCGTCGTAGCTGTCGGCCAGATCGCGGTGGATGCGCGCAATCAGTTCGCGGTCTTTCAGGTTCATGCCGGTGTCCTTAGAACAGGTGCGAGAACAGCCAGTAGAGCGAGCCCGACAGCACAATGGCGACCGGCAGTGTCAGCACCCAGGCCATGGCCAGGTTGCGGATGGTCGACAATTGCAGGCCCGACTTGTTCGCCGCCATGGTGCCGGCAATACCCGAGGACAGCACGTGCGTGGTCGAGACCGGCAAGCCATACATGTCGGCTGCGCCAATCGTCAGCATGGCCACCAGTTCTGCCGATGCGCCTTGCGCATAGGTCAAATGGCTCTTGCCGATCTTTTCGCCGACGGTGACGACGATACGCTTCCAGCCCACCATGGTGCCCAGGCCCAGCGCAATCGCCACGGCCACCTTGACCCACAGCGGGATGAACTTGGTGGCTTCGTCGAGCTGCTTCTTGAATGCGACCAGGTTGGCCTTGGTGTCGGCATCGAAATGCACGGTGGTGTTCTTGTCGAGCTGGCGCAGCGTTTCGCCGGTCAGGTACATGTCGTTACGCACGTTGGCCACGATTTCCGAAGGCATGCGTGCCAGCGTGCCGTGTTCCTTGACTTCGGTGCTGATGATGCCGGTCAGGGCGACCACGGCAGGCAGCACGTCCGGTGTCAAATCCTTGGTGCGCACGTATTCAGAGAGCGTCTTGCGCGGGTCGGCCGGCACCAGCGCGGTGGGGGGCACGGAGCGTGCCAGCGATTGCTGGGTCACTTGCGCCACGGCGACGAATTGAGTGACCTGTTCGACCGGCATGGAGCGGTTCAGCGCATAAGCCATGGGCACGGTGCCGACCAGGATCAGCATGATCAGGCCCATGCCCTTTTGGCCATCGTTCGAACCATGCGAGAACGACACGCCGGTGCAAGTCAGGATCAGCAAGCCGCGGATCCACCATGGCGGCGGTGCATTGCCTTCCGGCGCCTTGTACAGTTCCTTGTTCTTGACGAAGGTGCGCAAGACCAGCAGCAGGGCGGCGGCGCAGAAGAAACCGACCATCGGCGAGAGCAGCAGCGAATAGCCGACCTTGGTGGCTTGCGCCCAGTCGACACCGCTGGTGCCGTCACGGCCGTGCATCAAGGCATTGGCCACGCCCACGCCCAGAATGGAGCCGATCATGGTGTGCGAGGAAGACGCCGGCAAGCCCAGCCACCAGGTGCCGAGATTCCAGATGATGGCGGCGATCAGGAGCGCAAACACCATGGCGAAACCGGAGCCGGAGCCGACTTGCAGAATCAGTTCGACCGGCAGCAGCGAAATCACGCCAAAAGCTACGGCGCCTGAGGATACGAGCACGCCCAGGAAATTGAAGCAGCCGGACCAGATCACGGCCACTTGCGGCGGCAGCGAGTGTGTATAGATGACGGTGGCCACGGCATTGGCCGTGTCATGGAAGCCGTTGACGAATTCGAAGCCGAGTGCGATCAGGAGCGCCACGCCGAGCAGGATGTAGGGAATCCAGGACGTGGAGAGCGAGCCGGCGTTGTTGACGTCATTGGTCAGGCTGATGCCGGTGAAGGCAACGCCGACCACCAGCAACAGCAGGAAGACGATGGCGGTAATCGGATTCGGTTTGGCATCGATATGCGGCCGCGAGGCTGCAAGAGAGCCGTCGGGCGCGGCGGCTGCGGCGGTGGAATTCATGGCGGACAAGCTCCAGTGGCGTTATGGTCGGGCGGGGGATTGCCAACTCTACCTGTCAAATATGACAGTCATGTGACCCTGGGTTTCATTTTAGAAAATTGCCTTTGGGCACATAAACAGCCTGTAAACATTGAGGCTCAAGCTGTAAACACTGTCGTTTTGGGCTTGCATATGGGCAAAACAGCGCTTAAGCTGTGTTCATCAAAACAGACGCCGCACCACAGTGTGTGGCAACCATGTGAGTAGTCGCCGCCCTCCGTTTCGCCCATCCGCAAGCCATCCCCCGCTGAAAATTGATTGCGTCGCCAACCGGCGCGATGGCTTCGTTCGTCTTTCGATTGGTGAAATGCAGGCATTGCAGGAAAAACTGAAGCAAGAACAAACCTCAAACAAGAAGGGAAGGGAAGCATCATGATGAACGACATGCCCAGCCTGGGCTGGTTGTCTTATATAGGCAGTGGCCTGATTACCGTGCTCGTGATTGCCCTCATCGGCAAGATCACCGGCATGGTGCGTTATATCCCCAACGACCGCGTCGGTGTGGTGGAAAAACTCTGGAGCCCGAAGGGCTCGGTCAAGAGCGGCTTGCTGGCTTCGCACGGCGAAGCCGGTTTTCAACCTGAACTGCGGCGTGGCGGCTTCCATTTCTTCCCGCCGCTTCAATTCCGTGTGCACATCCGGGAAATGATCTCGGTCACGCAGGGCAAGATCGGTTATGTCTTTGCCCGTGACGGTGTCGACCTGCCGGTGGGCCAGACGCTGGCCGACAATGCCAAGGTCTCCGACTTTCTCGATGTGCGCGCCTTCCTCGAAGGCGGCGGCCAGAAGGGCCCGCAGCGCAAGATTCTGCGTGAAGGCACGCACGTCATCAACCCGGTCATGTTCGTCGTCATGACCGAGGAAGCGACCTATTCCCTGTCCTTGAATGCCAAGGAAATGGCGTATTACGAACAGATGCGCGGCGTGCTCGTGGAACGCCATGCTTTCCGCCCGGTGGTGATCAAGGAAGCCGACGGCGCGCACGATTCGGACCAACTGGCCATCGTCACGGTGCAGGACGGCCCCGGCCTGCCCAAGGATGAATTGCTTGCGCCCGACGTGGGCGACACACACAACGCCTATCAGGAGCCGGAAAAATTCCTCGCCGCAGGCGGCAAGCGCGGGCGCCAGGAACGTGTCCTGGTGGAAGGAACCTATTACATCAACCGCCTGTTTGCCACGGTCGAATTCATCCGCAAGACCATCATTCCGGTCGGCTATGTCGGCGTGGTGGTCTCATATACCGGTCGCAAGGGCGATGACCTGTCGGGCAAGGAATACAGCCATGGCGAACTCGTGGAGTCCGGTTGCCGCGGTGTTTGGCGCGACCCACTGATGCCGGGCAAGTATGCTTTCAACACCTATGCCGGCAAGATCGAACTGGTGCCGACCACCAACTTCGTGCTGATGTGGAAGTCCGGCGAAAGTGGTTCCAACTTCGACTCCAACCTGCGCGAAATCACCTTGATCACCAAGGATGCCTTTGAACCGCAGCTGCCGTTGTCGGTGGTGGTGCACATCGACTACCGCAAGGCGCCGATGGTGGTGCAACGCTTCGGCAACGTGAAGCAACTGGTGGAACAGACACTGGACCCGATGGTGTCGTCTTATTTCAAGAACGTGTCGCAGACCAAGACCTTTATCGAGCTGATCCAGTCGCGCAGCGAATTGCAGCAAAATGCGTCGGAAGACATGAAGGTGCGTTTCCAGCAGTACTCGCTGGAATTTCAGGAAGTCTTGATCGGCACGCCGAAGCCGCAAGAGGGCGACACCAAGATCGACAACATCATGGCCCAGTTGCGCGACCGCCAGATTGCGCGAGAACAGGTCGAAACCTTTGCGCAAAAGCAGATCGCCGCCGACAAGGAACGCGAATTGAACGAAGCCGAGCAGCGCGCGGCCAAGCAAAAGGAATTGACCGGTTCGCTGGTCGATATCTCGATCAAGGAAAACCAGGGCGCTGCCAGCGTCAAGGCGGCGGAAAAGAAGCGTCAGGAGATCGAAGCGCTGGCCCATGCCGAGAAGTTCAAGCAGGAAATGGAAGGTTCCGGCCGCGCTTCGGCAATCCGCTCGGTCGGCGAAGCTGAAGCGGCAGCCATCAAGGCCAAGTCGGAAGCGCTGGAAGGTGAAGGTGCCGACAAGCAATTGATGCAGACCGTGATGCTGCGCCTGGCCGAGTCGTTCGAAGTGTCGCGTGTGCCGCTGGTGCCGCAGATTCAACTGGGCGGTGCTGAAGGGGGGAATGCCTTCTCCACGCTGCTGGCCTTGATGAGTTCCCTGAAGGCTGAAGAATTGGCCAAGACGGTGAAGGTGGAAACCCGCGAAGCTTGAAGCATTTTGCCGGAAGATGCGCCGGGCCCAATCAAAATGGTCCGGCGTTTTTCTTCCATTTCTTCCATTTTCTGCCTTTACTCAGATATTGGATTCTGAGTACATGCGCTAGACGTTTACCTCTAAAACTCGCCCAAAAAGTGTGAAATATTCACATCCGTCGTAAAAAGACGTCACAGAGGAAATGTTAAATTTGGTCAAGCTGGCAAGGAACAAGTGCTGGCGTGAAAGGCAAGTTTTGCGCTCCTTTTCGTGGTTTTTCTTGCCGCTTCGTCAGTTTTCTTGATCGTCGCGTAACAAAACAGCCGGTTTTTTGCCAGTCCCGGGCCATTTTTTTGCGCCTGACGGACGGAAACCGGCTTTTTGCGATCGCCCACGCTGCCCGCGTAGTGGTTTTTTGGGGTTGGACGGCACCTTTCCCAGGTTTGTCTTTCGGGGTACGTAGTTTATAATTTGCCCGGCTTGACTTCCGGTATTTCGGACTGCGTAAAAGCATGCTGTCAGAGCAGAAATTATAAGAATTCCCAATACGGGAGATTTGAAACAGGGGGTAGGGAGAGGAAGCGTTGCCGGCGCATTTGCCGCAAGTTCGTCTCACTTCATGCCGGGCGTCGGCACAATGCACAGGCTGACCTCAGGAATAGGTTGATGCGCGTGAATGAGGTCACTTTCTCGATAGCGGGTCATGCGGCTTGGGCGCCGGGCGTTGAAACGCCGGAAGCCTGGCATGCCTGGGCTGATGCGCCGTTTGACATCGCCGGGGACACGGAACCGGGAGTCAAGGCGATGCCAGCCATGTTGCGACGGCGCGCCGGCTTCCTTGGCAAGATGGCGCTCGAAGTGGCGTATGGCTGCGCGGAAGGCAGGAGCGGTATGCCGGTGGTGTTCTGCTCGCGTCATGGAGACGTGAGGCGGGCGCTGGAATTGTTGACCGACCTTGGTGCCGGTTCTCCGCTATCTCCTGCAAGTTTTGGCCTGGCGGTACATAACGCCAGTGCGGGTTTGTTTTCGATCGCACGCGGCGATACAGCCAATCATCTGGCGCTGGCCGGTGGTGCCAGTTCCATTGAGCACGCTGTCATCGAAGCATGCGGCCTGCTAGCCGATGGAGCGCCGGAAGTGTTGCTGGTGGCATATGACACCACCTTGCCGGGACCGTTTGCGGCGTATGAGGATTGCCGCGAACAGCCACACGCCTGGGCCTGGCTGATGACGCAGGCGGGTGCGGAACGGATCAGTTTGAGTTGGGAAGGCGGGCAAGCCGGCGCAACGGCGAAAGCAGCCGATGCCATGCCGGGCACGCTGGCCGTGTTGCGCTTCCACCTGCAGCAGGATGCCTTGCTTGAGCGCGCAGCCGATGGCCGCGTCTGGCGCTGGAAGCGTCATGGCTGACGCCCTGTTTTGCTCGCTGTCGCGCTATTGGAGAATGTTTGCCACAGGATTGTCGTTTGCGGTTTTCGGCCTCGGTGGGCTGGTATTGCGCCTGGTGCTGTTTCCGCTGTTGAACCTGGCGGTGTGGCGCTGTGAAAAACGCACCGTCGCGGCGCGCGCCGTGATTCAACGTGCGTTCCAGGGCTTTGTCGGGTTGATGAGCCTGCTTGGTGTGCTGCGCTACGAAGTGATAGGCCGTGAACGGCTGGAGCGGCGTGGTTTGCTGGTGCTGGCAAACCACCCGACCCTGATCGATACGGTGTTCCTGATCGCGTTCGTGCCGCAGGCCGGTTGCGTGGTCAAGGGCGGGTTGTGGAAAAATCCTTTCACGCGCGGACCGATCAGCGCGGCAGGGTACCTGAACAACGACAAGGGCGTGGAATTGCTGGATGACTGTATTGCGGCGCTGGCCGGGGGCGATAACCTGATCATCTTTCCCGAAGGCACGCGTACGCCGGCCGACGGAGAGGTGCAGATGAAGCGTGGCGCGGCCAATGTGGCGGTGCGTGGCCGGCGCGATGTGACGCCGGTCGTCATCAGTTGCGAACCGATGACCTTGAGCAAGGGCGAGAAGTGGTGGCAGGTGCCGCCGTGCCGTGTGCATTTCCGTATCGAAGTGCGCGAGGACATCGGCATCGGCCAATTCATCGGCGACGGGGAATCCGAAGCAGTTGCCGCACGAAGGCTGACGAAGTATCTGGAAAATTATTTTACCGAGGGAAGACGACAACATGCTAGAACAGGAAGTCAAGGAACTGATCATCGACGTGCTGCAGCTTGAAGACATCACGCCGGCCGACATCGACACCGATGCACCGTTGTTTGTCGAAGGCCTGGGCCTGGACTCGATTGACGCCCTGGAGCTGGGCGTGGCGCTGCAAAAGCGTTACGGCATCACGCTCTCGGCCGATTCGGCGGAAACCCGCCAGCATTTTGCCTCGGTGCGCGCACTGGCAAGCTTGATTGAAAACAACAGGAAGAAGTAAGGGGTAGGACTATGGTAGTGCTGAACGACATGAGCAAGGACGAGATCGCCGGTTGGGTGGTCGATCTGCTGGCTGAAATGTTCGAGCTGGACAAGGACAAGCTGACGCTCGAGTCCAACCTGTATGCGGACCTCGACATCGACAGCATCGATGCCGTCGACCTCGCCGTCAAGCTCAAGCAATTGACCGGCCGCCGCCTGAAGCCCGAAGTGTTCAAGGCCATCCGCACCATCGGCGACATCGTCGACGCACTGGTCGGCCTGCCCGCCGATGCGGCGGCAGAACAGGGCGCGGAACAAGCGGCCTGACATGCTGACGGCCATTTCGGTCGTAGTCACGCTGCTCTATCCGCTTGCGATCTGGCTGGGACACGGACGGATCGAGCCGCGCTGGATGGCCTGCCTGCTGGTGGTGGTGGTGGCCACGCGCCTGCCTGCGCTGAAGATCAGCCGCAGTGCGCGCTGGACTGTGGCCTGTGCGATGCTCCTGATCGTCGCCGCCGTGTGGAACAATGCTGTGCTTCCTCTGAAACTTTATCCCGTCCTGGTCAATGCCGCGCTGTTGGCGGCGTTCGGCTATAGCCTGGCTCATCCACCCTCGCTGGTGGAGCGCTTGGCGCGCCTGCGCGAACCCGACCTGCCGCCGGCAGCGGTCGGCTATACGCGCCGCGTCACGCAAGTCTGGTGCGCGTTTTTTATCCTCAACGGCGCCATTGCGCTCGGCACCGCGCTCTGGGCTTCAGAACAAGTCTGGTCGCTTTACACCAGTGTGATTTCCTATATCGCGATGGGCCTACTGTTCGGCATCGAATTCCTGTGCCGCCTGCGTTTCAAACGGTTGCACCATGTCTGACCGCCTGCTCGACCTGTGCCGGCTCCTGATGCGGCGCCAAGCCACGGCCATCGTCGGCTGGCGCGGCACGCAAGCCATCGGCCACATGGCCTTCCTTGGCCGCATCGCCGCATGGCATGCAACGTTCGCGCCGCTGCCTGGTACCAACTTTGCACTTTACTTCGAAGATGGGCTCGAGTTTGCCGCGGCGCTGCTGGCGGCCTGGCAAGCCGGCAAGACCGTCTGGCTTGCGGCCGATGCCTTGTCTCAGAGTGTGGCGGCGCTGGCGGCCTCGGTCGATGGATTCGCGGGCGACTTTCCGCCATCTTGCCGTGCGCTGCAAGCAACGCACGGCAATGTGCCGCTGCCTGCGTTCACGCTGCTCGAGGCCGAACGCGTGGCACTTGTGGTCCATACCTCCGGCACGACCGGTGCTGCGCAGGCGATACCGAAGCGGCTGGCCCAGATGGCGGCGGAAGTCGAAACCCTCGATGCCGCTTTCGGCAGCGCGATCGGCATGGCCGATGTGGTTGCCACCGTATCGCACCAGCACATCTATGGCTTGCTGTTCAAGATACTCTGGCCGCTGGTTGCCGGCCGGCCTATCCACGGGCTGAGCCAGAATTACCCGGAACAGCTCACGGCCCTGCTGGCCTTGCGCCCGGCAGTGCTGGTCAGCAGCCCGGCGCACTTGAAGCGGCTACCTGAACACCTGGTCTGGGATGGCGCACGCGCGCAACTGCGCGCCGTGTTTTCCTCGGGCGGCCCGTTGCCGGCCGAGACGGCGCTCGCGGCCGGCGCGTCGCTCGGGCAGGTGCCGACCGAAGTCTATGGCAGTTCGGAGACCGGCGGCATCGCGTGGCGCCGGCGCAAGACCCTGACCGACGACGCCTGGACCGCATTTCCCCCTATTTCCTGGCGCATTGCCGATGAGGGCTTGCTCGAAGTGCGTTCACCCCACCTTTACGACGATCAGTGGCTGCAGATTGCAGACCGGGCCGAAGCCATCGATGCGCAAGGCTTTGTGCTAAAGGGCCGCAGCGACCGTATCGTCAAGCTGGAAGAAAAGCGCGTCTCGCTCGACGCCGTTGAGGCACTGCTTGCTGCATCGCCTCTGGTTGCCGCCGTGCGTGTGGTGCCGGTTGAAGAAGAGCGGCGCCAGACTCTGGCCGCCTTCATCGTGCCGAGCGAGGCAGGCCGCGCCGTGCTGGCCGGGGGCAAGCTGGTGCTGAACCGCCAGATGGCCGCCTTGCTGCGTGGCGTGGTGGAAGCCGTGGCCATGCCGCGCCGCTGGCGCTACCTTGACCAGTTGCCGCAGGATGCGCAAGGCAAGACCACGCTGGCCGCATTGCTCGCCCTGCTCGACGAAAGACCGCGCGAACTTGCATGGCGTGAACTGGAGTGCGACGCCTTGCGCGTAAAATGCGAAGCCGACGTGCCCGAAGAACTGCTGTATTTCGACGGCCACTTCCCCGGCCGGCCCGTGTTGCCCGGTGTGGTGCAGCTTGATTGGGCATTGACCTTGGGGCGCAAATATTTCGCCTTGCCGCCGCACTTTCACGGCATGAATGCGCTCAAGTTCCAGCACATGATCCAGCCCGGCGCACGCATCACGCTCGAATTGACGCACGATCCGCAAAAACAGGTTTTGCAGTTCCGTTACGTTTCTGCCGCCGGCCAGCATGCCAGTGGCCGCGCCGTATTTTCCTCAACCCGCTGATTTCAGGCATCACGAAATTCGCACTCTCTCTTGAAGCCCCTATGCTCGACAAGAAGTTTTCCCCGGAACGCCAGACCGCTTTCGCCGCCCGATTCGAAGCGCAAAAGATCGCCTTCGGCCCGGTCGTGTTCCAGTGCACGCGCTATGCCTGGAAGCATGGCATGCTGCAGGCGATTGCCGATGCAGGCGAAACCGGCCTGACGGTCGAGCAAATGGCGGACACGGGGCGCTGGAGCGAATATGCGCTCAAGGTCGTGCTGGAAACCTGTCTCTCGGCCGGCGTGGTCTATCTGCAAAACGGCAGCTACGTGCTCGACAAGGCAGGTTTCGTGATCCTGACCGACCGCATCACCCAGATCAATCTCGACTTCAACCATGACGTCTGCTTCGAAGGCATGTTCCGCCTCGAACAGTCCTTGCAGGAAGAAAAGCCGCTTGGCCTGAAGGCCCTGGGCGACTGGCCCACGCTCTACGTCGGCTTGTCGGCGCTGGCCGAGCCGGCCAAGTCGAGCTGGTTCGCCTTCGACCACTACTATTCCGACACCTCCTTTCCCAATATCCTGCCGGATGTTTTCGCCACGGCACCGAAAAAGGTGATGGACATCGGCGCCAACACCGGCAAGTTCAGTTGCGCAGCCCTGGCTTACAACGCCCAGGCCGAGTTGCACCTGACCGACCTGCCGGGCCAGCTTGCCGTGGCCGACGCCAACCTGCAGGCCGCCGGCGTGCGCGAACGTGCGCACCTGCACGCGGTCGACATGCTCAATCCCGACTCGCCGTTCCACCCCGGCATGGACGTAATCTGGATGAGCCAGTTCCTGACCTGCTTCTCGGAAGCCGTGGTTGCGACCATCTTCAAGCGCGCCGTGGCTGCCCTCGCTGCAGGCGGGCAGGTGCTGGTGCTCGACACCTTCTGGGATCGCCAGCGCTATGACATCGCAAGCTATTGCCTGATCAACACCTCGCCTTATTTCACCGCCATGGCCAGCGGCAACAGCAAGGTGCACGAGAGCGACGTCATCGTGCGCCTGGCTCAAGAGGCCGGCCTGCGCCTGTTGACCGTGCGCGACGACATCGGCTATTGCCACTCCCTGATGCGCTTTGCCGTCGATGGGGGAAGCCACGGTGAATAAACCGTGCATCGTCATCCCGGTATACAACCACGAGCATGCCATCGGCGCCGTGGTTGAGGGCTTGCGCGGTTTCGGCGTGCCCTGCATCCTGGTTGACGATGGCAGCTCACCCGGCTGCGCGCGCGTGCTCGACGGACTGGGGGCAACGCCCGGCGTGTCCCTGGTGCGGCTGGCGCAGAACAGCGGCAAGGGTGCCGCCGTGCTGGCCGGCTTTGACGAAGCGGTAAGGCAGGGTTACAGCCATGTGCTGCAGATCGATGCGGATGGCCAGCATGATGTGGGTGATATCCCGCTCTTCCTCAAGCTTGCCGAAAATAACCCGCTGGCGGTGATCAACGGCAAACCCGTTTATGACGAGTCGGTGCCCAAGGCGCGGCTCTATGGACGCTATGCCACGCATATCTGGGTCTGGATCAACACGCTGTCGCTGGCCATCCACGATTCCATGTGCGGCTTCCGCGTCTACCCCGTCGCTGCCGTGCAGGCACTCCGGGCACGCCAAAAACTCGGCTCGCGCATGAATTTCGATACCGACATCCTGGTGCGGCTGTATTGGAGCGGTTTGCAGGTGGTCAACCAGCCCACGCGCGTGGCTTACCCGAGCGACGGTGTGTCGCACTTCCGCGTCTGGGCCGACAACGTGCAAATCTCGGGCATGCATACACGGCTGTTCTTCGGCATGCTGCCGCGCATCCCGCGCCTGCTGGCCCGGCATTTCAGGAAGCCATGAAGAGCGAACGCCGGCACTGGGCCGCCATCAACGAATCGAGTTTCGTTGTGGGCATGCGCTTTTTGTTCTGGGTGTGCCGCGTGTTCGGCCGCTGGCCGTTCCGCCTGGCGCTCTACCCGGTGTTGTTCTGGTATCTGCTGGTCAAGCCACAGGCCCGGCGCAATTCGCAAGCCTATCTGCGCCGCGTGGCGAAGCATAGGGAGATCGACTCGGGCTGGATTGGCGCGTTCCGCCATTTCGCCGCCTTCGCCGAAACCATACTCGACAAGATGCTGCTTTGGGGCGGCATCTTCAAAACCGACGTGGTGCGTTATTTCGGCATCGAGATGATGCAGGAATGCATACGCCAGAAGCGTGGCGTGATGCTGGTCTGCTCGCACCTGGGCAACCCCGACCTGTGCCGCATCCTCTCCGGCATGCGTACCGACTTTCCGCTGACCATCCTGGTGCATACCAAGCACGCACAGGCATTCAACAAGATGCTGGAGACCATGAATCCATCCAGCAAGCTGAACCTGATGCAAGTGACTGAAATCGACGCCGCTGCAGCCATGCAACTGGCCGAGCGCATGGAGCGTGGCGAATCGGTGGTGATCGCCGGCGACCGCGTGCCGGTGTCTTCCGATCCGCGCGTGGTCTTTGCCGAGTTCCTCGGCGACCAGGCCGCCTTCCCGGTCGGCCCCTATATACTGGCCAGCGCGCTGCAATGTCCGGTCTATCTGCTGTTCTCGCTGCGTAATGGTGGCGAGTACGAAATTCATTTCGAACTGTTGCGCGAAACCGCGCGCCTGCCGCGCAAGGGCCGCGAAGAAGCGCTGGCCGCCATGGCTGGCGAGTTTGCGGCGCGCCTGCAATACCATTGCCTGCGTGCGCCGCTGCAATGGTTCAATTTTTACGATTTCTGGCATTTCTCACGATTGGAACGTTCCGATGCAACCCGCTGACGCTGTGACTTCTTCCACCCCAAGGCAAGCCGTTCGCTTCGACCAGGGGCGCCTGACGATTGAAGACATCGTCGCCATTGCGCGCAGAAGCGCCGGCGTCGAACTCTCGGCCGACCCGGCATTCCGCGCGGCGATTGCCAAGGGCGCCGACTTCCTCGACCGCCTGCTGCGCGAAGACGGCACCATCTACGGCGTGACCACGGGCTATGGCGACTCCTGCACCGTGACCGTGCCGCCGGAGCTGGTGGCTGAATTGCCTCATCACCTCTATACCTATCATGGCTGCGGCCTCGGTGAGAATTTCACGCCGCAACAGACGCGCGCCATCATGGCTGCGCGCCTGGCTTCGCTGTCCAAGGGTTTTTCGGGTGTGTCGGTTGACTTGCTGGAACAGATCGTCAAGCTGATGCAGCATGACCTGCTGCCGGTCATGCCTTCGGAAGGTTCGGTGGGCGCCAGCGGCGACCTGACGCCCCTGTCCTACCTGGCCGCCGTGCTGTGCGGCGAGCGCGAAGTCTGGCAGGACGGCAAGCACGTCGACGCGGCGGACGCCTTGCGCGCGGCCGGCATTACACCACTGCGCCTGCGTCCCAAGGAAGGCCTGGCCATCATGAACGGCACAGCCGTCATGACGGCGCTGGCCTGCCTGGCCTACGACCGCGCCGAATACCTGACCCGCCTGTGCACCCGCATCACGGCCTTGGCCTCGTTCGCACTGGACGGCAATGCGCACCACTTCAATGAAACCCTGTTCTCGGTCAAGCCGCACCCCGGCATGCAGCAAGTCGCGGCCTGGCTGCGCCACGACCTGCCGACCGATGTGGTGGAACGCAACGGCAAGCGCCTGCAAGACCGCTATTCGATCCGCTGCGCGCCGCACGTGATCGGCGTGCTGGCCGACGCCTTGCCCTTCCTGCGCCAGTCTATCGAAAACGAAATCAACAGCGCCAACGACAACCCCATCATCGATGCGGAAGGCGAGCACGTGCTGCATGGCGGCCACTTCTACGGCGGGCATATCGCTTTTGCCATGGACGGCATGAAAAATGCCGTGGCCAACCTGGCCGACCTGCTCGACCGCCAGATGGCCCTGCTGGTCGATGCGCGCTACAACCACGGCTTGCCGGCCAACCTTTCCGGCGCCGAAGGCCCGCGCGCTGCAATCAACCATGGCTTGAAAGCCTTGCAGATCAGCGCTTCGGCCTGGACTGCGGAAGCGCTCAAGCTGACCATGCCGGCTTCGGTGTTTTCGCGTTCCACGGAATGCCACAACCAGGACAAGGTCAGCATGGGCACCATCGCCGCGCGCGATTGCCTGCGCGTGCTGGAATTGGTCGAGCAGGTTGTTGCAGCACTCTTGATCACGGTGCGCCAGGGCGTGTGGCTGCGCCAGAAGGTGCAGCCCGATCATCAGCTCCACGCCGCTTTGACGGCCATGATGGCAGAACTGGAAGCCGACGTGCCGGCAATCCGCGAGGACCGCCGCCTGGAACCGGACTTGCGCCTGCTGGTCGAACGCATCCGTTCCCAAGCCTGGAGCCTGTATGGCTAAGATGCATGAAGCGAGCCGCTGGTTTGCCGAAATCGAGATCCAGGTGCAATTCTATGACCTCGACCCGATGCAGATCGTCTGGCACGGCAACTACGTCAAATACCTCGAGCAGGTGCGCTGCGCGCTGTTCGACAAGATCGGTTACAACTACGTCGAGATGGAAAGTTCGGGTTATGGCTGGCCCATCATCGAGATGCAATTGCGCTACGCCGGTTCGGCGCGCTTTGGCCAGATGCTCAAACTGCGCGCCGAGATCGTGGAATGGGAAAACCGGCTCAAGATCGATTACCTGATCAGCGATGCCGCCAGCGGCAAGCGCCTCAACCGCGCCAGCACAACCCAGGTGGCCGTCGACATGGCCACCGGTGAGATGTGCTTCGTCTCGCCGCCCGTGCTGTTTGAACGGCTCGGCTTGCCGCCACTGGACCAGGAGTAAGCCATGAAGAAAACCGTTTTCCTTTTCGGCGCCATGCTGGCGTCGGCCCTCTGCCAGGCTGCCGCGCCGGTCGACAAGATTGAAGCCATGCTCGACAAGCCCAAGGTCTTGTGCGGCCGCTTCGATCAAAGCAAGCAATTGGCGGGCATGAAAAAGCCGCTGGCATCGAATGGACGTTTCTGTGTGGTGCAAGGCAAGGGCGTACTGTGGCGCACGCTGCAGCCGTTTCCCGGCACCTTGCGTTTGACGAAAGACGAGATCGTCAATTTCCAGGGCGACCGCGTCGCCATGCGGCTTGACGCCAAGACCGAGCCGACCGTGCGCATGATCAATAGCGTGCTGTTTTCCATGCTGGCCGGCGACCTGGGCCAGTTGGACAAATTGTTCGAGACCGACGGCGCCGTCGAAGGCAAGGGCTGGCACGTCGACCTGAAGGCACGCGAACCGGCATTGGCCAAGGCCATCGGGGCGATCTCGCTCTCGGGTGACAATTACGTGCGCGGCATCAAGATGGATGAAGCCGGCGGTGACCACACCACCATCAATTTCTCCGGCATGCAAACCGGCGAACAAGCCATGCAGGCGGAAGAGGCGGCACTGTTCCAATGATGCGCAAATGGTTTGCTCTGGCCTGGGGATTGGTCGTCTGCCTGCTGCTGGCAGGCGACGGTTACCTGTGGCTGGGCAAACGGATCACCCCGGACACCGATATCCTGGCCTTGCTGCCTGTGGAAGAGCGCGACCCGGTTTTGCAACAAGCTTTTGCCCACATGGTCGATTCGGCACAACAGCGGCTGGTGATCGTGATCGGCGCCACCGAATGGAATGACGCCAAGCGCGCCGCCGATGCCTACAACGCCGTGCTGGCGCGCCATGCCGACCTGTTTCTGCCGCAGGCAGCGGTCGACAGCATGCAAAGCGATTGGCTGGCGCAATGGAGCAGGCATAGCCTGCTCTTGATGACGCCGGCTGCCGAAGCCAACCTGCGCACGCAGCCTGCAGACTACTGGACCGAGGCCGCACGCAGCCGGCTTTACAACCCCTTCTCCGGCCCCAAGCTCGGCGCCTGGCGCGACGACCCGTTCGGCCTGTTCGGCGACTGGCTGCAGGAACGCGCGAAAGAGACGCCGGTGCGTCCGCGCGACGGCATGCTCTACGTCGCCGACGCCACAAGGCAATACGTGGTGCTGCCCCTGACGCTCAAGGCGCCGGCCTTTTCCGTGGCCGCGCAGGAAAGCGTGATGCCGCTGCTGCGCGAGGCGGAGGCTGCGGCGCGCGCCCAGGTTGCCTCGGTTGACATCGTCAAGGCAGGCGTGGTGCTGCATGCGGCCGCAGCAAGCGAGCAGGCGGCGCGCGAGGTATCGACCATCGGCCTGGGTTCGCTGATCGGCATCGTCCTGCTGATGTGGGCCGGTTTCCGTTCGCCGCGGCCCATCCTGTTGATTCTGCTTTCCATCGGCGTCGGTTTCCTGGGCGCATTCATCGTGTGCTGGGGCATTTTCGGCCGCATTCACCTGCTGACCCTGGTGTTCGGCGCCAGCCTGATCGGCGTGGCGCAGGACTATGGCATCTATTTCCTGTGCAGCCGTCTCGAAGCAGTGCAAGAGACCGACTCCGGCACGCTGCTCAGGCGCATCATGCCAGGCCTGTTGCTGACACTGTTGACCACCGTGATCGGCTACATGGGCCTGGCCCTGACGCCGTTTCCCGGTTTGCGCCAGATGGCCTTGTTTTCCGCGTTCGGCCTGATTTTCGCCTGGTTCACGGTGGCGGCCTGGTTCCCCTGGCTGGCCGGCACCAGGCCCATGCGCGCCGGTGCGCTGGTGCGCGGCTATGGCGCCCTGCTGGCGCGCTGGCCGGCATTGACCGGAAGCCGCACCAGCCTGATTGCGGTTGCCGTGTTCCTGGTGTTCGCCGTCGCCGGCTGCCTGCGCCTGGGCGTGAACGACGACATCCGCCTGTTGCAGAATCCGCCGAAGCAGTTGATCACCGATCAGATTGCCATCGGCAGGCTGCTCGATTCGCCTACGCCGGTGCAATTCTTCCTGGTGCGCGCGCCGACCGCGGAACAGGTCTTGCAGCGCGAAGAGAAATTGGCGGCAAGGCTGGACAAATTGATCGATGCCCACAAGCTTGGCGGCTACCAATCGCTGGCGAACTGGGTGCCCTCGCAACAGACGCAACAGGCGCGTCACGCCCTGGTGGAAGACACGCTGCTCAAGGACGGCGCAGCCCTCACCAAACTCAATGCGGAACTGGATGAAGGCAAGGATTGGGCCGCGACCACGCGTGCGCACCTGCTGGAGTCCGCCACGCCGGTCACGCCGGAAGAGTTTCTGGCATCAAGCGCTGCCGAACCCTGGCGTTTCCTCTGGCTCGGCCAGGCTGGCGACGTGACTGCCGGCATCGTCGCGCTGCGCGGCATGGATAGTGCCGGCGCGGCAGCGGTCAAGCTGGCCGGCGACGGGCTTGAAGGCGTGCAATGGGTGGACAAGGTGCAGGATATCTCTTCGGTGCTCGGCAAATACCGCGCCTACATGGGGTGGGTGGTGCTGATTTCCTATGCCGTGGTGTTCCTGCTGCTGGCCCCGCGTTACCGTCGCGATACCTGGCGTGTGCTGGCGCCGGCGGCAGTGGCAAGCATTGCCACATTGGCGCTGTTCGGCCTGTGTGGACAAAACCTGCAACTGTTCCACGTGCTGGCGCTGATGCTGCTTCTGGGCGTGGGCGTGGACTATGGCATTTTCATGCAGGAACATCCGGGGCGTAAGGAATTGACGCCCTGGCTTGCCACAGGCTTGTCGGCGGCGTCGACCATCCTGTCTTTTGGTTTATTGGGCCTGAGCCATACGCCGGCCCTGCAGGCATTCGGCCTGACCATGCTGGCCGGCACGGCGCTGGTTTGGTTGCTGGTGCCCTGTTTCGGAAAGGTGCAGTCATGAGCATGAAACGCCTGCTCGCGTTTGTCGCGCTGGCTTTGTTGGCCGCTTGCGGCAGCACGCCGCCGGCCCAGCCCGGGCGGCTCGACCTGAAGCTGGCTCCGGCTGCGTTCGGCACCTCGATTGCCGTGCAGCAGCACTTGAAAGTCGAGCGTGACGGCCGCACCGACGACCTCGATGCCGCACTCGAAATCGATGCCGACCACGTCGAACTTGTGGGCCTGGCGCTGGGGCAGCGCGTGCTGACTTTGAACTACAATGGCAAGGAATTGACGTCCTGGCGCCATGCACTTTTGCCTTCGCAGGTGCGCGCCGAAGACGTGCTGGAAGATTTGCAATTGACGCTGTGGCCGGCTGAAGCGATCCGCGCGGCGCTGCCGCCCGGCTGGCGCATCGAGGAAGACGGTTTGCACCGCGTGCTGTACCAGGGCGATGAACTCGTTGCCGCCATCGACTATAGCGGCATGCCGCGCTGGAACGGCAAGACTGTGCTGGACAACCGGCGTTACCACTACCGCTTGACCGTGCTCTCCGTGGCCACTGAAAACAATTAGAGACCGTATGCTGTATTTGAATCATTGCGCTGTAGTGTGCTCCCTGGGTGATACGCATGAGGCGGTGCGTGCCGCCCTGTTCGAACGCGCCGAAAGCGGGATACGCGAGACCGATGCCTGGTCTGCCAGCACACTGCCGCTCGGTTGCGTGACCGCGCCCTTGCCCGCTTTGCCGGAACACTGGAGCCCGCCGCTGAAAAGCCGCAATAACGCCCTGGCTCTGGCCGCATTGGCCCAGATCCGCCCTGCCGTCGACGCTGCCCTGCTGCGCTACGGCCCGGCGCGCGTGGGTGTGGTGCTGGGCACCAGTACCTCGGGCATCGCCTCGACCGAAGCCGCAATGCGCATTCAGCGCGAACAAGGTGCAATGCCGGCGCAATTCCATTATGGCCACCAGGAAATGGTGTCGCCTGCTGCGGCGCTGGCGCAGGAGCTTGGCGTGCTCGGCCCGGCCTACGTGCATTCGAGCGCCTGCTCTTCCAGCGCCAAGGCCATGGCCAGTGCGGCGCGGCTAATCAACATGGGCTTGTGCAATGCCGTGCTGTGTGGCGGTGTCGATACCTTGTGTGCTTTTACCGTGGCTGGTTTTTCTGCGCTTGAATCGGTCAGCGCCGTGCGCTGCAACCCCATGAGCACAAACCGCGACGGCATCAACATCGGCGAAGGCGCGGGCCTGTTCCTGATGACGCGCGAACCGGCCACCGTGGCCTTGCGCGGCTGGGGTGAATCGTCCGACGCGCATCATATTTCCGCGCCCGACCCGCAGGGCGGCGGCGCGCGCCTGGCCATCACGGAAGCCTTGCGCCGCGCGGGGCTTGCCGCCAGCCAGATCGATTACATCAATATGCACGGCACCGCCACACGGCAAAACGACGCCATGGAAAGCCGCGCCGTGCATGAATTGTTCGGCGGCGACGTGGCCGTCAGTTCGACCAAGCCTTTCACTGGCCACGCGCTGGGCGCCGCGGCGGCGCTGGAAGCCGCATTTTGCTGGCTTGCGATGCAGGACGACAATGCCGGCGGCGTGCTGCCGCCGCATCTGTGGGACGGCCAGGCGGATCCCGAATTGCCGGTGTTGAACCTGGCCCTGCCCGGCGCACGTCTGGGCCGGCCCTTGCGTTATGCGCTGTCGAATTCCTTCGCCTTCGGCGGTTCGAATGCCGCGCTATTGTTTGCGAGGGAAGCATGACGCTGCCCGACATCAAGACCCTGGTGCCGCACGCAGACACCATGCTGTTGCTTGACAGCCTGGTCTCGGTCGATGGCGATAACCTGTGTGCCGCCGTCGCCATCGGCGAGCGCACGCTGTTCTGCCGCGACGGCGAAGTGGGCGGCTGGGTCGGGATCGAATACATGGCGCAAGCCATCGCCGCGCATGCAGGCTGGCTGGCCTTGCAGCAGGGCGAACCGGTGCGCATCGGTTTTCTGCTCGGGTCGCGGCGTTACGAATGCAGCACGCCGGCGTTTGCGCAGGGTACGCTGTTGCACGTCCATGTCCATATGGAAATCAAGAACGAAAACGGCCTGGGAGCCTACCAATGCCGCATCGAAGATGCGGCGCGGCCGGGACAGGTGTTGGCGCAGGGCACGATCACCGTGTTCCAGCCGGAAAACATCGATGAATTTATGCAGGGCAATAACGGGGAAGCAAATGGGTAACACAGTATTGGTGACGGGTTCGTCGCGCGGCATCGGCAAGGCTATCGCCTTGCGCCTGGCACGCGATGGTTTTGACGTGGTCTTGCATTGCCGCAGCCAGCGCGTGGAAGCCGAAGCGGTTGCCGAAGCGGTACGAGCAATGGGCAGGGATGCGCGCGTGTTGCAGTTCGACATCGCCGACCGCGACGCGGCATCCGCCGCCCTCCTGGCCGACGTCGAAGCGCACGGCTGCTATTACGGCCTGGTGTGCAATGCCGGCGTGGCGCGCGACAATGCCTTCCCCGCCATGTCGGGTGAAGACTGGGACGTGGTCATGAGCACCAATCTCGACGGTTTCTTCAACGTGGTCAATCCGCTGGTGATGCCCATGGTGCGCCGCCGCGCGCCGGGCCGTATCGTCACGCTGGCCTCTGTTTCGGGCCTGATCGGCAACCGGGGCCAGGTCAACTATAGCGCAGCCAAGGCCGGTATAATCGGCGCTACCAAGGCCCTGGCGCTGGAATTGGCCAAGCGCGAGATTACCGTCAACTGCGTGGCGCCGGGCTTGATCGAAACCGACATGATCAGCGACGTACCCATGGAAGAAGCGCTCAAGATGATTCCCGCCCGCCGCGTCGGCAAGCCCGAAGAAGTGGCTGCCGTGGTCGGCTTCCTGATGGGCGAAGATGCGGCCTACGTGACGCGCCAGGTGATCTCGGTCAACGGGGGGCTGGCATGAAGTCCGCTACCAAACGCCGCGTTGTCGTCACCGGCATGGCCGGCATCAGCCCTATCGGCAACGACTGGAATGCAATCCGCACACGCCTGGGCGAGTGCCGCAATGCCGTCGTGCGCATGGATGACTGGGCCGACTATGATGGCCTCAACACCCAGCTCGGCGCGCCGGCAGCGGCGTTCGAACTGTCGGACAAATACAACCGCAAGGCCACGCGCAGCATGGGCCGCATTGCCCTGATGGCGACGCGCGCGACCGAACTGGCACTGGCCGATGCGGGTCTGCTCAATGACCCGCTGGTGCAAAGCGGCCGCATGGGCATCTCTTACGGCTCCTCGGCCGGCACGCCCTCGGCCATCGGCGACTTCGGCCGCATGATGGAAGACCGTACCACCAAGGGCATCAACGCCACCACTTACATCAAAATGATGGCGCATACGGCGCCGGTCAATATCGGCGTGTTCTTCGGCGTTACGGGCCGCGTCATCACCACGTCTTCCGCCTGCACTTCGGGCAGCCAGGGTTTGGGTTACGCCTATGAAGCGATTGCCAACGGCCAGCAGATCGCCATGATTGCCGGCGGCGCCGAGGAATTGTGCGCCACCGAAGCGGCCGTGTTCGATACCCTGTTTGCCACCAGCGTGAAGAACGATGCGTCGTCAACCACGCCGCGTCCGTTCGACGAAAACCGCGACGGCCTCGTCATCGGCGAAGGCGCCGGTTGCCTGATCCTCGAAGAATACGAACACGCCAAGGCGCGCGGTGCCACGATCCATGCCGAGCTGGTCGGCTTCGGCACCAACAGCGACGGCTGCCACGTCACCCAGCCCAATTCGGCCACGATGAAGATTGCCATGGAACTGGCGCTCGAAGATGCCGGGCTCGACAGGGGCGCCATCGGCTATGTCAATGCCCACGGCACCGGTACGCAGCATGGCGACATCGCCGAGACGCAGGCCACCTCCGGCCTGTTCGGCAGCCGCATGCCGATCTCCTCGCTCAAGAGCTACATGGGCCACACGCTGGGCGCATGCGGCGCGCTCGAAGCCTGGATCAGCATAGAAATGATGCGCGAAGGATGGTTTGCGCCGACGATCAACCTCGAGCGCGTCGATCCGCAATGTGGCGATCTCGACTATATCGCGGGCGCCGGCAGGCAGTTGCAGTGCGACTACGTGATGTCCAACAATTTTGCGTTCGGCGGTATCAATACGTCGCTGATTTTCAAGCGCGTATGACCGGGCGGCCCGAATCATCTAATCACCCATCAACGACAGGAAATGATCCATGAAAAAACTGATTCTGGCAGGTGCAGTGCTCGCCGCAATGTTTTCCGTTTCGGCTCACGCAAGCAATGAAAAAATGATGTTCCCGATCGCCGGCGGCCTGTCCGAAAGCGAAGCGCAAAGCAAGCTCGATCCGTCGATGAAATTCTACTTCGGTGACCAGGCCACGCCCAAGGTCATCAGCAAGCTCGGCTCGGACAGGACCAGCCAGAAGACCAATGCGTTCGCCAAATCGTCCGACAAGGTATGCAACCATGCTTTCCTCTCGGCCCTTCTATCGCTGCAAAAGCGCGCACAGGAACTCGGCGCCAGTGCCGTCATCAACATCAAGAGCAACTACGACAACGTTGAATTTTCGAGCCAGACCGATTTCGAATGCCACGTCGGCGGCCTCATGGCTGGCGTAGCCTTGAAGGGTGACTTCGTCAAGTTCGGCAAGTAAGTTTGCAAGTAAGCGTAGTCGTCATGCGCCAGCTCCCGTTTTACGGGAGCTGCAGGCTTATTGCCAGAGCCAGTTCCAGATTCCGGGCAGGCGGGGCCGTACCTCGCCATCCTTGACCGTCCGTGCCAGCGCAGCCCGTTCCACCGCGTCGCGGTCTTCATAGAAGGGTTTGTCGGCCACCGGCATATCCAGTTCCTGTGCCACCTGCAGCAAGATCTGCAGATAGACTTCGACATGGTTTGAGGTATAGGTATTGACGTCGTGGAAGGTCACCACGATGGGAGTCGCACCATCGACCACAGGGAATTTGCCGGCTTCCCATTCCGGGCGCAGTTGCTTCAATTGCGCCAGCAGGTTGCTGTATTTGTGGAAGCTGAAATTCACACCCCAGATCTTGCCGTCGTTGGCGTTCAGGTCGGTCAACAATACGCGCATGCCGTGCTTCCGGTAGGCCGCCAAAGTGCGGTCGTCGTAGTGCCAGAAGGTCGGACGCACCAGCGTCGGCCCCACACCCTTGACGGCAGTCAGGTCGCTGACACCAAGGTTCAGCGATGCCTCGAGTTCGTCCGGCGTCAGTGCGGTGTAATCGGCATGGTGCGGCGTTGCGGAGTGGAATTCGATCAAATGCCCTTCGGCCTGCTCACGGGCCAGCATCTTGCGGCCGACCTCGGTACCGCCACCGCGTGCCGCTTCGGTCTGGACGAAAAACAGGGCCTTGATACCCGGTTGCACACGATTGTGCGCCAGCACGTCCAACACCTGTTCCGTGGAATTGTTGACGCGGTCGCCGCTGGGGCCGTCGTCAAAGCTTACCAGGAAGCGGATCGGCGCAGGCTGGGCCACGGCTTCCCCGGCTTCGCAGTGCGAAGCAAAGGCAAAACCTGCCAGCATGACCAATATCGCGTGACGAAGCATGGTTGGATAGGGCAATCCGGAAAAGCGGCATGAAAAGACGGATGAGCACATGCCGCAGGATGGTTGCAAGGGCCGACAAGCAAGACCGGCCCGCCATTGTAATACAGGAAACTATGGATTCCGCGTGAAAAATCACACTCCACCGCCGATTTCTCAAGCAGGGAGCGAGTTGTTGAAGCTAGGACTGCATGGCGCGGCGCGAGTTCCTCGGGCCGGTTTTTCAGGCGCAGGCGTGGCGCGATGGCGAGTTGGGCAGGGCTTGAAGCAGCCGTTCAAGAATGGTTTGTTCAAGGCGCGCGCAAGCGGCATGGCCGCGCGAGCGCGGACGTGGCAGGGTAACCGGCTGGTCGAGCGCGATGCGGCCGTCTTCGATCAGGATCACGCGGTCGGCCAGTGCCACGGCTTCCTGCACGTCGTGCGTGACCAGGATGGCGGTGAAACGCCTTTGCAGCCAGAGCGATTCGATCAATTGCTGCATGTCGATGCGGGTCAGGGCGTCGAGCGCGCCCAACGGTTCGTCGAGCAGCAGCAATTGCGGATCGTGCACCAGTGCACGTGCCAGCGCTACGCGCTGTTTTTGCCCGCCGGACAGCACGGCAGGCCAGTCGGCGGCACGGGCCTGCAAGCCGACTTTGGCCAAGGCTTCCCCAGGTGCGGCGGAAAAGCGTGGCAAACCCAGCGCCACGTTTTGCAAGACGTGCTTCCAGGGCAGCAGGCGCGCATCCTGGAACATGATGCGGGTTTCACCTTTGCCCTCGAGCCGGCCAGAATCGGCCTCCTCCAGTCCGGCAACCAGACGCAGCAGCGTGCTCTTGCCGCAGCCGCTTTTTCCCACCACGGCGACGAATTCACCGGCAGCGATATCGAGATCAACGGCGTCGAGCACGGTTCGTCCGTCGTAAGACTTGGAAAGCGCTTCAATACGCAAGGCCACACCGCGCGCTTCGGGCAGCTTGTTCACCAGTTCAAGATAGGCGTTTTCCATGGTGTTATTGGTAAGAAGGGTGCCAGCGCAGGCAGCGCCGTTCCAGCAGGCGCGACGCGACATCGGCCAGCTTGCCAAGCAGGGCATACAGCAGGATGCCCAGCAGCACCACGTCGGTCTGCATGAACTCGCGCGCATTCATGGTCATGTAGCCGATGCCCGATTGCGCCGAAATGGTTTCCGCCACGATCAGCAGCACCCACACCAGCCCTAGAGAAAAGCGCACGCCAACCAGGATGGATGGCATGGCACCGGGCAAGATCACGTCGCGGTACAGTGGCCAGCCCGACAGGCCATAGCTTTTGGCCATTTCGAGAAGGTTCTTGTCAATGGAGCGGATGCCGTGGAAAGTGTTCAGGTACATAGGGAAGAACACGCCGACGGCCAGCAAAAACAGCTTGGACCATTCGTCGATGCCAAACCAGAGGATGACCAGCGGAATCAGCGCCAGCGCCGGGATGTTGCGGATCATCTGCAGCGTGGTATCGAGCAATGTTTCAGCGAGCTTGAAGCTCCCCGTCAGCAAGCCCAAAGCCAGGCCGGCGCCGCCGCCCAAGGCCAGACCGGCCGTGGCGCGCCACAGGCTGATCTTCAAATGCTGCCACAACTCGCCCGATGCACTGAGTGCCCATAAGGCCTTGGCCACGGCCCAGGGTTCGGGCAGGATGCGGCTCGACAGCCAGCCCAGCTGTGATGACGATTGCCAGGCCGCAAGCAGCGTCAGCGGTACCACCCAGGACAGGGCGCGGTCGCGCCAGCGCACTGACATCTCAGGCCGCCTTTGCCTTCGGCACGATGCCGTTGGCGATCACTTCGCCGAATGGGCCGGTCAGCGTCTGCCCTTCGGTTTGGGTGCCTTTACCCAGCAGTGGGAACACCAGCTCGGCAAAGCGGTAGGACTCTTCCAGGTGCGGATAGCCTGACAGGATGAAGGTGTCGATACCAAGGTCGGCATATTCCTGCATGCGTGCCGCCACCGTTTCCGCGTCGCCTACCAGTGCCGTGCCGGCGCCGCCGCGCACCAGGCCCACGCCGGCCCAGAGATTGGGCGAGACTTCGAGTTTGTCGCGGCTGCCGCCGTGCAGGGCCGCCATGCGGCGCTGGCCGACCGAGTCCATTTTGGAAAATGCAGCTTGCGCACGCTCGATCACGTCGTCGTCGACGTGGCTGATCAATTCTTCGGCGGCGCGCCAGGCCGCTTCATTGGTTTCGCGCACGATCACGTGCAGGCGGATGCCGAAACGCAGCGTGCGCCCCTGTTTGGCGGCGCGTGCGCGGATGTCGGCAATCTTTTCTGCGACGGCGGCGGGCGGTTCGCCCCAGGTCAGGTAGACGTCGACCTGCTCGGCTGCCAAATCATGTGCCGCTTCGGAAGAGCCGCCAAAGTAAAGCGGTGGATAGGGTTTTTGTACCGGCGGGTACAATGTCTTGGCACCCTTGACCTTGATATGCTTGCCGACGAAATCGTACCCGGCATCGCCACCTTCACCGGCGAGCGAGGCACGCCAGACGCGCAGGAATTCGTCGGTGATCTCGTAGCGCGCTTCATGGTCGGCGAACAAGCCGTCGCCTTCCAGTTCGGCTTGGTCGCCACCGGTCACGACATTGATCAACAGGCGTCCGTTCGACAGGCGGTCGAAGGTGGCGGCCATGCGAACCGACAGGCCGGGCGTCGACAGCCCCGGCCGGATCGCGACCAGGAATTTCAATTGCTTGGTCGCGCCGATCAGCGATGAAGCCGTGACCCAGGCATCTTCGCAGGAGCGGCCCGTGGGCAGGAGCACGCCGTCGTAGCCCAGCGTGTCGGCTGCCACGGCGATCTGGCGCATGTAGTCGTAGGTGACGGCGCGTGCACCGATGCTGGTGCCGAGATAACGGCTGTCGCCGTGGGTGGGGATGAACCAGAAAACATTGAGACTCATGTTGAACAACCTCGTGGTCAGGTCAATAGGGCGTCGCGTACGCGTATCGGTTTCGGGATCAGCTTCAGCGCCGCGAAGGCGTCGGCGATTTTCTGTTGCTCCGCAATCACGGCGTCGTCGATGGGCTTGACACCATAGGAAAAGCGCTTGCCGGCCAGTTCAACCGTTGCCGGCGGCAAACCGATCAGTGGCGCCAGTTGCGCGGCCACTTCCGGGATGTGCTGGGCGCTCCATTGGTCGACCTTGCCGAGTTCTTCGATGAAGGCTTTCAGTACGTCGGGATTTTGTTTGGCATAGCTGCGCGTGCCGACATAGAACTGATGGTTGCTGGCCAGGCCATGGCCGTCGACCAGCACGCGTGCATTGAGCTGGGTCTGGGCGGCGGCGAAGAACGGGTCCCAGATGACCCAGCCGTCGACGGCGCCGCGCTCAAACGCGGCACGTGCATCGGCCGGGGGCAGGTAGACCGGTTCGATCTCGTTGTAGTGCACGCCGGCCTGCTCCAGGGCTTTGAGCAACAGGTAGTGCACGTTGGAACCCTTGTTCAAGGCAATGCGCTTGCCCTTCAAGTCGGCCACGCGCGCGGCTTTCGAGGTGGCCGGCACGATCAGGGCTTCACCGCCTGGTGCGGCCGGCTCATTGGCGAAATACACCAGGTCGGCACCGGCCGCCTGGGCAAAGATCGGTGGTGCTTCGCCGACAATGCCGAAATCGATCCCGCCGACGTTGAGTGCCTCCAGCATTTGCGGGCCGGCCGGGAATTCGCTCCACTTCACTTCCACCCCGAGCGTTGCCAAGCGCTGTTCCAGCGTACCGCGCGCCTTCAGGATGATCAGTGTGCCGTATTTCTGGAAGCCGACGCGCAATTGACGCTTGGCCTGGCCGATGGCAAGGCCTGGCAGGAATGCGCCGGCGGCAGCGGCGGAGAGCAGGCCGAGGGTACGGCGGCGGGAAAAATGCGTTGTCATGATATGGCTCTTCAGGCCAGGCGCAATAGTGCCGGCGCCGGTTCAAAAGTCGGGTGGCGCAGGCTGGCCGCCAGTTGGCCGATACCGTTGGCCACGCGTTCGGCGATGCTGGCTTCGAGAATCAATCCGCTTATTGGGCTACTTTCACCCCGTACCCTGATTTGTGATTCGGCGGCATAGATGCCGGGCAGGATGTGGGGCGAACCAAGTGCCGCCAGCACCGGGCGCAATGCATAGTCAATTGCCAGCATATGCGACTGGCTGCCACCCACGGCGAGCGGCAGCACCGGCTTGCCGGTGAGCGCGGTTTGCGGCAACAGGTCGAGAAATGCCTTGAGCACCCCGGAATACGAGGCCTGGTAGATTGGTGTGGCAATGACGAGTGCGTCGGCCTGGGCAATCGCGTCGCACGCGGCGCGGATGCCGGTATCGCCGAAGTCGGCGTGGAGCAAGGCCGCAGCCGGCAGGTCGCGCACCTGCAGCAACTGCGGCGCGAATCCGCACGAGGCCAGCCGGTCACCGACGTGCTGCAATAGCCTGGTCGAGCGCGAATTGGCGGAGGGACTGCCCGCAAGCAGGACGAGATTCATTGGCGTTCCTGGAAACCATGCGGCGCACAATGGCGACACGCATGGCGATGTTGGGAGACGCCAGATTAATCAAGCAGCGGGCAAAGCAAAACGAATACTTTTGGCTTTTTTTATTTGGAATCCGCATATTGCCTGCCACCGAAGTCAAACTGCGGCAGCAGGCAATCGGACAATCAGGGCTTACTTCGGTGCGGCTTCAAACTCTTCGCCAATCCAGGCCTTGAAGGGCGCGATGCTTTGCGGCCGGCCGAGGAAGTCCTTCACCAGCTCTGCCGCCGGCTTGGTGGCGCCCGGTTCCAGCACCTTCTGGCGATAGCGCATGGCCGTCGGGCCGTCGACCAGGTTGTTCTTGTCGAACTGGTCGAAGAAGTCGATGGCGATGACCTTGTCCAGCACGTAGGTGTAGTAGTTCGAGCCATAGCCGGTCAGGTGGGTGAAGCTGTCATACATGTGGTCGCCGTCGACGAAGGCGGCCGGCAGGAAGCGCTTGTAGTCCTGCTGCAGGATGGCATCGAGGTCGAGCGTTTTCGGGTCACGGTTATGCAGGTCGAGCGAGAGCGTCGAATAGAACAGCTGCGCCTGCACCCAGGAGCCGCGCCCGAATGCCGCCGCCGCCGTCATGCGCTTGACCAGGTCGGCGGGAATCGCTTCACCGGTATCGGCACGTTTGGCGAAGGTGGCCAGCAGCCTGGGATCGTTGAAGAATTCTTCCAGCATTTGCGATGGCGCTTCGACGAAATCGCCTTCGACGTTGAACGCAGCTGCGCCGGACCACTGGTTCTGGCTACCCAGCAAGTGGTGCATCAGGTGGCCGAATTCATGGAAGAAGGTGACCACTTCGCTGTATTGCATCAGGCCCGGATCGCCTTTGACGCCGCCCGAGAAATTGCAGATCAGCATGCCTTCGGGCAGTTGCCGGCCGCGGATGCCGGAGGTGACGGGCTGCGCGGAAAACCACTTGTCCTTGCCCGCACGCGGATGCATGTCGAGGTAAATTCGGCCGGCGCGTTTGCCATGGTCGTAGACGTCGAACACGTCGACCGAGGCATCCCAGACGTTGGCGTCGTGCACCGGCTTGAATTCGACCTTGAACAGGTGGGCGGCCGTGTCGAGGATGCCCTTTTGCACGGCGTCATACGGGAAGTAGGGGCGTACTGACTGGGCATCGAAATTGTAGTTGGCGCGGCGGTACTGCTCCATCCAGTAGCGCGAATCGGCTCCGGTGATCTCGGTCAGGCCCGGTTCCTTGCTCTTGGCGAAATCGAGCACCATCTTGAATTCGCGCTGGCTGGCTTCGCGCGAGGCGGCACCGACGTCGTCGAGCATGGCGCGCGCGTTGGCGGCGCTGCCTATCATCTGGTCGGCCATCGCCAAGTCGGCGTAGGTCGGATAGCCGAGGATGGTTGCCAGCTCCTGCCGTGCCTGCAGCAGGTCGAGCAAGACCTGGCTGTTGGCCGGATGGGCGCGGTCGTCATAGGCCAGCTGCAACTGGCGCCGCACCGAAGCATCGCGGCCGAAGCTCATCATCGGGCCGAAATCGGGCTGGTCGGTAGTGATGTCGTAGTTGCCGGCGGCATCGGCCTTGTGGCGCGCAATATAGTCCTCGGGCAGGCCTTCGAGCTGCGCCTTCGTCACCGATACCTTGCGCACGTCTTCCTGCACGTTGCGTCCGAATTGCAGCGACAGCGTGGTGATGCGGTCTTGCAGCGCCTTGATCTTCTTGCGCGTCTCGGCATCCTTGTCCACGCCGCCCAGGCGGTATTCGAGCAGGGTGCGGTCGAGATAATGGCGCGTGGCCGCGTCGGCGTGTTCGGCATGCACGTCGGCCAGTGCGGCATATACCTCATGGTTCAAGGCCAGTTCTGCAACGATACCGGAAATCTTTTCATTCAAGGCCTGGCCCTTGTCGCGCAGCGCGGCATTGCCGCCCACGGCGAACATGATGTAGGCCTCATTGCCGGCAATGTTGAGCTCGTTATAGGCGTCGTCATAGGCGCGCAATGTGTTGGCCACTGTGTGTGCGCCCTTGACCTTGACGATGGCGTCGACATTCTTTTGCGCCGCGGCCAGGTGCCGGTTGACCCAGGTTTCCAATGCAGCCGGGTCGCTGCCGCCGGCCCAGGCGTGCAGGGGATCGTATTTTGCTGCGGGTGCGGCCACGGCCGGCAAGGCCAGCAGGGCGGACAGGGCCATGGCGCAGGCCGTCAATCTTGGCAGGGCGTGGGAAGCGTGTTGGTTCATCTGGGTTCTCCGGAAAGTGTCCCGGTTTCGTGACCGGTGAGTTTTGGGTTGCAGCCAGGAATTATAGATGGATTGGCTGTGGCCAGACGTTTCTCGTCGCACCTCTGACCGGAGTAGAGTATCGCATCGCCATCCGTTAAAAGGAGCAAGCCAGCATGAACGATATTGCGTCACTGCAAGTTTTGTTGCAACCCTTGTTTCCCGGCCTGCTTGGTATGGAGTTGACCGAGCTGAGCGCCGACCGCGTCTGCGCCCGGCTCAAGGTGCGGCCTGACCTGTGCACCGTGGGCGGCACCTTGCATGGTGGTGCGGTCATGGCTTTCGCCGATACGCTGGGCGCTGTCGCCACCTTCATCAACCTGCCCGAGGGTGCGCGCACCACCACCATCGAATCGAAAACCAATTTCTTTGCCGACGCGCCCGCCGGCACGAGTGTCACCGCAGAATGCATTCCGTTTCACAAGGGCAAGTCGACCATGGTGTGGCAGACCCAGGTCCGCAACGAAGCGGGAAAATTGAGTGCAGTCGTGACGCAAACCCAGATGATTTTGCCCGTCTGAATGCGCTTGTCATCAGGGTGTCATGTTTCACAGGAGAAAATACGGAGCGGTAAAAATACCGTATTGGCGCAGGCTTTGAGTGCGCCGCAACATTTCCCTGCAATATCGATTACCATCACAGTTTGCTCATTTCACCATGAAAGACAGCATGTCGGATCAGGATACCGTTCTCATATTGCAAGGCGGTGGCGCGCTAGGCGCCTATCAGGCAGGCGTCTATCAATGCCTGCTAGAGCATAACGTTGACATAGATTGGGTCATCGGCACTTCCATCGGCGCCATCAACAGCGCCATTATTGCCGGCAATCCTCCCGAAAAACAGTTCGAGCAATTGCAGGGTTTCTGGCAAAGCCTGGTGCCACATTACGCGCCCACGTTCTGGCCCGGCATGACGCCGTGGATGAACCTGTCGCGCTCGGTCGAAACCATCGATACACTGGTCAACGGCGTCGAAGGTTTCTTCAAGCCGCGGCCATCGGCCATGTGGGACATGAATGCCAAGGTTCCCATCGAGCATGCGGGCTTTTACGATACCTCGCCGCTCAAGGCCACGCTGGAGAAATACGTCGACTTCGACTATCTCAACAGCGGAGCGATGCGCATCTCGGTTTGCGCGGTTGACATCGACGACGGGCAGAGCGTGGTGTTCGACAGTGCGCACGAAGAAATCTGCCCCGAGCACATCATGGCTTCCGGCGCCTTGCCGCCGGGCTTCCCGCCCATCGTCATCGACAAGCGCGCCTATTGGGATGGCGGTGTCTATTCCAATTCGCCGCTCGAAGTCTTCCTCGAAGACGACGCCAACCGCAATTCGCTGTGCTTCATGGTCGACCTGTGGGATGCGCGTGAACACCGGCCTGAAACCATGTCGCAGGTGTTGGCGCGCTACAAGGACATCATGTACGCCAGCCGCTCCAAGGAACAACTGGCCCTGTACCAGAAGATCCAGGACATGCAGCGCGCCATCCGCCTCCTGACCGACAACTTGAGCGCTGCCGCGCGCAAGAAACAGGAATTGCTGCCGGCGATTGAACTAGGGTGCGACCGTACGGTCAACATCGTTCACCTGATCAACAAGGCGCAGCCGGAGGAAACGCAATTCAAGGATATCGACTTCAGCGCCGACGCCATCAATGCGCGCTGGGAAGCCGGCCTGCACGATTGCCGCAGGGCATTGCGACACAAAACCTGGCTGCGCCCCATGGAGCCGCATGCGGGCCTGGCCATCCACGAACTGCCACGGGAGGATTGATGACTGAAGACGACGTTCGCAGCAACGCCTTTGCCATGCCCATGCATAATCCGGCGTTTCCGCCGGGGCCTTACCGCTTTGTCGACCGCGAATACCTGATCATCACCTACCGCACCGACCCCGTCGTGCTGGAAAAGATGATCCCTGCGCCGCTCAAGATGACCGAGCCCGTGGTGAAGTACGAATTCATCAACATGCCCGACTCGACCGGCTTCGGCCACTATTGCGAATCGGGCCAGGTGATTCCGGTCGAATACAACGGCGTGGAAGGCGGCTATGTGCACAGCATGTACCTGAACGACCACCCGCCGATTGCCGCCGGACGCGAACTCTGGGGTTTCCCCAAGAAGCTGGGCGAGCCCGAATTGCGCGTGCACAAGGACACCCTGATCGGCACGCTCGACTACAGCGACACGCGCGTGGCCACCGGCACCATGGGTTTCAAGCACAAGACGCTCGACTCCAACGCCGTGAAAAAGAGCATGGAGGCGCCCAGTTTCCTGCTCAAGATCATGCCCCACGTCGATGGCAAGCCGCGCATCTGCGAACTGGTGCAATACAGCCTGACCGACGTCATCATCAAGGGCGCCTGGAGCGGCCCCGGCGGCCTGCAATTGAATGCCCATGCACTGGCACCTGTGGCCGACCTGCCGGTGCTCGAAGTCCTTTCCGCGGTACACATCATGGCGGACCTCACGCTGCCCTATGGCACGGTCATCCACGACTACCTCAACCCTTCCAAATAAGAGGAATTCATCATGCTATTGAAAGACAAAGTCGCGTTCGTCACCGGTGCTGCCAGCGGTATCGGCAAGGAAATCGCGCTGCAATATGCGCGCGAAGGTGCCAAGGTCGTGATCGCCGACCTCTCGCTCGACGCAGGCAATGCCACCGCCAAGGAAATCATCGACGCCGGCGGCCAGGCCATGGCCGTGGCGGTGGACGTGACCAGTGAAGAACAGGTCGACAAGGGTGTGGCCGACGCCGTCGCCAAGTTCGGCGGCATGGACGTGCTGGTTTCCAACGCCGGTATCCAGATCATCAACCCCGTGGTCGAACTGAGCCTTTCCGACTGGAAGAAAATGCTGGCCATCCACCTGGACGGTGCTTTCCTCACCACCCGCGCCTGCATGCGTGCCATGATCAAGGCCGGCCGCGGCGGCTCCATCATCTACATGGGTTCGGTGCACTCGCATGAAGGCTCGCCCTTGAAGTCGCCTTACGTCACCGCCAAGCACGGCCTGATCGGCCTGGCCAAGGTCGTGGCCAAGGAAGGCGCCAAGGACAAGATCCGCTCCAACGTCATCTGCCCCGGTTTCGTGCGCACGCCGCTGGTGGAAAAGCAGATTCCGGAACAGGCCAAGAGCCTGGGTATTTCCGAAGAAGACGTGGTCAAGAAGGTCATGCTGAAGGAAACCGTGGACGGCGAATTCACCACCGTGCAGGACGTGGCGCAAACCGCCGTGTTCCTGGCCGGCTTCGGTTCGAATGCGCTGACTGGCCAATCGATCGTGGTCAGCCACGGCTGGTTCATGCAGTAAGGCAGCTTGCGCGCCCGCCGGCGCAATGCCGGCCGGGCGCACTGCGTTTCACCAAAGTTTGTTATTGCGGTTTTCCCACACCGTCGCCATCAGGCAGGTGATCAGCAGCAAGCTGTATTCCCAACCGCCCTCGCCGGGGCCGACCACGAAAAAGCCATTGTGGCTGTGGAACAGCACGATGCCGGTGAAATCGATCAGGAACAGCACGGCGGCAACCGGCCACACAGCCAGGCGCAGCGCCATCAATATCGATCCCCCTGTTTCAGCCAGGTTCACCAGCGAGGCGAGCAGCAAGCCATAGGGAAAGCCTTCCTCTTCAAGGATTTCGCCCAGGATGGGTGTGGCGTGATCGAGGAAGCGGTAGGCGCCGTGGGTGAAAATGATGGCGCACAGCACCAGCCGCAGCAAGTCCGGCCCGGTGCGCTCCGATGAATAAATCCGCTTGAACATTGCCGCCCTCCCTCGGTTCGATGGGAGGATTCTAGGATGCTGCCTTGTACGGAAAATAAGTGTGGGACGAAATGCCGTATTGCCGTGACGGCCCAGGTCAGTGGCCGAGGTGCCGCTTGCGCTCCCCGCTGTAATCCCACCACGGCCGTGGTGCTTCCCCACCCATGAAGCGCGTGATCGACAGGAACACGTCGATCACGCAAGGATCGTGGCGCGCCCCGGTCTTGTCGCACAGCTCTTCATACATTGCATAGGCATCACGCCCGATCAATTGCTCGGGCGCGGTGATGCCGATCATGATCAAATCCTTTTCGCCGGCCTTGCCGATATTGGGCAGATCGGTCAGATTTTTGACACGGGCGCGTTCAACCTTGGTCGGGTTCATGTGGATTTACTCCGGTACGTGTATCTTGGCTTTGATGTGCTTCAAATTTGCCACGATGGAAACCGTCATGATGACCAGCAGCGACCAGGAACTCCATTTGCCCACGCTGACCGTGGCCCAGGCGCCGATCTGGTTGGGATAGCGCCAGATGCCAAAAAAGGTGGAGACGTTTTCCGCCAGCCAGATGAAAAAGCCGATCAGCACGAAGGCCAGCAGCATGGGCATGCGCCGCTCGCGGTCATAGGGCCGGAACACTACGGTCGTGCGCGCATACAGACCCAGCACGCACGCGGCGATATACCAGCGATAGTCGCCGATGTAGTGATGCGTGAAGAAATTGGCGTAGATGAGTATTGCCACCAGTGAAGCCATCCACATCTTGGGGTGGTGTTCCACACGGAGATCGAATAAGCGCCATGCCTGAATGATATAGCTGCCGATGGCGGCGTACATGAAACCGGAGAACAGTGGTACGCCTGCGATCTTGGTATAGGCAAAGTCCGGATAAGACCAGGCCTGGATGCCGCTGGAGGTCTTGAACAACTCGAGCACGAAGCCAACGACGTGGAACAGGCAGATGGCCTTCAATTCATCCCAGGTCTCGAGCTTCACCCACACCATCCATGCCTGGATCGCCAGCGCGATGATCAGCAACAGGTCGTAGCGGGGAATACCGAAAAGACCTGCGCGCGGCAAGGTGAAGACGGCGGCAAAGAACAATGCCACGAACAGGCAGGCGCGCGCTTCCTTGATGCCGAAGTAAAGGAATTCGACTGCAAAGCGACGCAAGCCGGCCAGTGCCGGGCTGGTCTTGTCGGCGGTCAGGTGCTTGTCGAGCGCTTGCAGATACATCGGCTTATTGCAGCTTCGCGCTTGCCTGCATATGCTCGACCCATGCCGCCACATTGTGGTCGTCGGAGCCTTCGATCTCGGCATGGGTCTTGATGGCAACCAGCTTGCCGTTTTTATCGATCAAGGCGAACGAGGGGTACCATTTGATGCCCACCTGTTTGATGAATGCGCTAGCATTGGGCGCAATGGCCCAGTTGAATTTGGTGTCTTGAACGAATTTCCGGGATTCGCCAACTTGATCGTAGGTGACGGCCAGAAATTTCATGTCCGGGTATTTGGCCGTCAGCGCATTCAGGTCGGGCACTTCCTGGCGGCACGGCGCGCATTCGGCAAAGTAGAAATTGATCAGCGTTGGGTGGCCAGCGAATTGTTTTTTGTCTGCGCTACCGCCGCCAAGCTGGTTCAGATGAAATGCCGGGAACGTGCCGCCGGGCTTGACCTTGTAGCTGACCTGCTTTGCCTTGTCGGCTTCATCCTTCGATTCCAGGCGGAATGTCGCTTTGACGTCATCGCCAACCTTGCTTTTGTTCGCACCGAACGATTTGCCTTGGGCCACCTGGCCAAAGAAGCTCGACTCGTCCAAGGGTTTGCCCTGTTCGTCGAGGTAAGTGATCTGTGTGGCGTCTTCCAGGCCAAGGGCCTTGAGAATCCCGGCTTTTTGTGCTGCCGTGTCGGGCTTCGCTGTCTCGACAGCGGTAGGTGCATCCTCGGCGTGAGCCTGGGCCAAGGAAATCGCGAACAGGGCGGAGAACAATAATTTGACGGGCAAGGATGTCGGGCGCATGGGGCTCAGGAAAGGGGCGGAATGGATAGGAAATGGAGTTTAATGGATGGATGCCGCAATCCACCAGGCGGCGGCGCCGAATATCGGATAGGGCCAGGAACGCAAGGCGATTTTCCAGTCGACCCAGGAAGGCCAGAAGGACAGGAACTGCGGTGCCAGAAGCAGCGTTAGTGTGGCATCGAGCCAGGTGAAATGCAAGCCGGCTTGCGTGCGCCACCAGGCAACGCTCAAGGGCACGAAGAGAATCAGCATGGGAGCCAGCGCGGCCGGCGCGGCATTGAACCAGTTGATGTTGGTGAACGCCACTGCGCCCAGATGCCATTGCTGGCCGACGCGGCGTGGAATCACGGTGAAGGATTCAGGCCGCGCACCGGTGAGAAGCCCGACGACCAGGTGGGCCAGTTCGTGGAAAAATGTACCGGCCACACGGAAGATGAAAAACAGGGGATGCATGCGTCCCAGCGCATACACGACGGGTGCCAGCGCCATGGACGGCAATAGGTAGAGCAGTATCGCGCGATGCTGGCATAGGATCATGGGAACCCATGCCAGACAATCGCCGCGGACCAGCCAGTTCATTTTGCTGCGGCCGGCGCTTATTTCAAACGCTGGGCCAGCACAGGGCGCAGCAGCTCGGCCGCCTCGCGCAGCATGGCTTCCGTCGCGTCCCAGCTCACGCAGGCGTCCGTCACGGAACAGCCGTATTTGAGCTGGGACAGGTCGGCGGGAATATCCTGCCGACCCGCGACGATGTTCGATTCGATCATCATGCCCACCAGCGACTTGTTGCCCAGCCTGACCTGATGCACCACGTCAGTCAGCACCAGCGGTTGCAGCTCGGGGTTCTTGTAGCTGTTGGCGTGCGAACAGTCGACCACGATGTTGGCCGGCAGCTTTGCCTTGGCCAATGCCTTCTCTGCCATGGCTACCGACACCGTGTCATAGTTGGGCCGGCCGTCGCCGCCGCGCAAGACCACGTGGCCGTAGCGGTTGCCGCTGGTGCGCACGATGGAGACGCGCCCCATGCCATTCAAGCCGAGGAAGGAATGCGGGTGCGAAGCAGAAAGAATGGCGTTGACTGCAATACCGATGTCACCGTCGGTGCCGTTCTTGAAGCCGACCGGGGTCGACAGGCCGGACGACATTTCGCGGTGGGTTTGCGATTCCGTGGTACGCGCGCCGATCGCGGTCCAGGCCACGAGGTCGCCCAGGTATTGCGGCGAAATCGGGTCGAGCGCTTCGGTGCCGGTTGCCAGGCCAAGTTCGCACACGTCGAGCAGGAATTTGCGCGCCTTCGCCATACCCTGGTCAACGTGGAAGGAATCGTCCATTTCGGGATCGTTGATGAAACCCTTCCAGCCCGTGGTGGTGCGCGGCTTTTCGAAATACACGCGCATGACCAGCAACAGCGTGTCTTTGACTTCTTCCTGCAGCTTCACCAGGCGCCTGGCATAGTCCAGGCCGGCCTCCGGGTCATGGATCGAGCATGGGCCGACCACGACGAACATGCGTGGGTCCTTGCGGTCGAGGATGTTGCGCAAGGCTTCGCGCCCGCGCGTCACGGCCTGGCCGGCGGCTTCCGTCAGCGGCAGCTTGAAATGCAGGTCTTCGGGGGTGGGCATGGAGTCAAACGAGATGACGTTGACGTTTTCGACGTTGAATTGGGTCATGGCAAGCGGTAAAAATCGTGTCTGGAGTGCTATATTGGGCGCAAAAATCGGCGCCGGTTCGTGGTAATTTGCCTGATAGTTTATCCTTATGGCGGAATAAAGGAGAGATTCTGTGAAGCGCATCGCATTTTCAGGCACGCTGGACCCGATCACCAACGGCCATATGTGGGTCATTGGCGAAGCGCGGGCGCTGGCCGAGGAAGTGACCATTTTCCTGTCCGAAAACACCCTCAAGAAGCCGCAATTCCCGGCTGAGGAAAGAAAGCGCATCATCGAACTCTCTGCCGCCGAGCGCGGCTGGACCGATGTCAAGGTTGTCATCGTCAAAAGCGACTATACGGCGCGTGTGGCGAAGAAGGCCGGTATCGATTACCTGATCCGCGGCATCCGCACCACCAGCGACTTCGATTACGAAAACCTGATCCAGCAAACCAATGTTGACGTGCTGCATGGCGCCAAGACCATCTTCGTCATGCCGCCACGCGACCTCGGCTCGGTCAGCTCGAGTTTCGTACGCTCGCTGCAAGGCCCTGTCGGCTGGCACTGGACCATGAAACAATTCGTGCCGGCACCGGCTTACCGCGCCTGGATCGTCGACTGGCTGCGCAAGGAATGGAACCTGCTCTGGTGCGGCGAGGATGGCGGACGCGTCATGCCGCCCGTGGCCGAGCTATGGTTTGCGCGCCTGACCGGGCCCGCGTCCTACGGCGGGCCGGAGCGCCACTATCACAACCTCGACCATCTGGTGCATGGCCTGACCGAAATCAAGGCCTGGGCTGCGCGCACCGGTGCGGCAAGTGCCGATGCCGATATCCTGCGCAAGGCTTACTGGTTCCATGATGCCGTGTATGCTCAACCGGGCAAAGGCCTGGAAGGTGCCATCAGCGACGAAGAAGCCAGCGCGCAGCTTTGGCTCGAAAGCACGCTCGATCAGGCAGCACATGGTGTGACTGAGCTGATCCGCGCCACCGACCATTTCCAGGCCAACCAGATCGAGCATCGTCTGAAGCACGTCATGCTCGGTGTCGACCTGGCCATCTTGGGTCAGGAAGAAGAAATTTACGACACCTACGCAAAGGCCATCCGTGCCGAATATGCGGCCGTGCCGGAAGAGCAATACCGGGCCAAGCGGCGTGGTGCGCTGGAGCACCTGTGCAGTAAGGCCGAAGCAGGCAGCCTGTATGCCGACCCGTATTTCGCCGAACGCTATGGCGAGGATGCGCTGGCCAATATGCGGCGCGAGATTGCCGCGCTGAACCAGTCCGCAGCCTGAACAACGACCAGACAAGAACAAGGAGACGACATGGCGCAGGAATTCACCGATCACCCGGACGACACGCGGCACCGCATCGCAGCCATCCTGATTGCCTCGTCGGGCAATCTCGTGGAGTGGTTCGACTTCTACGTCTATTCAGCCTGCTCGCTGTATTTCGCTGCTGAATTCTTCCCCCATGGCGACCGGACCACGCAACTCATGAATACAGCAGGCGTGTTCGCCGCCGGCTTCTTCATGCGCCCCGTCGGCGGCTGGATGTTCGGCCGCATTGCCGACAAGCGCGGCCGCCGCGCCGCCATGATCATTTCCATGATCATGATGTCGGCCGGTTCGCTGATGATCGCGTGCCTGCCCACTTATGCCACGCTGGGCATCATGGCGCCGACCCTGCTGCTCTTGGCGCGCATGTTCCAGGGCCTCTCTGTCGGCGGCGAATACGGCACCAGCGCCACCTACATGAGTGAAGCGGCAGTCAAGGGCAAGCGCGGCTTTTACGCATCGTTCCAATACGTCACCTTGATCGGCGGCCAATTGCTGGCTGCCCTGGTGATGCTGATCGTCACGCGCGTGCTGGGCAAGGAGCAGGTCACCGATTGGGGTTGGCGCATCCCCTTCCTGGTCGGTGCGCTGGGTGCGCTGGTGGCGATGGTCCTGCGCCGTTCCCTGCGCGAAACCTCGAGCGCCGAGGCGCGCAGCAGCAGCGAAGCCGGCACGCTCGCCGGCATGTGGAAGCATTGGCGCGCTTTCATGACGGTGATCGGCTTCACTGCCGCCGGTTCGCTGACGTTTTACACCTTCACCACCTACATGCCGAAATACCTGGTCAATACGGCCAATATGGAAAAGGAAACGGCCAGCCTGGTCGCCACGATCACGCTGTTCGTCTACATGCTGATGCAACCCTTGTTCGGCGCCCTTTCCGACCGCATCGGGCGGCGCGTCTCCATGCTGTGCTTCGGCGCCCTCACCATGCTGGGCACGGTGCCCATCATGATGGCCTTGAAGGACGCGAATGACGTCACCACGGCTTCCGTGATCATCATCGTGGCGCTGGCGTGTGTCAGTTTCTACACCTCGATTTCGGGTTTGATCAAGGCCGAGATGTTCCCCGCCGAAGTGCGCGCTCTGGGCGTGGGCCTGTCTTATGCGGTGGCCAATGCCCTGTTCGGCGGCACGGCAGAGTATGTCGCGCTCTGGTTCAAGGACAAGCAGATGGAGTCGGCATTCTATTGGTACGTTTCCTTCATGTGCGCCATCGCGCTCGTGGTTTCGTTCCGCATGCGCGACTCGAAAAAGGAAGGCTTCCTACGCGATGACTAGCCGGCTGCTGCTGCAACGGTTCTGGCAGCGTGCTCAGCCCGGCTGGATGCCGGAACCCGAGGCTGCGGATACCTGGCACGAAGAAACGCGCGAACTGCAGCGCATGGGCATTGCCACCGAGACCGCGCTGCAATTCCTGCATTTCGAACGCCCGGCCTGGGACGGTTTTTGCCATTGGCTTGACGGCAAGTGCAGCGCGCAGAAGGACGACGTGACTGTCGAAGACGTGCTTGATGCGCAAGACATGGCCTTCTGGGAGGAGCATGGTTATCTCGTCCTGAAGCAAGCCGTGGCGGCCGAAGCGTGCAGCGCAGCACGCGACGCCATCTGGGAATTTCTCGGCGCGAGCCCGGATGACCCGGCATCATGGTACCGGCCGCATGAAGCCAAGTATGGGTTGATGCTGACCCTGTTCGACCATGCCGCGCTCGAACAAAACCGCCGCTCGGCGCGCATCCGCAATGCTTACCGCCAGCTCTATGGCAGTGCCGCCATCTTCAAGAGCATCGACAAGGTCAGCTTCAACCCGCCCGAAAATGAAGTCTTCCATTTCATGGGTAGCGGTCTGCACTGGGATGTCAGCCTGGAGCCGCCGATTCCGTATCACCTGCAAGGTTTGCTATACCTGAGCGACTGCGGGCCGGCTGACGGTGCCTTCCATTGCGTGCCCGGATTCCATCGCACGCTGGAAGACTGGTTGCGTTCATTGCCGCCGGATGCCGACCCGCGTGAGACGGCAAAGCGTGAATTGCAAGGCAGCCCGGTGCCGGGCAAGGCCGGCGACTTCGTGATCTGGCATCAGGCCTTGCCGCATTGCGCCACACCGAACCGGGGCACCACGCCGAGGCTGGTGCAGTATCTGACCTACCTGCCCGAGATTGATACCCCGCAAAAGAGCTGGCGATAACACACCTGCGGGATTTTATGCAGCAAGCTTGTACTGCTGCGCTTCCAGGTCCAGCAAGCGGCGTTTGCGTTCCAGGCCACCGGCATAATCGGTCAATGACCCGTTGCTGCCCACCACACGGTGGCAAGGCACGATGATGGAAACCGGGTTGCGCCCGATTGCCGCCCCGACCGCGCGTGCCGCCTTGGGCCTGCCGACCGCGCGCGCATGTTCGCCATAGCTGACTGTGGCGCCGTAGGGAATGCGCAGCAATTGCGCCCACACTTCCTGCTGGAATGGGGTGCCGTGCAAATCGAAGGGCACATCGAATGCCGTGCGTTTGCCGGCAAAAAATTCTTCCAGCTGGCGCACTGCCTGGCGCAATACGGTATGTTGCGCGTTGCGCTGCCAGCCGTCCTTGCCCTTGAAATGGCGATGTTGTTCAAAGTAGATACCGCACAGGCCGCGCTCTGTAGCGGCAACCGTCAGTGTGCCCAGGGGGCTGTCGAGTTCGGTGTAGTTGATCATGGCTTGTCCTTTTCCACGTGTAATGAGTTCCATAGCAGCAGGGCCGCATAGCCGCGCCAGGGCGACCAGTTGGCGGCGCGCGCGAGCAATTGCTTTTCCGTGAGGCGCCCGGTTTCACTATCGAGGCACTGCGGTTCGGAAAGTGCCGCCGCTTTTTGCAAACCCAGGTCGCCGGCCGGAAACGCGTCGGGGAAGCGCAGGGCGCGCATGGCGACGTATTGCGCAGTCCATTCGCCGATGCCGGGCACGGTGCGCAATTGGGCGATCGCCTGTGCCAGGCTGGCGCCGGGCTTGACGTCCAGGCCGCCCTCGCTGGCAAAACGTGCCAGCCCGATGATGGTCTGGGCGCGTTTGCCGGGCATTCCCAGAGGAGCGACATCGTCAACCGTGGCCGCCGCCAGGGTTTCGGGGCGCGGAAACAGATGGGTTACCTGTTCGAACGGTGTGCTCAAGGACTCGCCAAAACGGGCAACCAGGCGGCCGGCAATCGTGGTGGCACCGGCCACGCTCACTTGCTGGCCCAGCACGGCACGCACGGCCAGCTCGAAGGTGTCGAAACAGCCCGGCACGCGCAGGCCCGGTGCGGCGGCGATATGTTGCGCCAGCATCGCATCCTGGCCCAGGTGGGCTTCGATCACTTCGGGGTTGGCGTCGAGGTCGAACTGCGTGCGTACACGCGCCAATAGCGCCATCAGATGCGGTGCCAGTTGCGGCGCCACTTCGAGCTCGAGCAGTTCGCGCCCTTCGATGCTGCGCACTTTCAGCCAGCCGGAGGTCTCACCCAAGTGTACACTGCGGCGGTAGGCGCCGTCGCGAGCGCTTTCCACGCCGGGAATGGCGCGTCCGCCGAGATAGCCCAATACGGCTTTCCAGTTGTACGGCGGCCGGTAGGCCAGGCGCAGCACCAGCGCGTCGTCTGTGCCGGATTCGCCGCTGGCTTCCCGGCGTACGGCCGACGGCGCCATGCCATAGCGTTCGGCAAATAGCGTATTGAAGCGGCGCAGGCTGCCGAACCCCGCGGCGTAAGCCAACTCCGTCATCGGCAAGTGGGTTTCCTGCAGCAGTTTCTTGGCGAACAACAATCGCTGGGTCTGCGCCAGCTCCACCGGTGAAACGCCGAAATGTTCCTGCAGCACGCGGCGCAATTGGCGCGAAGACAGGCCGACTTCCCGCGCCAGGGTTTCCAGGTCGCCATGGTTCAGTGCACCGGCGGCGATGCGTTGCCAGACGGCATAGGCCAGGTTTTGCTGCAAGGCATAGGGTGCCAGTTCAGGACGGCAGCGCAGGCAAGGGCGATAACCCGCGGCCTCCGCCGTTGCTGCATTGGGAAAGAAGGTGCAGGAGGAGGCGCGCGGCGTCTTGACGCGGCAGACCGGGCGGCAATAGATGCCCGTGGTTTTGACGCCGGTAAAGAATACGCCATCGAAGCGCGTGTCGCGTGCCAGCAAGGCGCGATAACAGATGTCGCGGTCCGGCAAGCCGGCGTCGGGTTCGTGTTGTGTGATGTCCATGGAGACGTTATACGCCCGGCTCCAAACAGCGTCTAGCCGTTTTCGGACATGCAAGCAAAAGCAGGCTTGTCCCGGAAATATTGTCGCTGTGCTACTATCTGCGGCCTTGCTTGCCATTTCTAAGATACCACATGACTTACTTCGATCACGCCGAATTGCATCGACTCGATACCGTCATCAAGGACATCGAAACAAATTCCTCGCATGACAACGATGAGCTCGTGAGGCGGCTCGCCGAGTTTTCGATCAAGATCAAGGGCGACGTATCCGACATCATTGCGACCGACCCGCAGTCCGATGCCTATATTGACAAGATCAAGCGCGTGCACGAGGAAATCATCGGCAAGCAGCATTCGCGCGATCTTGAAGGTTTGCCAGCACTGAACCTGGAGCATGAAGCGAACTGGCCCTACCCCTGGGGCACGCAAAGCCCCGAGACCGTCGGACGCTTCCTGATCGCCTACGGTTTCCTGATCCGCTCGGCGCAGTTGCCGCGCGGTGCGCGCGTGCTGGAAGTCGGCTGCGGCATGGGTTCGCTGACCTGGAACCTGGCGCGCATGGGTTACCGCGTCGATGCGATCGACCCGAACCCGGCGCAATGCGAAGGTGTGCGCAATTTCACGCGCGGTTTTCCGGTGCCGCCCCAGGTCTTCGCCAAGACGCTCGATGAATTGCTGGCCGAGCGTGACGCGAACGACAAATATGATGCGGTGATTTTCTTCGAGTCATTCCATCATCTGATGGACCACCAGGCTTGCCTGCGCAAGCTGCTCGACCACCACATGCAGCCCGACGGCAAGGTCATCCTGGCGGCCGAACCCATCCTGCCCGGCACCAGCGATATCCTGCCCTACCCCTGGGGTCCGCGCCTCGATGGCGAATCCCTGCGCGCCATGCGCAACTGGGGCTGGCTTGAACTCGGCTATACGGAACAATACCTGCGCGGCCTGTTCCACGAACTGGGCATGGGCTTCCAGTGGTTCAAGAGTGCTGCCGCCGCACCGCATTCGGAATTGGTGATCGGGTCGCGTGCCAGCTTCAACCAGGGCGGGCTCGATGTGGTGGAAGACCGGTATCGTGCCAAACGCTCTGAAGGTATCGATTTCACCAAGGACGGCTTGCCTGATTTTGTTACCCGCGTGTCGGGCCTTTCCAATTGGGAAGACTGGGGACGTTGGTCGGAAGGCGGCACGCTGCAAATCGAGTTTGCCCAAGCCCTGCCGGAGAATTTCACCTTGAGCCTGACCTTGCACAGCGTATTCGGCCCCAATCTTGACAAGATGCTGCTTGTGAAAGCCGGTGCGCAAGAGAAGACGAGCCGCTTGAAGCACCCGCGGCTGACGCCCGTGCACAAGTTCCGCTTCGAAGGTGTGAATGCCCGCATTATCGATATCATGATCCCGCAGCCGACCCGGCCCGCCGATTTGCCTGAGATGAACAATGACGACTCGCGTGAACTCGGGATCGGCATACGTTCGCTGACCATTGAAGAAGGCGGTTCGGCCGGCAAGGGGTTCTTCGCACGAATGTTTGGTTAGAATTCCCCAGCCGGCAAAGGCGGCCTGCCGGTGCTTCGCGTAAAATGAGGTCATGGACATCACGCTCAACGAACTCGAGGAAGCGATCAATTACTGGCGCTCCCTGCGTCCTTCACAGGGCGAGGAGCGCGCCTTGTCGCCCGAGGTGAATATGCTGGCAACCGTTTATGCCACGATGATCTATACCCATCAGCGCGTCATGCCGTTCGACAATCTCAATGCTTCGAGCCGGCAATTGATTGAAGGCTGGCGTCAGAAAAAAACGCGTTAACAGCCCTAGGCGGCAAGATGGCGCGCCTGCCGTTGCGGCAGCGCGGGCTTTTCCTTGTGTACCATGCTCGGCGCCTTGCCGGCATAGTCTCCGCCGAGCAAACGTTCGGCCTGCCCCTTGTCCATGCCTTGCAGGCATAGCCATTGCGTGACCAGTCCGGCCAGCCGGTCGAGCGCGATGCGGTGCGTGGCATCGGTCTTGCCGTAAAGCCAGTCGGAAAACGCCAGGAAATTGTCGAACGGCGACTCGCCCAGCAGGTGCAGCAATGTATGGGCAAAGCGGCCCGAGTTCGCCACCAGGTCCCAGTAGCGCGCAAAGCGCACCAGGCGCTGCATGTCGGTAAAGCCGATGCGGTCGGTGGCGAGGATGGTGTACGGCGGGTAAGGGTCGAAGGCCAGCTTGAACGCATCGGTATGGCGGATGATGGGTGTGCCGCGCAGCCGCTTCAGGATGCCAAACTGGATTTCGTGCGGGCCGAGTGCAACCAGCCGGTCGAAGCCGCGCGCGAAGCTGGCCATGTCTTCCCCGGGCAGGCCGGCGATCAAATCGACATGCAGGTGGGCGCGCGACTGGGTGCACAGCCAGCGGATGTTGTCGGCTGCCTTGTCGTTGTTTTGCTTGCGGCTGACCAGTGCCTGCACTTCCGGGTTGAAGCTCTGGATGCCGATCTCGAATTGCAGCGCGCCATCGGGGAAGCGCGCGATGGCTTCCTTCAAGGCATCGGGCAGATGGTCGGGCACGACTTCAAAATGCGCGAATACCGGATCGTGCGGCGCCGCTGCCAGCTTGTCGAGAAAGAACTGCAGGATGCGCAGGCTGGTTTTGACGTTGAGGTTGAACGTTCGGTCGACGAATTTGAACAGGCGCGCACCGCGTGCATACAAGGCTTCCATTTCGGCGAGGAAGCCGTCCAGCTCGAACGGCCAGGCAGTCTTGTCGAGCGAGGACAGGCAGAATTCGCATTTGAACGGGCAGCCGCGCGAGGCTTCTACATAGAGCGTGCGGTGTGCGATGTCGGTGTCGCTGTAGAGCGCATAAGGCAGCGCCAGCTCGTTCAACGGCGGCTGCACGCCGGCGTGGATTTTCATCAGCGGCTTGGGACCGTGCAATATCTGGCGGCACAGGTCGGCAAACGTAAGGTCGCCCCAACCCGTGATGACGTAGTCGGCCAGCTTGACGATTTCCTGCTGTTGCGTCTCGTAGGAGACCTCCGGGCCGCCCAGCACGATGACGATGTCGGGCGCGACGCGCTTCAGCAGCGCGACCAGCCTGGCGGTTTCTTCGACATTCCAGATATAGACGCCGAAGCCGACGATGCGTGGACGGGCAGCAAGGATTTTTTCTGCCAGGTCGGTCGTGCGCGTACCGATGACAAATTCCAGCAGTTGCGTTTCTTCGCGCAACTCGCGCATGTTGGCCAGCAGGTATCGCAAGCCCAGCGAAGCATGAGCGAAACGGGCATTGAGGGTGGACAGGATGATGCTCATGTCCACCATTTTATATCACGCCCTCGCCATCTCCTTTTCCTGCAGTGCACGCCACATGACCTTGCCCGTGGCCGACTTGGGCAGCGTTTCGACGAATTCGACCATGCGCGGCGTCTTGTAGGCAGCCATGTGCTCATGGGCCCAGTCGATCACGGCTTGCTGGGTCAGTTCGCTGCCGGGCTTTTTGACGATGACGGCCTTGACCGTTTCGCCGCGGTAGGGATCTTGCGCGGCGATGATGCAGCATTCCTGGATTTCCTTGTTCTGGTACATCATCGCTTCGACTTCGGCCGGCCAGACCTTGAAGCCGCTGGCATTGATCATGCGCTTCAAGCGGTCGGTAAAGAAAAAGAAACCATCGTCGTCGATATAACCCAGGTCGCCCGAGCGGAAGAATTTCGTGCCTTCGATTTCGATGAAGGCTTCGGCGGTCTTTTGCGCATCGTTCCAGTAACCCTGGAACACTTGCGGGCCATGGATGATGATTTCGCCGACCTGGTTCGGCGGCATTGGTTGCAGCGTGGCGGGATCGATCACGCGCGAATCGACGTTGAAGATGGGGATGCCCAGGCATTGCTGCTTGAGGTTTTGCGGCGGGTTGGTGTGGGTGGCGGCGATCGTTTCCGACAAGCCGTAACCTTCCATGTATTGCTGGCCGGTCAAGTCCTTCAACTTTTGCGCAATCGCCGCCGGCATGGCTGCGCCACCGCCGGAAACGCGCTGCAGGCTGGAAATGTCGTATTCGCCCAGGCGCGGATTGGACAGGAAGTCGATCATCATGGTCGGGATACTGGTCCAGGTCGTGACCTTGTAGCGTGTGATCAACTGGCCAGCGGCATCGCGGTCCCAGCGCGGCAGGATCACAATGGTGCCGCCACCGACGATCAGGGCATTCATGCAGACCTGCATGCCTGTTACGTGGAAGAAGGGCAGCACGGCCAGGCAAACGTGGTCCGGCACGGTGGGCATGGACCAGGTCGGGCTGGCGACGGTGGTGAACATGACCGAGCGGTGCGTGTGCACGCAACCCTTGGGTTTGCCCGTGGTGCCCGATGTATAGGGCATGCAGCACAGGTCGTCCGGCGTGGCCAGATGCGGCCCGGGTTGATGGCCCTGCTCCATGACATCTTTCCAGGCGGCGACGCCGGGCATGGCCGGCACGTCGCGCGGCGCACGGACGAATTCGGGTACCGGAAGGTTGGTCTTGGCGCTGAGGTAATCGGAGTAGGTCGCAACCACGGCATGCTGCAACCCGCTGTTGCCGACCAGCGGCGCAATGCGGGGGAAAATTTCCTGTGCGGCGATGACGGTATGCGCGCCGCTGTCTTCAACGTAATGCGCCAGCTCATCGGTCAGGAGCATGGGGTTGACCGGCACCACCATGGCATCGGCACGCAGGATAGCGTAATAGGCGATGACGAATTGCGGGCTGTTTTGCATATTGAGCAGCACGCGGTCACCGCGCTTGACGCCGCATACCTGTTGCAGATAGCCGGCCAGCGCTTCGACTTCGGCATTCAACTGGCGATAGCTCAGTTCCGAATCGTAGAAAATGATGGCAGTCTTGTTCGGATAACGGTGCGCAGCAATGCCGAGATTGTCGTAGAGACTGGTCTCGGGTGCCGTGAGCTGGTAAGGCAGGTTCGCCGGCCAGTGCCGGTAGTGTTGTGTGTTCAAGTCTCCGCCTCTGTTTTCAATATGGGCGAAATAATTATACGGTCGTTCGTAATTCTGTGTAACTGTTGGAAATGCGAGGCGGCATACGCAGAGTTTCAAGTGTGCGGAAACCGCACGGATTCGCTATCTGACATCATGTTGCGGTGCGTCAACTATCAAGTCCGGCGGTGAAGCGAAGCGCCAAAGCCGCTATGATGGAGGTGCATGCAGCATGGTGCAAAACCACGAGGAGAACACCGATGAGACTGTATTTCAGCCCGGGCGCCTGTTCGCTCGCCCCGCACATCGTCTTGCGCGAACTCGGCGGCCATTTCGACCTTGACCTGGTCGATTTGCAGGCCAAGAAAACTGCCGAGGACAAGGACTTTTTGGCGATCAACCCCAAGGGTTATGTGCCGGTCCTGCAACTGGATGATCACCAGGTCTTGACCGAAGGTCCAGCCATCATGCAATACCTGGCCGACCGCGCGCCCGAGAAAAGACTGGTGCCGGCACCGGGCACGATGGAGCGTTACCGCCTGGTCGAGGCGGTCAATTTCATTTCCGCGGAAATCCACAAGACCTTCACGCCACTGTTTGGCGACAACACGCCGGAAGAAACGCAGAAAACCTTTCGCGCCAAGCTGGCCAAGCGTATCGACATCGTCGAAGCCCGGCTCAAGGAAGCCGACTATTTCGTCGGCGAACACTTCACGATCGCTGACGCCTACCTGTTCACGACGCTGTCGTGGGCACGCTATATCAAGTTCGACCTGTCAGCCTGGCCTGCGGTGACGGCTTACCTGGAACGCATCGCGCAGCGCGCCAGCGTGCATGATGCGATGGCGGCCGAAGGTTTGATCAAGGAATGATCGATGGTATTGCGCAGGCGTGGAGAGTCCACACCTGCGCATGGCGTCGGAGGCGTCAGAAGCCAGAGGCGGACTTGAAAACCGTCGTACCATCGAGGCCGGCCACGGTGGTGCCAGTGCTGTCGAAGTCGACGCTGATCGATTGGCCCAGGTTGGTAGTCCAATCGTAGGCTACATAGCCGTCGCCGCGCACCGTCAAAGACGGGTTGTTGTCGCAGCCTATCGCCTGGTCGACCTGCGCCAGCGTCATGCCGATGGTGATGGAGTTGTAGATCGCCGTCGTGAAATTGGCCGAGGTACAGACCGCGCCGGAAGGCGCCGAGCCATTGATGCCGGTTGACGCCTTGAACACCGTCGTGCCTTCCAGGCCCGTGACGGTGGTGCCGGCGCCGTCGAAGTCGACGCTGATGGACTGGCCCACGTTGTCGGTCCAGTCATAAGCCACGTAGCCATCGCCGCGCACGGTCAGCGCCGACGTGGGTTGGCAGCCCAGTTGCGCGTTGACTTGCGCGAGGCTCATGCCCAGGCTGACGGCATCGTAGTTCGCCAGCGACAGATTGCTCGAGGTGCAGACGTCGACCAGGCTTTGCAAGCCGGAAACCGTGCTGGCCACCGTCGACTGGAAAGACGTGACGATGGTGGTGCTGTCGACCAGGGCCAGCATGTTGCGGGCGCTCTGTGCTGCGGCACTGCCGCTGTAGTAGGTCACGGCATTCTGCGCCGAAACCTGGGCAGTGAAATTGGCGGCAACGGACAAACGATTGTTGACCAGCGTCTGGTCGGTTTGTCCCTGGGATGAGTGGCTGCTGTTGGTTGCTGCGCCGGACATGATGGCCAGTGCCGCATCGCTCTGGCTCAGTGAGCCGTTCGAAATGGCATTGGACCAGTAACTCAGGCCTTGTGATGCAGGTTGCCGGCCCAGCACGTTCTGGAACACGGCCTTGACGAAGTCGTCCGTGCTGCCGCTGCCGTACAGCGTTTGCGATTCCTTGCTGGTGCCGAAGCTGTTGATCAGGTTTTTCACGGCTTGATTGCTCGAGTAGGCTTGCGCCAGGCCGGTGATGTCGGTCGGCGCGCCGGCGTTCTGCAGCGCGGTTTCAAAATTGACCAGGCCGCTGGGGTCGGCAGGGCGGCCGAAATAGGCCACATATAATTCCTGGACCACGGTCGCGTAATCCGACGCCGTTGCCGACGCCGTCGCCTTTTGCGAGCGAACCGTCTGCTTGGCTTGCGCCGCTGGGCTGGACGTGGAATCCGACCCGCCGCACGCTGCCAATACACCTGCCACCAACACGGTCAATACCGGGACTGCAAAACCTCTCATGCTGTTCTCCAAAAAGCTGTGTCAACGGGGGATGACACAAAAGCAACATTATATGGAGTTCAGTGATCAAGTTGATATGTAATTTTCACATGATTCAAGGCTTGACCTTGGCAGAGAGGGATGATCCCCATTATTTGATTGGTCAAGCAAGACCGCGGGCGCGCAGGTTTGATTGCACAATGTTGTCGCGTGCGATGGGTGCCTTGGCCTCTACCGCAGCGATCCACTGCGCAGTCGAACTCACCGCCGCAAAGCTCGAATGGAATACCACGCTGAAGATGCGATGGATTTCTTCCGCCGTGGCCGCACCGGCGCCATTGGTGTAGGGCAGCGAACCGCTCGCATCGTGCAGGAACTCGGCCGTGATGCCGGTATGGCGTGCGTGGATCGCCGTCGAGGCGTCGCAGTTGTGCGTCATGTAGCCGACGATGGAAAGCGTGTCGATCTCGTGGCGCGTCAGCCAGTCCGCCAGTTCGGTGCCGGCGAAGGCGCTGGCCATGTTCTTCTTGATCAGGTGTGCATGGGCGCGTGACTTCACTACCTCATGCAATTCCCAACCGGGAGAATCCTTGGCGAATATCGGCGCGCTTTCGCTCTCTTCATGCTGGACCACGATGACAGGAATGCCGGCGGCATGGGCCGCATCGATGGCATGGCCGATATTGGCCAGGGACTGCTCCAGCGGCGGATATTCAATGGGCAGCTTGCCGGTGACGTATTCGTTTTGCACGTCAACGACGAGCAGGGCGCGGCGCGGTGTGGTCATGATGGGTTCCTTTCGCTGTGAATGTGTGGGTATTGTGCAATCCGGCGTTCAGGCGCCACAGTGGCCCGTATGCCTGTTTTCGATATAATTGGGCCAAACCCATGAACAGTGTCATTGCGCCATGCCTACGAACAAGCCATCCATTGCTGCCAAGCGGGTAAGACCCATACGCGTGGCCGTGCTGGCCTTCGACGGCATCAGCCCTTTCCACCTCTCGGTGCCATGCATGGTGTTTGGCGAAGATTGGCAGGAACTGGGCGCGCCGCGTTTTGAACTCATGGTCTGCGCCGAACGCAAGGGCAGCCTCAAAAGCGCGGCCGGGTTCGGCATCGCCGTTGAACACGGGCTGGAAGCGATGCGTCAAGCCGATATTGTCATCGTGCCCTCATGGCACGACGTCGAACTGGCGCCAAGCGCAGCCTTGACCCGCGCATTGCGCAAGGCGCGGCAACGCGGTGCACGGCTGGTGGGATTGTGCCTGGGCGCTTTCGTTTTGGCGCACGCCGGCCTGCTCGATGGCAAGCGCGCCAGCACGCACTGGCGCTGCGCGCCGGCATTTGCCGAACTATTTCCCAAGGTGCGGCTCGATTCCGACGTGCTTTATGTCGACGAGGGCGACGTGCTGACTTCGGCCGGTACGGCCGCCGGCATTGATTGCTGCCTGTACCTGTTGCGCGAACTGTGCGGCGCCGAAGTTTCGAATCGCGTGGCGCGCCGCCTCGTGGTCGCGCCGCATCGCCAGGGCGGCCAGGCACAATTCATCGAACAACCCCTGCCGGAATCGAAGAGCGACGACCGCCTGGCACAAACGCTCGCGTGGGCCACGGCCAATTTGAACGAAGCACATAGCGTCGATACGCTGGCACAACGCACAGCGATGAGCCGGCGCAGCTTCACGCGCCACTTCCGTCAGGCGACTGGTACCTCGCTCGTGCCCTGGCTGCTGCACCAACGCCTGGCGCGGGCCCAGCGCCTGCTCGAAACAGGTTCCCAATCGATCGAGATGGTGGCGGGTGAAGCGGGCTTTGGCACGGCATTGTCGTTGCGGCTACATTTCCAGGCGGCCTTTGGTATGACGCCATCCAGTTACCGTAAACAATTCCGTGGCCAGTCACCGCACTGATCGCAAAAACCATCGCGATTTTTGCGCTGCACACTTCTTTTTTACGTGTGCGTTTTTTCGCTCCATGCCGAAAAGCCTACGCGCTTCACTTACGCACTTCGCTTAAAATTCAACACGATTTTTCATAGTGCGGCCAATGCTTGTCGAACAGTCCAGAGAATCTCTCGATACGCAACATAATTTGACGATTGAGTGCGACACGAAACCAAAAACTTTGGCTATGCTGTTTCCCAGGGCCACATTATGCAGCGTGCAAACGTGGTCCGCGCCGGTTCTTCGAGATCCCGCATGCGCGGCGAATGGCGCCGCAAACCCGGAGAACAAACAGCAAGGGTGGACACATTATGAATCGATTCCGAGCACTAACCGTTGCTCAACGTCTGAGCGTATTGATCGCCATTGCCGCCATCGGCCTTTGTGCGTTGGCGGGTATGGGATTGTTCCAGATCGGGCAGGTCTACACGGCAGCAGGTTATGCAAACGAAAACACCGTTCCCAGCTTGACAACGATGGATGAAGCCTACGAGGCATTTTCCGATCTGCGCCTCTTGGCTTATCAGCACGTGGTGGCCACTGACGCAGGAGTCAAGTTGGCTCGGGAACGCAGCATGCAGGAGGCGAACGCCAAAATGGATTCTGCGCTGAAAAAATACGATGGCCTGCTTTCGGATGACAAGGACAAGGCATTGTTGGTCGCCGATCGCGAGGCGGTAGCCGCTTACGAGGCGCAACGCATCAAGCTGTTGGCGCTCTCTAACGAAGGCAAAACTGAAGAGGCCGACGCACTGCTTCTGGGAGATGCGCGCGACGCCGCACAGCACGTCAGTGCCGCCATCATGGCGCATCGCAATTACAACATTGAACTGGGGCGCAAGGGTGCAAATGACGCACTGGCAATCGAAACCGGCGCACGCCTCATGCTGGCCGGAGCCGGGCTCGCCACGCTGCTGTTGATCGTCGCACTGGGCGCGATGCTGGTGCGCGACCTCTTGCGCCAGTTGGGTGGTGAGCCCGTGTATGCCGCCGGTATCGCCGAAGAGATTGCCAAGGGCAATCTGGCGCTGGCAGTGGAGACGCGCAGCAATGCGCACCCCAGCCTGCTCGGCTCGATCAAGACCATGCGCGACAGCCTGCAGGAAATCGTGCGCCAGGTGCGCTCGGGCACCGATACCATCGCCACCGCGTCGCGCGAAATCGCCGTCGGCAGCATGGACTTGTCGACCCGCACTGAACAACAGGCCGGCTCGCTCGAAGAAACCGCCTCGTCGATGGAAGAATTGACGGCAACCGTCAAGCACAACACCGAGCACGCGCGGCAAGCCAGCCAGCTCGCCAACAATGCTTCGGCCACCGCATTCAAGGGCGGGGCCGTGGTGGCGCAGGTGGTTGAAACCATGTCGGGCATCAACGATTCAGCCAAGAAGATTGCCGACATCATCGGCGTGATCGACGGCATCGCATTCCAGACCAACATCCTGGCTTTGAATGCTGCCGTGGAAGCGGCACGCGCAGGCGAACAAGGCCGCGGCTTTGCCGTGGTGGCAGCCGAAGTGCGCACCTTGGCCCAGCGTTCGGCCAATGCCGCCAAGGAAATCAAGGCCTTGATCGACGATTCCGTGAGCAAGGTCGCGACCGGCAATGCCCTCGTGGGCCAGGCCGGTGCGACAATGGAAGAGGTGGTGGCCAGCGTCAAGCAGGTGGCCGATATCGTCGGCGAAATTGCCGGGTCCAGTGCCGAACAGGAAGCCGGCATTAACCAGATCAATCAAGCTGTGACGGATATGGATACGGTGACCCAGCAAAACGCTGCGCTGGTGGAAGAGGCGAGCGCTGCCGCCGCCGCGCTGGAGCAACAAGCCGTGGCACTGGCCAAGCTGGTCGATATCTTCCAGCTCGATGCGCAGCACGAGACGGTGCCGGTGATCCCGCCGCAGCAAACCGGCGGCACCCGGCGGCGGGAACTTCCTGCGCCAAGGCGGCTTGCCCTTGTGAGCGCCTGAATATGAAACGATGCCCGGTCCGCCGGGCATCTTCACTTTAAGCCCCCATCTTTGTTTTTGGCCTTCCAATTTTTCTTGACGCAATCATTTACGCGTGTAATCATTATTCATCGATTACAACTGTAAGCGTTCATGAAGCCCAATATTTCAATCAGCGAAGCCGAATCCCTGGTGATGGAACAGCTCTGGCAGCGCCATCCCCTGACCGCCGAAGAGGTCGTCGCGGCCCTGGCCGGCAGCCAGGACTGGCAGGAAGCCACGGTCAAAACCCTGCTCAACCGCTTGCTCAAGAAGGGCGCCGTGCGCGCCGAGAAGGATGGGCGGCGCTACCTTTATGCACCCGTACTCAAGCGCGAACAGTGGGTGCAGGCCGAGAGCAAGGGTTTCCTTGACCGCATGTTCGGCGGCCAACTGGCGCCGCTGGTGGCGCATTTCGGCAAGCATCAAAAGCTGAGCAAGAAGGAGCTTGAGGAGTTAAAGCGTCTGATCGCGGAGATGGGCGATGGCAAGTGACATTGCAGCGAAATTTCTGCTCGTGACGCTGGCAGTAACAGTGGCGCTTGCCCTCGTATTGCTGCTGCGCCTGCCATCGCGGAAATGGTTCGGTCCGGGCCTGGCCTATGCTTTGTGGGGGCTCTTGCCCACGGTATTGCTGGCCGCGCTGCTGCCTGCACGCTTCGCCCCTGCAACGGTAATGAGCATTCCCGCCGCCGCGGCCGGGTTGCCTGTCGTGGGGCCAGCCTTTGCGCAAGCGCCAGACCAGACCTGGCCGCTGGTTTTGCTGGCAATCTGGCTGGCTGGTGCCGTGTTGCTTGCCTTATATTTTCTGCGACAGCATCGTGCCTTCCTTGCCGTACTGGGGCCGCTAACAAACCGGCATGGCATTCACTACGCGGAATCTACCGTTTGTGGACCGGCCCTGATCGGGATATGGCAAGCGCGCATCGTTGTGCCGGCCGACTTCGACCTGCGCTACGAGATGGAAGAAAGGAAGCTGATTGTGGCCCATGAGCGCACCCACCTGCAGCGTGCCGACGCCGGCGCCAACCTGTTATGCGCCCTGCTGCAATGCGTGTTCTGGTTTCATCCGCTGTTCCACATTGCCAGCCGTGCTTTCCGCTTTGACCAGGAACTGGCTTGCGATGCTGCCGTCATGCTGCAGCATCCCGAATCGCGCCAAGCCTATGCCACCGCCATGATGAAGACGCAATTGGTGGCGAGCGGCACGCCCGCCGGTTGTTACTGGCAATTCAATCACCCCCTCAAGGAGAGAGTCATGAACCTGAAGCGCAATTCACCAAACCTGCTGACCCGCATCATGGGGGGCCTGCTCATTGCGACGGTTGCCGGCGGCGGTGCTTATGGTGCCTGGGCAGCGCAGGCACCACAGGCAGGAACGAAAACCTACCGCCTCGCGCTGGATTTGCAGGACAAATACGGGGGTATCACACCCGTATTGCTGGTGCATGAGGGCGAGGAAGCTGCCGTCGAGCATGGCGATGGCGACAAGCCGATGCGCTATGCTCTGACAGTCAAGCCCGCCCAGGCTGGGGCAGTCAAGGTCAGCCTGCTTGCGAGTTACGGCAAAACAGTGATCAGCAAGCCGCGCCTGGTCGTAGGTTTGGGCCAGCCCGGCACGATCGAGACCAGTAGCGACCCTGCCGAAGATGGCAATTACACGCTCAAGCTGACAGTGACCGACGCCGCAGCAGGCCAGTAAGGCGATTGGCGATGCATTGGACGCGGCCGGTTTCGCCACGGTATCCGTGCCCTCCGGCCTGAAAACCCGAAAGCTGCGATAATGATGCCCGGCGCAATGCTTGTTGCGCCGGGCATCGTTTCTCCCTCACGCAGACTTTCATTCCGCTATGCAGCTTGGCATGCTTTTCGCCGCCTCGGCTTACATCATCTGGGGCCTGTTTCCGCTTTACTTCCACGCCTTGCAGCAGGTTGCACCGCTGGAAATCCTGTTGCATCGGATCGCCTGGGCCTTGTTGTTCCTGGTTGTGGTGCTGACGGTACGCCAGCAATGGGGCTGGGTGCCCAAGGTGATGCGCCAGCCCAAAGTGCTGCTCGGGTTTGCCGCCAGTTCCCTGCTGTTGTCGGTCAACTGGTTCATCTACATCTGGTCGGTCAACAATGGCCACGTGATCGATTCCAGCCTGGGTTATTTCATGAATCCGCTGGTCAATGTGCTGCTCGGCTTCGTGTTCCTGCATGAGCGCATGCGCCCGCTGCAATGGGCCGCTGTGGCGATTGCCGCCGGCGCTGTGCTGTGGCTGACCTGGATGGCGGGGCATCCGCCTTATATCGGGCTGGCGCTGGCGTTTTCCTTCGGCAGCTATGGCTTGCTGCGCAAGACGGCCGCGCTGGGTGCGCTGGAGGGCTTGTCGCTGGAAACCATTCTGCTGTTTCCGTTCGCCTTTGCCTATCTGGCCTGGCTGGCCTACCAGGGGCAGAATGCCTTCGTGCAAAGCGCCTTGCCGGCGCAGTGCCTGATTGCCGCCGCCGGGCCGATCACCGCGGTGCCCTTGCTGCTCTTTGCCGCGGGTGCACGCCGCATTCCGATGTCGACGCTGGGCTTGCTGCAATACATCGCGCCTAGCCTGCAATTGCTGTTGGGTCTGCTGTTCTTTGGCGAGTCGTTCGGTGCCCGCGCACCGGGTTTCTTTGCCATCTGGGCGGCGTTGGCGGTGTATTCACTCGAAGGCCTGTGGCAAGCGTGGGCTACACGCGAGCGTGTCCAGGTGCCGTAAGCGCCGGCAAAGCGACTTTTACAAGCAAATCTGTCGTATCCTAACGGCTTCCCACTCTTATCAGCAATCACCGGACCCCCATGGCCAATTACGTCTATACCATGAACCGCGTGGGCAAGATCGTCCCGCCCAAGCGCCAGATCCTCAAGGATATTTCGCTCTCCTTCTTTCCCGGCGCCAAGATCGGCGTGCTCGGCCTGAACGGTTCGGGCAAATCGACCCTGCTCAAGATCATGGCCGGCATCGACAAGGACATCATCGGCGACGCCGTGCCCATGCCGGGCTTGAACATCGGCTACCTGCCTCAGGAACCGCAGCTCGACCCCGAACAGACCGTGCGCCAGGCCGTGGAAAGCGGCATGGGCGAAGTGTTTGAAGCCAAAGGTAAGCTCGATGCGGTGTATGCCGCGTATGCCGAACCCGATGCAGACTTCGATGCGCTGGCTGCCGAACAGGCGCGCCTGGAAGCGATCATCGCCACGTCTGCCGGCGACAACCTCGACCAGCAGCTGGAAATGGCTGCCGACGCGCTGCGCCTGCCGCCCTGGGACGCCAAGATCGGCGTGCTCTCCGGTGGTGAAAAGCGCCGCGTGGCGCTGTGCCGCCTGCTGCTCTCCAAGCCAGACATGCTGTTGCTCGACGAACCGACCAACCACCTGGATGCGGAATCGGTCGACTGGCTGGAGCAATTCCTGCAGCGCTTCCCGGGCACTGTGGTCGGCATCACCCATGACCGCTACTTCCTCGACAACGCCGCAGAATGGATACTCGAACTGGACCGCGGCCACGGCATTCCCTGGAAGGGCAATTACAGCTCCTGGCTGGAACAGAAGAGCAACCGCCTGAAGCAGGAAGAAGCGTCAGAATCGTCGCGCCAGAAGACCATTGCCAAGGAACTGGAATGGGTGCGGCAAAACCCCAAGGGCCGCCAAGCCAAGAGCAAGGCGCGTCTGGCCCGCTTCAATGAATTGTCCGAATACGAATACCAGAAGCGTAACGAAACGCAGGAAATCTTCATTCCCGTGGCCGAGCGCCTGGGCAATGAAGTGATCGAGTTCAAGAACGTCTCTAAGGCCTTCGGCGACCGGCTTTTGATCGACAACGTGAGTTTCCGCATTCCGCCGGGCGCCATTGTCGGCATCATCGGTCCCAACGGTGCCGGTAAATCGACGCTGTTCAAGATGATTGCCGGAATCGAAACGCCGGATTCGGGTGAAGTCGTGGTTGGCCAGACGGCCAAGATTTCGCTGGTGGACCAGAGCCGCGACAAGCTGCAGGACGGCAAGACCGTGTTCGAAGACGTGACCGGCGGTGCCGACGTGCTGGCCGTGGGCCGCTTTGAAATGCAGTCGCGTGCCTACCTGGGGCGCTTCAATTTCAAGGGTTCGGACCAGCAAAAGATCGTGGGCAACCTTTCCGGTGGTGAACGGGGCCGCCTGCACCTGGCCAAGACCCTGCTCAAGGGCGGCAACGTGCTGCTGCTGGACGAACCGTCGAACGACCTCGACGTGGAAACCCTGCGCGCGCTGGAAGATGCCTTGCTCGAATTCGCAGGCTCCGTGCTGGTGATTTCGCATGACCGCTGGTTCCTCGACCGTATCGCCACGCATATCCTGGCCTTCGAAGGCAATTCGCAGGTCACGTTCTTCGACGGCAATTACCAGGAATACGAAGCGGACAAGAAGAAGCGCCTGGGTGAAGAAGGTGCGAAGCCCAAGCGTATCCGTTACAAACCCTTGTCGCGTTAATCCGTCGCCGGACAGGTCTGGGAGGGCCGATCATGCTGCGCAGAGTCAAACATGGTGTTCTCGCCCTGGCCTTGTTGCCCATGCTGGCATGGGCAACGGAACCGGTGCTGGACATTGACCTGGGTGGCGGCGTGCAGCACTACGAGCGCGCCGCTCTGCTCAAGCGCCCCGAAGTGCGCACGGTCAACGTGGCCGATGACGTGTCTTACCACAAGGCCATGCGTTACCGTGCCTTGCCCCTGTCGGCCCTGCTCGGGCGCGGCAAGCTGAAAGGCGAGGTGCAATTCACCGCCACTGACGGCTTTGTCGCCAATATTCCGGCAGCCTTGCTCGAAGGTGCCGGTGATCCGTGGATTGCCATTGAACCGGCCGACAAGCCCTGGCCCGCGTTGAAGGCAGGCAGCCCGAGTGCAGGGCCGTTCTACCTTGTGTGGCTGGCGCCGCAAAAGGGTGGCGTGGCGCAGGAGCAATGGCCCTACCAGGTGGCGAAGATCGCGGCGGGCCAGCCTCTGGCCGTGCGTTTCCCCGAGATCGTGCCGAAAAACCTCGCCGCAGGCAGCGCGGAAGAGCGCGGCTTGAAGGTCTATACCGCCAATTGCTCGAGCTGCCACACCATCAATGGGGCGGGCGACGCCAACATCGGCCCGGACCTGAACCTGCCGGCCAGCCCGACCGAGTATTTCCAGGAAACCTACCTGCGCCGCCTGATCCGCGAGCCGGCTTCGGTGCGCACCTGGAAGACGCGCATCATGCCGGGCTTTTCCAGCAAAGCCTTGAGCGACGACGACATCAACGACTTGCTGAGCTATCTGAAGCTGATGGCCAAGCAGCGCTGATATGGCGGCCAATGCGGCGCCTTTGCCGTGGCAATTGCGCGCCGACCTGTTTGCCCAGCTAGGCGCGCTGGAAAAAGCCGGCCTGCCTGCGCAACAGGCCTTCGCCACGCTGAGGTTGCCTCCCAGGTTTCAAGATCGCGTCAAAACCATGCAGCGCATGCTTGCGCGCGGCGTGCCGTTGGCACGCGCCGGGCGGCAAAGCGCGCTGTTTTCTGACCTCGAAGCCAGCCTGGTGGATGCGGCAACGCAGGCCGGCAGCCCCGCACCGGTCTATGAGCGCCTGGCCAGTTTCTATGCGCAGCGTGCCGCCCTGGTGCGCACCATGAAGTCGCGCATGGTCAAGCCGGGCTTGATCATGATCGTGGGCCTGTTCGCACAGCCGCTGCCGCAATTTGTTGCAGGTGACATCTCGCTGGGCTACTACCTGTGGCATGGCGTGCGGCCCCTGCTGGCCATCGCATTGCTGGTTTTTCTCGGCAGGCAGGTCTATCGCGCGCAGGAGGGCGGTGCATCGGGCTTGCGCGGTGCGATTGACCTGGTGTTGATGCGCCTGCCCTTCATCGGCCCGATGCTGGTCAGGCGCAACATCCGCGACTTTTTCGAGAGCCTGGCCTTGCTGGTGGAAGCCGGCATGCCCATCATCGATGCCTTGCCGCGTGCCACCGCGACGATGAAACTGGCGCCGGTGCGCGTGCAGTTCGAGTCCATCGCGCCGGGCATCAAGTCGGGCGCAACCTTGACGGCCATGCTCGATAAGATAGCGCCGCTTGCCGACGGCAAGGCCCAAGCCCTGGTTGCCACCGGCGAGGCCAGCGGCAGCTTGCCGGAAATGCTGTTTCGCTACGCCGATGGCGAAACCGCAGCAATCACCCATTTTGACCGCCAGCTTGCCGATTGGCTACCGCGCATTGTCTATGCGCTTGTTGCAGCCTGGGTTGCCTGGGGTATCATCGTCGGTCCCGGACTCGGGCCGCAACTTCCCAAAGATCTGGAATGAACCCTGAATTGTCTGTTCCTGCCGCACCGGCACGCCTGCAGCAAGCCGCTGCGCCCTTCCTGTTCTTGTTGCTTGGCACCGTGTTCGCCACATGGGCGGCACGTATTCCCGCAATACGCGATGCCCAGCAATTGAATGCGGCCGACCTGGGGCTGGTGCTGTTGTGCGGGGGAATTGGTTCGGTGTTGTCGTTCCCCATTGCCTCGTTCCAGATCGGCCATTTCGGGGCGCGCAAGGCAGCCTTGCAAAGCGGTGCGGCCCTGCTGTCCATCCTGGCTTTGCAGGCCTGGATGCCGACCCCGGTCTGCCTGATGGCGGGCATGCTGGCGATGGGCGCCGCGGCCTGCTCGTTCGACGTGGCGATCAATGCCATCGGCGCGGAACTGGAAAAGGCTGGCGGGCGCTCAATGATGTCGATGCTGCACGCCTGGTTTTGCGTCGGCACCTTCGGTGGCGCGCTGCTGGGCAGTGTGCTGGCCGGTGTGCAGCTCGACGTACACTGGCACTTCGCGCTGGTGGCGCTGGCCTTGGCGCTGCCCTTGTGGCTGGCATTCGGCGCCTTGCCGCACGATGCGCCCGACGCGGCATTGGGCAAGCGCAGCTTCGCGCTGCCGCATGGGCCGCTGGTGATGCTGGGCGTCATCGCGTTTTGCGGCTCGATTGCCGAAGGTTCCATCGGCAGCTGGAGCGGCGTCTTCCTGGTTGACCGCCTGCATGTGAGCGACGGCGTGGCACCACTCGGGTATGCCGCCTTTGCTGCGGCCATGCTGGCGGTCAGGCTGGTTGGCGACCGCTTGAAGGAACGCTTTGGTGCCCGTGCCGTGGTGGCCACCGGTGCGCTGCTCGCAGCCTTGGGCGTTTATGGCACAGTGGCGGCGCCCACCGTGACACTCGCGGTCATCGGCTTTGCCCTCACCGGCGCAGGTGTGGCAACCGTGTTTCCCTTCATGTTCAGTGCGGCCGGGCGCTATGGGGCCGCCTCACTGGCCGGGGTGGCAACCATGGGCTATAGCGGCAGCCTGATGGGGCCGCCCGTCATCGGTTTTGTTGCGCACCACTTCGGGATGGCGGCCGGCATGCTGCTGGTGGGAACCTTGAACCTGGCGGTTGCCGTGGCGGCGGCGAAGGCAAAAGCGCTGGATTAGTCGCTGGATTGGCCGCTGGATTGGTGTCCCTCAGCCCTGCTCGTCGCGCAACTCGTAGGTGAAGTCGGTGAACAGGATGGCTTGTACGACGTGGCCGCCAAAGGTGGAGTCGCAAGTCTTGACCAGCGTATCTTGCAATGTGGAGAGATTCTTGGGCGAGCGCAGCGACTTCGCGTCGGCATCAGCCAGCACGCGTTTGAAGACAATGTCGAGGTCCTTGCGGTTCTTTTCCGCCCAGCTCGAATCATCGAGGCTGGTTTCCACCACCAGGCTGGCGTTCATGGCGAAGGCTTGCGACTCGATCTGATACGGGCCGAACTTGGTGAACGCGACGTGCGGCTTGTTGGCGTCGTGCGCGGCACGCACCTGGCTCCAGGTGAACAGAAAAATCCCCGCGAGGCAGATCACGACGGCCGCCGCGATATAGGCGACGAAGTTATCTTGTGTGCGGGGCTGTGCGTTACCTCTGACGGGGGCCTTTGCCATATTGACAGATTTCTACCTGGAATAATTTCACAGGATAAATCATGCCTCAAATCGGCAAGCTGCGCACGATGAGTCCGAAAGCCGTGCCGCCCATCAATGCCACAATGGCAATTGATGAAAGCATGAAACCGGCGCTGCGTTTCTTCGGGTCGGTGTAATAACCGCGTGCATACATGATGCGTGCCACCACCCAGATTGCGCCGAAGATGGCGGAAACACGTCGTTGTAGCACAGGGTGCAGACCCAGAGCGCCGGGAAGAACACCACCATCTGCTCCACCGTGTTGGCTTGCACACGCAGCACTGACAGGAATTCAACGGGGCCGTCGCACACGGGCGCATGGATGCCGAACTTGCCCCTGGCTTTGCCGACGTTGTAGAGCACCCAGGCATACATGGCGATTGCCGCCAATGTGACCCATGCGGTCCAGTGGAAACCGGTGACCATATCATCTCCCTTTTATTTATTTCAAAATGGCCAACGGCCATTTTGAACAATTCGCTCCCCTCGCCCGCAGGCGGGAGAGGGGTTGGGGGTGAGGGAGGCGGCAAATGCCACCGCCCTCCACTCGCCTGCATGAGATTCAGTATTTTGCTGAATTCTGGAGATGATAACGGCGGCTGGCTGCCTAGGGCCTGTTGACATTTAATTTGGGAGATGCGTTCAAGCCAGAATGCGGGCTGGCAAGGCGCGCGGCGAAGCGAAGGCTGGTGCCTTCGCAAGCCGTGCAACGCGGCCAGCGCGCATTCT
>Ga0134128_10000208_pt1 | contig 83166 bp, 74 predicted proteins | sample KB31754_FD_96462 | JGI IMG/M metagenome (GOLD analysis project Ga0134128, IMG submission 96462) | Terrestrial soil microbial communities with excess Nitrogen fertilizer from Kellogg Biological Station, Michigan, USA - KB3-175-4 | ecosystem: Environmental > Terrestrial > Soil > Unclassified ... | reverse complement strand
TTTGATAGGACGGATGTGTAAGCGTAGTAATACGTTGAGCTTACCGTTACTAATTGCCCGTTCGGCTTGACCATAAAATTTACTGCGTACGCATGGCGACGCTGCTTTCCAAAGTCTTGTGTTCTAGGCCCGTCAATATTCCGGCAAGAAGCCTCAAACAGCTTCAGGCCAAATTGTCATCCGCTTTCTGGGTGACCTTAGCGAGAGGGATCCACCCGTTCCCATCCCGAACACGGAAGTTAAGCCTCTCAGCCCCGATGGTACTGCACAGGCAACTGTGTGGGAGAGTAGGAAGTTGCCCGGTTTATTTCGAAAAGCCCGATCTTCGGATCGGGCTTTTTCATTTTTTGACCGGGCGGGAGCCCGGTCAGTACCTTGCCGGCCTGCGCAGTCGACCGGTGCCGTAGACCATTCTCGGTCCGCTGCCCGGGGGCACTGCCGTGTAAGTCACTTCTCCTGCCAAGCTCCTCAGTCCGGCGTCTGACAAGTTCGGCGATGTATCAGCCGGGATGAACGTCCGCGAGGCGGGATCGTAGAGGTAACTGAGCAAGCTTCCGTTCACCACGACGCTCGCCACCAGGTCGCATTCCGTCGTGACTCCGCCCAGCGACTTACTCACGAACGTCGCTCCGGCTCGTGCCATCAACAGGCTGATCCTGGAACCCACAGCAGCGGCATTCGATGCCGTCAGCGTCACCTGCTGGCCGACGACCGGGGCCAGATCCGAATCGAAGGCCAGAATGAATTGCTCGACATCCCTCCGCGTGCCGTCCGGATTGTTCTGCGGAAACCCGGAAGTGGCCGTCGGATTGAACACCGCCGCGCTCAGGAAGCGGAACAGAGTGTCCGTCGAGCCATCGCCCGTGAAGCCGTAGCCGCGGACCTGGTCGCCCATGTTGCCGCTGTCCGGAGCGCTGAAAAAGCCGACCGACGGTGTCCCGAACATCCCGACCTTGGCGTACGCATTGCGCAGATGCGGGATCTTGACGATCTGCGGCAGCCCCTCAAAGCTCTGATTCCCTCCCGTCCCGAAGAACCCCGACGAGGGATCGAGCGTATGGCACCCATCGCAGGTAAAAGACGCCTTCCCCACAATCGCGTCCAGCGCCGCCGAAACAATTCCGTCCGACGGCCGCGATCCCGAAAAGAAGTCCGCTCCCCTCTGCTGCGACGCCGTCAGCGAGTTGTCCAGATTCCGCACCGGATTCGGCGGAGGCAGAATCTGCATCACGAAATCCGCAAACGCCTGCATGTCCGACCGCGACGGCAAATCGGGACTCCCCACCAGATCGTGAAACGCCGGCTGAAAGTTCAGAAACGAAGTAATCGCGTCGAACGGATCGCTTCCCAGCGCGCCAACGCTCCGGTCGCCGCGCCAGTGCATGGCTCCGGAGAACTGCAGGCCGCGCAGCGTCTGGGTGGTGAACGGCCCCTTCATCGGATGAAAATCGGTAGCTTTGTTGCTCCCGTTCAGCGGCGAATCGAGGCCCGTGGCATTCAGCGCAACCAGAAACGGAATCAGCCCGCCGAAGTTGATCGGGATCTGGCTGGTGGAGACGGAGGCGTCGGGATTGCCGAGGTCCCAGGCGATGTCGTCCATATCGCCGTAGATGTGGCAGCTCGCGCACGATGCTTCTCCGTTGCCGGAGAAACGCGTCACGTCGTAGAGCATCGGTCGGCCAAGGGTCACCGCCGGCGGCTCCGGATTCGGCATGTGGACGGCCGCGATTTCGCGGGCCGCGCGCAGATCCACCACCTTGACGGCATCGTCGAACCGCGTGAGCACGTAGAGGCGGCCGCGACCTTCGTCCAGCGCGAGCCCGCTGGGACCGCCGCCGCTCACCGTCAGGTACGCCGCGCTGGCAGTCACCGGATTGAAGCTATCGTCCTCCAGCGACTTCGTTCCGAACACGCCGACCTTGCTCGAGCCAAAGGCCGCGACATACAGCGTTTTGCCATCGCCTGAAACCGCCATGTCCACGGGCATGGAGAGCGAATGCGATTTCGCCGTGGCATCGAACCCCGGAGCGCCGGCCAGCACCGCATAGTTCAGATGCTTATTCAGATGCCGCGACGCCACCGCGCCGCCGGCGATCACCGACACCCGGGCTTCGGCCAGATGCCCTTGCACCGTATGCCCGGCGAACTTGCCCGGACCCTCGAAACGAACCTCGTTGCGTGCGTCGGTGTTGGAAACGTACAGCGCGCCGGTCACCGGATTCACGGCCATATTGAAGAGCGTGGTGCCGACGTGAGCGTACGCCGCCGTTTGCGTCAGCGCGTTGGCGTCGACCGCGAAGACGTCGGTATCCGGCAGCTTGAAACGAATCGACGAATCCCAGGTGCGCCGCAGCTCGTCTTCCCAATGGCCTGTCGCGTTGTTGAACTTCGCGATCAGACCGACCTCGGGCGCGGGATCGCCGGCCGCATTCATGGCCGGTCCGGGATTTCCGCCCGGGCTCACCGCACCATCCGGCAGCGTGCAGGGCTTGTTGGCGACGAAGCCGGTGCATACGCGACCCTGCTGCACAGTGGTTGTCTGGTTGCCGGTTTTGAAGCCGGCGACGTAAACGGTGCTTCGGTCCGGGCTCACGGCCAGTGCGCGCGGGGTATCCATGAAGAAGCTTAGGATCTTGAGCGGAGTCCCTCCGACGCCGCCGCCGGGATTTGCCGGGTCGAAGACCCACACGTCGGCGCGCGGCACGCCGGCCGTAGTGAATTGCGGATCGCCCGCGCCGGGCACGTTCGCGATGGATGGGTCGCTGCGCTGCTGCCCGCGATGCGCGGTGGTGACGAAGGCGCGCTGCGGCGATCCGGCGAACACGATATCGCGAGGCTCATCGCCCACGAGCAGCGTGCGCACCACGTGGGGCGTGCCGGTCAGGGAAACGATGCTGACGGAATCGGAAACCAGGTTGGCCACCCACACTTCGGTATTGCTGCGAGGCGCTACCGTGACGGGCTCCAGGCCGACAGGCACGCGAGCGACGAGGCGCGGCGGAGCAGCAGTCAGGTCGAAAATTTCCAGGGTCGAATTCGGAGTGTTCGCCGCGAACAGCAATTTGCCGTCCGGCGACATCGCCAGCGGCCGCACCTGCCCGCTTTCGAAGGTGACAAAAGACGGAGCCCCCGAAGCTCCTATAGCGCCGGCACAAACCAGCAGCGCAAATAACCGCATCGGACCAGTATACTAACCGCATGAACCGCCGCAGTTTTCTGAGCCTGCCGGCAGTTGCCGCGCTGCCGCAGACCGCCCGCGCTGCCGCGACCCCGGTCCGCATGCGTTTGGGCTGTCAGAGCGCGCCCACCAACGACGAGCACCTTGCCTATCTGGCGCGCTACGGGGTTCGCGACATCACCGGCTACCCCGCAGTCGCCGACGGCCGCCTCTACGCCACGCGCGAAGAGCTGAAGGCGATGCTCGGGATGGCTGAGCGCCACAAGATCAAGATCGAAGGCATCGCGCTGCCGTTTCTCACGTCCAGCCACATCGATAAGGAAAAGCATGGCGCGATCGTGCTCGGCGAATCGCCCGAACGCGATCGCGATATCGACGCGGTGCAGACCATGATCCGTAACTGCGCGGACGTGGGCATTCCGTCCATCAAGTACAACATGAGCATACTGGGCGTGCTGCGGACGGGACGCGTGCCGGGCCGGGGCGATGCCACGTACTCGCAATGGTCGCTCGCCAAAGCGCATCCGGCGACGCCGCTGACCCGGGCGGGCCGCGTGACTGCCGATCGTTTTTGGGAGCGCATCACGTATTTTCTGGATCGAGTGATTCCGGTGGCGAACGAGAACAAGATCCGCATGGCGTGCCATCCGCACGATCCGGGCGTGCCGCCGGAAGGTTACCAGGGTGTGGACCGCGTGCTCGGCACGGTGGAGGGTCTCAAGCGCTTCATCGCGATTCGCGAATCGCCTTACCACGGGCTCAACTTTTGCCAGGGCACGGTTTCCGAAATGCTTGCCGACCCGGGGAAAGAAATCTTCGACGTGATTCGCTACTTCGGCACGCGCAAGAAGATTTTCAACGTGCACTTCCGCAACATTCGCGGGCACCGCAACGAATTCCTGGAGGTCTACCCGGACGAGGGCGACATCGATTTCGTGAAGGCCGCGCGCGTGTACCAGGAGGTGGGCTACCCGTATCTGCTGATGCCCGACCACGTCCCGCAGGCGCCAAACGACCCAGCCGGCCTGCAGAGTTTCGCGTTCTGCTACGGCTACATTCGTGCAATTCTGCAATCGCTGGAGGCGACCGCCTAACCAATGCGTTTCCATTCGATGATTACTGCCGTGGACGCGCACGCCTGCGGCGAGCCGGGCCGCGTCATCACGGGCGGGGTGCTCGATGTTCCCGGCGCCACCATGTTTGAAAAGATGCAGCACCTTTCGCAGCATGACGACCACATACGGCTGCGCATGCTGCGAGAGCCGCGCGGATATCCGGCCGCCAATTGCAACCTGCTGCTGCCGCCCACGCATCCCGACGCCGAGGCGGGCTACGTGATCATGGAACAGGTGGAGTATCCGCCGATGTCCGGCACGAACACCATCTGCGTAGTGACGGTGCTTATTGAAACGGGCATGGTGAAGGTGGAAGAGCCGGTCACCAGATTGAAGCTCGAAACTCCCGCCGGGCTGATCGGCATCGAAGCCGAGGTCCGCAACGGCAAGTGCCGCAAGGTGACGTTCCGCAACGTCCCCGCGTTTGCCGCGTATCTCGACCGGCAGATCGAAGTGCCGTCGCTCGGCACCGTGACGGTGGATGTGGGGTGGGGCGGCATGTTCTACGTCATCGCCGACGCAGCGCCGTTCGGACTCACGCTGCGGCCTGACGAGGCTCGGGAGGCGGTGCGCATCGCCGAACTAATCAAGAGCGCGGCGCAGGAACAACTGCCCGTACAGCATCCGGAGAATCCAGCGATCGCGGGCGTATCGATCGCGCAGCTCTCGGCGCCGGCTACCACGCCGGGGGCGCATCGCAAGAATAATGTTGTGGTTTCGACAGGCAAGTTCGGGGTGCTTGACCGGTCGCCGTGCGGCACAGGCACGTGTGCCAAGATGGCGTGCCTCCACGCGAAAGGCCAGCTACCGCTGAATCAGGACTTCGTTCACGAAGGGATTCTCGGCACGACGTTCACGGGCCGTCTGATCGAGAAAACGAAGGTGGGGCCGTACGACGCCGTGGTTCCGACGCTCTCCGGGCAGGCGTGGATCACCGGTTTCGCGCAGTATGTGGTGGACCCCGAAGATCCGTTCCCGAACGGATACACGGTGGCCGATATCTGGTAGCGCTGCCGAAATGTCGGCAGTTCCAAGGACAGCGGACTAGCGAATTCAATCACTTAGCACGGCCTTGAAGCTGCACTAGCAGCAGACGTGCGGTATTTAGTGGTTTTCATCCTGGCGGCCGGCACGGTTCTGGCCCAACCGCTCAATCTCACCCTGAAGGATGCGGTCAACCTTGCGCTGAAGCAGAATCCGTTCGTCGTGCTTGCGAACCTAGACGTTGCGCAGTCGCAGCAGGACCGTGCAATCGCTCGCGCGGGACTTCTGCCGCAGGCCGGCGCCACGCTTGGCGAATCCGTGCATCGCCTGAATATCAATACGGCGCTGGGGACGAGCATCCCCGGCTTTCCGCAGCACGTGGGGCCGTACGAAGTGTTTCAGACGGGCGTGCAGTTCAGCGCGCCGGTGTTCGACCTCACGCTGTGGCGGCGTTACAGGGCAGCGCAATCGGGCATAACGGCGGCACAAGCGCGGGAATCGGCGGCACGCGAAGACGCGGTGGTTCTGGTGGTGAGCCAGTATCTGGGCAGCCAGCGGGCGGCCGCGGAAGTCGACGCCGCGCAGTCGCGCGTGGATCTGGCGCAGGCTCTCTTTAACCAGGCTTCGGATCTGCAGAAGAACGGCGCGGGCACGGGCATCGACACGCTCCGCGCGAACGTGCAACTGCAAAATGAGAAGCAGCGGCTCATCGCGGCGCGCACGCAGCTCGATACTTCTTTATTCGCGCTCGCCCGTTTGTTGGCTATCGATCCGCACCGGCAAGTTCGACTCGCCGATCAGCCCAGTTTCTTTGAGACACCCGCTACGGCAACCGGCAGGACGCTCGAAGAGGCGTGGGCGGCGCGTCCCGAATTGCGCCAGATTGCCGCGCAGGAACAGCAGGCGCGTCTGGAGGCGCAGGCGGCGCGCGATGAGCGCCTGCCGAAGGTCAGCGCCGGAGGAGCATGGCTGGAGCAGGGACTCACGCCCGCGACTGTCATTCCGGTATATCAGTATCAGGCGAGCCTCGATGTCCCGATCTTCACCGGCGGCCGCATACAGGCTGCCGAAGCTAAGGCCGGGATCGCACTCCGCCAACTGGCGCAGCAGGAACAGGATGTTCGCAACCGCATCGCGCAGGAAGTGAAGACGGCGATCGCTCAACTGGAATCGGCGCGCAGTGAAGTGGACGTGGCGAATTTAGGAGTGAAGCTCGCGCGCGATGAAGTCGATCAGGCCCGCGACCGCTTCCAGGCCGGCGTGGCGAACAATATCGAAGTGATCACTGCGCAGGACGAGCTCGCCCGCGCCAGCGACAATCAGATCGCGGCGCTCTATCGCTATAACCAGGCACGCGCCGACCTCGCACACGCCACCGGGGAGATGGAGACGCTCTATGCCCGGTAAGCGCGCCGGCGTGAATCCGTGGATCATCGCGATGACCGTGATGCTCGCCACGTTCATGGAAGTGCTCGATACCAGCGTGGCCAACGTGTCGCTGCCGAACATCGCGGGCAGCCTTTCGGCGAGCGTGGATGAAGCGACGTGGGTGCTCACGAGCTATCTGGTGGCGAATGCGATTATTCTGCCGATGGGCGGCTGGTTTTCCATGCTGCTGGGGCGGAAGCGCTTCTACATGATCTGCGTCGGCCTGTTCACGGTGAGTTCGTTTCTGTGCGGCCTGGCGCCGTCGCTGACGATGCTGATCGTGTTCCGCATCGCTCGAAGTGGTGCTGGACGAAGGACAGCGCGAAGATTGGTTCAACTCAAACTTTATTGTCATGTTCGCGATCGTTACCGTGATCGCGCTGATCGCGGTGGTCTGGTGGGAGTTGCGGCATGAGAATCCGATCATCGATTTCCGCATCTTAAAAGAGCGCAACTTCGCGCTGGCGACGCTTTCGATGCTGGTTCTCGGCTTCGTGCTGTACGGCAGCACTACTCTGCTTCCGCTGTTGATGCAAACGCTTTTGGGTTACACGGCGCTGCTGAGCGGTTTGGTGCTCTCGCCGGGCGGCATCGCGATTTGCGTGTGCATGCCGATTGTCGGCGTGCTGTTGCGGAAGTTCCAGGCGCGGTGGCTGGTGATTTTCGGAGTGGTGGTTTCGGCGGCTGGTCTGTACCTGATGTCAGGGTTCAACCTGCAAATCGATTACGCTACCGCGGTGCGCGGCCGCGTGGTGCAGAGTCTCGGCCTCGCGTTCCTTTTCGTCCCCATCAGCACGATGGCGTTTGCGCTGATTCCGCGCGAAAGAACGAACTACGCGGCAGGGCTGTTCAATCTGGCGCGCAACATCGGAGGCAGTTCCGGCATCGCGACCGTCACCACGCTGCTGGCGCGCCGGTCACAGGTTCATCAGCAGGTTCTGGCATCTCACATGACGTCGCTGGATGCGCCGATGCGCGATGCGCTTGCGCATACTACGCAAATGATGCAGGCCCATGGCGCATCGCTCCCGGACGCCGCGGCACAGGCGAACGGCCTTATGTATGGCACGTTGCTGCGGCAATCGAGCATGCTGGCGTTTGCCGATGCGTTCCGCGTTATGGCGGTGCTGTTTTTGATCATCGTGCCGTTCATGTTTTTGATGAAGAAGGTGGGGCCGGTGCGCGGTCCCATTGTGGTGGAATAGAAAGGTTACAAACTCGTGGCTACCGCACCGAAACAACCGCTTGAGGCCGTGCCCGCCGGGGCTCCGGCCAAGAAATCTTCCCGCGCGAAAGTTGCCGGGCTTCTTCTGCTGCTCGCGATTGCCGCCGCCGGCGCGACGGCTTACTATCACTTCCGCGACCAGGTCTCCAGTGACGATGCCAACGTGGACGGCCACATCAGCGCCGTCGCGCCGAAGATCCCGGGGAATGTTATCGAGGTCGCGGTGCTGGACAATCAGCCGGTGAAGGCCGGGCAGTTGCTGGTGCGTATCGATCCTCGCGATTATCAGGCCAAGGTCAGCATGGCGAAGGCGGCGGTGCTGCAGGCGGAAAGCCAGTTGCGCGCGGCCCGCCAGGTGGTGCCGTTGACCAATGAGACCACGCAATCCGGCAATACGGCCGCATCGGCGCAGCTCGCCGACGCCACCGCCGAACTGGAGCGCTCGCAGATCGCCTATGAGCAGGCGTCGAGCTCGGATCTGGCGTTCGCCGAAGCGAACGTTCGCGCCAAGGAGGCGAACAATGAGCGCGCGCAGGCCGATCTTGGGCGCATGAAACCGCTGGTCGACAAATCCGAAATCTCGCAGCAGCAGTACGATTCTTACGTGGCCGCGGCGAAGGTGGCCGAGAGCGAATTGCAGGCTGCGCGTGAAAAGTTGTCATCGGCGAAGAAGGACGCAGCCATTCGCAAGGCATCGCTCGGCGCAGCGCAGTCGCGGGTATCGCAGGCGCAGGCGACTGTCGAAACGTCGCTGGCGAATCGCAAACAGGTCGGCATTCGTGCCGCCGACGCGGGCACGGCAGAGGCGACGGTGGCCGCCGCTCAGGCGAATCTGGAAGCGGCACAACTGCAGCTCAGCTATTGCACGATTGTCGCGCCGATGGACGGCGTGGTGACGCGCAAGAGTGTAGAGGTCGGTCAGATTGTGCAGCCGGGGCAGGGAATGATGACCATCATTCCGCTGCAGGACACGTGGGTGACGGCGAACTTCAAGGAGACGCAACTTGCGAGCGTTCGGCCCGGGCAGCGCGCCGAGATTCACGTGGATATGTACGGCAAGGTGGTGACTGGGAAGGTGGATTCCATCGCGGGCGCAACGGGGTCGCGCATGAGCTTGCTGCCTCCCGAAAATGCGACGGGCAATTTCGTGAAAGTGGTGCAGCGCATTCCGGTAAAGATTCTGGTGGAGCCGCAAAAGGATCTGGTGCTGCGGCCGGGGATGAACGTGGACGTCACGATCTTTACGAAGTAGACTACCTCACGCCGACCAGCGGACCAGACTCCGTGCCGGAGCGCAACTCGCCGGTTAGGATGTCTCCCCGGCGCGCCATTTCGAATACCTCATCGCCTATGGAGACTGTCATCTTGTCGCTGCCGAGGGTCATTGAGCGCTTGGCTCGCTGAGGCACTGTCGGACCGCTCACATCAAAATCCACTCCGTCCTTGGCGGGGTGAAACGGAACGTGTACTGGCGGAAGCCGCTCCCGAGTTTCGCCGTCAATCGCCACTTCCCGAGCACCGATCGCATGAGCGCTTCGGGATCCTTGCTGCACGGGTCAACCATGGGTAGGTTTTCCGGATCCTTGCTTAATGGCCGCAAGCAGCTTATCGCGATCGGCAACGCTCGGCACGCACAGCTCCGCCCGCATCCTGTCAGTAATCAGCTTGGCATCAAATGGCTTCGGATCGGTGCTGAGGTCGAGTCCGAATATCTGTGGTTTGCCCGTATTCAGCAAATATCGATCGAGCGACGCCGCCGAAATCCACGCTCCGCTGCCGTCTATCTTGTGGCGATCAGGCCGAGCACATGCGCCACGAGAAAATCGTCGGGCGTTGAGCCGTGCTGGAACAGGAACGCGGCTCGGACGTAATCTTCGGAGGTGTGGAGCGCGCCGGAATCCAAAAGTTCGCGCACGCGCTGCCTGCGGACGGTGTCGCGGGTTGCGATTTCCCGCATCTGGTCCGGCGTAATGGTGAACTGATGCTCGCGCTCGGCCTGGTCCTCTTTATAAATGCGCGCGAGTTCCGCATTCGACTGAGCGAATGCCGCAAGTGTAAAAAGCAGTACTATGAGGGCTCGCCGGAGCATGCCTGCAACTATAATCCGGCGGTGCTTTTTGAAACACTGGCCCGCTCCCTGCCGTCGTATAAGGCGATGCGTGTTCTGCTACTCACACTAGCAACCACTCTGGCGCTGGCCGCCGCCGATGAGCGTCAACTCGCTCTGGCGCTCCAGGCGCAAACCGAATTTGATCGCGTGGAACTCGCGCCCGTGCCACGGCTGCAGGATGCGGGCGCGTGCGAGCAATCGCAAGCCGCTCTGCTGCCGGTGGCGTCCAAAGCCGAAGTTCCGCTGATCCATTACCGCAAGGGATATTGCACTCTGGTGAGTGCATCTCTGACGGGCGTCGCCGCGCGATACAACGATGCGGCCGCCGAGTTTCAGAAAGCGATTGACGCGTGGCCCGACCGCAGTGCGAAGAACGCGACGCCGGAGCCCGTGCCTTCGGGGCTTTCGATTCTGGTGGCGATTGCGCGGTTGAAGGCCGCGCCCACCGCGGAGACCCTGGCGACGGCGGCGCCGCAGATCGCGGCTGCCGAATCCGCGCCTGTTTGCCCAGCCAGCTTCATGCCTGAGGACAATTGCCGGCGCTGGATGAACGAAGGAAAGGCATGGCTCGGATGGGCTGCGCTGCGCAGCGACAAAGTCGCTGAGGCATACGGCGATTTCGCGGCCGTTCCCAACACAGGTTGGACGGAATTGACCAGCGGCCGTCAAGCCTTCGCGGCCGGAAACTACGCTGCTGCCGCGAGCAGCTACTCGAAGGCTCTCGAGATCTGGCGGCGCTCCGCACAGAACACCGCGCCGAGCATGTACGAGCGAATGGCACCGCTTCCGGATATGACGAACGCGCTCGCCGATCTTGGCGGTGCGCAATTGCTGTCGGGCGATGCGCGCGCCGCCATCGCGACGCTCGATCAGGCTGTAAAAGCATCGGCCGCGAATGCGCGCGCATTGTACCTGCGTGCACTCGCGAAGGAGAAGTCCGGCGACGAGGAAGGTGCGCTTGCCGATTACAATCTCGCCAGCCGGACGGCTTTCGCCGGAGCGCAGGATCTAGCTTCGGGCGAAGCCCATCTGTATCGAGGCGTTCTGCTCTACCGGCGCAAAGATTATCACGGCGCTGAAGACGAATTCGCCAGCGCGCTGAACTTCGATATTGCCGCTCCCTGGAAAGCGGACGCCGCGGCATGGCACCACATGGCCGCTGTCGCGGCGGGGGGATGCGACACTTCGCGGCAACTGCTCGGCGAGGCGCTGAAGAACGTGTCGCCGTATTTTCCGAAGGCCGAAGCGAGATCGCTGATGGAGACGTGTCCCAGCACAACCTCCGCCCGCGCGCGCCAATAGGCTACGCCGCCGCCACGCCCATCTGGTATCCTCTTTTTTTCGGAGATATCGATGGGCCTAATTCAATTCACGCGTAATCATACAGATCATTCCACGGACCGCGGCTATCAGTTCGAATTCTTCTGCGACCGCTGCGGGAACGGCTTCATGTCTGAGTTCAGGACGTCCGCTATGGGAGTAGCCGGCAGCGCGATGCGCACCGTCGGGAACCTCTTTGGCGGCTTCCTCGGCAGCGTCGGCAGCAACTCTTACGAGATCGAGCGCGCGGTACAGGGCACGGGTCACGATTCGGCGTTCCGTCAGGCCGTGGAAGAGGCGAAGCCCAATTTCCGGCAGTGCCCGAAGTGCACGCATTGGGTGTGCCAGGCAACCTGCTGGAACAACAAGCGCATGCTCTGCTATGATTGCGCGCCGGACGTGGAAGCCGAGCTCGCGAGCGCGCAGGTGCACACGCAAGTCGACCAGATGAAGCAGAAGCTGCAGGAGATGGACCTCACCAAAGGCATGAACCTCACCGCCGAAGCCGCGGCGCTGTGCCCGGCATGCGGCGCGCGCACGCAAGGCGCGAAGTTCTGCCCTGAATGCGGGAAGCCGCTGCGGCCGAAAAACGAATGTTCGCGCTGCGGCACCACAATGGAAGGCGGCACGAAGTTCTGCCCCGAATGCGGTAACAAAATGGTGTAGGCATGCCCGCCTACTCCGGCAAGTTCCAGTACACCGGCGCGAATGGAGAGGACCTCGGCCACGGTCCGTGCCAGGTTTCCTTCGATGCGGAAACGGCAGTCGTGACCCCGGCGGGCGGATTGCCGGTGGCCTTCGATCTCGGCGACGTGGATCGCACCGCACCGGCCGATTGGGACCTGAAGCTCACGTTGTACACCGGCGCGAGCGTCACCTTGCAACAGTTCGGCGCGGCATTCAGCGACATGAGCCGTGAACTGCTGGCTGCGTGGCGGGATCGCACGGTGCGCTGTCTGCTGCTCGAGGACCTGGAAGAGCTCGGCCGGTTCAACGGAGCGGCCAATGGCGGGCCCGGCGAGATCCGCATCTACAAAAGCAACATCGCGTTTCTCCCGCAGGCCGGATCGCCCGTGCAGTGGCGGCTGGCGGCGGTGGACTCGCTTGCGTTTGACGACGCCAGCTACTCCATCGCGTTGACACGCGGGTCCGACCGCCTGGTGCTTTCGAAGGTCGCCAAGAAAACCGACGAGGTGTTGCAGAAGCTTCGCGAGGCGCACGGAGCGCTGCGGGAACAAGCCGCGCGTGCGCTCCACGACGTCTTCCCGTTCCTGCCGCCCGATGCGCTGATGCGCCTGCAGCGCATGATGCCGGAGGGCCGCAGCGCGTCGTTAGCAGCTCTGAACGAAATTCATCCGAAACTGGCGGACACCTTGATCGAGCGCGCGGTGGATGAGCACCTGAAGCCGTATTTCGATGTGCTGCGGTCGCGGGCGACGAAGGATCCGCCGATGGCGGGATTCAAATTCATCCGTCCCGGGGACGACGAGGGCGAAGATCCGCCGGAGGAAGGGAAGATGCCGCTGTTTTTCTGGTTCTTCTTCCCGCTGCCGAACGGGACCGCGGCATGGGAGGCGACCACAGGAACGGGAAGAGCGACGTACATTTTCAAAGCGCCCGGTCCCATTGCTGAGACAGTGGAGACGCTGACGAGAGGCTTGGCGCTGGTGAATTTCCGCAGAGAGCCGGTGTATCTCTCCGACGACGCGCTGGATCGTCAACCCCGCTTCCACCGGTACGCGATCGGCGCGAGGAAATTGCCGGAATTACGAGCGTTGCGGCAGGCGTATATCGGGCGGGCGATTCATTCGAGCCCGGAGGAGTGGGAAAAAGAGATTGTGGAAGTGGGCCAGTCGTAGATCGCCTTACTCGCCCTTGCGCTCGTGGGCTCTTAGCGAAGCCTCGACGGTTTCTCTTTCGCCTTCCGCAGCGTCCATGTTGCGGCGGTCCACTTCGACTACTTTCTTCTTCGGACTGCCGCCGCGGCCTTCGTGCGTTTTCAACGATTCCTCTATGGTCTCGCGGTCGCCTTCGGCAGCGTCCGTACTTTTGCCTGCTGTAACGATGACTTTATCTTGCCCCATGCCCTTGACGGAGCACGCGGGGTGCCACCTGACCGGATACTTTGATACCAACACGGTAGGCTAACTCGAGCGCCACCAGCACTCCGTAGAGCACCGGCAGCCGGATGTCGCTCTTCACCAGCCAGTAGTAATGCACCACGCCTGCAATGGCGCTGAGGTATACCAAGCGATGCAACTTCTGCCATCGTTTGCCGCCGAGCCGCCGGATCCAACCGGCCGTCGAGGTTATGGCCAAGGGCAGCATCGCCACGAAAGCCACAAAACCGGCGGTGATGAATGGACGTTTCACCACATCCTTGGCGATCTCATGGATGTCGAAGAATTTGTCGAGCCAGATGTAGGTGAGGAAATGAAGCGTGCCGTAGAAGAAGGCAAACAGCCCCGCCATGCGGCGGTAGCGAATCAATTCGGGAAGATTCAGCAATTTGCGAACGGGTGTGATCGCCAGCGTGATCACGATCAGACGCAGGGTCCAATCGCCGGTGAAGTGCGTAATGTACTCGATGGGGTTCGCCGTCAAGTCGGCTTTGTACGCGCGCCACGCCAGCCAGAATAACGGTGTGAGGCCCAGCAGAAACGCGAAGACCTTGGAAGCGCGCCGCATCAGAAGTACTTTTTGAGGTCCATGCCCGTGTACATTCCGGCAACCTGGTCGCCGTAGCCGTTGAACATCAGTGTGGGACGTTTGAAGAACTCGCCGAGCCGGCGCTCGCTGGCCTGGCTCCAGCGCGGATGGTCCACTTTCGGATTCACGTTCGAGTAGAAGCCGTATTCCGAGGGGTTGGTGATGTTCCACGTGCAGGGCGGCTGGCTGCTCACCACCTTGATTTTGACGATGCTCTTAACGCTCTTGAAACCATACTTCCACGGTACCGTCAGGCGAACCGGAGCACCGTTTTGGGGCGGAAGGGTTTCGCCGTATAAGCCGAACGTGAGCATCGTCAGCGGGTGCATCGCTTCGTCCAACCGCAGACCGTCTACGTACGGAAGGTCGATGCCGGCAGAACGGCCCAGTGGCATCTGGCTCGGCTTGTAGAACGTCTCGAAAGCCACGAACTTCGCCTTGGGCGTCGGTTCCACTTTCTTCAGAAGGGCGCTCAGGGAATAGCCGACCCAGGGCACCACGATGCTCCACGCTTCCACGCAGCGGTGGCGGTAAATGCGCTCTTCCATGGGCGCGAGTGCCATCAGGTCTTCGATACTGTACTTGCCCGGTTTGGCGACATCGCCTTCCACGGACACCTGCCAGGGGCTGGTCTTAAAGTTCTTGGCGTTTTCCGCCGGCTGCCCCTTGTCCGTGCCGAACTCGTAATAGTTGTTGTAGTGCGTTATGTCGTTATAGGAATTCTCCTTTTCGGTTGTGCTGAACGGACTCTTCGCCAGGTTCTGAAATTTCGTGCCGGCCGCGAATGCTTTGGCCGCCAGAAACGCCCCGGGCACTCCTGCCAGGAACCTGCGGCGGTCCAGGTAGAGCCGCTTGGGCGTTATTTCGGAATACCGTATATCGGCAGCTTTCTTGATCAGCATCGCAATCCCTCCCTATATCCGTTATAACGTCGAATCCCGTCCCCGTGGATTCGCGTCTATGTAACAGTTCGTCCCGCAGCGCCTTCCGGTTACGCTCAGTTGACCTTCAGGAAGGGCCGTGGCTGAAACGCCACTTCGATAGTTCCCATTGCCGCGACCGGCTGCCCATCTTTCCGCGCCGGAGTGAATCGCCACATGTTCATGAATTCGATGGCTTCCGCGGCCAATTTCCTGTTGACCTGTCCGACCGGCTGAACATCGGCTGGTATGCCGTCAGCGCCCACCGTCACGTTAAAAGCGATGATAGCAGGCGACCCGCTTCGTTCCTGCCCTTTTGGAAACGTCACGCGCGCGTTGGAAGGCGGCGTCACGCCGTCATCATGCGGAAAATGAGAACTCACGACGCGCCAGTTACTGCGAATGACGTCTTTCGGGTCCATGACCTTACCGTTGATCACGACGGTCCCCGGCGGCACGGCGGGACGAGGGTCGGGTGGTTCGATGACGAACATCGCCTGATCCAGCGGCTCATTCCATTCGAGGCTCCTTACGGCGAGAGAGCGCTGCGCCTTCTTCGCCGAATCCACTTCGCGCAAAACGTAATACCGCTCCGCGTCGATCCAGAACGTTCGCTTGACGTCGTTCGCGTCCACGACTTCGACGACGAAGCAGTCACGCGCGTCCGTGCCCAGCGGAATTGTCTCGTGCCGCCGGACCGAAGGGCCGGGCAGATGGTCGAGCTCACGGTAATCCGATACCCCAAACTGCTCCAGGGCTTGCAATTTGCGCCCCGCCGACAATGCGCCGCCGCCGGGTTCGGTGATCACGCCGCGCATTTTGCCATCGATCTCCATTTTTTCGTAACGATCGTTCAACACCACCGATCGATGCAGCGCGGACGATGCCACGCGCAGCAGGTTCGGCGTTTCAAAATAGACGTCGATGGAATCGGTGGCGCCGCCGGAGATGACTTCAGCGGTGTAGTGATAGGTCTGCGCGGTCCGGTAGGTCTCAGCTACTCTTCGAAGGATCGTCTTTCCGTTCTGCGCCGATGCAGGGACGCAGAGAAGGAACAAGAATAAGATTCGGCCTCGGGCTGACAAGGGCTCCTCCCGTCGCACGGAATGCGCTTTTTCGAAATTACCATGCGCGGCTGGCTCGTCCAGAATATACCGCTTCTGACGGGTTTGTGAAAAAATCCGGCTGTTTCCGTATCCCCGGTACCTATTACCGCTCCCTTACGGTCACGGCTCCGTATGTAGTTGATTCTGCTAACGGAGCCGCGACCGTGAGGAAGCGGTAAAAGGTGTATCGAAAGGCGAATGGAGTGCGACGAGAACGGCAGCCGGATTTCTTCACAAACCCGTGAGGGAGCGGTAAATGGTGCCGGCGATACGGAACCCTGACGGTCGCCCCTCCGTCAGGGGCGTTCTTGCAGGACTTTTCCGATCGCGGCCGCCGCTGTTTTCAAACGCTCGGCATCTTCGATGAATGAAAATCGCACGAAGCCTTCGCCCATCGGCCCGAAGCCGATTCCCGGCGCGACCGCGACATGCGCGCGATCCATCAGCAACTTGGCGAACTCGAGCGACCCCATCGCCTGGAAACGTTCCGGAATGCGCGCCCATAGAAACATGGAACCGCGCGGGTTCTCCGCGGGCCATCCGGCTTCGTTCAGCGCAGGGATCAGAACATCGCGGCGCTGCTGGTAGGTGGCGCAGATTCTCCGCGGAACATCGTCGCACTCGCGCAGTGCAGTCGCAGAGGCGATCTGAATCGGCTGAAACACCCCGTAATCCAGATAGCTCTTAATGCGCGCGAGCGCGCCAACCAGCCGCCGGTTGCCGACTACGAAGCCCATCCGCCACCCGGCCATGTTGTAGCTCTTGGACATCGAGAAGATCTCGACTGCCACTTGTTTTGCGCCGTCCACCTGCAGGATGCTGGGCGGCTGATATCCGTCGAAACCGAGGTCGGCATACGCGAAGTCGTGCACCAGCATCGTGCCGTGATGCGCGGCGAGTTTCACCACTGCCTTCATGAAATCGAGATCCACACACAGCGTGGTCGGGTTATGCGGGAAGCTGATGAGAATCATCGCCGGCTTGGCGCCAGGCTTGCGATAAACATCCTCCAGACGGTTGAGGAAGGTGGCCGGATCGGGCATCGGCAGCAGCACCGTTTCCCCTTCGGCCAGCAGGACGCCGTATTGATGAATCGGATACGCCGGGTTCGGCAGCACCACCTGGTCGCCGGGCCCGATCACGGCCATCAGCAGGTGCGAGAGACCTTCCTTCGCGCCGATCGTGGAGATCGCTTCCGATTCGCCATCCAGTTCGACGCCGTAGCTCCTGCGGTAGCGCTCCACGATAGCCTGACGCAGAATCGGAATTCCGCGCGATTGCGAGTAGCGATGGTTCGCGGGCTTCTGTGCGGCTTCGATCAGCTTATCGACCACGACCTGTGGCGTGGCGCCGTCCGGATTGCCCATCCCCAGATCGATGACGTCGATGCCCCGGGCGCGCGCGGCATCGCGCATCTCATTGATGACGGCGAAGACGTACGGAGGAAGTTTTTCTATGCGATGGAATGCTTTCGAGACTTGGGGCATCATGCACCCCATTGTCGCATTACGACCCGGGGTTGGACTCCGAAATCCCCGATCCGGGCTGCGTGCCGGCTACCGAGCCGACTAATTCGGCTTGCACCACAAAGCGCCTGGGCGCGGAACCGACGTAATAAAAAGGGTAGCAGGTGATGAGGTTCAAGCGTGCGTCGCGAGATGGCTGCAGCGGCTTGGTATTTTTCGGCGACACCACGCTCATGGCGGTCACGCGATAAAGGAACTCGCCCGCGCGTGTTTCGAGCACGATATCGTCGCCCTTGCGGATATCTTTGAGGATGCGGAAATGAGTGTCGCGATGGCCCGCGATGATGCAATTGCCATCCGCGCCCGGCATAGCGCTTCCGGACAGGTGCCCCGGACCGCGGCGCAGTTGCTTCTCGCCGTCGCCCTCGACCACGTAGAGTTGTGTGTCCAGGCGCGGGATGGAGAGCTTGGCCATTGCCTCGCCCGGCTGCGGGGCGGAGTAACTGGTCACAGTCAGGCTGTCGCTCGCTTCCGAAGCGCTTCCGTCCGCAGCGTTGCCGGCTGAATCGCCTGTATTGCGCGCGAATTCGCGCGCCGCGAGAACCTGACCGGCGTGCGAATCCCAAACTTCCCGGCCGCCCAGAAACAGGAGCACAGCGCCGCCAAAAATCAGCAGGTACGAAAGAAACCGCGATGTGCGTTGCATGTGCCTTTGCTCCTGTTACCGGGCGGCCGTTTATGAAACGGCGGGACAAACCGCCGATGAATTACACCTTTGAGCCGTTACCGCTTGCGGCGGAGACTCAGACCGGCGCCGGAAAGCGCGCCACCGCTGAGCAGCATCATCAGCCAGCCGGCCGACGTGTTCGGCATGGACCGGTTTGCGTTGCCTTGGTTGCCGTTGTTATCCATGGTGCTGCGGTTGGTAGCCGGGGGCATCGTGTTCTGGTTCTGAGCGGTTTGGTAACCGTTGGTCGCCGGAGGCATCGTGCCCTGGTTCTGAGCCGCGGAGGTCCGGTTGCCGGTGGTCGCCGGCGGCATGGTGTTTTGATTCTGAGCCGCCGAGGTCTGGTTGCCAGTGGTGGCCGGCGGCATCGTGTTCTGGTTACGAGCCGTGGTGGTCTGCGTGTTGGTGGTCGCCGGAGCGGTGGAGTAAGTCGCCGCTACGCTGACCGGTTGCATGGCTTCGTTCTGGCGCGCCTTCACGCTATCCGGCAGCGGGAATTCATAGCCGTAGTCCTTGCCCTGAATCCAGATCTTATCGAAATAATAATCGTTGCCGAAGTGGTGCAGGATCACTTTGGTATCGCGAGCAGTGTTGGGGTCGAGCGCCGGAATTGTCATGGCGGAAGTCTCGAACCGCATTCCATTGTCGCTGTAAATCAACAGCACGCGGCTGTCGCCGCTGGTGGAGCGAAGCTGTTGAATGACATAGCTGCCGGGCTGAAGGGTCTTGTCGCCGATGGTTACCGTGTAAGGTAGATTCACGTCCACGCGGTCGAACAAAGGCTGGCTCTGGATTTTAGCCGGCGTAACCCACGCTGCGAGCCCCAGAGCCAAGACAGCCGCTGCGTTTGCGAAAGTTCTGATCTTCATATCGGTTTGCAACTCCTTATCTATTCGTCGAAGAGCGCGATTCACTGTGCTCCCAGCGGCTTGCGGCGCGCTGTGAACCTTGCCTTCGAAGGTTGCAAGCGTCATACCAAAAGGCCGCGCTCCGGGGTGCGGAACAACACCCCGAAGCGCGGCCTTGTCTTGCGATTGGCTACTACTGTACGGCTAACGTGTACGACGCGGAGCAATACTGCTGTCCGCCCGTGTTCACACACAATGTGAGGGGTGCGACACCGCCCGTTGAGCCGGCGGGAACCGCTACATTCACCTGCTGAACACCCGGAATTCCGGGCGCTTCGCCGGCGTAAAGGGGCTCCAGGCCCACTGCGTTACCGATCTGCGCCGTAACGATGGCGCCATCGGGAATGCCGGTCGCGAAGATCTGCAAAATTTCTCCTGTCTTCGCGAGATGGCCCTGACCGTTGGCGCTGTTGTCCTGGTTCAGCACTCCGCCGTTAAACACAGCGGGAGCGGCCGGCGCGAGCGCGACATTTTGTGCTGCGCTGGAAACGCCATCCACCGTGACCACCATGCTGCTGGAAGTTTTTCCCACCAGCGTTGCGGGCACCTGCAGGTTGATCTGATTCGCTCCGGTATACAGCAGCGGAGCCGCCGTGCCGTCAAACGTCACAGACACATTTTTACCGGCGAGATTCGAGCCGAGAATGGTGCCGAGCGACCCGGCCACGAGCGGAGTCGGCGCGAACGAAGCTGCATTGACGACGCTCGAAACAGTAACGGGCGTGGCCGTTGTGGTGGTGCCTGTGCCGGTTCCTGTTCCCGTAGTGGTCCCAGTGCCGGTGGTTGTGCCTGTTCCTGTCCCGCTGCCTGTTCCGGTTCCGGTACCGCCGCTCGTCGTCGCCGGCGCGGCTGTCACCACTAAAGTGACCGGCACGCTGACGCTGCCTGCCAGCGGACCGCCGTCTATCGTGACGGTCGCGGTATACGTCCCGGGATTCAGCCCCACGGTGTTCGTCCAGAAGCGGACGCTATTGCCGCCGCCTGCGAAAATCTGACCGGTGGTGGCGTCCGGCAGCAGCCATCCATTGCCGCTCTGATACGTAACGTTGACGTTGTAATCCAGCTCGCCTCCGCCGGTATTGCGGATTGGCACGTAGCCCGGCTGACTCGTCAGGGGTCCGCCGTTGGCAACCGCCGTCAGTTGCATGGGCGCGGCCGAAACGGAGGTCTTGGGGAAATAGTTCGCCGAACAATCGCCGACGATGGAGCAGTCGTTGGTCGGCACGATCGCCGCGAAGCGCGGCACGGGAGCCGTCTGCGAGGCGCTGAACACGGTCGATACCGGAGCGAAGGTCACAGTCTCCGATGCGGTCGCGGCGGCTGTGATGTTCGAGATGCCGATGAAGGTGGGGAACTGAACGGTTTCAACGACGGCGGGATTCGCGTCCACGACTTCGTACACAACAAAGCCGCTGCCGCCCGAAAGCGCGGCGCTGCCGGCTGTGCTGAAGTTGACCGTCGCCGCTCCGGTGGGGGCGCTCACGGGATTGCCGCCCGCGCCATTTGCGTCCGCGCCCTGCACGCGCGCCAGCAGCAGCGTGCCGCTGCCCGGGGCGTACTGGCCGGCCGAAGGAGTGCCGCCGAGATCGCCGCCGATGGTGGGCTGCAGAGCATCGTTACCGGCCACGAAATCCGGCACGTAAAGATTGGTTTGCGTGGGGAAGCCTGAGAACTTGATGATGAATCGCGTTCCCGAATCCTCGTTCGCGGCACGCGGAAGGAAAGCGCCGGCGAAGCCTTCGGTCAAGCGCGTTGATGCGAAGGAAGTGCCCGCCGCCAGGAGATTCGCGAAACTGATGGTGGAAGGCAGCGGAGAGCCCGTGCAGGTGATGCCTCTCGAGTAGCTGGTCATGAAAAGCCCAAGCTGCGGGTATGCAACCACTACCTGAGAATTGTTGAGGGCGAAGGGAAAAGAAACGAAAGCCAGCACCGGCTGCGGAGCTACCGTGCCTAACTGATTCACGGCAACCCGAATACCGGTGAGTTTGAGGTTCATGGATCCTGAGGGCGGCACCATGAAGGAGATTCCGTTGAAGGAGATGCCGTTGTTGCTGACGAGGCCGGACACGTTGGAAGGCACGAAACCGCTGCCGTAATCCACGCTGAGTGCCGCACCTTGTGCGAGGTTGTTGGCGTCTACCCGGTTCGTGACGCCGGCCGGGAAGAACACTGTAAGATTGCCCGTTAACATCGCTCCGGGGGTGGAACCGGAACATTGCAGAATGATGTCCCCGACGCGCTCCGTGAGGCCTTCCGCACGTACCTGGGTGGGTACGCTGGAAAGCACACAACGGCCCGCAGAGGGCAATGATTGGGCGTAAGTGGCGCTAATTGTGAGAGTTATAGCGGCAAGAAGCTGGTACGCTAGCTTACCACTCGGAATATGGGGTCCCATCAGACCCTATTTTATCCGATCCACTATGCACGTCGAAGATCCCTGGCTCGGATTGGCTAACACTTTGCGATGCATCCTCCATCACAGTGCGCCAACTTTGGCTGGATCCGGTCATAGGGTCATTGGGAATGGCGCGAAGGTAGCCCTCGGTCACGAGGTCCTGCAAGGACTGCGGCGCCTTCTCTTTGTCGTAGGTGTAATTGTCGATTACGGTGCGCAGCGTGAAGAGGTTGTTCTTGAGCACGCTCTCTTTGGCGCGCGTGATGGAGCGCTGATAGATGGGGATGGCCATCGTGACCAGGATCACGATGATGGTAATCACCACCATCAACTCGACAAACGTGAAGCCTCGGCGGCTCCGGCCTTTACCACTCAGAATAGGAGCTGCCATCGGGAGCCTTCTCGGTTGTCTTGCTATACACGTCGAATACATCCTGACCTCCCCAACTGGTGCTCTTGGGGTCGTCTGCATCGCTGCGCATGCCCCACTCCGTGGACCCCGTGAAGGGGTCGCGCGGAATGCGGCGGAGGAAACGGATTTTTTTGCCGTCCGGGCCATTGAGCTTCTGGCCTTCGACCAGAATGTCCAGGGTTTCCGGGTAACAGTTGGTGCCCTGCTTGGTCATGCCAAAATAACCGGCGTCGCAATAATCCTTATATTTATCGATGGCAGCGCGCATATCGTCGAGGTCGTAGCGCAGCGTCCGCTCGCGCTCCACGCGCACGCGAGCCCTGGCCAGCGGCACCGCCATGCTGCTGAGAATGAGCAGAATGGTGAAGGCGACGATCAGTTCGACTAGTGTAAGTCCGGCTTGTTTCTTGCGGCGGTTCATGACTACTTAACCGTAATATTGACGGACGGAGTGCCCGAGGCGATCGGCTGCCCCTGAGAATTCCGCACCACCAGGTTGGGCAGGGTGACCCTGGTTTGTCCCGTGCCCACTGCCTGGAACTTCAGAATTGCGAGCGTGCCCGTCGGGTTGGTGACGCCGGGGGAGCCGGGAACGCGCGTGAGTGCGATGCTTGCCGATCCGCTATCGTTCATGATGTTCTTGGCGAACACCGGCTGCTGGCCGTCGGAGTTGAGAAAATCGCCGGGCAGGATATCGACCATCTTCAGCACCTTGGGGTCAAAGGTTACCTGCATAGGCGCGGAGAACGCGTCGGTGCCGCCATCGAGCACGACGGCGAGCGAGAAGCTGCCGTTCACGATGGTGCTCACGGGGTCGGGTGAGATGCGAACGGTGCCGGGAGGCGCGGCGGGTTGTTGTTGCTGCGCCTTGGCATCAGCCGGAGGCGCGGGTGGCGCGGCAGGAGCGCCGCCGGTCGGCGGAGGCACGATGCCCGGAGGCAGCGGAGGCGCGGTAGCGGGCGGCAACGCCGTGTTCGCCGGAGTCGTCGCGGGCGGCGCTGTCGGCGTGGTGGCGGCCGGGGGCGTCGCAGGCGGTGGTTGTACGGGCTGCTCTGGCTCGTTTGCGGCCGCACCAACCGGTTTGAGACTGGCGGCGTCGACCTCCACGGGCTTGGGCGCGTGATGCAATTGTATGGTGGTGTTGTTGCCGACGGCGATGGTCCGCATGTCCTCCGGCGTGATGCTCTGCTTGCGCAGAATATGCGGCACCAGCACGATCATGAGATCGTCACGGTTGTGATCCACGCTGCTGCCCTGGAACAGCTTGCCGAGTAGCGGAATGCTGGAGAGCCCGGGAATGCCGGTGACCGTTTTATCGTCCTGGGTCTGGATGAGGCCGCCGAGCAGGCCGATTTCGCCTTCTTTCATGCGGAGCTCCTGCTCCACTTTCTTCTGCCCGATGACGGGTTCGGGAATGCCGCCCAGGTTCACGTAACTGATGACGCTGGAAATATCCAGCGTGATGTGCATGGTGACTTCATCGTTGTCATGCACGCGCGCGGTGAGCGCCACGTTGACGCCGACATCCAGATATTGGAATTGCGTATTGACCAGCGGGTTGATGCCCACGCCGCCGACGCCGGGCTGAAAGCTGCCGCTGGCGGTGGGCTGCCGCTGGCCGATGTTCATGGTCGCCTTCACGTTATCCACGGCGCGAAGCTGCGGCGCTTGCAGAACTTTCGTCTTGGCGTCGCTCATGGCCGCCTGCAAGAGCGCGCCGGGCAGCGTGGTCGCGAAATCGGCGCTCGAAAGATGCTTCAGCTGCGAGAGCGGAATGAACGCGCCTGAGGTGCTGCTGCCAGTAGTCCCGGTGGTGCCGGTGGTGCCGGTTGTGCCCGTGGTTCCGGTGGTTCCAGTGGTGCCCGTCGTGCCCGTCGTGCCGGTCGTCCCGGTAGTCCCCGTCGTACCTGTGGAGCCGCCGTTATCCGTTGTAGGATTCTGGATCTGGAGACTGCTTCGCGGCGTGAAGGCAATGGGCACATTCAAACCGGTGGATGCGATGGCGGCGGTCACCTGCCGGCTGAATGTGGAGCTGGCTTCCATGATGAGGATATCCACCAGCACTTCGGCCTTCGGCTTATCGAGATCGTGAATCAGCTTCTCGGCGAGTTCCACCTTGTCCGCTTCGCCGCGGACCACGATGGCATACTGCGCGTTATACGGGAACACGCGATTGATGTCGCACGCGGTGCGCACGACGTTCACGATTTCCTGAAGTTCGGCCGGCTGCATCAGGTTTTGCAGGTAGAAAACCTTGGTGACGTTCTCTTCGTAATCGTGGCGCTTGTTCTGATTATCGTTGGTGATAAAGATGGTGTTGGGCGAGAGCACCTTCCAGAAGATCTTGGTCTGCACCGCGAGGTTATCGAGCGCCTCTTCGAGCGTGGAATTCGTCAGGTCCACGTTGATCTTGTCGTGCGGCGGGGTTGGCGGCTGATAATCGGGATCCCAAACCACGTTGATGCCGGCGTACTTGCCGAGAGTATCGAACACGGTCTTGATGGTCTGGCCGGCCATGCGCAAGTTGACGGGAGCGGGGTTCAGCGGTTTCAACTCGGGGACGGACAGGATGCGGCTGATTTTGTCCATCTCCTCTTTCTTCGCGGCCTCCACGGGAGTGAGTGCGCGCACCGCCGGGGGCGCCTCTTTGCCTGTCTCCGCGACACGTTTGCGCTCACGGGCAATCATGTCATTGGTGATCTGCAGTTCCTGGGCGGCGATGAGGGAGCCGGGATTGATGGCGTACGCCTTCTGGAATTCCACGAGCGACTCACCGAGTTTGCCCTGGGCGCGGATCGCCTGCCCGTTTTCCACGTGCATCTGGGAGGCGGAAATGCGAGCTTTGTCGACGGCCATCTGATAGACGAGCTCTGCCGGGTCTTCGCTCAGCGCCTGCTCGTAATTGGTGAGCGCCGTGTCCCAGTCTTTTTTGACCTCGGCTACGCGGCCGGCCGCCAGGAACTTATCGCCCTTGCGCGTTTTGGCCTGCAGCGGCATGACGGGAACGGCCATTGCGGCGCATATAAAAACCGCAGTTAACCTATTCAAAAAAGACATGTTACGTGGCTTTCGGGGGCACCCGGAGGGGCTATGTTAAGATGAAGTGCGCTCAAGCGGACTCTCGGCATCTAAACCTATTGACGGCGCAGGGCTTCGGCGCGTTGAGAAGAAAAATTGGCGGATAAAGACACCGGAATCAAGATCCTGAGCGACAATCGTCAGGCCCGGCACAACTATTTTCTGCTGGAAACCTTCGAAGCCGGCATGGTGCTGACCGGGACCGAAGTCAAAGCCGCAAAGTCCGGACAGATTCAGCTCAAGGAAGCCTACGCCAACGTGATCGCCAACGAGGCATGGCTGGTGAACGCGCACATCAGCCAGTATTCGCACGGAAACCGCGAAAATCACCAGCCTGTGCACAATCGGAAACTGCTGCTGCATCGCAGAGAAATCGAAAAGCTGCACGGGATTGTCAGGGAGAAGGGGCTCAACCTCATTCCGACGAAGATCTACCTGAAAAAAGGAAAGATCAAATGCGAGATCGCGGTGGCCAAGGGCAAGAAGCTGCACGATAAGAGAGAGACTGAGCGGTCGAGGACGGCAGAGGCTGAAGCACGGGCGGAAATGCGCCGGAGAGCCTAACGACCGGGCTCCCGCCCGGTTGCAAAATCTAAGTTAGCGACCGGTCGGGAGACCGGTCGTTACATGACCACGTTGGATTTCTGCCTGATCTCCACGCAGCCTTTTCCTGTCGGCAACATCTTTCCGGGATTCAGCCGGCCTTCGGGATCGAACAGCGCTTTCAGCTTTGCCATCATTTGCAGTGATTCCGGCGGGAAGAGCTTGGGCATCAGCGCGCTTTTTTCCATGCCCACTCCGTGCTCCCCGGTGATGGAGCCTCCGCGCTCAATGCAGAATTCCAGAATCTCCTCTCCGCACTTCCTCGCCCGCGCGAGTTCTCCCGGCTTTCTGGCATCGAAGAGGATGATGGGATGCATGTTGCCGTCTCCGGCGTGGAAGATGTTGGAGATGGTCAAGCCATAACGTTTTCCGGTCTGCCCGATGAATTCGAGCGTCGGCGCGATCTGCGTTCTCGGCACCACTCCATCCTGCACGTAGTACGTCGGGCTGACCCGTCCCACGGCTCCGAAGGCGTTTTTGCGGCCCTTCCACAACAAATCACGCTCTTCGGCCGATTGCGCCACGCGCACCTCGCGCGCTCCGCAAAGTTTGCAGGCTTCGCGAATCTGCTCTACCTGCACCTCCACCGATTCGCGGATTCCTTCGAGCTCGATGAGCAGCACGGCCTCGGCATCCATCGGATAGCCGGCGTGCGTAGCTTCTTCCACCATACGCAACATCACGCCATCGAGCATTTCCACGGCGACCGGCGTAATAGCCCGCGAGGTAATTTCGGCGACGGTGCGGCCGGCGTCGCTGCTGGTCTCGAAAATTGCCAGCAGCGTCTTGACCACCTCGGGCTTACGCATGAGCCGCACGATGATCCTGGTGACGAGCGCCATCGTGCCTTCCGATCCGGTCAGTAGGCCGGTAAGATCGTAACCGGGCAGGTCCGGTTCCTTGCCGCCGGTTTCCACGACGGTGCCGTCCGGCAGCACGAGCTCGAGCCCCATCACGTGGTTGGTGGTGACGCCGTATGCCAGCGTGTGTGGACCGCCGGCGTTCTCGGCAACGTTGCCGCCGATAGTGCAAGCGCGCTGGCTCGATGGGTCGGGCGCATAGAAGAAGCCGTCGCCCTGCACTACCGTTGTAATGTCCAGGTTGACGACGCCCGGCTGCAGCACGGCGCGCTCGTTGGCCAGGTCGATTTCGAGAATCCGGTTCATGCGCGCGAACGCGATTATGATGCCGCCCGCCGAGGGGATCGCCCCGCCGGAGAGCCCCGTGCCTGCGCCGCGGCCGACCACCGGCACACGCGCTTCGGCGGCGATCTTCACGATGGCCGAAACGTCCTGTGTGCTGCGCGGAAACACGACAAGGTCGGGCGGATGTTTGTCCACGCCGCCGTCGTACTCGTAGAGTTTCAGGTCTTCGGGTTTATCGAGATATCCGCGCGGTCCGGCAATCGCCGCGATCCGTTCCTTGATTCCCGGGGGCAGCACGCCTACAGTTTAAGCCCCTTCAGGTACTCGCGGAACGGGCCGCCGAGGTCGTGGCGGCGCAACGCGTACTCGACGGTGGCTTCGAGGAAGCCGAGTTTGTCGCCGGCATCGTAGCGCGTGCCGTCGAAGCGGTAGGCGTACAGCGGCCGTGCGCGCAGCAGGTGCTTGAGGGCGTCGGTGAGCTGTATCTCGCCGCCGGAGCCGGGGTCGATGGAGTTGAGCGATTCGAAAATCTCGGGCGTCAGAACGTACCGGCCGATGATTGCGAGGTTGGACGGCGCTTCCGAGGGCTTCGGCTTTTCCACCAGATCGCGAATGCGATACACACGGTCATTGCTGCCGTTATGAGCGATGGGTTCGGCGTCAATACACCCGTAGGCGGAAATGTTGTCGCGCGGCACTTCCATCACGGCGAGCACTGGCGCGCAAAAAAAGCTGTACACATCCAGCAGTTGCCGGAGGCAGGGCACTTCGGCTTCGATCACGTCATCGGCCAGCACCACGCTGAACGGTTCATCGCCCACAAGCTCGGAAGCGCGCAGCACGGCGTGTCCTAAGCCGAGCGCTTCTTTCTGGCGGATGTAGGACACGTTGATCATGTCCGAGATGCCGTGAACGATGGCGAGCAGGTCCTTCTTATGGCGCGATTCGAGCAGGTATTCGAGCTCAAAGCTGACGTCGAAGTGATCTTCGATCGCAGTTTTGCCGCGGCCGGTCACGATAATGATGTTCTGAATTCCGGAGTGCAGCGCCTCCTCGACGCCGTATTGAATAATCGGCTTATCGACGATCGGCAGCATCTCTTTGGGCATGGCTTTGGTGGCAGGAAGGAATCGGGTGCCCAACCCGGCAGCGGGAAAAACAGCTTTGCGGACTTTGGCCGGCATCTTTTACAGTGTGCTGCCGCGAAGCGCTTCTTGGCAACAGCGAAGAGTTTGTATTTGCGTTTTCTCTGTGATATTTATAGGGTACCTAGGGACATCACTAACAATGGCATACGTAATAGCTGAGCCGTGTATCGGCACGAAAGATACCGCCTGCGTCGATGCGTGCCCGGTCGACTGCATTCATCCGAAGAAGGACGAGCCCAATCACGCCGAGGCCGAGCTGCTTTATATCGATCCCGTAGAGTGTATCGACTGCGGAGCGTGCGTTCCCGTGTGTCCGGTGTCCGCGATTTTTGCGTTGGACGATCTGCCGGAAAAGTGGAACGAGTTCACCGAAAAGAACGCCGCGTACTACAACCGCTAGAGATCAGTCGGGGCGGTAGGTGGCGCTCGCCGTGTCGGTTTCCCAAAGCCGCACCGAGCCGAGCCGGACGCCGTCCCGCTCCTTCAATCCGGCATTCACTTCCTCGAAAATATAGCGCGCCATGTTTTCCGCCGACGGGTTCAGCTTGTCGAAGGGCGGAAATTCGTTCAGCCACTGGTGATCCATGCGGTCCAGAACGCCGTGCACTACCTTCTTTAGTTCCACGAAATCCACCAGCAGGCCGATCTCGTCCAGTTCTTTGCCTTGTAGCGTCACCTGGCAGCGATAGTTGTGGCCGTGCACATTCTCGCATTTCCCTTTGTAATTGCGCAGCGCATGTCCGGCAGCGAACGTCTCTTCGATTGTCACTTCAAACATTAAAAAATTTCTCCACGTCAGCGAGGCGTGTGGTGAATCCGTAATCGGGCAGGCTATCGAAAAACACCTGGCCATAGCGCTGCCTCGTAATTCGATTATCCAACAGCACGAGCACGCCTCTGTCGGTTTTCGCGCGAATCAGGCGGCCGAAGCCCTGCTTCAGCGCAATCGCGGCTTGGGGAATCTGGTAATCGTAGAACGGGTTGCCGCCCGCCGCTTTGATGGTTTCGATGCGCGCGTTGACCACGGGATCGTTCGGAACGGCGAACGGAAGCTTATCGATGATCACGCAACTGAGTTGCTCTCCCGGCACGTCCACGCCCTGCCAGAAGGACGAGGTGGCGAACAGGACGCAGTTCGGCGTCGACTTGAACTCCTCGAGCAGGGCGTTACGCGGTCCGGTGCCTTGCAGCAGGGTCGGATAGTCTACGGTGAGAGAGACTTTGTCGTGCACCATGCGCATTTGCTGGTAGCTGGTGAAGAGCACGAAGGCGCGTCCGCGCGAGTGACGGAGAATGCGGGCGACCTCCTCCGCCGCGGCTTTGGTGAATGCGGGGTTGCGCGGTTCGGGGAGATGCTGAGCGACGTACAGCAGCGCCTGCTTCTGATAATCGAAGTGCCCCGGCACCACCAGCGCGCGCGGCGTCTCCAGGCCGAGCCGCCCCTGCACATAATCGAAGCCGCCCGCTACGGCGAGTGTGGCGGACGTGAGCACGACCGTGTCGATTCTGTTGAAGAGTTTGTCCTTCAGCAGGGTTGAAACATCGATAGGCGTAGCTTGCAGGTAGACGCCGCGGCCGCGCTTTTCCACCCAGAAGACGTAGCGCTCATCGTCCTCTTCCATGAGGAAGCGGAGCGCCATGGAGAGCTCGTTGGTGCGCCGGAACAGCGGCATCACTTCTTCGGGCGGATTTTGTATCAGTTTGAGGTGGGAAGCGATAAGGTCAAGCGAAGCGATGAGGTCCGTATAGATCTCTTCGTAATCTTCACGGAAGGATTCGCGGCCGGTGAACGCGACGCGCCGGTCGCCTTCGCCGAAGAGCACGAAGAACTGATTAGAGATCTCTTCCAGCCGTTCGAGAATGCGATCGAGCTCCGGAGTGCCGAATTTCTTCATGCGCCCGATCACGGATAGATCGCGGCGGAGTTCCTGCACGCGATAGTTGCTGAAGGCGACCCCGAAGTATTGCCCGGCGACGTCTTCCAGCTCGTGAGCTTCGTCGAAGACCACCGCGTGGTACTCGGGTAGAATGCCGCCCTCGTAGCTCTCGTCGCGCAGGGAGAGGTCCGCGAAGAAGAGGTGGTGATTGACGATAATGATGTCGCTCTCGGCCGCGCGCTGATGCATTAAGGTGATGAAGCAGCGCTCGAAGTTCGCGCACTTCTGCCCGGTGCAGAGATCGGACCGGGCATCGAGCTTGGCCCACGCGGTGGAGTGCTCGGGCAGGGTTTTGATCTCGGCGCGATCGCCGAATTCGGTAGTCTTTTCCCAATCCTGAATAATCTGGAAGTCGGCGACTTCTTCGAGGCCGGTGAGCACAGGCTCTTTTTCCGCGTCGTAGATTTTTTGGCGGCAGGCGTAGTTGTTGCGGCCCTTCATGTAACAGACTTTGAGCGGTCGCGAAAAGTGCTGCTGCAGGAAGGGAACGTCTTTGAAGAAAAGCTGCTCCTGAAGATTCTTCGTGCCGGTAGAGACCACGATGCGCTTGCCCGAAAGAAGCGCGGGAACAAGGTAGGCGAGAGTTTTGCCGGTCCCGGTGCCGGCTTCCACGATGAGGTGCCGCTTATCGGCGATGGCCGATTCCACAGTCTCCGCCATCTCCACCTGGCCGGGCCGGAATTCGTAGTTCGGATGCCACTGCGAGAGCGTTCCGCCGCGCGAGAAGAACTGGCGCGCGGAGGCAGTTTTGGCCTGGGTGGGCATGGGGAAAGTCCTATTTTACCAGCGATCTTGTTAGACTCCCGGATATGGCGGTTCCCACTGGCCTGATCACCGTGGCAGCGTTCCGCAAAGTACCGGAAGACGACGGTCCGGTATACCACGAATTGCGGCACGGGGCGGTGGTAGCGGTGACGCGGCCGAAACTGAAGCACTCGATCATCCAGGCACGGCTCAGAGACCGGATCAAGGCGGTTGCCGGACCGGGAAGCTACGTCGATAGCGAGGTTGCGTTCAGGCCGGTTCCGGAGTACGAGTTGCGAGTAGCGGACGTAGCCTATATATCGGCGGAACGCTTTAGCGACGCGGATCTGGACGATAACATTTCGGGCGCACCCGATCTGGTAGCCGAGATCGTATCCCCGTCAAATACCTTTGCCGAGTTGAACGAACAAGAGCAGCTCTGCCTGGCGAACGGCGCTCAGGAGTTTTGGATCGTCGATCCCAAGCTTCGGCTGGTAAGGGTCTCGACGCCCGACGGGCATACCGTGACGTATAAATCCGGGCAAAGAATTCCGCTCTCGCTCTTCGGCGGAACTCGCTTGGTTGTGGACGAAATCTTCCCGTAGGGGCGCGCGACGCGGGGAGATGGTCAGCAAGTCGCGCGTTGCGCGACCCGACTGGAAGGATTCCTGTCGGCACGTGGCAGCAGGAATGTTTAGTGCAACCGGTCTGGAGACCGTCGCTACTCACAGAATGTCTTCCAGCTTCTTGCGGAGTTCCGCCGACATCCGGGGATTCTCTCCGCCGGTCGAGACCGCGACCTGCACGTTTCCGCGCTGCACGCGCGCCGGCACCAGGAAGCCGCACTCCTCCGCCGAATCCGCGATATTGGCGAAGAGCCCGCGGCCCTTCGCGGCGATGCCGATTCGGTGGTTGGTCAGCCGGTCGTCGGTCGCGGCGAAGACGAGTATTGCGCCGGCAAGGTCGCTTGCCCGGAACCGCCGCTGCACCAGGCGCACCGGTAAGGCTTCGAACTCGGCTTCCCACTCAGGCGCTACCACGGTCACACGCGCGCCCGCTTCCAGCAGCCCCTTCGTTTTTCGCAGCGCGATTCGACCGGCTCCCACCACCAGAACAGGACGGTCCTTCAGGTCGACAAAAATCGGGTAGTGTTTCAAACCGCATCCTAACATGCAGGCGCGGGTGCGGCACGCTATCATGGTTTTTCATGTCCGATGCCATTCCCACAGTTGTGATTGTGGGCAGGCCCAACGTAGGAAAGTCCACCCTTTTTAATCGCATCACTGGACAGCGCCGCTCGATTGTCGGGGACGAGCCCGGCATTACGCGCGACCGCATACATGGGTTTGCCGAGCACGAGGGGCGCCGCTTCGAGGTAATCGATACCGGCGGCATCGTCGTCAGCGATCAGGAATATATACCCGGCCAGATTCTGCGCCAGGCCGAGGTCGCGCTGCGCGAAGCCAACCAGATTATTTTCCTGGTGGACGGCCGCGCGGAAATTACCGGCGCGGACCGCGACCTCGCGCACATGCTCCTCCGCCTCGGGAAGCCCGTCTCGCTCGCAGTCAACAAAGCGGACACCGGGAAGCGGGAGGAACTCGCAAGCCAGTTTTACGAACTCGGCATCGGCGAGGTCTTCCCTGTTTCCGCCGAGCACGGCATCGGCGTCGATGCCCTCCTCGACCACGTCTCGCGCGATTTTCCCACCGAAGCTGCGCCCGAGCCCGATCATACGAGCATCAAGGTGGCGATCATCGGCCGTCCCAATGTCGGCAAATCGACGCTGCTGAATGCCATCACCGGCCAGGAGCGGGCGATTGTGTCGCCGATCGCCGGAACTACCCGCGATGCGGTCGATGAGCGGGTGGAGCGGAACGGCACCGAGTTCGTATTTATGGATACGGCCGGCATCCGCCGCAAAGGCAAGACTCACGAGATGGCGGAGAAGTTGAGCGTCGTCATGGCGCGCCGCCACATACGCATGTCGCACGTGGTTCTACTGATGATCGATGCCACCGAAGGGGTGGTCGGCCTGGACACCACCATTGCGGGGTACGCGCACGAGGGCGGCCGCGCGGTCATTATCGTCGTCAATAAGTGGGATGAAATCGAAGGCCATAAGGGCCAGAAGCGCAACGAGTTCGAGGAGCAGATCCGCTACAAGTTCAAGTTCCTTGAATATGCGCCGATTATGTTTATTTCGGCTAAAACTGGCGCCGGCGTCGAGAAACTGTTCCCCCTGATCAAGGATGTTTATGAATCGGCGTCGCGCCGCATCACCACGGGCGAACTGAACCGGTTCGTGGAACACCTGCATTTCGAGGAGCGAAAGATTTATTACATTACGCAGGCCTCCATACGGCCGCCGGAATTTATCGTTTTTACGGACAAAGGCCCGGCGCTGCATTTTTCCCACGAGCGGTACCTGATTAACCAGATCCGGAAGCAGTTCGGCTTCCAGGGTTCCCCCATCCGGTTGAAGACACGCGCCAAAGGGAGCCGGCGCAAATAGAATTGGCGTTGCCTTTTTTATAGGTGCGCCCTTAGACTAGGAGCAGTATCATGGTTCGTATCGTATTTATACCTGTACAGGAGGGCGTTTCTCATGTGGAATAAGCGCGATGAATCGCCGAAGGGTTACAATCCGCCGGCCCCGGCCCCTGTGACGCCTACTGCAGAACCTCGAAAGGAGACAACGATGTCCAGCATGCCTGCCGGAAGATTCGATCCCCCCGAAGCGCGCGGAGGTGGTGGCTCCTCGGCGACCATTGGGAAGGCCGTCAAGATCGTCGGCCAGATTTTCAGCAAAGAGGATCTCTTCGTGGACGGAGACCTCGAAGGCACGGTCGAAGCCCTGGAGCATAAGCTCACCATAGGGCCGAACGGCACCGTGCAAGCTTCCGTGAAAGCGCGGGAAGTAGTCGCGCTCGGCACGATTAAGGGCAATGTCGAGGCCACGGATAAGATCGAGATCCGCAAGGACGCCAAACTGGTCGGCGATATCCGGACGGCGCGCATCATCATTGAGGACGGCGCCTACTTCAAGGGCAGTATCGATATCGTGAAGCCGGAACCGAGGCCTGCGCCCAAGGGGCAACAACAGTCGAATGCGGGTGCATCGCAGGCCGTCCCTGCGGGCGCCAGTGACAAGCGCTAGGGTCAGGGGACCGGAAGTTGCTTCCTGACAAACTGAAGAGTATGTTCCGCGGGTCGGGCGGTGGACAATCGCCCGGCGGCGCGGCGCCCCCGGCTGCCGGCCGGCCGGCTTCGATGCGCGGCGGCGGGGCGGAGACCATCACGACACGGCCGAGTCGCGGCCTGGAAGAGTTTTTCAGCTATATCCGCGATCAATCCGGTCTCACGATTCTGGATCTCGGCGGCGCTACGCAACAGAACGTCAGCTTCATTACCAATTTGGGGCATCGTCTCTACTCGGAAGACTTCCTGCGCATCCTCAACGAGACCTTCGGGGTGGAAGATACGGTGGACCAGCAGAACTCCGGCCGCATCGAATATTTCCTGCGGCAGGCTTTGGATTATCCCGAAGGCCATTTCGACGGCGTGCTGATTTGGGACGTGCTGGAGTACCTGGCGCCCGCGCTACTGAGCGCCGTTGTCGAGCGGCTGCAAAAAATCGTGCGGCCCAAGAGCTACATGCTCAGCTTTTTCCATTCGGACGATAAACTGGATGCGGTTCCGTATTACACTTTCAGAATCCAGGATGTGAATCTGCTGCAGGTGGCGCAGTCCGGGATGCACCGGCCCGCGCAGTTGTTCAACAATCGGAGCCTGGAAAAGCTGTTCGTGCGATTTGAGAGCGTTAAATTCTTTCTGACGCGCGAGCAACTGAGAGAAGTTATCGTCAAAGTCTAGGTCTACAGGTTCACCTTTTTTCGAGAATTCCTTTGCAAGCCAACGGGACTCAGCGTGTCGAAGAGTTGAGCACCGTCGAGATGCTGGAGATGTTGGAATCTCGCATTTCGGCGATGCGGTGGCTGCGCATTTGTCTGGAGCCGGTGAACGGCAATGGCGCCGCGCGTCCGGCCAATGTTCATCCTTTTTCACGAATCGAGGAGCTTTAATTCATATGAGCACTGCTACAGCTACTACCGAAAAGAAAACGCACGTGGAGAAGCCGCGTCTGATTCTGACGCACGGCGAAAAGGGCGGCGTGGGCAAGACCACGGTGGCCCGTGTGGTCGCCGATTTTCTGAACTCGCGCAACGCATCCTTCCGCGCGTTCGATGCTGAAGGCGCCACCGGCCAATTGTTGCGCTTCCATCCGAGCGAGACGGCCGCGGTGGACGTGGCGAACGCCGCCAACATCGCACCGGTGCTGGACTATGTGATGGAGTCCGGCGGCAAGCGCCTCGCGCTCGTCGATTTGGGCGCGCGCTCGGGCGAGGAAGTGAAGAACTGGTTGTACCGCGGCGGCGCGCTGGAAGAAGCCGAAGCCGCGCGCCTCGGAATCACCGTGATCTACGTGCTCGGCGGAGCGGTGGATAGCGTCGGGCATTTGAAAGAGTGCTTCGCCGCACTCGGCCGGGACGTCAATTACATCATCGTGAAGAACTACGGAGTGGCGGGGAAGTTCGATGTCTACGATCAGTCGAAGGTCCGTAAGGAATTGTTAGCCGCGGGAGCCCGGGAAGTGGCGTTCCCCGCGCTCGATGGCAGCGTGTATCAATCGGTGGACCGCTCCAGCGTGTCCTTCTCCGCATTCGCGGAAGGGAATGCAGGCTACACGGAACGCCGGTACTGCCGGACCTGGCTTCGTGAATGCTTCGCAGCGCTGGAAGAGGTTGCCGGCGTGCTGCAGTAGGGGCGAGCGGCATTGTCAATTCACCACCGAGGCGCAGAGGACGCAGAGAGGTCACAGAGAAAACGAAAACTGCGTTCCTTAGGTGTTCTCTGTGTCCCACTGCTTTTTGCGTAAGTAGAGGAATCGCAGCTTCACCACTGAGACGCAGAGGACGCAGAGAGGTCACAGAGAAAACGAAAGCTGCGTTCCTTTAGGTGTTCTCTGTGTTCTCTGTGAAATCTCTGTGTCTCTGTGGTGAAGCTGCGATGCCGCAGGCCCCGCACTACCCGCGCACGAACAACGACACCGCCATCGCCAGCCCGATCCCGATCACTACCCTTCGTACCGTTTTACGACCCAATCGCCTCGCCGTACCCGCGCCCAGGTAGCCGCCGGTGATTGCGGCCACCGCCATGATCAGCACGTAGGGCCAGTACACCATCTTCGCGAAGATGAAGTATGCCGCTGCGATCCCGTTGATGCTGCCGCCCAGCACCACCTTCAGGCTATTCATCTCGTGGATATCTTTGAGCCCCAGAATGCTCAGCGCCGCCAGCATCAGGATTCCGATTCCCGCTCCGAAGTAGCCGCCGTACAGCCCGACCGCGAACTGAAACAGCATGCCTCCGGCGAACCATTTTGCGGACCGCCGGGTCTCGGCATCGCCGGTTTTCAACGCGCGCTGCACCGGTTCCTGCGCCATGAACAGCACGGTCGCAAAGAGGATCAGGTAGGGGACCAGCCGGTCGAAGAGACTCGACGGGGTCCAGCGCAACAGCAACGCTCCGAGTAGACCGCCGGCGAGGCTCGGCGCCATCATCGCGAAGAACCGCCGCTCGACGCGCTGCATCTCGCGGCGATACCCCCAGGCGCTGCCCACCGTTCCCGGCCAGATCGCGACCGTACTGGTGGCGTTCGCCGTCACCGAATCCAGCCCCAGCCAGATCAGGACCGGGAAGGAAATGAGCGTGCCTCCGCCGGCCACGGAATTCACCGCTCCGGCCAGGAAGGCCGCGCCGAATGCGCCGGCCGCGCGCGCCAAATCGAGTGTCTGCGTCAAAGTGCAGAATATCGCGACAATGGCCCTGTCCGCCATGCCGATCCGTTCAGGCGTCGTTTGACGCGGTTGAGCCGCCGTAATTCGCAGTTCGCTCCCGGGGAATGGAGACTTCGTCGACACTGGCTTTACAATTGGCGCATCATGGCAGATTTTCAGGTATTACAGCCCGAAACTACCTATACCGGCGCGCCTATCGCGCCTCTCCCCACGGGTTTGCCGAAAACCACGCAGTCGCTGTGCCCGGAATGCACTCAGTTGATCGCCGCGCGCATCTTCGAGGAGGGCGGCAAAGTCATCATGGAGAAACGTTGTCAAGAGCACGGCGAATTCCGCGACGTCGTTTACTCCGATGCCAAGCTCTACCTCAAGATGGAGCAGTGGACGTTCGGCGATAACCGCGGCCTGGCGAATCCCATCGTCGGCGACGCCGCAATCTGCCCCACGGATTGTGGCCTCTGCAACATGCACACCAGCCACACGGGGCTTGCGAACGTCGATCTCACCAATCGCTGCAATCTCACCTGCCCCGTTTGTTTTGCCAACGCCAACGCCGCCGGTTACGTCTACGAGCCCGATTTCGAAACGGTGCGCGGCATGCTGCACGCGCTGCGGTCGCAGAAGCCGGTCGCGGGCCGCATCGTGCAGTTTTCGGGCGGCGAACCCACGATTTATCCGCGATTTCTCGACGTGCTCCGCATGGCTCACGACATGGGCTTCTCCCACACGCAGGTGGCGACGAACGGCATCAAGTTCACCGATCTCGAGTTCGCCGAGCAGTGCAAGGAAGCTGGTCTTCACACGCTGTACCTGCAGTTCGATGGAGTCTGCGATGACGTCTACCGCCGCACGCGCGGCGAATCGCTGTGGGAAAAGAAGCTGAAGTGCATCGAAAACGTGAAGCGCGCCGGCCTGAAGATTGTTTATGTCCCTACGATCGTCAAGGGAGTCAACGACCATCAGCTCGGCGACATTGTGCGGCTCGCGCTCGAATACATCGAGTGCAGCAGCGGCATCAGCTTCCAGCCGGTCGCATTCACCGGCCGAATCGCTAAACACGAGCTCATGGCCAAGCGCTTCACGCTGGCGGATCTCGCCCATGCCATCCACCAGCAGACCGGCATCTGCGATCCGTATGAAGATTGGTTCCCGCTCTCCTGCGTGACGCCGTTCTCCAAGCTGCTGAGCGCGTTGCGCGGCGAAGAGACCACCACGCTGAGCTGCCATCCGCACTGCTCGCTAGGCACGTATCTGTTCGTCGACCAGAACCGTAAATCCGTGCCGGTGACGCGCTTCGTCGACGTCGGCCCCATGCTGCAGGAGATGGATCTGCTGGCGCGGAAAGCCGGTGCGCGCCGCACCCAGTTTTTCACGAAGCTGGAAGCGTGGAACAATCTGCGCAAGTTCTTCCATGCCGAAAAAGCGCCCGAAGGGCTCACCTTCAACAAGTTTCTGCAGACGCTGCAGGGCATGACGGATAAGAAACTCGGCCGCGGGGAAAGCGAGAAGAAGGGCTTCACGTATCGGACGCTGATGCTGGCCGGCATGCACTTCATGGATTCCTACAACTATGACGTGGAGCGGGTGAAGCGGTGCGTCATTCATTATGCCGCGCCAAATGGCCGGATTTATCCTTTCTGCGCGTACAACTCGGGTCCGGTCTTCCGCGAGCAGATCGAGCGCGAGTGCTCCGTGCCGTTGGAACTGCCGAAGCACCGCCGCGGAGTGCGCGAATCCGAATTGGTCTAATCCGGGGGCGAAGTGCGACAGGAAAGATTCCTGTCGCCACGTCTGCTGTCGCCACCGGGAAACCTGATAAAACAGGGGAAATGGCACAGGACAGCAATCGCCGCGAGTTCCTGCAGGCTGGCGCCGCGGCGCTCACCACATCGCTCTTCACCGGCAGCGTGAAGGGCGCGAACGATCGCATCCGGGTCGCGTTCGTCGGCACCGGCCGCATGGGTTCAGCCAACATAGGCTATTGCGCGCAGGTGCCCGGTTTCGAGATCGCCGCCGTCTGCGATGTCTACCAGCCGGCGCTCGAAAAGGCCGAGGCGCAGGCGAAGAAACTCGGCTTCGATGGGGTGAAGGCTGTCCACGATTTTCGCGACATCCTCGCCGACAAGAGTATCGACGCCGTTTCCATCGCCACGCCGGATCACTGGCACGCCTACATCGCCATTGAAGCGTGCAAGGCCGGTAAGGACGTTTGGGTCGAGAAGCCTGCCTGCGTCTACGTGGAAGAAGGCCGGAAAATGGTGGAGGCCGCGCGCAAATACAAGCGCGTCATGCAGGCGGGCACCATGCAGCGATCCGGCGGCTACTTCCGAAAGGCCCGCGACCTGGTCAAGAGCGGCGCGCTCGGTGAGATCACCTTCTGTCCCACGTTTCAGGCCGGCCTCGCCAAGCGGGAAGGCTGGGGCAAGCCGCCCGACTCCGCTCCGCCTGCCGGGCTCGATTGGGACCTGTGGCTCGGTCCCGCGCCCAAGCGGCCCTTTAACCCCAATCGCTGGGGTGTCCGCGATACAGAATGGTCGGCCTTCCGCTACTTCTGGGATTACGCGGGCGGAGCCATGACCGATTGGGGAGTCCATCTGTTGGACATCACGCAGTTCGCCTTCGATGAAGCCATGCCGCTCTCCGTCAGCGCCCAAGGCGGCAAATTCTACGTCGACGACAACACGGAAACGCCCGACACCATGCTGGCCACCTTTCGTTACGCGAAATTCGTCGCCAGTTATGAGAGCCGGACCGCCAACAACTTCCCGATGTACCAGAACACTTACGGCACAGCGTTCCACGGCAGCGAAGCCACCATGCTCGTGAATCGCGACGGCGTTTTTGTTTTCCCCAACAAGAAGGGCGCCGCGCCGGAAATCACCACGAAGGACAAAGCGCTGGCGGACATGAACGTGCCGCACTGGCGCAACTTCCAGGAGTGTCTGCGCTCTCGCGAGAAACCCGCGTCGGACATAGAGACGTGCGTGCGCTCCACCACCACGTGCCTCCTGGCGAACCTCGCGCTGCGGCACGCGGTAACGCTCGATTGGGACGAACCGGCGTGGACGGTGAAGCAGCACGAGATCAAGCCATTCCTGAAAGCCAAATACCGGGCCCCGTGGACGCTGGAGGTCTGACCATGGCTGCCGAAACGATTCGTAAGCACTGTATGAGCTACCCGCATGTCACCGAGGAGGTGCTCTGGGGTTCGGACCTGGTCTTCAAAATCGGGGGCAAGATGTTTGCCGTAACGTGCCTGGAACCGGCGCCGGTTTGGGTCTCCTTAAAGGCCTCCGATGAGGATTTTGCCGAGTTCACGGAGCGCGAAGGCATCATTCCCGCACCGTATATGGCTCGCCACAAATGGATCGCCGTGCAGCACGAAGACGCGCTGACAGCCGCGGAGTTGAAGCGGCTGCTGCGGAGTGCGTACGATCTGGTCTTGGAGAAATTGCCGAAAAAGAAGCAGGCCGAGCTTGCCGCCGCGGCTACTTCTTCTTCTCCTGGTTCCAAAGCTGGCGGGAAAGCGCGCGGCCGCAAAACGGGCAATAATTGATTCCGGCGAATTGCCGCCGGTCCTCCCGGCCGAAGGCCAGAAAGTACTCGGTATCGATGTCGGTGATGATGGTGCCGCTGGAAAGCCGGTGCGGCGGAGCGTTTTCCACCAGGCCGCGATCCATCAGTCCGTCGAGCGTTTCGCAGCAGGTCATTGAATTGTGCTGGCGCCTTCCACACCCATGTCCGTGGTTGCGACATTCCGGTTCACATGCCGGTCAAGGTTGATGACGTAAGTTTCCGCGGCGTCAATCAGCACCGGGGAGTGGGTCGCGCAAATGATACGGAATTTCTTTTGATCCACGAGTTCCAGCAGCATTTTGAGAATGCGCTGCTGGTTGGAGACGGAAAGCGCCATCTCCGGCTCGTCGAGCAGGAGCGTGGTCCCCGGCGGCAGCTTCGGGAAGGTCTCACGGAACATGGAAAGCATCACCTGCCCGTGGCTTGCCATGCGCAAGAACTCGAGCATCTCGGGCTGGCCCTCAAACAACTCCAGGTGCGTGCGCGGATTGTGCTGTTCGGCGTCGAAAAGGAAGCTCTTCCCCAGCTTGACTTCGCCGGTCTCCAGCCGGTAAACATACCCCTCCACCTTCTCGCCCTTGAAAGCATAATCGATGGAGTGGAGGAGGGTGGATTTGCCGGACCCGTTCTCTCCCGTCAACATCACCAGCGGGTGTGACAGATCGACGATCATCGGCATGTGAAAATTGAGCGTCGTAAAGACCGGATGAGCGAGGATTTTCAGGAACATAGCCTCACAGGATAGCAGATCGGCCGGGGGCCTCCGGCCGTGCTACCATATAAGTTTCAACATCCGAGGTTTTCGTGGCTAGAATTACGCGCAAAGAGCTTAAAAGCGACCATTTCGCCCTTGAAGTCGAACATACACTTACATTTTTCGAGGAACACCGCGAGCAACTGCTTAAGTACGCCATTGGCGCCGTCGTTTTGGTGCTTTTGATCGTCGGGTATCTGTTCTACTCGCGGCATCAGCACACGATCCGGGAAGAGGCGCTCGCCCGGGCGATCCAGGTTCAGGAAGCTCCGGTCGGCCAGCAGGGGGCGCCCGGCACTCTGAGCTTCCCCACGCAGGACGCAAAGGATCAGGAAGCGAACCGGGTGTTTACCCAGGTGATGACCGACTATCCCGGCAGCAGCGAAGGCGAAGTCGCCCGCTATTATCTCGGCGCCATCAAGGCCGATGAGGGCAAGTTAGCGGAAGCGGAAACATACTTCAAAAAAGCCGCGGATCAGGGCGACAAGAATTATGCGTCTCTAGCCAAGCTGTCGCTCGCGCAAATCTATCTGACGGATGGCCGCAATTCCGAAGCGGAGAAAACGCTGCGGGACCTGATGGATCATCCGACGGTGTTTGTATCCAAAGAGCAGGCCACGTTTACTTTGGCGCGTATGCTCATTGCAACCAAGCGGCCCGCCGAAGCACGCAAGCTTCTGGATCCGCTACGTGCCGTTCCCGGCGTGGTCGGCCAGATCGCTTTGAACCTTTACAACGAAATGCCTCCGCAGTAAGCGCCGCCCATGCTGGCGCGATTGCGATTTCCCGTCGGCTCCAGCCGGGGCCGGCGGTATCCCGAGCCGGACCATCCCTACCGCAACGCTTTTCAACGGGATCGCGACCGCGTGGTGCACTCGCGCGCGTTCCGCCGTCTGGAAGCCAAAACGCAAGTCTTCGCGCCCGGCTATTCCGACCATTTTCGCAACCGCCTTACCCACACCATCGAAGTCGCGCAGATCGCGCGCACGCTGGCGAACGTTCTTCAGTTGGATGAAGACCTCACCGAAGCGCTGGCGCTCGCTCACGATATCGGGCACCCGCCGTTTGCCCACGCCGGCGAAGAGGAGCTGAATCGCCAGATGCAGCGGGCCGGCGATACATTCGACCACAACCAGCACGCGCTGCGCATCGTTGAGACTTTCGAGCAGCGGTACGCCCGATTTCCCGGACTCAACCTGACCTTTGAAGTGCGCGAGGGCATCGTCAAACACTCGCGTGACATACGGCCGGGCGAATCTGCGGAACTCGACGAGTATCTTCCGGCTCTGCGTCCGCCTCTCGAAGCGCAGTTGATCGATCTGGCCGATGAAGTAGCCTATAACACGGCGGATCTGGACGATGCGTTTTCCGCCGGGTTGCTGACCGCTGAAGAAGTTGCCGCGGCGGTGCCGCAATATGCCGCGATCCACGAAGCCATGGAGACGCAGTTTCCGGGCGCGACCGCGCGCGAGCGCTTCCATGAAGGGCTGCGGCAGTTGATCGATCACCTGGTGTCCAGCCTGATTGAGGGCACGGTTGCCGCGGCGGAGCAGTCGGGTGCCGGATCGGCGGAGGAGGTCCGGCATATTCCCCGCCGCCTGGCCGCGTTCACGCCGGAGGGAGCGGCTAGCAGCCAGGCGCTCAAACGGTTCCTGTTCGCGCGCGTATACTCCTCGCCCGCGCTCAACGAAGACCGGCAGCTGTCCACTGCCAGAATCGCGGAACTATTTCAGTTTTTCGTGGAGCATCCGGATCGAATGCCGGAGGGGTACAGCGCGCGCGCGGAAAACGAGCCGCCGTATCGGATCGTTTGCGATTATATCGCCGGTATGACGGATGGGTTTTTCCGGCGTACCTACGAACAGACGATCGGGCTTCGGGGATGATTCGTGTGGTATAGACGTGCGGAAGCGCGCCGGGGCGGTTGGACCTCGGCGCGCCAGAAATTGAAATTGCCGGAAGAGCTAGGCGGCTTGCGGAGTGAGTGCCTTGACGCGCAGGTGCAGCGTGCTCTTGTACCGGGCAGCAGTGTTCTTCTTGATCAGCCCGATCTTCGCCGCGCGGTCGATCATCGAAAAGGTCTTGGGCAGCAGCGCGGCCGCCGCACTGGCATCTTTGCTCGTAATCACGCGCCGCATGGCACGAATGCCGTGACGGAGGCGGGACTTATTCTGCCGATTGAATTCCGTGCGCCGTTCGGTCTGGCGCACCCGCTTGAGTGCGGAATACGTATTCGCCATTGTTGCTAAATTGAATCCTTACAGAGTGTTCGAGACTTCAGGATAGCGCAAGCCGGGGCCGCCCGGCAACTCCAGCATTCCCGCTTGCGGTATTCTCAAACGATGATCGGATTATCGGTCGGCAAGTACCGCATTGTCGAGGAAATCGGGCGCGGGGCCATGGGGCTGGTTTTTAAAGCACAGGACGAGTACCTGGGTCGAATGGTCGCACTCAAGATTCTCGCCGAGAAACTGGCCGACGACCCCGATATGCTGCGCCGCTTCGAAGTGGAAGGCGCTTCCGCTTCCGCGCTGTCTCATCCGAACATCTGCACGGTCTTCGAATGCGGCAACTGGAAAGGGCGGCCGTACTTCGCGATGGAACTCCTCGCCGGTCAGCCTCTCGATTCGCTGATGAAGGCCGGTCCGGTTGCCGAACCGCAATTGATCGAAATCGGAATCGGAGTGGCCCGAGGGCTCGAAGTAGCGCATGCCATCGGCGTGGTGCATCGCGACATCAAGCCCGCAAATCTGTTTCTCACAGACGCCGGCCAAGTGAAGATCCTCGATTTCGGACTTGCCAAACAGAAGCTCGCCAGTGTGAAGCTGGGCGATGACGCCGCTACCATGGCGATGGTCGGCACCCGCCCGGGAATGCTGGTGGGCACGCTCGCCTACATGTCCCCGGAACAGATTCGCTGCGAGCCGCTGGATGGCCGCACGGACCTGTACGCGCTGGGCGTCACTCTCTTCGAACTCGCCACCAAGAAGCTGCCGCTCGGCGGCGGCGAACTGCCCGGAGCGTTCGGGCGCGTCGCCGGCAAACTGATGGCACGGGAACTGACAGCCCGCTATCAGTCGGCCACAGAGGCGCGCGAAGCCCTACAGGCGTGCCGCGGTATGGCCGCTCGGGCCGGCTAATTCCGCTCGAGTGGTATTCTCGTGACAAGGAGGGCTGGGATGAGGCTGCGTCGATTCGGCATTGCCGCCGCGTGCGCCCTCACCTGCCTGTCCGCGCTTTTCGCCTTTCAGCGGCCGTTCCGTGAACTTCCCGGCATCGAGCACCGCCTCGGCGAAATTCCGCTTCCTCCCGATTATCAGGAGAAAACCGAGTGGGCCTTCGCGCGCCTGATGTTTCCTCCCGGTCCTCTCAACGGGTATTACAACCGGGACCGCGACTGGCACACAGGCATTTCTCTGTGGTCGCAGGACTTTCCGCCCGCAGACCGGCACTTTTCCCTGGCTGTCCGGCGGCTCACCCGAATTCACGCGCGCAGCGTGGAGGAGCTCGTCAACCTCGACGAGGGCGATGAGTACGATTGGCCGTGGCTTTATGCCGTTCAGGTCGGCGAGTGGGGGCTCACCGACGCGCAGGGGCAGGCGCTCCGCGAGTATTGCCTGCGCGGCGGCTTCTTCTTTGCCGACGATTTTCATGGCGAGGCCGAATGGAACGAGTTCGCCAGCCGCATGCGCAAGGCTTTCCCGGATCATCCGATCGTCGAGCTCGACAAGACCGATCAGCTCTTCCACAACGTCTATGACCTGGACAACAAAATTCAGGTGGTGGGTTGGGCGCACCTGCGCGACGGATACAAGGCGGATAACGGACCGACCGCGGCGGGCGCGCACTGGCGGGGCATCCTTGACGACAAAGGCCGCATCATGGTGGCCATCACTTACAACTCCGATATCGGCGACGCATGGGAGTATGCGGATCACGCGCGCTATCCCGCGGCGATGGCCGATGTCGCCATCCGCCTGGGTGTAAATTCCATCGTCTACGCGATGACGCATTAGGTGAGCGCGGCAGACGCTCTCGCTATAATAAAAAAATCCCTATGATTCAATCTGTGCTGACCGAGGGCCTTACCTTCGACGATGTATTGCTCGAACCGGCCCGGAGCGAAGTGTTGCCTACCGAGGTGGATACGCGTACTTGCATCACCCGGCAGGTGGCACTGAACATTCCCATCGTCTCGGCGGCGATGGACACCGTTACGGAGTCGCATCTGGCCATTGCCCTCGCACAGCAGGGCGGCATTGGAATCATTCACCGCAACATGACCGTGGAGCGGCAGACCGAAGAGGTCGACCGCGTGAAGCGCAGTGAAAGCGGCATGATTGTGGACCCTATCACGATTGAGCCGGAACAGACCATTGCGGCCGCGCAGGCGCTCATGAAGCGCTATCGCATCTCAGGCGTGCCCGTTACCAAGAACCGTAAGCTCGTCGGAATCCTGACCAATCGCGACCTGCGTTTTGAGACGCGCTTCGATCTGCCGATTTCCGAGGTGATGACGAAGGAGAATCTGGTCACCGTCCCGGTCGGCACGACGCTCGAGCAAGCCGAAGCGATTCTCCACCGCCACCGCGTGGAAAAGCTTTTGGTGGTAGATGACAACTATGTCCTCAAGGGACTCATCACCGTCAAAGACATTCAGAAAAAGTTGAAGTACCCGAGCTCGGCGAAGGATTCGCAGGGCCGCCTGCGGGTGGGCGCGGCCATCGGAGCGACGGGCGATTTTCTGGAGCGCGCGCAGGAACTGGTGGCGCGGAAAGTCGACGTGCTGGCCATCGATACCGCGCACGGACACAGCGCACGCGTTCTGAGCGCCGTGAAAGCGATCAAGAGCAAATTCCCGGACGTACAGTTGATCACCGGAAACGTCGCCACCTATGAAGGCGCACGCGAACTGATCTCGCTCGGCGTGGATGGCGTCAAAGTCGGTATCGGGCCCGGCTCCATCTGCACGACGCGCGTGGTGTCGGGCGCCGGCGTGCCGCAGATCACTGCCATCAGCGAATGCTCGCGCGCGACGCGGGATGCGGGAGTTCCCCTCATCGCGGACGGCGGTATCAAGTACTCGGGCGATATCACGAAGGCGATGGCGGCGGGCGCGGACGTCGTGATGATCGGCAGTCTGCTCGCGGGTACCGATGAGAGCCCCGGGGAGACTATCCTCTATCAGGGACGCACGTTCAAGACGTACCGCGGCATGGGCTCGCTTGGGGCGATGGCGCAGGGCAGCAGCGACCGCTATTCGCAGGAAGCCGGAGGCAAACTCGTGCCCGAAGGCATTGAGGGCCGCGTGGCCGCCAAGGGTCCTCTTTCCGACCTCGTCTACCAGCTAGTCGGCGGATTGCGAAGTGGCATGGGATACGTTGGCGCTAAGAATGTGAGTGAACTGCAGGAAAAAGCACGTTTCCTGCGCATCTCGCCCGCCGGATTGCGCGAAAGCCATGTGCACGATGTCATCATTACAAAAGAGGCGCCGAATTATCGCGTGGAATAAACATCATCCCCGGAGGAGTATTTGAACGGGCCCCCGTCGCCGGTTTCTCTGAAAGCTACCGAGGAAGTTACCAACGAACTCTTCCGGCTCCTGGTACAAAGCGTTAAAGACTACGCGATTTTTCTACTCGACGCCTCAGGTCACGTGGCCAGTTGGAATGAGGGCGCGCAGCGCATCAAAGGCTACACCGAGGCCGAGATTGTCGGCAAACACTTTTCGGTATTCTATCCCCAATCCGTCAAAGACTCCGGCTGGCCCGACTATGAGTTGAAGACCGCCGCCGCGGAGGGCCGCTTCGAAGACGAAGGCTGGCGCGTCCGCAACGATGGCAGTATGTTTTGGGCGGACGTGGTGATCACCGCCCTGCGCGACGAATCGGGAACGCTGGTGGGGTTTGCCAAAGTCACGCGCGATCTCACCGAGCGCCGCAGTGCCGAAGAGGAGTTGCGGCAGAGTGAGGAGCGCTATCGCCTTTTGGTGGACACCGTCCAGGATTACGCCATTTTCATGCTGGATCCGAACGGCTATGTGATGACGTGGAACAGCGGCGCCGAGCGGCTGAAGGGTTATAAAGCCGAGGAAATCGTCGGGCAGCACTTCTCGAAATTCTATCCGCCGGAGAGGGCGGCGGAGGGTTTTCCCGAGCAGGAACTCCAGATCGCGCGCAGCGAAGGCCGATTCGAAGAAGAGAACTGGCGCGTCCGCAAAGACGGCACATGCTTCTGGGCAAATGTAGTGCTGACAGCCGTGTATAACAAGAACGGCGAGCTGCAAGGCTTTTCGAAGGTGACGCGGGATATTACGGACCGGCGCTACCTGACCGATCAGCTGAACGAACGCGTCGCCGAGTTGGCGGAAACGAATCGCACACTCGGCGAGAAGAACCGTGAAGTGGAGACGTTTGTCTACAGCGTGTCGCATGACGTGCGCGGTCCGCTGGTGAACCTGCAGGGTTTCAATCGCGAAATTCAGCGCTCCTCGGCGGAGTTGCTCTCGGTTTTGGAAAGCGACCCCGCGGTTCCGGCCGGCGTGCTCACGCGGGCTCGCCATATCATTTCCGGGGACATGCGCGAATCCTCCGCATTTATGGAGAACGCCGTGGCGCACCTGGGCCGCATCGTCGATGCGCTGCTGCGGCTCTCGCGTCTCGGGCGCGTGGAATATGAGTACTCGTTCACCAATGTCTCGGAAATCGTGAAGAGCGTCGTCCGGTCTCTGCAGGGCACCATTCAAGAGAAGGGCGCGCAAATAATCGTGAAGGATCTTCCGTCCGTGTGGGCGGATCCGTCCGCGATCGAACAGATCTTCGCCAATCTGATTAGCAACGCGTTACGCTACAGCGACCCAACACGCCGTCCCCGTATAGAAATCGGCGGCAGTTCCGATCCGGCTGAAGGTCTGGCACGATATTATGTGAAAGACAACGGACTGGGAATTCCGGAGCATGCCATCCGGGACGTTTTCACGGCATTCCGGCGGTTTCACCCGGAAGCGGGTCCCGGTGAAGGCATGGGTCTCGTCATGGTGCGGCGAGTGGTGGAGCGGCACAACGGCAAGATTCGCGTTGAATCCAAAGTCGGACAGGGCACGCTGTTTTCGCTCGAGTTTCCGAATACGGTGCGCAACCCTTAATGGAGCCACAGGAAGTCAGAATACTTCTGGCCGAAGACGATGACGGCCACGCGACGCTGATCCGCCGCAACATGGAACGCGTCAGCCCGGGCGCCAACGTCACGCGGTTTCGGGACGGGTACTCGGTTCTTCAGTACTTGCGGGCGGAGCTGTCTAAAGGCGGTGCGCAGCCTCCAACGCTGCTGTTGCTCGATATACGGATGGCGGGTATCGACGGTACGGAAGTGTTGCGCGAGATGAAGACCGATCCGCTTTTGCGCGCCGTGCCGGTGTATATGCTGACCACTACGGACAACCCGGCGGAAGTAAACCGCTGTTTCGAGCTCGGCTGCAACGCTTATCTCACCAAGCCGGTCTCGTACGAGGCCTTTGTCGCATCCCTGGAGCGCCTCTGCGCGTTCCTTGAGATTTCGAAACTGCCAGTCAAACCTTCGGGACTCAAGCATGCCTCAGCCTGAAACCGCGCGAATCCTGATCGTGGAAGACGATCCCGGCACAGCCAACCTACAAAAGCGTTCGCTGGAACGCGCCGGTTATGAAGTGATCTCCGCCGGATCCGTGCCGGAAGCCGTCGAAGCCATTCGTCACTCCTCCGTTCAGTTAGTGATGCTGGATAACCGGCTCCCCGGTCACCAAAGCGGAGTCGAGTTTCTCGGCACGCTGCGGACGCTTGCGCCGGATGTCCCCGTCATCATGGTGACCGGGAGCGAAATGGAAGGGACCATGATCCGCGCGCTGCGCGGCGGAGTCCGGGATTTTATTCGCAAGGAAGCGGACTACCTGGAGCGGTTGCCGCAGGCCGTTGCGGTAGTCCTTCAAAATGCGCGTCTGGAGGCTCAGCTCCAAAGCGACGTTCCGGCGAATGGGCTGTCCGTTCTGGTGGTGGACGCCAGCGCGCCATTCGCGCACGAAGCCCACGACGCCCTGGAAAGCGCGGGATTTCGGGTATTCACGGCAGCCGATACGGATTCCGCGATGCGGGAACTCGCGCAGCACGACATCAACATCGTGGTGCTGGATCGCGATGTCGCGCCCGGCGGAGCGGTAGACGCGTACCGGCGCATCACCGCCGCGGGCCACGAGGTACGGGGCGTGCTGATCGCGCCCAATGCGGATCAGGCGCTGCTCACCGAAGCCTTGCGCGCCGGCTTTGTCGATTTCATTTCCAAGGGGCCGGATTTTCGGACGGTGTTGCGGCAGGCTGTGCAGCGCGCCACGGAACGGCTGGGCAATGATTTGCGCCTGACGGAATCGCGAGCGCGTCTTGCGGGAATCGTCAGTTCGGCTATGGATGCGATTCTGCTGGTTGACGACCGCAGTCGCATTTTCATGTTCAACCCGGCGGCGGAACGGATCTTCGGCGTTTCTTCGGCGGAGGCTCTGCATCAGCCGTTGAGCCGGTTCATTCCGGACCTGGCGCTGCGCGCCGGCTCGCACGAAACCGAATCAGGCGTGCCGTCTCACGTCGAGCTGAGGGGCATCCGGCGCGGTGAGCCCGAGGTTGAGCTGGAAGTGACGCTGGCGCCGATGCAGTCGACGTCCCGGCGTTTCTTCACCGTAATCGCGCGCGACGTCACGCAGCGGAAGGAACTCGAGCGGCATCTGCTGCAGAAAGACAAACTGGAAAGCCTGGGTTTGCTGGCTGGGGGCATCGCGCACGATTTCAACAATCTTCTGGTCGGCATCATGGGGAACTCCAGCCTGGCGCTGGAGACCATCAGCTCCAATAACCCGGCGCGTCCGATGTTGAAAGATGTGATGATGGCCAGCGAAACCGCGGCCAATCTCACGCGCCAGTTGCTGGCGTACGCGGGCAAGGGCCGATTCGTCACCGAGGCAGTGGACCTGTCCGATCTGGTGAGGCAGATCAATACGCTGCTGATGACCAGCATTCGTAAGAACGTACAACTGCGGCTGGAACTTTCCGGCGACCTGCCGGCAGTGGAAGCGGACCTCGCCCAAATGCAGCAGGTGATCATGAACCTGGTGTTGAACGCGGCGGAGGCGATCGGGGAAGCCGAGGGCACGGTCCTCATCACAACCAGCCTGCAGTATGTGGATGAGGATTATATTGCGACGGTGCTGGTGCCGGCGAATATCGGACAGGGCGATTACGTCTGCCTGCAGGTGCACGACACGGGAAGCGGCATGACGCAGGAAACCATGGATCGCATCTTTGACCCGTTCTTCACGACGAAGCTGACCGGGCGGGGGCTGGGGCTCGCGGCCGTGCTAGGCATCGTGCGCGGTCACAAAGGCGCCATCAAGGTGTACAGCACGTTGGGGCAAGGGACCACGTTTAAGCTCCTGTTTCCGGCGTCACTGCATCGCGCGGGAGCGCCGCATCCGCCGGTCGATTTGCAAGTTCCGGCGGAAGGCGAAACGGTGCTGGTGGTGGATGACGAGCAGATCGTCCGGCGCTCCGCAAAGGCGATGCTGGAGCGCAACGGGTACTCGGTGGTCCTCGCGGAGAACGGAAAAGAGGCGGTGGAGTTATTCCAGGTGCTGGCGGACAAGATCGACATCGTGCTCCTGGATATGACGATGCCGGTGATGGGCGGCGAAGAGACCTTCCGGCATCTCAAAACGTTGCGGCCGGATGTTCGGGTGCTGCTGAGCAGCGGGTACAACGAGGTGGAAGCGGTGCGTCGCTTCGCGGGCAAGGGTCTGGTCGGGTTCATCCAAAAGCCGTACAGCGCGTTGACACTGGTGAACAAGGTCCGGGCGGCGCTGAGCGAGTCCCGTGGGACGGCCCAGAGCTAGGGGCATCGCATCTCACCGCAGAAACAACACAGAGGTTCACAGAGAACACCTGAGCAACGCCGTTTTCGTTTTCTCTGTGACTCTCTGCGTCCTCCGCGTCTCTGTGGTGAATCGCGGCTGCCCCTCCTCGCGCACACGTGATAGTATGCCTATTGCCCGCTATGGCCGCCCCCAAGAACCCCCTGGAGAAACTGGACCGGCAGGAGCTTCTCTGGCTCACCGGCATTCTGAAAGACGCCTGCCGCGAGCGTCTCGAAAAAAATGCCGTCAGCCAGGCGTTCGAGGACAAGCTCTACGGCCGCGGACCCGTTGAAGGCCGCCTCGACCCCCGTCCCTTTCTCAAAATCTGGGAGCCCCGTTACCGCAAGTTCCTCGAAGTGGCCTCTGAGCTTCACGCGATGCTGCAAGCCGAAGACGCCAAGGCCGCTGTCGAGAGCCTCCGCGCGCAGTTCTCCGTATCCGGCGTGGAGCGCCACGGACCGCGTACGGCGCAAGCTATCATTGAGTTGAATGCCACAACTGCTCGACGGAAATCGCGTTCGCGATGAGATCAAGAGCGAGCTGAAACCGCGCGTTGACGCGCTCGCCGCCAAAGGCCGCCCTCCTGGACTTACCGTCGTTCTCGCCGGGCACAACCCCGCCAGCGAAATCTACGTCCGCAACAAAATCAAAACCTGCGAGGATCTGGGTATCCGGTCCGAAACTTTGCGGCCCTCCGCGTCCGCCACCACCGAAGACCTTCTCGCCACCATCGATCAGCTCAATGGCCGGCACGACGTCGACGGCATTCTGGTGCAGCTTCCGCTTCCGCCGCAAGTGGATGCCAAGCGCATCCTGCTCGGCGTCGCGCCCGAAAAAGATGTCGATGGATTCCACCCCTGCAACGCCGGCCGTCTCATGGCCGGGCTGCCCGGTCCGAAGGCCTGCACGCCCGCCGGCGTCATCGAAATCCTCAAGCGTTACAAGCTTCCGATTGCGGGTAAGCGCGCAGTGGTTGTGGGCCGCAGCGACATCGTCGGCAAGCCCGTCTCTTTGCTGCTGCTGCACGAAAACGCCACGGTCACGATCTGCCATTCGCGGACGCCGGATCTCGCCGCGGTGTGCCGCGAAGCCGATATTCTGGTCGCCGCCATCGGCCGCGCGGCCATGATCACCGCGGATTACATCCGTCCAGGCGCCGTGGTGATCGACGTCGGCACAACGCGTGTAGAATCCCGTGACGAAGCGGCGCGCATCTTCCGCAATTCGCCGGAGAAACTCGCCGCATTCGATAAACGGGGCGGAATCCTCGTCGGCGACGTACACCCGCTGGACGTTGTAGAGCGCGCTTCGGCGTACACGCCCGTTCCGGGAGGCGTAGGCCCGCTGACCATCGCCATGCTCATGGCGAATACGGTCGAAGCGGCCGAGCGCCGGTGCGGCAAATGCTGAAAGTCGGACTCACCGGGGGCCTCGCCTGCGGCAAAAGCTTCGTCGCGGAAGCGTTCGCCGGCTGGGGCTGCCTGGTGATCCATGCCGATGAGCTCGGCCATGCCGTGTTGGCGCGGGGCGGGGAAGCGCATGACGCGGTGGTCCGCGAATTCGGCGAGGGCATCCTCACAGAGGCTGGTGAAATCGACCGGCGCGCGCTCGCGGCGCGTGTATTCGGAGCCCCGGAAGAGCTCACGCGCCTGAATGCGCTGGTCCACCCGCCCGTGGTCCGGAAAGAAGAGGAGATCGCGGCCGAATTCGCAGGGCGCGACCCGCACGGCATCGTGGTCGTGGAGGCCGCTATCCTGATCGAAACCGGCAGCTACACGCGTTTCGATAAAATTGTCTTAGTCACCTGCGCGGAAGAGCAGCAGATCGAACGCGCCATGCGGCGGCAGGGAGCTGTGGACAGCGACGTGCGAGCCCGCCTCGCCCGCCAGATGCCGATCGCGGAGAAACAAAAATTCGCTGATTTCGTCATAGATACATCCGGGTCCAAAGAGGAGACTGTGGGCCAGACCCGGAAGGTTTACGACGCGTTACGGAGAATCGAACAATGAAAGTATTGCGACCAGTGCTTTGGGCCTTGGTGATGGTTGCGGCGTTCCTGTGGGCCACCAACGCCGGCCATTGGAGACTCGCCCAGTTTATGCCTAAAGCGGCGACCGATGGCCGGGTCTGGAGCGAGCCCGCGTCGGCCGCATCCAACTTCTCGCCGGACGAGCAGAACAATATCGACATCTATAAGGCCGCGCGCGAAGCCACCGTCAACATCACCAGCGTGGTGTACCAGCGCGACTGGTTTTTCCAGGTTTACCCGTCGGAAGGCACCGGTTCCGGCTTCATCCTGAATCCCGACGGCGAAATTCTGACGAATAACCACGTGGTCCGCGGCAATGCGCAACTCACCGTCACGCTGTGGGACAAGAAAGTCTACAAAGCTCGCGTTCTCGGCGTGGATTCGCACAGCGACCTTGCACTCATCAAGATTGAGCCCGGCCGCAAACTTCCGACCATCCGCCTGGGCGATTCCGATGGTCTCGTGGTCGGTCAAAAAGTGCTTGCCATCGGCAACCCGTTCGGCTTTGAAGGCACGCTCACCACCGGCGTGGTCAGTTCGCTCGCGCGGGCCATCGATACCGAAAGCGGCCGCCTGGAAGGCATGATCCAAACCGACGCCGCCATCAATCCGGGCAATAGCGGTGGGCCGCTCCTCGATTCCCACGGCAACGTCATAGGCATCAACACCGCCATTTACGGCCAGCAAGGCAGCGTCGGAATCGGCTTCGCCATGCCGATCAATAAAGCCAAGGCGATGCTGGACGAGTTCCAGGCTCACGGCCATATCCGGCGCCCTGTGCTCGGCATCAGTGAAGTGCTCATTACGGGCGACCTCGCCGAGGCGCTCCACCTGCCCTCCAGCGGCGGTTTGCTCATCACGGAAGTGAAGCGCGGATCTCCGGCGGAAGAAGCCGGCCTGCGTGGTCCCGAGCGCGTCGTGATCGTGGACGGCAACTACCCGCTGCCCATCGGCGGCGACCTGATCGTGGCCATTGAAGGCCAGCCGGTCGATTCCAAAGACGCCCTCACCCGCGTCATGAACCGAAAGCACGGCGGTGAACCGCTCCGGCTCACTGTCTATCGCGGCGGCCGGAACGTCCAAATCTCCGTGAAGCTGGGAGAAGCTCCCGATCTGCTATAAACGTCCGGCCTCAGGCGTCATTCGATAGTACCAATCGAGCAGTACCGGTACTACGAATACTAAACAATTTGCATAGTAATTCTTGTGTATTCAAGCGGGCACGTCTAACCTGTACAGTACGATGCTGTCCGTACGTCCGTTTTGCGCCATCGCAGTACTACTATTCAATTTAAACCTCGCCACTGCCGGGATCGTCACCTGGACGGGCGGGGGGAATCCCAACGTCAACTGGGGAAAAACTACGAACTGGGACACCACCGTTGTGCCGGTCAACAACGATGACGTCGTTTTCGGCCCCACCGGTATCGGACTCAGCAACACCGATAACCTCGGTTCGATGACGTTCAATTCCTTGAGCATCACCGGGCAAAACTGGAACATCACGCTGGCGAACAAGAACACCGTCAGTGGAGCCAAAACCACCCTTACTACCACGCTGACGCTCGGCTCCGGCTCGACGCTTACCGTGGGCGACGGAGCCACGGGAAGTTCCACGCTGACCGCGGTGAATGGCGGCACGATTAACGGCAACCTCGTCGCAGGATCGGGCGGATCTGTCGTTCTCGGCGGAACCTATGACGCTACCAATGGCACGCTCACGGGAACCCCGGGCAACTTCACGTTCAACGCGATTAACCTGACCAACGGCACGCTCACCGGAACGTTCTCCGCGAAAGGCGCGAACACTCTGACAGGCGTCACGGTAAATGGGAACAGCGACAGTATCACGGTCACGGGCGGCACTACCACCTTTGCCGGCGGCACCAACAACGGCACTCTACAGGCAATAGCGGGAACCCTAATCATTGATGGCACTACAACCGCTGTCACGAATTCTACGGGAATCGAATCGTCGGGCGGCACGGTTACGGTCAAAGGCACCGTTAACGGCGGCTTCTTCACGAACAACACCGGCACGTACACGCTCAATGGCGCCATTCTGAACACGAGCACTCTCAGCGGGACCATCCAATCTAAGGGCGCCACGCAACTGAACGGTGTCACGGTCAACAATCAACTCAATGTCATCGGCGGAACAACCACGATGGCAGGCGGTATCGTAGCCTCCGGTGCGCAGCTTCAGACACAGGGCGGCAACCTCGTCCTGGATGGCACAACGAATCAAGTGATCAATGCCGGCACGGTGAGCGCGGTTAGCGGGGCTGTGACCGTCAAAGGCTCCGTCAATAACACCGGCGGCATTCTGCAATCCAGCGGCGATACGCTGACGTTGAACGGCGCTTCCGTAGGCTCGGGTCAGATTCTCGGTAGCGTCACGTCGAAGGGCGCGACTTCCCTGACCGGCGTCACTTACGGCACGACCGTTGCCGATACGCTGCAAGTCACCGGCGGGACCACCACATTTAGCGGCGGCACGAATAACGGCACTCTGCAGGCCAACGGCGGCAGCCTCATCGTTACCGGGACCGTGACGAATAACGGCGCCATCACTCAGAACGATCTGGCGTCCACCGGAAAAACTACGCTGACCGATACAACGCTAACGGGCGGAACGCTGAACGGAACCATCGGCGCCACGGGAACGAATTCGCTGTCCGGCGTCACCATCAATGCGTCGACCGACACATTGACCATCAGGAGCGGAAGCACCGCGTTCGCCGGCGGGACTATCAACGGCATGCTTCAAACGGACGGCGGAGACCTCACGGTGACCGGAAACGTGACCATGGGCGCCGGCGGCGTCATCAACCAGAACAATCACGGCAGCGTCACTCTGAACGACGCCACCATCACGGGCGGCGAATTGCAGAACATCATTGGCGCCACCGGAACCAATCAGTTGAACCAGGTCTTTGTCTGCTCTTGCGTGCAGATGAACGTCACGTCGGGAACCACCACCTTTAACGGCGGAGACAATACGGGCGTGCTGGTTGCGAAGGCTGGAGGAACGCTGGTTTTGGACGGCACTACCAACGCGTTCACGAACGAGTTTGAGGTGATCGCCAAGGGTGGCGACGTGGTAGTGAAAGGCGACGTCACCGGAAACTTCGGGGTCTTCGGCAACGCCGGGGGAACTCTCAAGGTGGAAGGCGCGAACATCAGCGGAGTTGCCGCCCTGGTCGGCAATGTCGAAATCACGGCGAACACAACGCTGACCAGCACCGGCACCATCGCGGGCGGCAACCCGTTCGGCTTCGGCCCGGGAACTACGACCACCGACGCGGGCGTCACAACGACGTTTAACGGCGAATTTCAGTCGGCGGGCACACTGAAGGTCGACAACGGCGGTGTGCTCGCCTTTACGAACGGATCCGCTCTCGACAGCGGCGACATCAACACCAACGGCGGCCTGGTCACCTTGAACGGCAACGTGTCCTTCACGAACACCAACACCGGCAATTTCCACGCGGAAGTGCAGTCGGGCACCTGGACCGTGGACACGTTCGATAACACCGCCAACACGACGACCACGATCGATAACGGTGCAACGCTCGCAGTCACCAGCGGCTCCATCACTCTCAACGGCGGCACGCTGACGATCCGCAACGGCGGTACGGTTGACCCGCTGTCTTACGACCAGCTCACCGGAACGCTGAACCTGCGCGGTACCCTGGACGCGGATACGGTGAATCTCGAGGGAGGCAATATCAATATCGGCCAGAACGGGATCTTTGAAACGACCGCGGATGTGACCAACTCCATCGAACTGAGCGTCGCAGGCGATACGCACGAGGCGTCATGGACCCTCGACAGCTACACGCAGACGACGGATGGAACACTCGATCTGAACATCAACTCGGCCTCGGACTTCGACCAGTTGCTGCTCAGCGACACCGCCACGCTCGACGGCGTCCTCAAGTTTTTCTGGAATTTCAGCGGGCCGTATTCGCCGCTGACCATCATCCACACCTCGAACGGCGTGAACGGAACATTCGCGAGCTACCAGGGATTAGCGGCAGGCTGGACGGTGGTTTATACCGCGAATGACGTGATCCTGGAAGAGTTGGCAACCCCCGAACCCGCGACGGCGCTGCCGATCCTGTTGGCGCTCGCCGTGGCACTCAAACGGCGGAGGCAGTCGGTCGCGGGATAGAAGCCTGCTGGTAGCGGAGCAGCGGCCGTGAGGGTTTGTGAAAAAATATCGAATTGCTCTTATGCCGACTTCAAGACGCGCTCGAATCCCCGGCACCTATTACCGCTCCCTCACGAGCTTGTGAAAAATATCGAATTGCTTTTTTGCCGCATTCAAACGCACTCGCATCCCCGGCACCTTTTACCGCTCCCTTACGGTCACGGCTCCGTAAGTGGTTAATGCTGCTAACGGAGCCGCGACCGTAAGGAAGCGGTAAAAGGTGCATCGAAAGGCGAATGTAGCGCGACGAGAACGAGAGCCGGATTTTTTCACAAACCCGTGAGGGAGCGGCAATAGGTGTATCGAAAGGCGAATGAATCGCGACCAGAACAACAGCCGGATCTTCACAACCCCATCAGAGCGGTAATAAGTGCATCGAAAGGCGAATGGAGTGCGACGAGAACAGCAGCCGGATTTCGTGACAGGAGACGAACGCGGTTACGCTACGGCGATGCTTTTATCGGAACCGGCCCCGGCGGTGTGCACCTTGTTCTTGCTCCCCGGCGGGCGGCCGCGCCGCTTGGGCGCTGGTGCTTCCGTTCCAGACGATAGCCACGACGGCGGACGGCCACGGCGGCGTACGCGTCCGCGCGCCAGCCGCTCCAAACTGAGGATCGCTTCCTCGATTTGTTCCCGCTCCGCTTTCAATTCCGCAAGAATTTTACTGACGTCCATCACTTAGGCCCTCCGGCCGACGGCGGTTATTCTACCGCTCCTGGCGTAATTAGGCGAATTCATTGTTTTCAGTATACTCTCGATTTTCCGGGATTCAACCCGTGTTTTCAACCCGAGATTACCCGATTTCCGAGGTTATTCGATAAAAAAAGTACTTCCGCTACTAATTACTACGTAGCGGAAGTACCACTCGTTGCGCGCTGTTTTTTCCAGTGCAGATAAAACGGCAGCCCGGCGGCTATGAGCGCAAGCCCCATAAATGACTCGCGCGGGCGGTCGATTGCAGTTGTCACCAGCAGGATCGCCGCGCCCGCGACAAACACCAGCGGCACCACGGGATACCCCACCGTACGGTACGGACGTTCCATTTCAGGCCGTTTGTACCGCAGCACAATCACCGCCGCCGCCGTCATGCCGTAGAGTATCCAGCTTGCAAAAATTACGAGGTTAAACAGATCGTCATAACGCCCGGAAAGCACCAGGAGGGACGACCACGCTGTCAGCAGCACGATCGAGCCCTGCGGCGTGTGGTGCTCCGGATTCACCTTGGCCGCAACGCGGAAGAACAATCCCTGCCTCGCTGCCGCATACGGCACTCGCGCCCCGGAGAGGATGCTCCCGTTCAAGGCTGCGAAAATGCTGATCATGGCCGCCAGTGAGACGGCATTCGCCCCGGCGCCGCCCAGGATTTTCGCCATCATATCCGCGGCCACCCGCGTCCCGCCCGCCACTTCACCGGCGGTCAAAACATGGAAATAGGCGGCATTTGCAAATAAATAAATTACAATTACACCTGTCGTACCCGCAATCAAAGCTAACGGCAGATTTTTCTGCGGACGCACGACCTCGCTCGACACCATGCTGACGTTATTCCAGCCGTCGTACCCCCAGAGCGCCGCCACCAGCGCCGCGATAAAACCGGAAAAGGTCAGCGGACCAATAGCGGACGGCGAAGCCGCATGAGTGTGTCCAAATAGCAGACCGGCAACGATAATGGCCGCGATCAGCGCCACCTTGAGTACCGTTACGGCTACCTGGACGTTGCCTCCGATTTTCACCCCGAAGTAGTTCAGCCAAGCCAGCAGCAGAATCAGCACGATGGCCAGCAATTGCCCGTAGCGTATGTCCAGCGGCCCCCCATGCGGACCGATCGGCAGCGGAATGGAATAGAAAACCGTGTCCAGCGGCGCAAAGAAATTCGTGAGATATAGGAAAAATCCGGTAGCCAAAGTCGCAATGGATCCGCTTTTGGCGACCCACATTTGCGTCCAGCTATAAATAAAGCCCCAGAGCGGCCCGTACGCTTCCCGCAGATACGCATACTCCCCGCCGGCCTCCGGAATTGCCGCCGCCAGCTCCGCGTAACTTAAAGCTCCGGCTAGAGATAATAGGCCGCCCACAACCCAGACCACAAACACCATGGGAACGCTGCCCACGCGCGAGATCATGGTTTTCGGCACCAGGAAAATGCCGCTTCCGATGACTGTTCCCACCACAATCGACGCTGCCGCCCAGGGACCCAGCACGCGTTTCAATTCGGTTTGCGGAGATTTATTCATGCAAAATTCCTAAATCGATTTTTGTTTTTCGAATAGAGAAGCGAACATTCCCACTCCGAAGGTCACAGCCGTTCCGATCAGCACGTACCACGTGAATGCGATCGGGGTCCGGAATGTGACGTAGAGGATCACCGCCAGCCCTGCCGCCGCGCCCGCGATCGCGCTTTTCTCGCCGGGGCGTTTGGTGAGTATTCCCAGCAGGAAGACGCCCAGCAACACCCCGGAAGGTACGGAGGCGATTTTCAGTCCCGCTTCCAGCACACTCTTGGACAGCACGGCCGCCGCAATGGCAATGATGAGCAGCACCGCTCCCCATGCCACCGTCGCCAGCCGCGCGATCCACAGGCTGCGGGTTTCTGTCATGCGCGGGTTGCGCGCCCGAGCGAAGTCCACCACGGTTGTGGACGAAAGAGAGTTCAGGGCGGCGCTCAGGTTCGCCATGGCCGCAGCTAGAATCGCGGCGATGAGCAACCCCGAAAGTCCGGGCGGCAAATTGTTCCAGATGAAGGCCGGATAGATGCGGTCATTCTGCGCCGGCAGCGGCAAATGCCGGTCGCCGTAATACACCCACAAAGACACCCCGATCAAAAGAAACAGCGAGAACTGGAACAGAATCACCACCCAGCTTGTCAACAGCGCAGTCCGGCTCTGGCGCTCGTCGCGCGCGCTCAATAGCCGCTGGACCATCAACTGGTCTGTGCCGTGGCTGGCGGTAGTGAGGAAACACCCGCCTGCCACGCCGGCCCAGAAGGTATAGGTTTTCGAAAAATACGCCATATTCAGCGCGAAGTGGAAATCGAAAATTGTAAACTTGTGGGCCGCGCCCGCCAGAAGCGCTACGTGCGCCCAGCCTCCCGGGATCTTCGCCAGAATGAAAAAGAAACTGAGGATGGCCCCCACCACGTAGAGGGTCATCTGTATGACGTCCGTCCAGATCACCGCCGTCATGCCGCCTTCGAAGGTGTAGAACAGCGTGAGTATAAGAATCAGCACCATCGAGACCTTTTCCCCGGTGCCGAGCACGATGGAGATGACTAAAGATATAGCGAAGACGCGTACCCCCTCGGCCAGCGCGCGCGTCACTAGGAACATAGATGCAGTGAGTTTGCGGATACGCTCTCCAAACCGGCGGCGCATCAGTTCATACGCGGTAAACATCTCCCCACGGAAGTATTGCGGCAGAAATAAGAGCGAAATCACGATCCGCGCCGCCAGATAGCCCAGCACAATCTGGAGAAAGCCCAAATTGCCCGTGAAGGCCAGCGCGGGTGTTCCTACAATAGTGAGTGTGCTGGTTTCGGCCGAGACAATCGAGAGGCTGATGGCCCACCAAGGCGCCGTCCGGCCTCCCAGAAAGTAATCGCGGAGGTTCTTTTGGCCGCCCCGGAATCGTGCGCCAAACCACGTGATTCCGGCAAGGTACGTGAGAATGACCGCGAGATCGATAGAGTGCATGAGTTGGAAGCGACTTCTAGCATACCGTTGATCTGATATGATTTGGGGTTCGGAACCTGGGCCGCAGGAACGGTGTCGAAATCACCGTGGCCCTGCCGAATGCAGATTCGTCTGGCAACCCATTGCATCACACTTGAAGCGGATTGAGAGGCAGGAGGTGCACGTGCACAAATTGAAAATCATGAGCGGATGGGCAGCCGTCGCTGTGCTGGGCGTAGGACTCGTCCAGGCGCAGACCAACGCGGGCCAACAGGCCGCTGGAGCTCAGCCCGCGGCCGGCGCCCAACAGCCGGCAGCCAAGCCAGAGAAAAAGGTCAAAGACCAGACCGAATACGACCTTTTCAACGATGTCCTGAAAGATCAGGCGGCGAACAACCCTCAAAAGACGATCCAGGATCTGACCACCTGGACTCAGAAGTACCCTGATTCCGACTACAAAGACGATCGCATCTACATGTTCGAAGATGCGTATTCCAAGATGAATCCGCCGCAGCCGGAAAAGGTCATGGAGTACGGCCAGCAGTTGCTGAACCTCGGGATGGATAAGGTCTTCACCGATCCAAAGAACGGGCCGCTGCAGAAAATCCAGGCTCTCTTCGAAATCACCGTGGCCGCGGGCGAGTTGCCGAACCCCACGCCCGAGCAGATGGATCTTGGGAAGAAATGCGCCGCCGAGCTGAAGAAAGATACCCAAGCCTACTTCGTGCCTGCCAATAAGCCGGCCAACAATACCGATGCCCAGTGGACGCAGGCGCGCCAGACTCTCGACCAGGCCGCCGACCACACTCTGCTCTACCTGGACGTTCTGCCGGCCAACCAAGCTTACGCGAAGAAGGACTGTGCGACGGCGATGCCGCTGTATCGCAAGGCGCTTGAAGACCGGCCGCAGAGCGCGTATCTTTCGTATCAACTCGCGCAATCGATGGTTTGCCTGCAGGGGCAGCATCCCGAGCTTGTGCCGCAGGCGGTTTACGAGTTCGAACGCGCCGCGGTCATCGATCCTACGCTCGGCGATCCGAAGAACAATCCCAAGCAGCTACAGGATTACGCCGACCACGCTTATGTGACGGTCCATGGCGGAAGCGACGGCCTCGATCAGCTCAAGGCCCTGGTGAAGCAATCGCCGCTGCCGCCGGCTGATTTCACCATCAAGACGAAATCCGAAGTCGCCAACGAGAAAGCCCAGCAGTTCGCGACGCAGAATCCGAAACTGGCGCTCTGGAACGGAATTCAATCCGCTCTCACCGCGCCTGACGGAGAACAGTACTTCGCAAGTACGTTGAAGGATTCGGCCGTGCCGGAACTCCGCGGAGTCGTGGTGGAAGGCAAGCCGGCCTGCCGCTCGAAGGAAATTCTGGTGAGCGTGCCGCTGCCCGACAATCCGGAAAGCAATAAGGCCGTCATCACGCTGAAGCTGGACTCAGCCCTACCCGGCAAACCGGAGCCCGGCAGCGAGATCCTCTGGACCGGAATCCCCACGGCCTTCACGAAGGAGCCGTTCATGCTGACCTTCGACACGGAAAAAGCCAAGGTCAACACGAAGACCACGCCGTGCGCCGCAGCCCCGGCCCGCGGCCCCGTTCGAAAAAAGAAGTAAGAAGCGCGCAACCGGCGGCCGTCCGCGCGAGTGGACGGCCGCTCATCATATAATCGCGGAGTGCGAACAGCAGCCCTCCTCCTTCTAGCGCTCGACCTGCACGGGCAAAACCGCTTCACTCCCGGCGACAAACCATTCATTGCGGCAGGCGACCCCGTCATCGCTCTTCAACATGTCAGAGTCATAGACGGAACGGGGGACGCTCCCGCCGAAAACCAGACCATCGTCATTGCCAACGGGAAGATTCAATCGGTAGGCGCGAACGTGACGATCCCCGCGAACGCTCGCGTTCTCGACCTGGCCGGCCATACCGTGATTCCCGGCCTGGTCGGGATGCACGAGCACCTCTTCTATCCCTCAGGCGCCGGTATACCGATCTATACCGAACAAGCGTTCTCCTTTCCGCGACTCTACCTCGCGAGTGGCGTCACCACGGCGCGGACTGCCGGCTCGCTGGAGCCCTATACAGACCTCAACGTCAAGCGCCTCATCGACGCCGGTCAGATGCCCGGACCCAAGATGCACATCACCGGTCCGTACCTGGAGGGCAAAGGCAGCTTCGCCGCCCAGATGCACGAGCTCACCGGTCCGGACGACGCCGTTCGCACCGTCGATTATTGGGCCGCCGAAGGCGTCACCAGTTTCAAGGCGTACATGAACATTGACCGGGCGGAGTTGAAGGCCGCGGTCGATGCGGCGCACAAGCACGGCATCAAGGTCACCGGCCACCTCTGCGCTGTCGGTTTCCGCGAGGCTGCGGTCGCCGGCATCGACAATCTCGAGCACGGCCTTCTGGTCGATACCGAGTTCGACCCCGGCAAGCAGCCCGATGTCTGCCCGTCGCAGGGCGTTACCGTGGCCACGATCGACCGCATCGACATCGACAGCCAACCGGTCCGCGACACGATCGCCGACCTGGTGGCGCACCATGTCGCGATCACCTCCACACTTTCCGTCTTTGAAGCCTTTGACTCCGCGCGTCCTCCGCTGGAGCAGCGATTCCTCGACGCCGTTGCGCCCGAATCCGCGATCAGCTATCTGGCGTCGCGCGCAAGGGCTCGCACGGGTCCCGAAGCGATTTACGTGCAGGGGCTCAAGAAGGAGCTCGCCTTCGAACGCGCCTTCGTCAAAGCGGGCGGCCTGCTGATGTTCGGCGCCGACCCGACGGGCAACGGAGGCGCCCTCGCCGGGTTCGCCGATCAGCGCAACCTGGAACTGCTCGTGGAAGGCGGCTTCACGCCGGTCGAGGCCATCAAAATCGCCACGCGCAACGGAGCGGAATTTTTAGGAGAACTGGACCGCATCGGCACCATCGCGGCCGGTAAACAAGCCGACCTCGTGGTCGTGCAAGGCAATCCCGCTACCCGCATGGCGGATGTTCGAAACGTCAAGCTCGTCTTCAAAGACGGAGCCGGCTACGATCCCGCAAAGCTTCTCGATTCGGTCAAAGGCCAAGCCGGTTTGCATTAGGTAGGTACCGGTCTCCAGACCGGTACCAGGCGCGCAGGGCCCGCCCTGGCGAGCGCCGCTCGCTACTGTGCTATATTAGAATTTTCGAATATAGCATTAAATGCAAGACGCACTCCGCCAGTTTAAAGCCGAATTTTTTCAGGCGCTCGCCCATCCCACGCGCATTGCCATCGTCGAGCAGTTGCGAGGGGGCGAACTGACGGCCGGGGCTCTTATCGACAGCCTCGGCATCGAGCAGGCCAACGCCTCGCAGCACCTGGCGATCCTGCGATCGAAGAACATCCTGGTGAATCGGAAAGCGGGCAACCAGGTGTTCTACTCCGTCCGCGACCCGCTCATTTTCGACGTCCTTGACGTGATGCGCCGCTATTTCCAGAAGCATCTCAGCGAAGCCATGACCGCTCTGAAATCAATGGAAAAGGGCGTGAAGACCGCCAAAGCCAACCGATGACATTTTCCGAACAATGGATGCCTGAATCCCTGCGTTGCCTCCGAACGTATTCACGGCGCGACCTCACGCATGATCTGATGGCCGGCGTTACGGTCGGTCTGGTCGCCCTCCCGCTGGCGATGGCCTTCGGTATTGCGTCGGGCGTCACCCCGCAGGCCGGCCTCTATACGGCCATCGTCGCCGGTGCGCTGATCTCCGGTCTGGGCGGCTCCCGCCTGCAGATCGGCGGCCCGACTGGCGCGTTCGTCGTCATCGTCGCGGGCATCGTCGCGAAATTCGGAGCATCGGGCCTGGCGCTCGTCACGGGCATGGCAGGCGCCCTCCTCCTGCTGATGGGCATCACGCGAATCGGCACGGCCGTCAAATATATTCCGCGGCCGGTCACCATCGGTTTCACCAACGGCATCGCCCTGCTGATCGCCTCCACGCAAATCAAGGACTACTTCGGCCTGCGCGCCGATCGCGTGCCCACGGATTTTCTGCCGCGCCTCCGAGTACTTGCGCAAGCCATGCCCACAGTGAACTGGGCGGCGCTCGCGATCTCCGTGCCGGCGCTCGCCATTGTCATCTTTCTACCGCGCTTCACGAGACGAGTTCCGGCGTCCATCGTTGCGATGCTGCTCTGCACGGCGGCCGTCGTGCTTTTCAAACTGCCCGTGGAGACGATCGGGTCGAAATTCGGAGGCATCCCCACGGGATTCCCGCGGCTCCATCTGCCCGATTTCGAATCCGCTCACATCCTTCCGCTGATTCCTTCCGCCGTCACCGTGGCGCTTCTCGCCGCTGTCGAGAGCCTGCTTTCCGCCGTGGTCGCCGACAGCATGGCGGGCACGCGCCACAACTCCAATGTCGAATTGGTGGCCCAGGGAGTAGCCAATCTGGCGTCGCCATTGTTCGGCGGCATACCCGCAACCGGCGCCATCGCCCGCACGGCGACAAACATACGCGCCGGCGCGCGCACTCCCATTTCAGGCGTGGTGCATGCGCTGACGTTGCTCGCGATCGTGCTGGTGGCCGCTCCGCTCGCGCGTTTCGTTCCACTGGCGGCGCTCGCCGCCGTGCTGTTCGTGGTCGCGTACAACATGGGTGAGTGGCGCGAGATCGGCGCCATCCTGCGACTCTCGAAGGCAGATATTGCCGTGTGGGCCGCCACGTTTACCCTGACCGTCGTCGCCGACCTCACAGTGGCCGTCGAAGTCGGCATGGTGCTGGCCGCGCTGCTGTACATTTACCGCATCTCCGAAACGACCACCGTCGCGCCGGTGACGGAGCAGTACATCCGCGACGGCCGCGTCCACGTCCTGCAGGACAGGCCGCTACCACCCTACATCAAAATTCTGCGCATTCACGGGCCATTTCTTTTCGGCGCAACCGAGAAGCTGACCGAGGCTACGTCGGACATTTCGGCGTTTCCCCCTGTCGTGGTTCTGCGCCTCCGCAACATGACCGCCATCGACGCAACGGGATTGCACGCGCTCGAAGTACTTGCGAAGCGGCTGCGAAAATCAGGCCGCACGCTGCTGCTCTGCGGAGCCAGATCGCAGCCGCAGGAGTTCATGCAAGGCACGGAGTTCGTCGACCGAATCGGCCCCGAAAACATACTCCCGCACATTCAAGCCGCCCTGGCCCGCGCAAAGGAGATCAACGACGCCTTCGGAGGAGTGGCCGCCGAATTCGCGCAGGACCTCCGTCGCGCCGCAATTTAGAAGCGCGTTGCTACCGGAAGTTGGCGTTAGCGGGGTTCGCCAGTGCACGATAAACTGGAAACCTATGATCGGCCGCCCCACTCCCGACGAAACCGGTTCCTACTACTACCGCTACATCGACCAGGTCGCCGGCGACGATCCGCAGCCCGTCCTCGCCGGCCAACTCGACGAGGCTGCCGCGCTGCTCGGCGGCATCTCCGAAGAGCGCTCGCTTCACAGGTACGCGCCGGAGAAGTGGAGCTTGCGTCAACTGCTGAATCACGTCACCGATACGGAACGGGCGTTCGGATTCCGGGCGCTTTGGTTCGCGCGCGGCTTTGAAACCCGGTTGCCCGGCTATGATCAGGACATCGCCGCGCGCGGAGCCGATGCCGACCGCGTTTCCTGGGCCGCGCACGTCGAAGAATTCCGACAGGTGCGCCTTTCCACCATTTCCTTCTTCGCCAACCTGCCCGCCGAAGCGTGGATGCGCAGCGGCATCGCCAGCGACAATCCGTTCACCGTCCGTGCGCTGGCCTATATCATGGCCGGACATTCCGCGCACCATTTCAAAATCGTGCGCGAGCGTTATCTCTGAGGTCTTATGAAATCTCTACTCAGCAGCGCGGCGCTGGTTGCCGGCGGGTTTCTCGCGGGCGCAGCGCTCATGCATTCGCAGCAAGGCGCGCAGACACAGCGCTTCCCGCAATTTGAGAATAGCGACGTGAAGGTGTGGAAGAGCGTCGTCTACCCCAAACAGCCGCTCACCATGCACCGCCACGACCACGGACGCGTGATCATCGCGCTCCGCGGCGGCACGATGAAGATCGTCGAGCAGGGCGGCGCGACCGAGTCGCACGTCTGGGACTCAGGGAAGGCGTACTGGCTTCCGGCGAACGCACCCGGCACGACGCACGCCGATGTGAACGCGGGAACCGAGCCCATCGAAGTGATGGTGGTGGAACTAAAGAAAGATCGTTAGTCCCGCCCGGGAAGCGGCGTTTCACCATCGCCGAAAAATGAGACACCTCCACCCGAAAATGGTGCTACAATCCAGTCAACGACCAAAGGGTCTTAAACTCTGCTAGCCGCCGGGCTGGTCAGAAAGAGGTTTGCATGAATTTCAAAGCAGTAGCCGCAATATTGCTCTGCCTCTCCGCTTCCGTGTTCGCGCAATCCGCCGGTGTCGCGGGTATCTCAGGTGTCGTTCACGATGCCAGCGGCGCGGTGGTTCCGGGCGCGCAAGTCGTCATTTCCAGCCAGTCTCAGGGCACGCTCCGAACGGTCACCACGAATGGGGATGGACTGTTTTCAGCTCCCGCGTTGCCGCCGGGAACGGGCTACATGGTCGCCGTGACCTCCACCGGTTTCGCTCCGTATGAGGCGAAGAATCTCGATCTGATGGTCGGACAGAACCTGGATCTGAAGATCTCGCTGAACATCGGTCAAACCACCACGCAAGTGGAAGTCTCCGCCGCCGCGCAACTGGTGGAAGACACCAAGACCGACGTCTCGGGCGTCGTGGGGTCGCTGGAAATTCGCGACCTTCCGATCAACGGCCGGCGCGTCGATTCGTTCGTGCTTCTGCAACCCGGCGTCAGCAATGACGGAACGTTCGGGCTGCTCAGCTTCCGCGGAGTCGCCGGCCAGAATTCGTTCCTGGTTGACGGCACCGATACCACGGAACAGTATTACGGCGAAAACGCCGGACGAACGCGCATCGCCTCGCAGATTTCGCAGGACGCGGTGCAGGAATTCCAGGTGGTTTCGTCGAACTTCTCGGCGGAGTACGGCCGCGCCATGGGCGGCGTGGTGAACACGGTGACGAAGAGCGGCAGCAACAGCATCCACGGCAGCGGCTTCCTGTTCTACCGCAGCACCGGTTTCGACGCGCGCGATCCGTTCGCCACCTCCGTGCCGTCGGAAAAGCGGCAGCAGGGCGGCGGCACCATCGGCGGACCGATCAAGAGAGATAAGCTGTTCTACTTCCTCAACGCGGAGGTGACCCGCCGCAACTTCCCACTCGTTTCCAGCCTCAGCAGCACCGCCGTGAATGGCGCGACTCAGACTTGGAACGGCTGCGGAACGCCGGCCAACAGCAGCCAGCCTGCCGCGACCGCCGCGCAGTGCGCCGCGATCAACGCGCTGCTGCCCCGCTTCTACGCAACGCTCCCGCGGCAAACCAATCAGGAGCTTTACTTCGGGCGTCTCGATTATCACCTAAATGACGGCAACTCGTTCAGCGCGAGCTTCAACTTCCTGCACCACCGGTCGCCGAACGGAATCCAGAGCGCCGTCGCGCTGACAAACGGTAGCGCTCTCACCAGCAACGGCGACGACGCGGTTACCGTGCGCAACGGCCGCGCCGTGTGGACTTGGGTCCCCGGTTCGACCTTCGTCAACGAGCTGCGCTTCGGCGTCGCGACGGATCGCCAGGCCGATACTTTCAACGATTCCACGCTCGGCCAGGGTCTCGGCTACCTCCAGGTTTCCGTGAACGGCACGCAGCTTGGACCGGCGAATTACCTGCCGCGCATTTCCCCGAGCGAACGCCGTTTCCAGTACCAGGACAACGCTACCTGGACCAAGGGCAAGCACACGCTGAAGTTCGGCGCGGACGTCGCCAACACCTACGAATACGTGTATTACATCAGCAATTTCTGGGGCAGCTACAGCTACCAATCCGTCAACGCGTTCGCTCTGGACTATTCCGGTCCCACAGCCGGGGGCAAGTACTGGAATTCTTACTCGCAGACGTTCGGCACGGCGCCGCTCGATTTTTCGATCAACGATTACGGCCTCTACCTACAGGATCAGTGGCGCCCCACGGATCGTTTGACGCTGCAGATCGGCGCACGCTACGAGTACGCGCACCTGCCACAGCCGAAGATCTGCAATCCCGACTATCCCACGTGCCAGCTCACCTCGACCAAGGACAACATCGCGCCGCGTCTCGGCGTCACCTATCGGCTGAATGACAAGACGGTGATCCAGAGCGGCTTCGGTGTGTTCCACGGGCGTTTCCAGGGCGGCACGGTCGACAACCTGTTCACGGTGGGCAACGGAATTTATCAGCCGTCGGTCAGCCTCGCGGCGACCCAGAGCGCGCAGCTTGCCGCCGGACCGATTTTCCCGAACCGGCTCGCAGGCATCCCGTCGGCGGGCAGCACTTCCACGCTCAACCTGCAATACATGGAGCCCGGCGTGAAGACTCCGTACTCGGAGCAGGGCAACATCGGCATTCAGCGGCAGCTCACCAAGGACATGAACATCGAAGTCTCTTATATGTGGAGCCGCGGAATTCAGCTTCCCGGCGTCCGCGACATGAACCTGCCGCTGCTAGGCAACCAAACGTATACCTACACGATCAACGACCTGAACGGAAACGCGGTGGGCAGCTACACCACCCCTGTTTATACCGGCAAGCGTCCGGACACCCGCTACAACGGTGTGTACCAGGATGAAAACGGGGTCAACAGCTACTACAACGGCCTCGCCATTCACGCCAATAAGCGCTTCTCTCACGGCTTTCAGGGGCAGTTCTCCTACACCTGGAGCCATGAAATCGATGACGGCCAGAGCTACGGCGGCAGCACGAACGAGCTGTTCCAGAGCAACGCCAACTACTGGACCATCAACGGCAACTATCGCGCGAATATGAGCAGCGGCGCGCTGGATCAGCGGCATCGCGCGGTCATTTCGTGGATGTGGTCGCCGACCTTCACCACGCGCACGGGAGCATTCTTCAAGTACGTGGTGAACAACTGGCAGCTCTCCAGCATTACATCGATGAATGCCGGACGTCCGTACACCGTGTCGGTGAAGGTGAACGATACCGCCTCCGCCACCGTGGTGCCCGGCATGTTCAGCAACTATAACCTCTCGGGATCCGGGTTGACCAACGTCGTTCCGTTCTGGCCCTACTACAGCCAGTACTATCCGGCGAAATACAACGCCGACGCCCGGCTCACAAAAACCCTACCGTTCAAGGAGAGTCTCCGGCTGATGCTCAACTTTGAAGTCTTCAACATCAGCAATAGCTGGGTGCCCACCTCCATCAACAGCTATCAGGCGTTCACGGAGCTCAAGGGCGTTCTGACCCCGACACCGCTCGGGGCACCTTCGGCCGATAGCGGCTTCCCGGATGGAACTCAGGCGCGGCGCATGCAGATCAGCGCCCGGCTGGTGTTCTAGCCAGAACCTAGCCGAACAAACCCCAACAGGCCCGCTGCCGGAATCCGGTAGCGGGCCTTTTTTTTGCAAACGCACCACGCTTTGCTGGTGATTTTTCCTACTACACGGGTTATACTCTCCGCATTGGGTCGAAAAGGCGCTTCATAATGCCGTAACAGAGGGTCTGGTATTCTAGGTATACATTTCACTCAAGGGGTTTGTATGAAATTGAAAGCAGTCGCAGCGCTATTGCTGTGTGTATCCGCTTTGGCGTTCGGCCAGGCGGCTGGTGTTGCCGGCATTTCGGGCGTTGTCCACGATGCCAGCGGCGCGGTTGTTCCCGGCGCCAAAGTCACTATTTCCAGCACCGCGCAGGGCACGCTGCGCACCCTCACCACCAACAGCGACGGCGTCTTCACAGCGCCCGGCTTGCCACCCGGATCCGGCTATTCCGTAAACGTTTCGGCCACTGGTTTCTCGCCGTACGATGTCAAGAACGTCCAGCTCCAAGTGGGCCAGAATCTCGATCTGAAAGTTACCCTTGCCGTCGGCCAGGCCACCACGCAAGTGGAAGTCACCGGCACCGCACCTCTGATCGAAGACACCAAAACCGATGTCTCCGGAGTTGTGGGCGACCTCGAAATCCGCGATCTGCCGATCAACGGCCGGCGCGTCGATTCCTTCGTGCTGCTCGAGCCCGGCGTCACCAATGACGGTACCTTTGGATTGCTGAGCTTCCGCGGTGTCGCCGGCCAGAACTCGTTTCTGGTGGACGGCAACGATACCACGGAGCAGTTCTACAACGAAAATGCCGGCCGCACCCGCATCGCTGCCCAGATTTCTCAGGATGCCGTGCAGGAGTTCCAGGTGGTCTCGTCAAACTATTCGGCTGAGTACGGCCGCGCGATGGGCGGTATCGTCAACACCGTTACCAAGAGCGGCGGCAACAATTTCCACGGTACGGCCTTCTGGTTCTATCGCAGCACCGGGTTCAACGCGCGCGATCCGTTCTCCACGTTCGTGCCGAGCGAAAAGCGCAACCAGATCGGCGGCACCTTCGGCGGCCCCATTGTGAAGGACAAGCTGTTCTTCTTCCTCAGCACCGAAGTGACGCGCCGCAATTTCCCGATGGTCTCCAGCCTGAACACTACGGCTGTCAACCCGACCACGCGCACCTGGAACGGTTGCGGCACGGGCACGGGCACCCTGCCCACGGCGGCTCAATGCGCGGCCATTAACGCGCTGCTGCCGCGCTTCTACGGTGTGATTCCGCGCCAGCTCAACCAGGAACTCTATTTCGGGAAACTGGACTACCGCCTCAACGATCGCAACACGCTGAGCGCCAGCTTCAATTTCCTGCACAGCCTTTCGCCGAATGGCATCCAGACCGCCGCATCCTCGACCAGCGGTTCCGCATTGACCAGCAACGGTGACGACGCGGTGACGGTGCGCAACGGCCGCCTGCAATGGACGATGGTTCCGAATTCCGCCTTCGTCAATGAATTCCACTTCGGTATCGCGACGGACCGCCAGGCGGATACGTTCGACAACGCCGAGCTGGGTCAGGGTCTCGGTTATTTGCAGGTGTCCGTCAACGGTACGCAGCTTGGACCGGCGAACTACCTGCCGCGCATCGAGCCCAGCGAGCGCCGCCTGCAGTTCCAGGACAACGCTACTTGGACCAAAGGTAAGCACACCATCAAGTTCGGCGCCGATATCGCCAGCACTTACGATTACGTGTACTTCATCAGCAACTTCTACGGCAGCTACACCTACCAGACCGTGAATGCGTTTGCGCTGGATTTCTCCGGCGGCGGCAGCGGAAAGAACTGGCAGAGCTACGCTCAGACGCTCGGCACCGGGCCGGTGGACTACACGATCAAAGATCTCGGCTTTTACCTGCAGGATTCGTGGCGCGCGACGGATCGCCTGACACTGAACATCGGCGCCCGCTACGAATACGCCGTACTGCCGCAACCGAAGATCTGCAACCACGACTACACGGAAACATGCCATCTCGATTCCTCGCCGCTCAACCTCGCGCCGCGTCTCGGTCTGGCGTACCGGCTGAACGATAAGACCGTGCTGCAAGCCGGCTTCGGCATATTCCACTCGCGCTTCCAGGGCGGCACGATCGACAACCTCTTCACCACAGGCAACGGTATCTACCAGTCGAGCATCAGTCTCGCGGCAACACAGGCTCCGCAGCTCGCTGCTGGTCCGACGTTCCCGAACGCGCTGCCGGCGGTGCCTGCGGCGGCAACCGCCTCCACTATCAATCTGCAGTATCTGGCGCCCGGTTTCAAAACGCCGTACTCGGAGCAGGGCAACATCGGCATCCAGCGCGAGTTGACTCACGACCTTGCTCTCGACGTGCAGTATCTGTGGAGCCGCGGAATTCAGATCATGGGTATCCGCGACATGAACCTGCCGGTTCTCGGCAACCAGTCGTTTACCTATATCATCAACGACCTGAACGGCAATCCCGTGAGCAGCTACACGACCCCGGTCTATACCGGCACGCGTCCGGACAAGCGGTACGCCGGCGTCTATCGTGACGAAAACGGCGTCGTCAGCTTCTATAACGGTCTGGCGGTGCACGCGACCAAGCGCTTCTCGCACGGTTTACAGGCGCAGGTGTCTTACACCTGGAGCCACGAAATCGACGACGGCCAGAGCAATGCGCAGAGCACCAATAATCTGTTTGGCAGCAACGCGAATTACTGGACGATCAACGGCAACTATCGCGCCAACATGAGCAGCGGCGCGCTGGACCAGCGTCACCGCGCGGCCATTTCCTGGATTTGGGCTCCGACGTTCACCAAACGGACGGGCGCATTCTACCGGTACGTGGTGAATAACTGGCAGCTTTCGAGCATCACGACCCTGGCATCCGGCCGTCCGTTCACCGTCTCGCTGAAGGACAACGATTCGACCTCCGCGCTCCCGGTTCCCGGCATGTTCAGCAACTTCAATCTGTCCGGCTCGGGCCTCACCAACGTGGTGCCCTTCCTGCCGTACTACAGCCAATACTTCCCGCCGAAATACAACACCGACGCTCGTTTGAGCAAGGTGCTGCCGTTCGGCGAGAGCGGCCACAAGCAACTCTACCTCAACTGGGAAGTCTTCAACATCAGCAATAGCTGGACGCCGACGTCGATTTCGAGCTTCCAGGCATACACGGAGTTGAAGGGCATCATCACGCCCACCCCGCTCGGCGCAGGGTCCGCCGACGGCGGATTCCCCGATGGAACGCAAGCCCGGCGCATGCAGATCAGCGCCCGGTTTATTTTCTAATCGGAAAGCTTACGTCGTAGGATAAAGCGGGCGCTCCGGCGTCCGCTTTTTTTGTGTGCCGCGCAAAGCGCGGCTTAGGCGAACTCCGTTCGCGGCAACAGGAAAGATTCCTGTTGCCACTTAAAACTGCCTGATCTTACTCAGGTCCGCTTCGTGCACATAAAACCGCTTTTCGCACACGCGGCAGTGTCGCGGCACGCGCCGGACCAACCGCATGATCGAATCCATAAGCCCTCTTGGACGGCTCGGCACCAGGTCTGTGCTATAGCAGCGGGGACAGCGGATTTCTCCTGGTTTTATGTTTATTTCTTTGATTACCCGCACCTGAAGCGCAGTCTAGCATGCGTGGTGTTAGTCTGTAATTCGTGCGCAAGTTCTTGCTGTTTCTCTCCCGCCAGAAGCAGTTACGCCGGATGATGGAAACCTCCGCCGCCGCCCGCAGGATTTCCACCCGTTTCGTTGCCGGCGAAACCCTCGAAGCCGCGCTTGCCGTCTGCAAAGCGCTGAATACCGAAGGCATTACCGTCACCCTCGACCACCTCGGCGAGAGCGTTACCTCTCTCGACGAAGCCGCCGAGGCGCGCGACTCCTATCTCAAAACGCTGGAGGCCATGGAGCGCAGCGGCATAGAAGGAAACGTCTCCTTAAAACTTACGCAATTCGGGCTGGACCTTTCGACCGAGGGATGCCGCGCCAACGCGGAACAGTTGGTCGCGCTCGCGGCCACCCACAAGGCATTCGTTCGCGTGGATATGGAATCCAGCGAGTACGTGGATCGCACGCTTGATATCGTCCGGGATCTATACGCGAAATATCACGCGGTCGGAGTCGTGATCCAGGCATACCTCTATCGCAGCCGGAAAGACGTAGAGGATCTGTGCGCGCGCGGCATTCGCGTCCGTCTGTGCAAGGGCGCCTATCTGGAACCGCCGGCCGTCGCGTTTCCCAAGAAAGCGGACGTCGACAAGAACTACGTCGAACTGATGCAGTTGCTGCTCGATCGCGGCGCCTATCCGGCCATCGCCACCCACGACGAGGAGATGATCGAGGCCACCATCGCCTACGCCAAAAAAAAGAACGTGGCGGCCGACCGCTTCGAGTTTCAGATGCTCTATGGCATCCGCCGCGACCTGCAAAAGCGTCTTGTCGCCGACGGATACCGGCTGCGGCTGTATGTGCCGTTTGGCGAAGCGTGGTATCCATACTACATGCGTCGTCTCGCGGAGCGGCCCGCCAATGTTCTGTTTATCCTGCGGAATATGTTCCGTCACTGAAATGGGTGCGGGCGCCGGAAACTAATCCGGGGGCGAGTGAGTCTATAGATTATGCGCTACTGGGCGTACTTTGCCGCGAAGCTGTTGGTGGCCGCCGGGATTGCGTACGAGTGGTTTCTCGTGGTCGATATCGTCCGCCCGGAGAAGGTGGTGACGAACGAACAGCTTGCGGATCAGCTCGCCCGAATCTCCCAGTACTTTGCTTATGACACCGCACTGATGATTTGGTTCCTGGCCTGCGCCGGGGCGCTCTACCTCATCATCCGCGACCAACGCTATCGGTGCCGCGTCTGCCTGCGCAAGCTGATGATGCCGGTCGAGACCGGCTCCTGGGGTCGCATGCTGCAACTGGGCAGGCCGCGGATTGAATACATCTGCCCCTATGGTCACGGAACCCTGAAAGCGGAAGAACTACAGATTTCGGGCTTGGCCACTCCGGAATGGACGCCCCACTCGGATGATATATGGGCTGAACTCGAGCCTGCCAAGGATGAGCAGGAATAGTGGTTCCCGTGACACCCTCGGCATCGCAATTTAACCACAGAGACCGCAGAGAAAAAAGCAGAGGGCACAGAGAACGCGGACCCCGTTTTTCTCTGTGTTCTCAAGCAGTTCTCCGGATCTCTGTAGTTCAATGACGCTGCCTCTGATTCGAATGGCGGCCCGCGTGCGAAAATGAGGGTTAGTGCCCAAAACGGAAACCAAGCCCCGCTCAGCGGATAAGCAGGTCAAGGTCCGCATCCCTAAGGGATCGCGGCTGGCCCGCATCTTCCTGAGCCCCGCGGGCCGGATTGCCATCGCAGCCTCGGCCCTCTTCATCATTGTCTTCCTCGGCGTCTTCCTCTACTTCTACTCCAAGTACTCCCACGTCATTGACGAAAAACTGCGCAACGGCCCCTATCCGAATGCCTCCAAGATTTTTTCGGCCCCTGAGACGGTCGCCGTGGGAGACGCGGGAACCCCGGAAGGCGTTGCCGCTCAGTTGCGCCGCTCCGGATATAGCGAGTCGCGCGGCAATCCCGTGGGCTATTTCAGCCTGCATCCCAACTCCATCGAGATCTTTCCCGGACCCGATTCTTATTTCGATCAGGAAGCGGGGCTGATCAAGTTCAACACGGCAAAGATCGCGCAAATCGTTTCGCTACAGGACAACACCGCGCGCAATGAGTACCAGCTCGAGCCGCAGCTCATTACCAACGTTTCGGGCGCAGGCCGCGAGAAGCGCCGCTACGTAAAATTCCAGGATCTGCCGCACGTGCTGGTGGAAGCCGTGACCTCGGCCGAAGACAAACGCTTCTTCCAGCATTCGGGCTTTGACCCCATACGCATCGTCAAAGCGATGTACGTGGACCTGAAGGAAGGGCGCAAAGACCAGGGCGCCTCCACCCTCAGCATGCAGCTTGCGCGCATGTTCTGGCTTTACCAGGACAAGTCGTGGAAGCGGAAGCTGGCCGAAACCATCATCACGCTGCAACTCGAGCAAAAGCTCACCAAGCAGCAGATCTTCGAGTATTACGCCAACGATATCTACCTGGGGTCGCGCGGCAGTTTCCGCATACACGGTTTCGGCGAGGCGTCCGAAGCGTATCTCGGCAAAGATCTGAGCCAGATTACGGTGCCCGAAGCCGCGGAACTCGCCGGCATGATTCAGAACCCGGCGCACTACGATCCCTACCGCCATCCCGACCGCACCAAAGAGCGCCGCAACATCGTCCTCAGCCTGATGCGCACCAACGGCTATGTCAACGACCGTGATTACGCGCTGGCCGAAGACGCACCCATCGTCACGCCGAAGGGCGTCTCGCAGTCCCTCGAAGCGCCGTATTTCGTCGACCTCGTCAACGACACCATTCAAACCAAGCTTCAGGACACCGACACGCAGTCGAGCGCCTCGCGCATCTATACGACCCTCGATATGCACCTGCAGCGGGCTGCGGCCGAGGCTGTAATCAGCGGCATGCAACTGGTGGACGACCAGATCAAGAAACAGAAGCGCTTCAAGGGTCAGGCGATCCCGCAGGCGCAGGTGGCGCTGGTGGCGATCGATCCGCACACCGGTGAGGTAAAGGCTCTGGTGGGCGGGCGCAACTACGGAGCCAGCCAGTTGAATCACGTGCTCGCGAAGCGGCAGCCGGGTTCGATCTTCAAGCCCTTCGTATATGCCACGGCGCTGGATACGGCGGTGCAGGGCGGCAACCGCATCATCACCCCGAGCACCATCGTCAACGACGAACCGACCACCTTCTGGTTCGACGGGCGGCCGTACGAACCCAGCAACTTCGAGCACAAGTTCTACGGCAACGTGACGCTGCGCGAGGCGCTCGCGCATTCCTTAAACGTCGCTACCGTGAAAGTGGCCGAGATGGTGGGCTATGACAACGTTGTGAAGATGGCCAACCGCGCTGGCATGAATTACAAGATTCAGCCGACCCCGGCCGTGGCGCTGGGCGCGTACGAAATTACGCCGCTCGAAGCCGCTGGCGCATACACGCTGTTTGCAAACGGCGGCGACTACATCAAGCCCACGTTTTTGAAGATGGTGCGCGCGCAGAACGGGAAGATTCTCTACAACGAAAAAGGCGAGCAGAAAAAGTCCGAGTTGGATCCGCGCGTGGCTTACCTGATGACCAGCCTGATGGAAGAAGTGCTGCGCAGTGGAACCGCGGCGGGCGTTCGCGCTCGCTACAACTTCAACGTTCCGGCGGCGGGCAAGACCGGAACATCGCACGATGGCTGGTTTGCCGGCTACACGTCCGAACTGCTGTGCGTCGTTTGGGTGGGTTTTGACGACAATCGCGAATTGAACCTGGAAGGCGCGCATTCCGCAGCCCCGATCTGGGCCGAGTTCATGAAGCGCGCGCTGGACTACCGGGAATATCGCGACACCAAGCCGTTCAAAGCGCCCGACGGAATCGTCACCATCGATATCGACCCGATGTCGGGCATGCCGGCCACTCCGGCGTGTCCCAAGACGCGTCCGGAAGTCTACATCGCCGGCACCGAGCCCGTGGGCACTTGTCCGCTGCATGGCGGCAATGGCAAAAACATTACGAATATTGCAGGGTGGGACACGGCGCCGCAGGACGCGGCTCCGGCTGCTCCTTCGGATCCGGTTGCGCGCCGCGCGGCGCGGCAGATCGCTCCCGATGGTCCGGCGCAGCCGGCCGTGGCTCCCGAGCAGCAGAAGAAGTCCGAGCAGAAGAAGGGCATCTTAAATCGGCTGCTCCGGGTGTTTAAGTAGTCTTTTTGACGGATCACTCGAATCGCCGGCACCTTTTACCGCTCCCTTACGCGCTTGCGAAATAATATCGAATTGCTTTTTTGCCGCATTCAAACGCACTCGAATCCCCGGCACCTTTTACCGCTCCCTAACGGTCACGGCTCCGTATGTGGTTGATTCCCTAGCGGTAAAAGGTGCATCGAGAAGGCGAATGGAGTGCGACGAGAGAACAACGGCCGGATTTCTTCACAAGCACCACACTCATCTCCTGACGGCGATGAACGGCTGGTCAAGCTGGCGCTGTGCGGCTTTGATGAGGGCCGCCTCGCCGTTGTTGTTATAAACGCGGAGTAGCATTCTGGCTGCTCGAATCCGTGCGGCCCCGGCGGGGACAGCCTGACTGGAGATCGACTGCAACCACTCGACGATCGCCGCAGCCGTCTTGCCCGCAGCCTGCATTTCCATCACAGTGGCATCGACGTTCCGGGCATCGCCGATTGCCTGGAAGGCCTCTAACTCATGCTCTGTATCAGGCCCGACAAACTGCCCCGAGGAGAATACGATACCGTCAAGTGCGACGGTTACAGTGTCCGCGCTTTGCAACCGCTGCAGCGATGAATCCGCCAGCGGGAGCGCTTCTGAATTTACGGTCACCGGCGGGGAGAGCAACCACATGGGGCCGGCCAGAACGCTGTGCCCGGGACGGATTTGTTGAGAGCGGTCAAACAGCGATCGGGTGAGTACGTGCTGCGTGACCGTACCGGCTTTGTCGGTTGCGGTCCAACGCAAAGCAATCGCGGCGATGTTTTCAGCACTTTGGTTCGTGAGCACGACTGCAAATGGTCGCCACGCTTCATAGTTCAGGGGCTGTGCTTCGCCTGGAGCGGTAGCCGCCGCCAAAACTACACCCGGAACCGGCGAGTTCGCAATTACAAGACCGGCAGCCGCCAGCGGCGTTTGCATCCAGCAAACAGCCGATATATAAAACGCAATTGACCGCATACTCCTACTCCGAATCGTATACCTGTCCCATTCTTAATTGGATAGCCCAATGGGGCTCCCGAAACAGGTAAAGTGAGGGGATGTTGTTTTCCCGAATTGTGCGTGCGGCTGCAATTGTTGCTGCTTTGGCCGTGGCGGGGTGTTTGCTGGCGCAGAGCCGGCCCCCTTCGAAACAATATGTGGTGCTGGTGAAGCGCGGGCCGAAGTGGGCGGCCGGAAAGCCGGTCAGTGAGCAGGCGCTGGGAAATCACGGGCGGTACTTGCAGGAGCAGATGACGAAGGGCGCACTTCAGTTGGCAGGAGCTTTTCTGGACGACTCAGGCGGACTGATCCTATACAACGGAAAAGACGAAGCGGAGGTGCGGGCGATCGCCGAACACGACCCGGGCGTGTTGAGTGGCGTTCTGGCGGTGGAGTGGATCCGGCCGTTTGATCTCGGTTTCGACGCCGCGACCGGAAAGAGCCCGTTCCATGCCGCCAAGTGATACGATCCTCCGGCTACTCCGGGTCGCACTGGTGTTCGGCGTGGTCCTCTGGCTTTTCCGGCAAGTTCGGAAACCCAGCGGTCCTCTTGGCAGGTATCTCGTACGCGCGATGAATCAGAGTCACTCTAAGATGACTGAGTGGGGCCTGCAGCAGGTGATCGTGCCGAAGAATGCAGTGACGCTGGATATCGGCTGCGGTGGCGGGAGGACGATCCAGAGACTCGTGGGCCTGGCGCCGGAAGGCGAGATCGTTGGAGTGGACTACTCGGCAGCCAGCATCGCGGTCTCCCGAGAGACAAACGCTGCGGACGTAAAGGCCGGGCGAGTTCGCCTGGGCCAGGCTTCGGTGGCTGCATTGCCGTTTCCGGATCGCACGTTCGACGTTGTTACCGCCGTGGAGACGCACTACTATTGGCCCGACCTGCCGGCCAACGTGCGGGAGATTCTGAGGACGCTCAAGCCCGGCGGAACGTTGGTATTAATCGCGGAAACGTACCGCGGCGGCCCGTTCCGATTCGTGTACGGCATCATCATGCCGTTGCTGCGCGCCGCGTTCCTCAGCGACGAGGAGCATCGCGAGCTTTTGGTCAAGGCCGGATTCACGGACGTTGTTACCAAGCACGTATCGCGAAAAAACTGGATCTGCGCCATGGGTCGAAAGCCAGTGTAGCTGCGCGTGGCCCGGGAGCCTTCCGCCCCCTAACCAGGGTGGACTGGACAGGGGCGTTCGCCTGTCCTACCATATTTCACATAGGGGGCCTGCATGATTCTCAAGGTTATTGCGGCCGGCCTCATCACCTCGATCGCGCTCGCACAAACGGGGAACGCGATGCTGGATGGGACCCGCACTTCCGTTCCCACGGCTCAAACAACGCCGGGCTTTCTGCCCGTGCCGCTCACCATCGAACAACGCGGCGATATTCTGATGGCTCGCAAGATGTATCGCGAGGCCATCGACACCTTCCGGGAAGGTTCGCCCAAAGACCCGGTTTTGTGGAACAAAGAGGGCATCGCCTACCACCAGCTGATCCAGCTCAACAACGCGAAAAAGTCGTATGAGCAGGCGATCAAGCTGAAGCCGGATTACGTTGAGGCGCTCAACAATCTGGGCACCATCTATTACGCGACGCACAGTTACCGGCGCGCCATCAGCTGGTACTCCAAGGCGCTCAAGATCGCTCCGGACCAGCCTCGCTCGGCATCCATTTACATGAATCTGGGGACAGCCTGGTTTGCGCGCAAGAACTACGAGAAGGCCAACGACTCCTATCAGGAAGCCCTGAAACTGGACCCGCAGGTCTTCGAGCACCACAGCAACTTCGGCGTCATGCTGGAGGAGCACAACGTGCTGGAGCGCGCCAAGTATCATTACTTCGTCGCGCGGCTGTACGCCAAGAACGGCAACAACGATCTGGCGCTGCAGTACTTGCGGAAGGCGCTGGAAGAAGGCTTCAAGGACAAAGAGAAGCTGGTGAAAGACCCGGAGTTTGCCGGAATACGCGACCTTCCCGAATTCAAGAAACTGCTCGCCGTGGAGCCGCGTGTCCTGTAGGCGAATACGGTTCAGTTTTCTGCTTGTCGTTATTAGTGCATTGGCCGGCTGCTCGCGGCAAGGCGCGCGGCCGGCATTTGAACGCGTAGCCATTCTCCGCTTCGAGAATCTCGGCCCGGACCGTTCTACTGATTGGATGGGTCGCGCCTTCAGCGAAGTCATCTCCGCCGATCTTGCGGCTGCGCCCGACCTCTACGCCATCCCTTCTTCCCGTCTGCATAACATCGATCGCTCTCTCGGCGCGCGCCCGGTGACGGCGCCGGGGATTTCTACCGAGCGGACGGCGGCGCTCGCCCTGGGAGCCACGCTGATGGGCTATGGCGATTACTTCGTTCGCCAGGGTACGGTGCACGCGCGCCTTACGCTACAGGATCCCCGCACCCAAAAGACGGTGAAGGTGCTGGAGACGCAGGCGCCCGCGGGCGAAGTCGCGCAGGCTGCCGGGCGTCTGGCGCATGACATATCGCCGCACGCGGGCGACTATGGAACGGCCAACGCGGCCGCACTGAACGACTACATTACAGCGCTGGAATTGCCGAATGCCGCGGCGGCGCCCCTGGCGCAGAAAGCCATTGCATCGGACCCTGGGTTCGGCCCGGCATACCTGATGCTCGCTTCGGCGAAGCTGCAGCAGCAGGATCGCGCCGGCGCCCTGGCCGTGCTGGATGGCGCGCATGCGAAGTCGCCGATCGAGGCCGCGCGCATCGAGCTCGAACGCTCCACGCTCCGTGGCGACAATGCGGGCCGCCTGCGCGCGCTGGAAGCGGCGGTGAAGGCCGCGCCGGGAGATCCGGAAACCTGGCGCTCTCTGGGCGAGCTGTCCTATGCGCTGCGGCAGTATCCGCGCACCGTGACGGCATATCAGAAAGTGCTCGCCATCGAGCCCAACGACGTGAACGTGATGAACCAGCTCGGGTATGCGGCGGCATACGCCGGAAATCTGGAGTTGGCGCTGGCCACGCTGCGCAAATACGCGGAACTCCAGCCGAAGAATTCGAATCCGGTCGATTCGACCGGCGATGTCGAGCTGATCGCCGGGCGCATCGATGACGCCACCAAGTCCTATCTCGCGGCGTATCAGAAGGACGCAACATTTCTCGGCGGTGCCGATCTGATGAAAGCGGCGGTGTCGCGCCTGATGGCCGGCGATATCGCGCACGCCAATGAGCTGGCAAAGCAATTCGTGGACGCGCGGAGTGCGGCGCACGATGCCACGGCGCCGCAGTCGGCGGCGGAGTGGTTGTGGATCACGGGACGCCATCAGGATGCGTATGCCGAGCTTGCGAGTTTCGCGAAGGCCAATGAGAGCGGCCCGGGTCGCGAGCTGGCTTCGCGCGCCTACTCGGAACTCGGCATGTGGAGCTTGCTCTCGGGAGATCGCGACGCGGCCAATCAACTGGTGCAAAAAGCGGGGGCGCTGTCCGGCCCCAACTCGGCGGGCAACGCGATTCTGGTGCGCTTTCTGGCGCAGCCGACCGCTGCGCCGCCGGAGTGGAAACAGCGAGCCGCGCAACTGTTCCGCAATCCCGCCCAGCAAGTGCTGCGCGATGAGATGACGGCATATGCGCTGATGCTGGACAAGCAGTACGCGCCGGCGGGCGAGCTGTTGCGGGCCGTGTATGAGAACAACGGCACGGGCGCGGGCGAGGGGATCAACGTGCTGCTGGGCTGGTGCTATGCGGAGACCGGCCGCGCGCCGGAAGCCGGTCAGCTATTGGGCCAGGCGGTAATCCCGCCGTCGGCGATCGGAGAGCTGGTGCCGGTATATTTCCCGATGTACTTTCCGCGCGTGTATCAGTTGAGAGCTCAGGTGGAAGACCGGCAGGGCGACCATTCGTCGGCGGATAAGAACCGCGCACTGTATCGCGCGATCGCGGGCGGGAAGTAAAAGCTGGGGTGGGCGGAGGGATTCGAACCCTCGACCACCGGAACCACAATGCCGCGACAGTAGCGAAGGATACGGCCAACTCTTATGCGTGGCGTGCCGTGATGGTTGAAAAAGGCACGCGGCGATATGCCACTTCCCCTCTCATACGCGACAAATACGCGACAATTGCGGCTTAATGAGCGTAAAACAAATCACTTGCGCATGTTTTAGGAAACAGAGTACAGTCTAATCGAGCGTGCGCCTTTTCACCGCTCCGCGACTGGCCGCGAAGCATGAAGCCCAGCACCCGATTCGCAGCACCCCCTTTTCAACCCCATTCCCTTCATATGCGCATACCGCCCAGCAGATTGGTCAGCGTGCT
>Ga0134128_10000207_pt1 | contig 83468 bp, 86 predicted proteins | sample KB31754_FD_96462 | JGI IMG/M metagenome (GOLD analysis project Ga0134128, IMG submission 96462) | Terrestrial soil microbial communities with excess Nitrogen fertilizer from Kellogg Biological Station, Michigan, USA - KB3-175-4 | ecosystem: Environmental > Terrestrial > Soil > Unclassified ... | reverse complement strand
GGTGCCGAAGGAATCGACCAGGCTCTTGACGGCCGAATTGGTGCTGTAAGCAGCAGCCAGCGCAGCGGGGTCGGTCGGCGCATTGGCGGCAGCCAGGGCAGCTTCAAAGTTTTGCAGGCCGAAATAGTCGGCCGGACGGCCAAAATAGGCCACATAGAGTTCTTGTACGACGCTGCTGTAGCTGCTGGCTGAGCTCATGTCAATTTTCCTTAAGCGGTGAAGTTATATTGCTGTGCAAAACCAGGTACGCAAAAACCGGGCATGCAACATCGTCTTGATGATACAAAAAACAATACAAAAATGGGCAAATCAATACAAAGAACGTGGTCTAAACGACACTGGCTCCCAAAAAAATCTGAAGCAACCCGCGTAACTACCCAATTTTATTGGTACAAAGATAATCAAGCCCGGCCTTACAGTCAACGTAAATTTCAAGAATACGACATATTTCAGGTGTTCCAAATCGCAATGCGTTTCCCAATGGCAACAAATTGACCAGCCCAGTACTTTGTTGCGATCCTACGCATGCCTATTGCGCTGCAAACGTTTGTGCCGAGACGGCTTTGTGCCCCGCATCCATGGTCACGCGGCAAGCCGCTCTGTCGAGCAGGAAGCCATCAAACAGAAAAGTGTGGCTGGAAGCGTTTTCTGCCTCGTACTGCACGATATGCTGCTCTCCCGCATTTTTCTGAAAGTTGGCGGCCAGGGCAGCCACGTCCGTGCCGCGTTTGATACTTTCACAAAATGCACCGGCTTTCTTTTCGGCACTCCAGTTCATGCCTGCCGGCACACCAAACACCAGGCCGGCCAACACGGCCAGCCCCAAGGCGACGCCCAGCAGGATTTTCAGCAGCTCGATTGAAACGCGCTTTCCCAAGCTGCTTTGCTGTTCCATTGTTTGCTTCCCTCAATTGGTCTTGATATAAAGATAGTAAGGCACGCCAAACACTTCCGGCAATGCGCGTTCACGCACGAAGCCGAGTTTGAGGTACATGCTTTCCGCCGACGCCATTACCGGGCTGGTATGCAAGGCCGTAACAGGCGCCTGTTCAGCCTGCGCGCGGGACAAACAGGCTTGGGTCAGCATCGGGCCGATGCCGCGCCCGCGCATGGCAGGCGCAACACTGAGCATGCGGATGACGGCCCAATCCGGCGTAAAGAAATCTGCCTTGGGTACGCCGCGCCCTGCATAGCCGACCATGCCGGCAACCATGCCGTCAGCTTCCGCCACGATGAGCTCGGTCTGCCCGGCCAAGCGCTCGATTTGCAAAAGCCCGGCTTCGAGGGCCGGCCAATCGCTGAACTGCGCTGCAAACTGGCGCCATGCCGACGCGACAAGCGCCTTCAGTTGCGGCGCGTCCTGCCTCTGGTAAGCGCGCAGCGATACCCGCGCAGCAGGGCCGTTCATGCCGCAGCCTCAGGCCGGAACAGGGCCCAATGCATGGTATTGCACAGGTCACCATTGATCACCACGCAGCGTTTGATCACGCCTTCGAGCTCGAACCCAAGACGTCGCGCGATGGCGATGCTGGCTTCATTCCTGTCGTCGCAGCACAGGGCAATTTTCTGGAAGCCAAGCTCGCCGAAGATGAAATCGATCATGTGGCGACTCGCCGCCAGCGCCAGCCCCTGGCCGCGATAGGCACGCGCCACCATGTAACCGATTTCGGCGGTTTTCGCATTGTCGTCAACATCCTTGATCAGCACGTTGCCGATCATTTTCCGGCCATCCCACAAACCGTAGACGTAGCCCTTGCCTTCCTTGTGCATGTCGAGAAAACGCAGGGTGCAGGCAAGGGCGTCCTCCTGCGTTTTGGTCTTTGATACGAAGGGAATCCATTGCTGGAAATCCTCGCGCCCGGATTCGACCAGCTCGAACAAGGCCGCGGCGTGGCGCCGCTCGATCAAGCGCATGGCGATGGCGGGATTCAAGCGCACTTCAAGCATCGGAACTCCTGTGCAAGACAGTTGAACAAGGCGGGAAGCCTATCACGCGGCGTGCATTGGCGCGGTGAAAACTTGTGCCGCCGCATGCTCTCCCTGGTCCAATCGAATCGGATTAATTGTGCCGATTTTCGCATGCTACACTTTGTGTCAACACAATAAAACACAGGGGAACAACGATGGCGCAAGTGCACCCCGTACAGGTCGGCAAACATGCCGTGCCGGTCGCAGTCAACAACGAGCGCGTCAAGGGCGGGTCCATCATCGTCCGCTGAAGACGAGAGAAGCTGAAATCAAGCAAAATCATGCCCGAACTCTACGCCGCGTATGTTGCGCTGTGGGCGGCCTTCTGCGGAGCTGCCTTGTGCATTCTTGCCGCCGATCGCAAACACCTGTTGCCCGAATGGCGGCGCTATCTGCGCTTCCTGTTCCTGCCCTGGAAACTTTGCCTGTTCGTGCCGGCGCTGCTTTTTGTGAGTTTTGCGGGGCGCTTCACCAATGACGAAACCTGGGACCTGGTGACCGGCGCCGGCATGTCGCTGTTGACCTTCTTCACGGCGCCCTGGTCTATCGGTTTGTTTTACCAGGTGGCCAAGCGGCGGCGCCCCTGGCGTTACCTGGTTGTGGCCACCGCCTTGTTGCTGTTTTCCAGCAGCTGGTTCTACGATGGCTACCTGCTCTGGCGCGACGGCGCGTATTCCGTGCGCTGGTGGAGCAATCTGCTGCTTTCTCCCATCATCTACATCGCAGCGGGATTGCTCTGGAACCTGGAAGCGGTGGAACACAACAGCTTTGACGAGGGCGGGCGGGCACGCCTTTCCTTCCTGCGGCCGGATTGGCCGGCACTACCGCACAACCCCGGTTTCGCCGAACTGCTGCCGCTTGCCTTTCTTTTCGTGCTGGTAGCGGCTTACGTCCTGACCGGCTTTGTACGCTGGGAAATTCATTAAGCCAGCCAAGCCCGATCCCACAGGGCCATGTTTAGCATAAAATTCCGCAAGCCAGGCAACACTTGTTGGAGATCAATTTTTCCGGCGATCATCAAATCTGACGCTGTTTTCGTAACGGCCGCCAACTTATCACGCAAAAACCCCGCCGTCGTTACATCTCGTGACAAATAGGCCGGGAAAGTTGCCGCCAAATGATTGTAAAAATGTTAAATTCATAGCATCCTTGCCCGGCGTCGCAGGAATACGCCCGTTCATTTCCCCCGCCGCAGCAACATCCTTCGCCAACCTGCCCCGAAAGCTTTGCAGCCCCCCATGCAAACTCCAACGCAGGCACACCGGCTCGCCTATCTCGATGCCTTGCGCGGCATCGCAGCGTTCACGGTCTGCATTTATCACGTGATCGGTTACCTCGGTGCCGGCAACAGCACACCGCTGTCGGCTGAAGTCAAGACTGCCGTGCTGGAAACCTTTGACCTTGGCCGCTTCGGTGTGGTGCTGTTCTTTCTCATCAGCGGCTTCATCATTCCAACCAGCCTCAAGCCGGGCACCACGCTGTCGCGCTTCGCGCTGACCCGCTTTTTCCGGCTCTACCCGGCATACTGGCTGGCATGCCTGCTGATCCTGGTGCTGCCGTTTGCCACACCTGCCGGCAACCTCGGGCTGCGCGAGGTGCTGGCCAATCTCACCATGGTGCCCAAGCTGTTCCACGCGCAGGAATTTTCCGGCGTATTCTGGACCTTGTTTGTCGAAATTGTGTTCTATATCGGCTGCGCAATATTGTTTGCCGCACGGGCACTGGAAAAACCTCTGGTGGTGGGGCTGGTGGCAGTGGGCTTGAACCTGGTCACACCGGGCGCGATCCTGCTCAACACCTTTTGCCGCAGCAATCTGCCGGTGTCCTTCCTGTGCTTCCATCTTTCCTTCCTGTTCATGGGCAGCGTATTCCGGCTTGATTTGCTCAAACATGAACCGGTGGCGCGCACCTTCGGCCTGTTCCTGCTCCCGCTGCTTGCCATCACCGTGCCGGTGACAACGGGCTTGCTGTTCCCGGTGCCGCAGGCAGTCAGCACGCAATTCGTGATGCATCACCCGCTGGCTTCCGTGCTGGCTTACTTTGCGGCCTTGGGCCTGTTCCTGCTGGTGGCGTGGAACAAGACCCACATTGCCACGCCGCTAGTGCGACTGGGACAGGCCAGTTATTCGCTGTATTTGCTGCACATGCTGTGCATTGCGGCTGTCGCAAAGCTGGTCATGCCCGATACGCATGCCACGATAGCCCTGTATGCAGCGGCATCGCTATTGCTGTCGGTGCTGGTGGCGCAGGCTGGCTACAGGCTGGTGGAAAAGCCGGCGATGGCTTTGGGGAAACGCCTGGCGCTACCGCGCCAGGCTGTGAAAACAACCTGATTACTTGGATCAGTTGAAGATGTTGCAAAGATCCTGATCGCCTTCGAGGTTGGGGCCGACAGTGCCATCTGCCGCAATGATCTTGACCCAGCCGTCCGGTGATTTGGACGTCGGCGTGGCGCCGCAATTGGTGTGCACCCAGTGGATACCCTTCTTGCCGTTCGGATCGGCGTAGCTCTGGCCGCACAGCTCAACCTTGGTGCCGTCGGCAATGGCTTGCAAGCCGCTGGGAATGCTGCGTGCCTTGCTATAGCCGGTGGCAAACACATTGTCGATATCGACTTCGAGCTTGCTGCCATCGTCGGTCTGCACGTAAAGCCTTGTGTGAGACAGCGGGTAGCCGTGGCGCTTGCTGCGTGACGAGACGAATTGCGGCGTGCCGCTGACCGTACCGGTGACGAAGCTTCCCTGGTTGGCCTGGCATTGCGCGGCGTCGTCGGCATAGGCCGGCAAGGCGGCGAAAGCGGCAGCGAGTGCGATACAAACGGGTACGGCGTTGAATTTGACGAACATGATTTCCCCTTGGTTGAAAAAGCACCGCGATACTCGCATGATGCCGACCTGACAACAACCTGTCAGAAGTGACAGGCTGAGCCGATTGAGGGAAAGTGGACGCCGGCTATTTCATTTCCAGTTCCAGGGGATAAGGCACAGACGGCGGCACCCTGACCCGCAAGCCCAGGTAAGTGTTTTGAAAACAGCGCGACTTTTCATTGTCTACGCTGGCCAGCACATGCTGCACTTCGGCAAACTTGCCGTCATCCGAATTTGCGATGACCAGAAACAATTCAACCGGACCGGGCGAGAGCGCATAGCACTCGCCTTTCTTGTCGATATGGTAGTAGTTGACGTATTTTGTGAATTCGGCAGCGTATTGACGATATTCCTGGCTATCGCGATTCTTTTCCCATAACGATTTCACGCCGTCAAACGACCATGGGGCGTCGGCGGCGGCGCCTGTGGCCGAAGCGGTCAGCGCCAGCAAGGCGGCAAAGGTGGCCATGAGGGATTTCATCGTGTTTTTCCTGTGCGATTGTCTAGCTACATTGTAGCGGCAATGCCTTTCCAAACTAGGCGTAAGCGCGTATCTCCAGCAGATGCTTGTTCGGGTCATTGAAGTACAAGGTGGGGGCCGCACCGCGCGCACCACATTCCTCACCGGGGCCGGTGTTGCTGCCAACGGCATCAAAAGTCGGGCCGTAAGCAATGCCGGCCGCTTTGATGCGGGAAAATATCTGGTCGAATTCCGCTTTTGTCACGGAAAAGGCGTAATGCTCGACGCCAGGTGTGCCCCAGGGGGCGAGTTGCAACTGGCAATCCGGACCCACGCGTACGATGTTGAATGGGCCATCGGTTCCTTCTGCGGTAAAACCAAGCACCTCGCAATAGAATTGCAGGCTGACTGCCAGGTCGTTGACCTTGAGGATGAGGTGGTCCAGCGTTGCCATGGGTAGCTTCCTCGGTGTGGGGGGAACGCCATCTTAACGCATCGTGTCGCCGGTCACTGAAAAACCATACAATCTGCAGCATGAAGAAATCAGACAAATCCATCTGGTCTTTGCGCAGCCTCACCATGTTCGCCTTGCAGGATTGGGGCAGCGATACAAGCTGGGATGCAGTCTATGCATTGCAAGGCCGCGGCGCGCCAGACACGCTGGCTTTGGCACGCAGACTGGCGCGCAGCCGCAACTGGCGCAAACGTGCTCTCGGCTTGTATATCGCCTCACAGCTCTATCGGCGCGGAAAATTCTCAAAATTTTCAGCCGACGAGTACGCGATCGCCGAAACACAAGCCTTGCTGCTGCCCGGCCTGGACGATCCACGCCGCGAAGTGGTGCTTGCCGCCGTATCCGGGATGGGCCATCGCCCCTCGCCTGCTGCATTGCCTCGACTGCTTGCGCTGGCCGGCGATGCCGATGGCGAAACCCGCTGGCATGTCACGGTTGCTCTCTGCAGCTATATGGAAGATGACGCCACGCAGATGCTGATGACGCTGGCGCGCGACCCCGACGAAGTGGTGCGCGATTGGGCGACCTTTGGCATCGGCACCCAGAGGAAGACGGACAATGCCGCCATCCGCGAGCTGCTATGGACCAACCTGCACGACGAAGACGAGTGCGTGCGCGGCGAAGCATTGGCGGGGTTGGCGGAGCGCAAGGACGAGCGCATCATCGACGTTCTGCTCAATTCGTTCGACGACAATTGCAGCGTCTACGAACTGAAGGCGGCAGAACTGATGGCGCACCGGTCCCTACTGGACAAGCTGGAAGTCCTGGAAGGCGCGACCAGAAACCGTGAGGACATTGGGAGATATTGGTACGACAACCTAGTACGCGCAATCGAAGCTTGCCGCCGGTCATGAATCGCTTTTACGCCAGTTGCGCCGCCGGGGCCGCATCCAGCTTGTCCTGCGCCGGAAAACCTTCGACACGGTAACGCGGCGGGTAATATTGGTCGTCTTTGACCAGACAGCCGTCGGCGATTGCCATGGCGTCATCCCAGGCAACGAACTTCACTTCCGGTTCAGCACCCGGATGCAAAGTGGTAAAAATAACGATATCGGCCTGGGGAATGGTGCCGGGCGAATTCCTGGTGACGGAAGCGACCGATACCAGACCTCCGCCTTTGCGCTCAAACACCTTGAAGTTGGCATGGAACAGGTCACGGCCATATTTCTTGTCGGCCTTTTCCAGCAGGTCGCGCTGCTGCGCGTAATCCGACATGAGGGCGCCCGTGCGCAGGTCACGCAGCTTGCGCACTGTGGCCGGTTCGGCAGGCACATACCTCGTGATGCGGTTGCCGCTATAGCGATACATCAGCGCCGAGACAAAGCGGCCATGTTTTTCCATGCTTTCCTTTGCATAGTCCACCGTGCGATCCTGCGCCTGCGGATTGTTGGCCGGCGCAAGCAACAGGCAATTGCGTGTGGGGATCATGATGATGGGGTCAAGCCCAGCACCACAGCGGTTAATCAGGTCGGGCAGCAGGATGCGCGACGAATCATAGGAATCGTCCCATACGCACTGGATCACGCCATTATCGAGACGTTTTGATTTTTCCGGACTGCGCGCACGCAGGTTGTCCAGACTGGATTGCCAGGCTTCGTCATAACCCACACCCCATTTCTCAACCGTATCCTTGTTGACCATCATCATGGAATCTTCGCGGTCGTGTGCGATCAGCGAGATCGCATCGTCACTGTAGGTGCGGAACAGGAAATTGTCATATCCCTTGCTGTGGCCTGATTCCAGCAATTGCCCCAAGCGTATCGCTTCGTATTGACCCGCAGGACGGACCAGCGGCATCAATTGCTTGCATACGGTCTCCCAGGATTCGGGAACTTCCTCGAATTTCATCGCTTCGCAGAAGCGGCGCAACACGTTGGGCCTTTCCTCTTTTGAAGCACCGCAGTATTCGCGGTAGACATTCTCCAGGTTCATCGTGTGCGACATCGCGCCTTCGATGCGGAAAGTGAATTCGGCTGCATTGTATTGCAGGTCCTTGACGAGGCGCCTGTCGCGCAGATACTTCTCGTACATCTGCGCAAAATCGTCTTTGGACGGCGGCGATTTTTTGAAAAGATCGAAGAAGCCCATGCTGTTGTCTATCCCTCAATGCGTGAACGGTTTTTATTTACGCCAGACACCAAGCCCGATATACCCAGCCAACTCAATGCCACGATAACGCTTGCGCCAGGCCACGGCAGCAGCAGCGGCAAGAATGGCGAGCGTGGCAAGCCAGGCCAGCTTGACACCGCCCGGGTCTACGTGGGGCCGGGTGCCGGAAAACATGGTGGCGGCGTCCAGCCCTTCCATCGAGTCGTAGGTGGCGCCAACCACCTGCTCCGCATCATTGATGGCGTTGGTCAGGTAGAGCGCGCGGCCCGAGTTATGCACCAGCATCTGGCCATCGCGCCAGACAAAGGACTGGCGCTGGTCGCCCACCTGCACCATGCCGACCACGTGGCCGGCACTGTTGATGCCGGTGGCATAACTGTCGCCATGGCCGATCAGCTTGCCCAGGTCGATCATGCGCTTGCCGTCATAGACAAAGGCATGCCAGCGACGGTCTGCAGTTTCCGAACTGCCTGCGACAATGCCTTGATCGTTGATGGCGGTGGCAGCAGAGACGCGGCCGCCGAGCGTGCCGAGGTCTATCATTCCGCGCACGGGGTCGTAGAAGAAGGCATGGCGGTAGCCGTTCTTGTCGGCCGCCGCGCCCACTACCTGGTCATGATTGTTGACGGCATTGGCATAACTGACCTTCCCACCCAGGGTGCCGAGATCCTGCATCGGCTGGCCGGAACGGCTGAGGAAGGCATGCCACTCGTCGTTGGGGAGGTCGGAATACCCAACTGCATCGCCCTGGTCATTAATGGCCGTGCCATTGCTGCTGGGGCCGCCCAGTGTATCGAGCACCTGCATGCCATCCTTGCTGCTGTAGAGGAAGGCGCGCCAGGTGCCGTTTTTGTTTTCCGCCGAACCGACCACCATTCCTGCGGGATTGATGCGCTTGGCGACGCTCTCCCGCCCGCCGGGAAAACCCAGTTCCGTCAAGTGTCCCTTCTCGAAATAGTAGCCACGCTGCCTGCCGTTTTCATCTTCGATCATGGCGGCCACCTGGCCATGTGCGTTCATGTCGTTGGCAACCGACTGGCTCCTCTCGTCGGGATGGATGCTCAGCGAATGCGCCACCGGGTTGGCCCAGGCAAGGGCGCATGGAAAGAGCAGGAAGGATGCAAGGGAGACGCAAGATGACCTGGGCATTCGGTTTTCCTTTCTTGTTTTGGTGCGACAGGGTGCGAAATTCAAGGGTACTGGTTTGATCGACTTCGACAAGCATTTACTTACTTGCTTTTGATGCGTTTGATCAGGTCGTCGGCCATTGCCTTCGACGTGCGCATCGCTTTGCGCTCCCGGCTTTGTCTGGCCCAGCCGGCATAAGTTTGCCGCGTGCGTGAGCGCAGGTTGCGCAAGGCGATGACGATGATGAGCCAGGCTTTCCCGCCATCGAGTCCTTTGATCGGCAACAGGTTCACTAGCGCCGTCCAGCAATTGATCTCAATTAGCACAAAGAACACGGGCTGCATCGCATGCACGGACGCAGGCGAAAACACGCCGAGCAGAAATTGTGCGGCGAAGGCCGCAGCCAGCAACACCATCTGCGCCAGCACGCCAGCCCAGGCAATCAGAACATCGTCAAATTCCGACCAGGCTTGCTCATATTCGCATCTTCCATGCAGCAGATGAATGCGGATGGAGATGGGGTACGAACCACGCCAGCGTGCAATGAACGCATGGCCAAACTCATGCGCAGCCACCAGAACGAGATAGGCAGCCAGCGACAGCAATGCCATGACCGGGCCGACACCGTAGAGCAGCGCGAGCAGGGGCCAGGCCAGCAGGGAATTATGCAGAAAAAGAGGAACTCCGCGCCATTCGGCACTCTTCCAGTAGCCTTGTTGGAAACGCATGAGGGTGCCCAGGGTTTGAATGTCAGGATTTATAAATTCTGTGCTGCATCATACCGCCCTTCCACGCGCTTGTGACGATTTCTCGGTCTTGAGAAAGGCTTCTGCGCCCAGGCCCCGGCGATGGTATGGAATTATTTGATTTGGCGTGATACCGTCTCACTCCGAAAGAGCGCCATGGCAATCTCGCCATGGCGCCGGCCTGAAGGTCGATCTGCATGCTTCGCTCGCTTGTGCTTGTTCTATTCACCGGTTTCTTCCTCTCCTCCCCACAGGCCATGGCGGAAGAACTGGTGTTTGCCAACGATGCCACACCCTACTGCCCCTATACGCTATGCCCGAACGGGCAGGGTTATGTGCTCGATGTGCTGCATGCGGTCTTTGAAGGCCATGGCTATTCCGTCAAGGTGGTGAATCTGCCCTGGAACCGTGCGGTAGCCATGGCTGCTGCGGGCCAGGTGGACGGGATTGCCGGTATTACAAAGGATGTTCTGCCCGCCCTGGTCTATCCGCACACTGAGATCGCACGCTACACACCAACCATATTCAGTCTGAAGGCCAAACGCTGGCAATACGAGGGGGTCGCATCATTGATGCAGATCCGGCTTGGCATGGTGGAGAACTACGGCAATGGTGAAGGCAACCTCGAGCTGGAACGCTACTTGGCCGGGAAGCCCGACAATGTTACCTATATCGCCGCCGACGATGCGATTGCGCACCTGCTGCAAATGATAGAAGCCGGCCATATCGACGCCATGATCGAAGACAAGGCCGTGGGCGAATATATGCTGCAGACAACCGGCAAGCTGGCACTGTTCAAGGCTGCGCCGGTGCAGAAGAAAGCGCTGCCGGGCTATATAGGCTTTTGCGGCTTCGGCGGCAACACTGCGAAAGCACGGCGACTGGCTGGGCAGTTCGATGCGGGCCTGGCAAAACTGCGGAAATCAGGGAAACTGCGGATCATCCTGGCGCGTTATCATCTCGCAGATTGGCAACAATAAATAGAGCGTATCCGGAGCATGCATTGAACAATCCCGACCCTTACCGGCCACCAGCCTCGAAGCTGGATGTGACAGAAACGTCAACGACCCCGCGCCGATTCGGCGGGCTATTCTGGCTGACTGCCGGAGGGGCGGCATTCTTTTCATTGATGCTGGCCATAATCGGGACATTTGTCGCACCGGTATTCAAGCAAATGTTCAACGCCATGCGTGGTGGCGATCTGCCCTGGACCACCACGATCGTGCTGAGTATCCACTACCTGTGGTGGATCGCACCAGGCATTGCTGCAGGACTTTGGACATACAGCCTGTGGGCGCCGGCGCGCCTTCAATACCGTACGCGCTTGATGCTTGCCTTCGCCGTCCTTGCCATAGGCAGCATGGCAATGATGACATTCACATTAGTGGCCTTGTATGAACCGATGTTTTCGATGGGCGAGGCCGTGTGACGAAACCGTCGTCCCCCAATCCGTCCAGCCCGAAACGTGCACTGCCCTGGATGCTCATCACCCTGTTTGCACTGGCCGGCTTCATCGCTTGGCGCATGCTCAGTATGAGCATGGAAGGGAAAGGTGCCGCTTCGACGAAGCCCACACCGTTACAACCCGGCAGTGTCGTCACAGTTCAACAGCAATCCTATGCCTGCAGCAGCCAGGAATTGCTGGGACGTAGTGTGGCATTCAAGCTCGCCGGCGCGAACGACAAATTGAGGGCACTGGTGTCACAGCAGGAATGCGTCCTGATCTCGCCTCAGCAGCACTTGAAGATCGTGAGCCTGAAAGACAAGATGGCGTTGGTGGAAGCCGGTGTGCCGATGCCACCGCGATGGATGGCAGGCCAAGATCTTGTTCCCTTGGCAAGCCCGGCACTTTAGACGAAGACGGACAGGCAGTGCCCACCACGCCACGCTCGCGTCAAACGATCAGCTGACTTCCTTGGCGCTGACGATGGACTTCGCCACCAGTCCGTATTCAATCGCCTCGGGCGCGGTCATCCAGAAGTCGCGGTCGATGTCGGCCGTTACCTTTTCCAGCTTTTGCCCGGTTTCCTTGGCGATCAGCGCGGCGATGCGTTCACGCACGCGCACGATTTCGCGCGCCTGGATGGCGATATCGGTTGCCTGGCCACCGGCGCCGCCGCTCGGCTGGTGAATCAGGAAACGCGTGTTCTGCAGGCAGAAGCGGCGCTCCTTGGGCACTGCCAGGAAGACGTTGACGGCAGCGCTGCCAACCCAGCCGGAGCCGATCATGTTGACCGGCGCGTCGATGAAGCGGATCACGTCATGGATCACGTCGCCCGACTCCACGTGGCCACCCGGAGAGCAGACCAGGAAGTTGATCGGGTCTTTCGATTCGCCGGAGAGGGCGATCAGCTGGCGCACGACGTCGCGCGCGGCGGCGTCATTGATCTGGCCGAACAGCAGCACGGTACGCGACTTGAAGGCCTTTTCTTCAAGAAACGCGTCGCGCTGGGATGCATTGTTTTCCGCTTTTTCTTCCATGATGGGTCTCTGCTATGTTGAATGGGTTTGAAGCTTGCCAAAACGGCAGTGTAAACCAAAAAGCCCCGGTGGATTGCCGGGGCCTGGTTGGGTAAGGCATCCGGCCCTATAGATCGACCGCGCCGGAAGGAACCGGCACGATGAAGCTGTTGCCATAGACCTTGCTCAACCGTTCATCTTTGAGGTTAAAGGCGTTATTGGAAATCCAGTCGATTAAGGGCTTGCGTGCCGGGTTGCCGGTGTCGAGTTCAGACGTCGCGTTGAGCGGGAAGGTTTGCGTGCAGCGAACGCCCAGGTCGTAATGTCACCGCCCTCCCTGCACTTTAGCGCCGGCTTACGGTATTCCAGCCAGTCTCACTTGCCACACAAGCGCGCCGGACAGGAGAGCAATGGAGAGGATGTGAGTGCCAGGTCTTCCGCCTTGGCGGAGAAGGCGATAGCCATACAGATAATGGCGAACAAGCTTGCGGGAGGTAACTAAGGATGATCGAATTATCTGATTGCCCTGGCTACGTAGCATAAAATTAAAACGTCGCGCCGTGAAATGCACTGAAAATACAAACCTGTTGACTTGGACCAGATGCTGTAAAAAACGCCTCCCTAGCCACGCGGCCACAATTTCCGTACCATGCGGAGATTGAATCGGGAGGATCTCGCAAAATGATATGCAGGGCCTTATTTATCGCCTTAATTGCCGCTTCACTGTCTGTCTGTGCAACGGCACATGCCGACGCCTGCCACTGGAAGGGCGACGACGCACAGCCGTTTATCGAAGCGCGCGACCTGCCGGGGCTGTCGCTGTTGTTGTCGTCCCCGCCCTCGCCTGCCTCCGCGCACGACGAGCATGGCCTGTTCCAGTCCGAAGCGGTAGGCGAGCGGGTCTGGTTTTCCTCGAACACCGCCGATGCCTTGTGGGGTGTGCGCGACCTGCGTTTGCGCTTCGCGACCACCAGGCAGGCGGAGCATTATCTGGCAGAAAAACTCGGTGAGTTGAGCGATGAATCGCCGGAAGTGGAATCTGCCGAAATCGACGGCGTGGCCGTGCGCATTTTCGGGCCGCGCAATGCAAAAGCCGAATTTTTTGCCAAGGCGACCGGCCAGCCGGTAGAAGGTATCGTGGGCTATACCTATGTGTTTGCGGTCGGGCCGACCGTGGGAAAGGTGTTGTTGTCGCAGGGCGGCAAGGCAAAGACCAAGCTCAAGCGCATGGACCACGTCGAGGTCGTGCGCGCCGCCATTGCACGCGTGAAGAGCCTGTGCGGAACATGAGGCAATGAAAACCTGGCTCCACGCATCGCTGGCCGCCATACTGGTGCAGCTTCCGCTATTTGCCATCCTGGGTTTGCTGCCCATGCTGGCGACCGGCGGGTTCGATAGCGGCGAGATCGGCTTTTATGTGAGCGCCGTGCTGATCGTCTCAGCGGCAACCGTGCTGCTGGTGGGCTTGCCGGTGTTTGCGCTATTGCAGCACGGTGGCCGGGTGAATGCGCAAACGGTGGCCTTGGCCGGGCTTGCCATCGGCGTGTTGCCGGTGGCAGCGCTAGGCTGGCCTTATCACGGGCTTTATGGCGGATATTCCTCTTCCAGCCTCATGTTCGGGCATGCCGTTGATTTTTATCGCAATGGTTCGCCCACCTTATATGCCTGGCTGGACTATCTGCTTTGCATGGTACGGGTTGGTCTGCAGGGAATGTTCGGCGCCCTGGCGTTTTATTGGGTTCGTCTCCGGCTGGGCTAGATCGGCACGCAAGCGCCATGGCTGGAATTTGCGGAAGAGCTGCCTCTGCCATGCGCCAGTATCCATACTCTGCGCACGCTTACATCCCCGGCCCGCCTTCGCATTCCAGTTTTGTGGAATCCAGCGTCACAAACTTCCCCTGTTTTTCATCGAGCACCCATGCGGCATCGGCATGGATGCTTTTTGCGCCGGGCTTGCCTGGCACTGCAATAATATAACCCTTGCGAGTCTTGTCGGTGGGTTCGCACGGTATGAGGTCCTTTGCGCGATATTGCTCCGGAACCTTGAGTGCGGTTTGGACGCGGTCTTTTTTCATCAGCAGGACATATTGGTCACCGCAGATGCGCCAGAAAATGGCGTTGAGCTGGTCGCTGATTTCGTCGGCACCATCGTCTTTTAAATCCAGGCTTTTGTAGCGCGCCTCGGTTTTGACGACGGGTTCGTTGGACATTTGCCGGCCGACGAGATCGTGTTCAATGCTGGATTGACAGGTCAGGCCATCGAAGTTGCGTGGCGGTTGGGCGAATGCCAGCACGGGCGTTGCGCAGGCGATGGCGGCAAGTTTTTTGGCAAGGCTGGTTTTCATGCTGTTCTCCCTTTTGCTCTTCATCTTATCGATTCAATCACTGAGATGGAATATCCATACGCCTTACTTTTCCAGGATGAATTCCAGTGCAACATCGACCCGCCTGGCCCAGTCGCTTTCCGTGTGCGCAGCGCCGGGGTATTCGCGGCTTTGGTAGTTGGCGGCAGTATAGCCCTTGTCGTGGGCCAGGATGTCGAACATGGCTTGATGCGGGGCATAGAGGGTGTCCAGCGTGGCGGTGCCGTGGTCCAGGTAGAGACGGTGGGTCTTGGGGTCAGGCAGGTGGGCTTGCCAGTAGCTGAAGAAGGCCAGCGGGATGGCGGCATTCTGGTCGAACGTGCCGGTCCAATGCGTGGAGAGGCAGGCGGCGGCGCCAAAGACTTCGGGGTATTCGCTGATGGCGTAGAGCGAGATCAGGCCGCCCATGCTGGAGCCCATGATGGCGGTGTCTTCACGGTCGGGCATGGTGCTGAAGCGCCGGTCGATTTCAGGTTTGAGTTCATCGACGATGAAACGCAGATACGCGTCCGCACGTGGCTTGCCGGCCAGGTATTTTTCGATGAACATGGTGCGCGTGGCTTCAGGCATGAAAGGCAGCGCTTTTTGCGGGGCGTATTCGCTGCTGCGGTATTTGCCGTCATTCCAGATGCCGACGATGATGGTGTTGTGGACTTTGCCTGCGGCACTGAGCTTTTGCATGGCCTGGTCCAGTTCCCAGGATTGCTGGTTCCAGGTGATGCGCGAATCAAACAGCATCTGGCCGTCCTGCACGTAAAGTACGCGGTAGCGTTTGGCCGCGCTGTAGTCGGGCGGAAGCCAGATGTCGACGTTGCGCGGGTCGATGTGCTTCGAAGGGAAGTTGGCAATCCGTTCGATCTTGCCCCAGGTGGCTTGCGGCAGCGTTTCGTTGGCACGGGCAAGGATGGCAGTGGTGGCGAGGGCGAACAACAACAACAAAGCTAGCTGGCGGCGCATTATGTGTTTTTCCTTGGGGCTGATTCCGTTCTGGCGGCGCAAGGCACAGCCTGGCTGCGGCCACGTTCATGGTGCTAACGCGCGATGACATATTTCCGATGACAGGGTGACAGCATTTTTTGTGTTGGCGGCATACAATTCTCCTGATGCATCTGGATAAGGGGTTGTGATGAGTTTGTCTCCGTTTCATTTGGCGATTCCGGTCTATGACCTGAAGACGGCGCGGCAGTTTTACGGCGAGGTGCTGGGCCTGGCCGAAGGACGCTCAAGCGCGCATTGGGTGGATTTCGATTTTTTCGGCCATCAATTGGTGATCCATGAACACCCGAAGACTGTGTCGCAGGAACAAGCGCATACCAATGCGGTGGATGGGCATGAGGTGCCGGTGCCGCATTTCGGCGTGGTGCTGGAATGGGCGCAATGGGAAGCACTGGCAGAACGCCTGCGTTCCCTGGCTGTGCGTTTCGTGATCGAACCGTATGTACGCTTCCAGGGGCAGGTGGGGGAACAGGCAACGATGTTCTTTTATGACCCCTGCGGCAATGCGCTGGAGTTCAAGGCGTTCAAGGACTTGGGGCAGCTGTTTGCCAAATAGCAGTTAGGTCTCTGGCGGAGCAGCCGCCTCCGGGACATGGTTTGATTCTGATCGTTCCCTGCCCTGCCAGCCACGCTCTCGTAAACACGGAAGCGATGGCAAGCGAACCTCCGCTTGCACCTGTTTCAAAGTGGTATTGCATTCGTAATATTTCCATGCGAGGATGGAAGGATAACTATTTCTATAAATAGATCGACATATAGTTTCGTTCTATCCAACCGGAGACATTCATGAGTGCAAACACGTTTCGCTTTGCCGCTGCAATTCTGGTTACCCTGTTCATTGACTCAACGGCCTTTGCCGATCCACAGCAATATGTGATCAAACAATCGGCGGCGAGCACCGGCTCTTCAGTCAGGCGGCCTATCGTTCTTGCCGGTTCGATCCAGCTCGACAAAAGTTATGCCGATCTGACGCCGGAAGAAAAGAATTCATTGCGCTCCTTGTATGAAAAGATGGGCGACAACGATGAACCGCCTTTTCCTTTGCATGGTTTGCGCCCACTTTATGCGGCGCTGGGCTCGGCCCATGAACGGTTGGAACTGGCCTACCACGGCCCATTGACACTGTATGTCGATGTGGACAGCAAGGGCAACCCTGTTGCAATGTCCGTGATGGAATCGCCCGACCAGGAAATCACGCGGGCGACTGCCAATATCCTGTCGCTGCAAAAATTTAAACCGGCCATCTGCAATGGTGAACCTTGCGCCATGCGCTATGTGTTCCATGCCGAACTGGTGGGTCCGGAGGTGCATGACATGAAGTCGGGAAACCCGGCTTCCGGCATCCAATTGTCACCGGCTGGCTGACTTGCTGCGTCGCCGCAGCCGCATTTTGCAAGCTTAGGGCGGCGGCTGGTTGTGCGTGACGTAATTATCGAAGTTGCGCTGGGCCTGCGTACAGAATTGCTGGCTATCCCAATGACTTGCCGCCTCACGCGCAGTGCGGGCTTCCGTACAGTGAAGGATTTGTACCAGACGCTTGGTTTTGGGAGCGCTGGCGGCAAATATTGTGGCCGCCGTGGCGTCGAGGCGGGTTTCCGCGGCCTTGGTGTCGCCGCCGCAGGCATGCGCGCTGCCGGTAAAGCGGGCTCGCGTGATCAGCGCATGCAGGTCAGCATTGCTGTCGATTGCCTTGGCAATCTCGTCATCCTGCGGGTCATTCTTGTTGCTGCCACTATTGAAGCGTGCCGACAGGCCGCCGCAGGCTTGCTTGACCTGGTCGTCGAGCTCATCCGCGCCGGCCTGAAGATTGGCGATCAGGCTGAGCGACAGGATGGAACAGCGCAGGATAGGTAAGAGTAAGTTGTATTTCATGGTTTTCGCCGCCCCATTGTTGCCGCGGCTGTACGCATGCTAACACGTTCGGCAATCGAACATGTTGCGGCACCTACGCCTGCAAGGCTCTCTTCGGATTTTCTTCCCGAATAAGGTAATAATTCACACTTGAGTAACCGGCAATTTCCTTTATATTAATCTGTAATTTCCGGTTACAGAAAGACAAATCGCTCCTCAAGTTGGTCAAGCACACGTAGCCGCAATGCCGATGTAATACCGTTGCAATACCGCTTTCACCTCATCCAGGCCACAACCCCGCCTGCGCGTATCGAACACGGTGCAATTGCACCCATGGCATAGCCCATTTGATGCGCAACTCATCGAACTATATTGCTTCCCCTCCGGGTGCCTGCCCTGGCTGTTGGCCCGCTGCGATTACCGGTGGAGAGAGACAAATCAGGGGTAGTAATCATGCCGATTTTGATTGTGGACGATACGCACGCCGATATCCTCGTTGCCAGCGCCTTGCTGGAACCATTCGGCAGGCGCGGGACTGTGGCGTTTGAAGATCCGATCACGGCGCTCACCTGGTGCGCCTCGAACCAGCCCCTGCTGGTTGTGACGGCTTTCAAGATGGCACGCTTGAACGGTATCGATTTCGTGCGCTACATGCGGGCCATGCCCACGTGCCGCCATGTGCCGGTGATCATGATGACGGTCGAAGAACCGCAAACCGTGGCACGGCTGGCGCATGATGTGGGCATTGCCCCCGTCCTGGGCAAACCGCTGGACGCAGATCTATTTGCCACCCATGTCGGCCCGGTATTGGCTGCGCGCTCTGCAGCAACGGTAACGGCTTAGCACCGAACCTGCCTTTCCACTTCGTCCTGCTCCATGCTATTTTTCATGGAGCTTGTCCGTTTCTTCTTTCTTCATGCATCTGTATGTCAGGCACCACATGGGGCGGTGCCAGGTTTTCCGCCAGACATGGTTTGGTGGACAAGGAGAGATCATGGAATTTATTTTGACGTTTCAACAACCTGCAGAAATTTATGAACGCAACCTGGACCCGGTGCGCGGCGCAGAACCGATGCAGGCATGGCGCCATTACATGGACGCGATGGCAGCCGAAGGCATCCTGCGTGGTGCCAACCGGCTCCATCACGACAGCGCCACGACTGTGCGCGTACGCGAAGGCAAGCGCCAGGTGCAGGACGGCCCATTTGCCACGACCAAGGATCTGTTGGGCGGCTATGCGCTGATTGACGTGCCTTCGCTAGAGGAAGCCCTGAAATGGGCTGAACGCAGCCCGAGCTCGCATGTGGGCAGCACCGAAGTCTGGGCCGTGATGCCGATGGCAAAAAAATGAATGCCGCCGCCGCGGCGGAACATGCTGCGCGCGCGAGCTATGGCCGCCTGCTGTCCTGGCTGGCCTGGCAGTGGCGCGATATCGCCGCAGCGGAAGATGCGCTGGCCGAAGCGTTTTCGCTGGCGCTGGCGCGCTGGCCGGTCGATGGTGTGCCATCTTCGCCCGACGCCTGGCTGCTGACAACAGCCAGGCGTGCGCTGTTGATGCAGGCGCGGCGCGAGAAGCTGGCACAAGACCCCGCCTTCCTGGCCCTGCTCCCGGCCGAAGGCGATGCGGCGCTGGAGCCCGCGGCCTTCCCCGATCACCGCCTGAAGCTGCTATTCATCTGTGCGCACCCGGCAATCGACCCGGCGATCCATAGCGCGCTGATGCTGCAGACGGTGCTGGGGCTCGATGCCAACCGCATTGCCAGTGCCTATCTGGTCAAACCGGAAACGATGAGCAAGCGCCTGGTGCGCGCAAAATCCAAGATCAAGGCGACTGGCATCCGCTTCGAAGAACCGGAACCTGCCGAATGGCCTGAGCGGCTGGGCTCGGTGCTGGAAGCAATCTATGGCGCCTATACCCTGCATTGGGGCCAGCTCGACCAGGACGGCGCAAACGATCTGGCCAGCGAGGCGCTGTACCTGGCCATGCTGGCGGCGCAGGGGCTGCCCAAAGACGCCGAAGCCTTGGGCCTGGCATCATTGCTGGCTTTTTGCGAAGCACGGCGGCCGGCGCGGCTCGATGCAGCTCGGTGTTTTGTGCCCCTCGATGAACAGGACGCCCGGCAATGGAATGCCGATCTGGTGCATGAAGCACAGGCCTTGCTGCAGCGTGCCGCAGGCCTGGCGCAACATGGGCCTTACCAGCTTGAAGCAGCGATCCAGGCAGCGCAGATGCACGGCGTAATGACCGGGCACATGCCTTGGGATGACGTCGCCAGCCTTTATGCGCGCCTGCTGGCACTCTACCCCACGAAAGGGGCGCGTATCGGACATGCGGTGGCGGTCGGCCTCGGTTCAGGTGGTGCGGCCGAGGGTTTGCGCCTGCTTGACGAGATGGACGACGATTCGCTCTCAACCCATCAACCCTGGTGGGCCGCCCGGGCCCGTCTGGCCGCGCTGGCCGGCCAGCGCGCGAATGCAATTGCCGCTTACGAGCGTACCTTGGCACTGACCGCCGAAACAGCCGTGCGCAATTGGCTGCAAGAACGCTTGGCGGAACTTCAGTCCGGCTGAAGCCTAACTTTCCTCCCCATCTTGCAGGTGGTGCGCATCAGCCGCGCCGATCTGCATGCCATAGATGCGCTTCAAGTCGGCGATGCGCTCCAGGCTTTCCGGCCCGAAGGCGCATTTTCCCTCGAAGGCATGCAGCACAATACCCTCGACAAGATCGCCCAGACTCAGGTCATGGTATTCGGCAATCCCCTTCAATACCTTGAGCATCTGCTTTTCTATCCGCAAGCCGGTCTGCACGCGTTCGACCACCACGCGTTTGCCCTTGGTCGTTTCTGCTTCGGTCATGATCTTTTCCTTGTTACGCCGCTGCAGCCACCGGTATGCGGTCCGGCAACAGGAAGTGCTTGCGTGCCTTGTCCGAGTCAAGCAACCCTGCACTGTAGTAGCCCTGGAGCAGTGCGCGGTCGAACAGATCACTCTGGGTGGCGACCAGGTTTTGCCAGTCCGGCGCACCATCGGCCAGGCGGCCCGCAATGACAGCCATGAAGGCCACGGTGATGGTTTCGTGATAGAGCTGCGGCTTGCCAGCCTTGGCAGCGATCTGGCTCAGGCCATCGCGCATGGCGATGCAGGCTTCAAGAAAGGGGCGGCTTTGCAACAGCAGACAGGCGGCACGGATGTGAGCGGCATGGTCGAATTCTGCCGGGGATAGCGTGCCGCTGACGAAACTGGTCAGGAAGATTTGATCTGGCATGTTGGAGGCCCTGAATTCAATGTACCATGTTACCACGGTACATTGATTTTCGCAAAACCGGTTCCAGAGCGCGCTGCAAAGTAAAATTTGCTTGTACAACAACCTCCCCTCTCCCGCGCGCAGGAGAGAGGGTCCCTTTCTTTTCTTAATTGTTGGCCGGCAGTCCGTTTGCCTGACGCACCAGCTGGAACAGGTGGTCCGGCCTTACCACGACATAATCGCTACTGAGGGAATTCTTGACGTCGAGGAAGCTGGTCGGCGTCACGCCCTGCCAGGGTTGGGCCTGGATGACGAGGAAGCGTGGCGAGGCGCCGTTCCAGCCGCTGGCGCCGGTGGCAATGAAGCTTTTCATGGCGTTTTCATCGGTGCAGTAGTTGCAGGTCAGCGCTTCGCTCGGCAGCGCGCCACCATAGACCGTCAGGCCGCCGCCGGTGTTTTGCGCCGTGAGGCCCAGCAGCGATGGTGCATAGCTGGCATAGGCCTGCCCGACATTGGCGTTGATGCCCCCGGTAATGGTGTTCCACACCGTAATGATGCGGAAGCCCGCACGCTTGTTATAGTCATCGCTTTTGGCAATGAACTGGTTCAACTGCGCCTGGCTGGGCCAGCTGTTGGGGTAAGTGTAGCCATAGCCTGAAGGGCCGGAGAGAATTTCATCGTTCGCCGTCGCGCTCGACCAGTAATAGTTGAGTGCGCCGGGCATGGCGTCGAGCATGGCCGGCGACATGGTCCAGCCCATGGGCACTTGCCCGCGGCCCGGGTCGTTCCATAGCTTGCGCTCAAGATGCTCGACGTATTGCAGGTTGTCGCCGTCGGACAGGATGAAGGCGACGTAGATCTTGTTCTGCAAGGCCGGTGTCGCTGGAATGGCCTTGGGCGTGACGGTACGCGGCATGCCGCTATGCAGTGTGAGGTTGCTCGAATAGTCCGACGCGACGGTGGCAATGCCGTATTGTGAAGCCGCTGTGACGCCCGAGCCTTCATCGGGCCACCATCCCATGTAGACGGTGCCCGCGCCCATCGAGGACATGAAGCTGTTCAAGAGCGTGCTTTCGGCGGACACGCGCGGGTCGAGCCATACCGCCGCAGCGCCGATGGCACCGGCATATTCGCGCGAGGAGGCGAGCACGCCGGTGGGCGAGAGTCCGAACAATACCTTGTGGGTCAAGCCGGGCCAATAGGTGTTGTAGAGGTCCTGGTAGACGGCCAGCTTGTTGGCATATTTGCCGCGCAAATCCATCAGGATGGGCAGGCTGTATGGCGCTGCGGTCAGCGTTGTTGCTTCAGAAGGCGAGACCACCAGCGCCTTCTTGCCTACAGCAAGCGTATCGGCCAGGTTGATGGTGTCGCGCAAGGTGTCGTCATAGACGATCAGTCCGGCTATCTCGCTCTTGTATTTGGTGATCAGGCTCCAGTTGGTCGACACCTGGTTGTAGCCCAGCCCGAGTGAATTGAGCCAGGTGGTCGAACCCTCCGCATATTGGTCGCCCTCGTAGGAGAAGATGCGTGGCTGGGTGGCGTTCACCAAGGCCTTCAATGACGCGAACATGGTCATGTCGTCCTGGCCCTTGTTGCGGTCTATGCTGACGCTGGCAACCTTGATGTAGGCGCCGCCCATCCAGTAGACGCGCAGCTCGATCTGGTGGCCGTCTGCCGGCATGTTGAAAGCCAGCGGAAAATCGACGTAGGTACTCGCTGCGGTGAATTGCTGGCGCGTGATGTTTTGCGTGGCCAGGATGTTGCCGGTAGTGGCGTCGCGCACGTCGATCTCGACCTGCTGGTTGTTGTCTGCCGTATTGTTGTCGATCTTGATGCTGAAGTGCGCCGTGTTCGGCCCGGATGGCGTGTTGCTGTCATAGGGGCCGTAGACCATATAGAGGTTCGGCGCATCGACGCCGGTCTGGCACAGCCAGCCGTCACCGTCGTTGCGGCCGGTGGCGTGCGAGATCGACGAACTGGTGGCGGCCCACACGGTCGGTGCGGAATTCAGGATGATGAGGTCTTGCGTGGCGGCCGGTGCCGGGAAGCTTGGAAGCAATTGGCTGGTAGGCCAGGTGATTTTGCTGACTGGTGTCGGAGTTGGCGTTGGCGTTGGCGTCGGCGTGCCGCTGCATTGGCTCGCCGTGATCTGGGTCCAGGCGTTGGTCCATGCCCAGCCGGTACCCGGCGCGTAAGCGCCACCGGTCGAGCACCAGCCGCCTACCGTGCATTGATAATAGTTGCCGACGTTGGTGACGTCGGCGCCGGTGGCGTAGGTGTGGCCGTCGACGTACTGCGGGCAACTGCCGGATGGCGTCGGTGTTGGCGTCGGTGTTGGCGTGGGAGTCGGCGTTGGGGTCGGCGTTGGCGTCGGTGTTGGGGTCGGCGTCGGAGTTGGGGTTGGCGTTGGTATACCCGCACCGCAGGCACCATTCGACGTCCATGGCTGGCCGCTGCCGGATGGGCCGCTGCTGGTCGACGGGTTGTTACCCTGGGTCCACCAGTTTGCGGTGTAATTGACGCTGGCGTAGCTGACCGTGGCGCCGCCGTTGTAGGCCGTTGTGGAATTCCACGCGGCATTACAGGCGGGCAGTGTTGCCTTGATGCTGCGCGTCATTTTGTCTTGCGCGCCGGGGGAATCGCTTGCATTGCCGCCGCAAGCGGCCAGCAAACCACCGGCCAGACTCAAAGCCAGGGTGCTGCAGATTGTCTTGTTCATCATGCTCTCCTCGAAGTGGATATGGGCGTGATTAATCACACCTTGTGTTTTCGATTCGCGCATCCCGATGAAGCCTGTTGCTTTTGTTTTGAACTGCTGGGATCAGATTGCGATTGTCGAAATGGCACGTCAAGTGGTTTTGACGCGCACAGACCAATGGCATACCAGCACAATCCGGGTTAGCATTTGGGAATCTTTATTGGCAAGGACTGCGCCTTGATGCTGCAGTCGTTCCATGGCTGTCGCTGAAGTATCTGCTATGACAATTCAGCCTGCGCGTCCTGTCCCTATGTGCGGCGGCTTTGCTTGCACGGTCGTTTCTCGAGAGAATTTGCACGACAACAGGCAGACCACTTTACGGCAAACTCAATATGGTCTTATCGATGATCAGTTGCCACCGGCCTCTGCCAATGCAATCTTGAGCAGTTTCAAATCTTCCGCAAGACCAAACGCCGGGCCCTTGGAATAGCCGAAGCGCACCATGACCAGATGTGCACTGGGCACGATGTAGATACGCTGGCCTTCGTTACCACTGGCAAAGAAGCCATCCTTGGGAAAGCCTTGCGCAATCCGGTTCGCGGCGAATTGGCTGGAGCCATCGTTGGTCCAGAAGCCGGCGCCATAGCTGCTGTCCAGCGTGGCCTTTCGGGAATAGGCGACCCAGCCTTCAGGCAGGATGCGGCTGCCGTCCGGTGCGATGCCATCATTCAGGTAAAGCAGGCCGAAACGGGCGAAGTCGCGCGGCGTGGCATAGAGGTGGCTGGCGCCGAGGAAGGTGCCGGCGCCATCGAATTCCATGGTGACGCTTTTCATGCCCAACGGGGCGAACAATTCGCGCTCGGCAAAGTCACGCACGCCCTTCGGGCCGCCACCTATCGTGTCGCCGATGATGCGATCGAGCAGCAGCGTGTTCATGGAGGTGTATTCCCATTCCGTTCCTGGCACATTCTTCAAGGGGCGGCTTGCGGAATAGCCTGCCATGTCATTGCGGTTGTAGAACATCTGGTTGGCCGGATCGAGGCCGCTGTCGCCCTCCTTGGCGTCAAGGCCGCCGGCCATGCGCAGCAAGTCGTCGGCGCGGATTTTAGCGCGCGGGTCGTTTGGCTGTTGCCATTCCTTGATGGCGGCGGGCCGGTTCATGTCCAGGCGGCTCTGGCGCACGAGGATGCCCAACAGCGCGTTGGTGAAGGACTTGCTTACCGAGAAGCTCATGACTGGGGTATTGATACCGTAATGCGGCGCGTATCGTTCCGCGACGATATGGCCATTCCTTGCAATAACGACCGCTTTTACGTACCGCGGCTGAGTACCATCGGGATCGGTGAATTCATCATCCAGCGCTGCGCCAAGTTTGGCCGAGCCGGTCGTGACAGGTTGTGCCGATTCGAAGGAATTGCCTTCCTGTTCGCTTGGCGGCTGCCCTGTTCCAGGGAGCCCGGAAAGTTCAATCATAGGTTGCCCGAAATCGAGACGACAACCCCAGCCATTCGTGTATTTCGCGCGAGCATGCGCGAACAGCAATGTTGCGTCGACCGTGGAGAGATTCCGGTCGATGTCGTAGTGGGCGAAGTGCATGGCGGGGCCGACCAGGTTGGGCAGCAGTTCATCTCGCGTGATATCGCCAGGCAAGCCCGAAACAAAGGTCTGCGAACATAGTTGGTGGGCGACGGTGCCTGCGCCGGTACGCAGCGCCGGATACAGGATCGCGTAGCCACCGGCGAGGATGATCAGCAGAATGATGCCTGCTGCGGTTGCCGTGCGTTTGATGCGCGAGTACTCTACCTTCATGGCTTGTCCGTTCGGCTGCATTTGGGGGTGGCCTGATCTTGGCAGCTTGCGGGAACGCGGTGCAGGTCTTGCACCGCTCCCAATCCTATTTCTTCGTGACGAGGATATCTCTCATGATTTTGGAAACGCCGTCGTTGACGGCGTCCCGCAGTGCGAAGAGTCTGGCGATGTCAGTAGTTTTTTCCGCTAGATCGGTCTCGGACGCCACTGGGCGCGAAAACATCCTGCCGTCGGCATAGGTCTGCGATGCCATCACTTTGGCCGAATCAATGTCGATGAAGGCGAGCTGAAAATTTGCGAAGGCGGTGATGGGGACGTAATCGCCATGGTCCGAATCGAAAACGGTTTGCAGATTCGAGTCACGGTAGAAACCCAGGCCTTCCACCTTGCCACCTGACAGTGCGGTGTTGCTGAATTTCAGGCCGACCTGGCCTTTGGCCGGCACGGCCAGTACCAGGCGCGAATGCGGCAACGGATGCGTCTCCTTGACAAACTGTGCCACGAACGCGCTGACGTCGGCAGCGTTTTTCACATCCAGGCTTTGGGCATCGATGTTGTATTTCCCCAGTTCGAGGGCATCGGCGTCATATTGGCCGCTTTGTGCCAGACCAGATACGATTGCGGCCGGCATGAGTTCGAGAACCTTTGTATTGGTGACCGGTGTTCTTTGGATCCGGTCATGATTGATGTTCGAGCCCGTCTTCATGTCATGCACGACAAAACTCAAGATCTTGCCGACTTCGGATGCTGCGTAATAGGTCTGGTCGACTGAACTGAAGTAACGCCAGCTCAAGCCATTGACGTCGTTGCCGTTTGCACCGCGCACCCAGTCCGGTGCGATGTAACTGGCAGACAATGTCACGTCGGCGTGCTCCAGCACGGGGCCGTCTGCATTGAGATAGATGCAGGAAGAGCCCTTGGGGTCGACGCGCACCCATAGTTTTCCGTCGCGATTTTCCAGTTTGAATTGATCGTGCAGCGTGACATTGTTTTGCCCTTGTTGGTCAGGATCGAATCTGGATGAAAAATCGGTCTGAGTAACAATGTAGGATTGCTGCAAGCCCGTCTTGCTAGTCGGAGTAATGAATTTACCGTCGGCGGGAAATTCAATTTCCTTTTGTGATTGCGGCCATTTTCCGTTTTTGCAGATTTGCACCCGGCCTTTTTCGGCCTGGACCGTCTGCACTGCATCGGAAGGCAAGTTGATTTTTTCGCCATTGCTGAACTCCCCTGCAACGACTTTACCGTCGGCCGAGGTCAGTGTTCCCTTCCCTTCGAATTTGCCGTCTTTCCAGGAGCCTTCGTAATGGCTGCCATTGGCGAATTGCATTTTCCCTTCGCCATTGAAGCGCCCGTTCAAAAACGATCCTTCATAACGGTTGCCATTGACGTAGGTGCCGACGCCCTTGCCTTCCTGCTTGCCGTCAATGAAGTCGCCTTCGTATCGATCGCCCTTGGCCCACACGTAGAGCCCTCGCCCCGTGCGCTTGCCGTTGAGGAAGTCGCCTTCATAGGAGTCCCCCGACGCGAGCTTGATTGTACCCTTGCCGTTGGGCTGGCCATCGGCCACGTCGCCGGCATAACGCGCGCCGTCGGGCCAGGTGATGATGCCTTTGCCGGTTTGTTTGCCGTCGACAAAATCGCCTTCGTAACGTTTGCCATTCTTGTATTCCAGGACACCTTTACCGGTGCGCTTGCCGCTGACGAAGTCGCCTTCATAGCGTGCGCCATCGGTAAAGGTCATGACGCCCCGGCCGTCCGGCCCGTCTTTCCAGGGCCCGTGATATAGCACACCGTTTGCGGCCGTGGAATCCACGTCGCCGGTCAGTTTGCCGTCTTCGAAATTCGCCACGAGTTTCGCACCGCTGACAGCGGTCTGCGTCGACTTGCCGTTTTGCTTTCCGTGCCGGTACTCGCCTTCGACTTTGGTTCCCGGGTTGTCGTTCAGGTACCACTGCAATACCCCTGTCCCTTCGGCGAAGCCATCCTTGCATGGCCCGCTCCAGGTGATACGTTCACCTTCCTTGGGACGGGGATTGAATACCTTGCAGTCCTTTTCCCCAATATAGGACTGCCCGTCCTCGGCGGCATGCACTGCCAGGTTCACGCCGAGAACCAGAAAAAGAGAAATCATTATTTTCATTACCACTCCCTGTTTTAGTTAAGGCATGGTGAAGGAAAATTGCCCCAAAAGCAATGCCGCGGACAGGGCTTTTGCGCCCTCGGCCAGATCACCAGGTGAAATCGATGCCGGCCTTGATGCGCCCCTATGCAAGGTGCGGGTAGGTGAAGCAGGTGAAGTGGACGGCGTTGACAACGCAGTGAACGAAGATCGGCGCTTCGATACGGCCCGTGGCCTGGTATGCCCAGGCATAGCCCAGGCCGGCCACTGTCGCGAGGATGGCAAAAGTATGGCCGCCGCCCAGGTGGGCTGCGCCGAACAATGCTGCCGAGAAGACGATGGCGAATGGCGCGGGGTGGCCAAAGTTGCCGAGTTGTTGCTGGATGAAGCCGCGAAACAAGGCTTCTTCTGCAACAACGGTGAAGAACAGGTTGGCTACAGTGAAGATGGCGGCGGCTTCAGTCAGTTTTAGGTCTGCCCGCACGTAACCGATAGCGATGGCACTGCCCAGCACTGCCGCCGTGGTGATCGCGGCCATGGGCAATGCACGCAGCAAGGTTTTACCCCAGTCTTGCAAAGTGCATTTCTGGCAAACCATGGCCAGCAGGATGAGCCCCGCCGCCCCTTTGTCGTAGTTAAGGTATTGCGTGAATGGCGGCGCGTCTTGCGAGAAGGCACCCGACAGGATGACGGGATTGGTGAAGCCGGGCAGCTTGTGCGTGCCGAGTGCAAAGACGGTAAGCAACAGCACCGTGCCGAACATCAATCGTGGCCTTGGCCGTTCGGCATTGCGCCAGGCGTGCGCGCTGGTAACGGTTATAGCAAGGATGGGCAAGCCTGCCGGCTGGACGATCCCCGCCGCAACCGCACTTGCCAGCGAAGCCAGGAAGAGTACTGCCCATGGCGCGATGGCAGCCTTGCCGAAGCGGACAGGTTTCATCCATGCCGCAGCAATGGCTGCACCGAGCAGGGTAAAGGTGAAGATGGCAGGTAGCGGCAAGGTTTCGATCATCAGAATTCGGCGTGCAGGCGCAGCGCATAAACATTCACCGGACCACGGTCCTGGTTGTAGGCAGGGTTGGCGATGCGCTGGTAGTCCGCGGTGAGTGTGACTTTGTCTATGGGCTTGAAGGCGTAATAAGCTTCGGCGATTTTTTCATGGGCGTAGTTGAGTTGGCCGTCGCCGATCAGGATGCCCATGCCGCCGGCAGCGAAGTAGTGCTGCGCGTCGTTTGACAATGCGTTTTCCGCCACGGCGAACCCTGCCTTGTCCGCTGCCCTGCCCCATAGCTTGCCTTGCAACGAGACACCGGCTGCGGCGGAACGGTCTATATCGCTGAACTCATAGGCTTCGTAGCTGCCGTTGTGGGCACTGGCCCTGGCGAAGACGCCGATGTTGTCGGCCACTTCCTGCTCCAGATTGACGACGAAGCCGGCACCGGTGCTGGTGTTGCGCACGAGAGCGGTATCGGGCTTGCCACCGGTGGTTTGCGCAAGGACCAGGGCGTCGCCATAGCTGCCCATGTCGGCGTGGTTGGCATAGAGCGTGAGCTTGAGCTTGCCGGGGTGGCCGGCCCATTGATGGCGCTGTTCGAGTTCAGCCACGCTCATGAAGTTGTGGAAGTGGTAGCCGGCGATCTTGGCGTTGGGGATCTCGGACATCTGGAACAGGCCGCCACGCATGGTCCATTCGCCGGCATTCCATTCCAGGGCCAGGCCATTGGTGAAGCCCCAGGCGTCGGCAGCGTAGTCGAAGGCGCCGCCATCAATCAGGGACCAGTTGAAAAAGTCGGCGCGCGGGTCGTGGGCGTAGGTGTTGGTGTCGAAAATGTCGACTACCGAAAACTTGCCGATTGTCAGCGTGAGGTTGTCGGATGCGAAGTTTTCTTCGAGCTGGTTGGGGGCAGCTTCGATCTTCTGCTTGTCACCATCCAGTTCGAACACCTGGCGCACGAAAGCACGCGGAATGCGCAAGTAAGGGGCGTTGGCGCCGATCTTGTACGCCTCGCCACTGGGAAAGCCGGCGATGCCCAGGGTGTTGGACAGGCCAAAGCCTTGATCAATTTCAGGGTTGATCCAGAATTCGGCGCCATTCCACAGGCGGTGGCCGGCGAAGAGTGTGATGTCGGCCGTTTCATCGTTCGCGGAAGCCGGGTTCAGGCTGTTGGCGCCGCTGTAGGGCGCATGGAAGGCGGGATGGTACTGGTCGACATAGGTGGCTTGCCAGTTGGTTTGCCAGTCGGTCGTCGATGGCGCAGCCTGGTCGGCTTCGCCAGCCTGGACGAAGGGTGCGGCGGCAAGTACGGCGGCACAAGCCATGGCTTGCAGGACATGCTGCAGATTGAGGTGTTGCATGGTGCTTCCCTATTTTGTATAGGCGCTTTGCATCCTTCCGGGCAGGAATATAGCAGCCCTCTCGATAAAGGGCAAAGCGCTGGAATTGTTATTCGACGGCGGCGTTGTTTTTATGCCGCCGTCATGATGTTGCGATCCTGGGCAACTAGCTTGCTGCCAGTTGCACGACCTTGATGACGACCATGAGTACGGCAACCACCAGGTAGCCGCGCAGGATACCCATCCAGATGCGTGTAGGGCTGGAAAGTTGGGCCGGCGCCAGTTGCTCCAATGGAGGCATGCGCCAGTTGTCCATTTCCTTGCGTGTGGGCCTGGCTTCTTCCGCTTCCGGCAATTCATCATTGGCCATGCGATGGGCGCGCAGCGTGAAATAGCCGATAGCAATGAGCAGGCCGATGATGCCGCTCACCACGAGAATTTCAACGATGCGTTCACCCGAAATGTCGGGGAAAACCACGGCGGCGGTGAGGACGATGGACAGCACCACCAGCACGCCGACGATGACGGCGGTGAAAATATTGGTGGCGCGGCTATTGGTCCAGGGGCCGAGCACCTGCTTGTCATTGCACAAAAGGAGCAGGAACACGGATGCAGAAGGCAGCAGCACACCGGCCATCGTTTGCACGGCGTTGGTGAGCAGGCCGAGCGGGACGTTCGGCAAGAGCACAAGCGCAGCGGCAACCGCGATCAGGGCCACGTAGATGGCATAGAACATCTTGGCGTCGCCGGGCTTGCGGTGCAGCGAATGCTTGAGCGCCAGCACGTCGCCCACGGCATAGGCAGTAGACAGCGAGATGGCGGCGGCACCGATGATGGACGCGTCGATCAGGGCGATGGCAAACAGCATGCCGGGCACACGGCCATAGTATTGGGCGAGTGAGGCGGCAACGGCCCCGGTATCGACGAACTGCCCCGCTTCGGGCTTGCCGGCGAAGACGTGCGCCATGCAAGCCATGATGGCAACCGAGCCGACGATGACGAGGACGATGCCGAGCCAGAGGTCGATCCGCTCATAGCGGATGAAACGCGGGGTGATGCGCTTGTCGATGACATAGCTTTGCTGGAAGAACAGTTGCCACGGCGCGACGGTAGTGCCGACAATGCCGATGATGAGCAGCATGACGTCGGACACGGGGGCGTCGGTGGGCATGTGCGGCACCAGGAAGTCACGCACGACCGTGCCAACGGGCGGATGGACCATGAACACCAGCGGAATCAGTAGCAGACTGCCGGCCACCAGAACCATGGCGAAGCGTTCGAAGCGGCGGAAGTCCCCCGTGCTGGCAGCGGCGATGACGAGCACGGCGGCGCACAGCACACCGATGGCTTTGGGCAGCCCAAGATAGGACAGGCCAAGGCTGATGCCGATGAATTCGGTGACGATGGTGAGCGCATTCAACAGGAACAGGTCGATGACGCTGAAGGCGCCCCAGAATTTGCCGAAGCGCTCCAGGATCAGGCGCGCATGGCCGACGCCGGTGACGGCCCCCAGGCGCAATACCATTTCCTGGTTGACGTAGAGCACGGGGATAAGCAGCGCCAGCGTCCAGAGCAAGGCGGTGCCATAGTTCTGGCCGGCCTGGGCATAGGTGCTGAAGGCGCCCGCGTCGTTGTCACCGACCATGACGATGAGGCCGGGACCAAGAATGGCGAGCAGGGTCTTGAGGCGCGCCGACCAGCCCTGGCGCGGGCCGGTGTCATGGCGTGCGATGGTGCCGAAAGCGCCGCGGATATCTCCGACGTGGGCGCTATCGAGTACGGCTTCTTTTTTGTTGTCCGACATTTTTTCTTCTCCAACGATTTCTTTGGACGCAGGGCAACCCACTGCGCGGGATTTCGTTGCACCGGCCGGGGCTTTCGCCCCGGCCGGTGCGCGTTGTTTCAGCTCAGTTATCGAACAACCTGCCGAGACGACGGAAGAAGTTATAGTGCTTGCCCCAAGCCTTGGCGGCATGGGTCGATTCCAGCACGTATTGGGCGTGTTGGACGGCTGGGAGGTGTGAAACCATCAGTGCGAAGTTCATGATGCTGCTCCTTATTACTGGATGTTGCGCGTTTTATGTTTCGCGCCGGGGCAACATGCTTCGCAGGGTCAGCGCTTGAATTGTGCGCTTCGGGAGTGGAGCATGCCGCGGCCGGTCGCCGTTGCGGATTTCATTTCAGGTTGTCGACGGGGTCGACTGGGACTGTCGCCGTTCATGGCTGCTCCGGTTCGTTGATCGGCATCCGATGGCTTGCATCGGACGGCCTGCATAACTTCGAGAGTTTTCTATGGGCAAAGTTGCACCTGTGAAGAAACGCTCACATGCGCACGCGCGGCCAAAACGCAATCACGCCTGGTGCATTACCGGGCTGGCCAAACAATCAACAGAGAAGTAATTTGGGGAAGCAAATGCAATGGCGCAGCCATTTACATTTTGATACCGCCATCTGCACTGGGCAAATCGCGGCAATTGAAACCTGCGGGGATTTACCAGTTCAGAGCCAACGCGGATCGGCAACTACTACAATCGCTGATCGTACCCACGAGGGAACTCCAGAAGTTAAGACACCTGTATTATCGGCCCAAAGCTAGACTGCGTCAAGGATATGTGAGGTAAATCTCTGATTTTTGACACTATTTTGCGCTCTCCCGCATATCCACCTGGGGGGATGCCAGCTTTGACATATCCTTGTCTTCGATGGCTTTACACGGCGTTTATGGTCGATGCGGCAATGTTTACGACGCGTTTATCGCCGCATGCCTATCATGGTCTACAGAAAACATGACGAACACATTCAGGGAGAACATCATGAGGTTTCAATCCTTGCTTTGCAGCCTGGCGCTTACCGCTTCGCTGTGCGGCTGCAATGCAGTCGATGCAATGAAGGACGGGATGGCGCAGTCGAATGCGGTGGCAGACGACCTGGAGCAATCACTGGGCAGCAAGCCGCGCGTCGGCTTCAACTGGTTCAACGGTTCGCTGGCCACCGTGACGGTGGAATTCAATGGTGCGCCAAAAGGCAAGACCTTCGATGAAATCGAAAGTGCTGCGAAGGCCGCGGTGAAGAAAGAGTTTTCCCAGACGCCGAAAAAGATCGTGCTGGCGTTTGATGTAGATGCACAGTGATGCGTGATGACGTTGATGCGCGGAAGAAAACTCGCCTGACCCAATTGAGGGCTCATAGCTCCAATGATGTTGGCATTGCGGCCCTTTTCCGCTTTCTTTACAGTGCACCACCGATTTTTTATCCAATTTTTACGACGTAAACCGCTCGCCCGGCCTATCCTGCCAATATGAGCGAAAGCTACCTGCTTTCGCAAAAGATGCGAGTCTACGTCATGGGTATTCAATTGAGCAGCAGGTTGCTACGCGATGCTTCCCTGGTTGGCAAGACGCATCCTCGGGCGCGCGAGCGTCGGCGGCAATTACGATTCTCCGACAAGGATGGTGGCAGCCAGCATGCACGCGAGGTGCGCGACACCTTGGTGCGTGCGGCACTGGCGGTGCTGTTTGCCGTACTTTCTGCAACTGCGCTGTTTTATGCCGTGGTGCAAGCCGCCGACTCCTATTCACTGGCAAAGCATTTTCAAAGCGTTCAGGGGCACATTACGCAAACACAATGCGCAAGCCATTTGCAGGTGGCTTATGCCTTCGATGCAAACGGGATCACGTATCACAGCAACGGCATCGCGCACAGGCAATGCAATGCGTATCGCATCGGCGAGCCGGTGGCCGTCTATTTTGCGCCGGACAATCCCAGCCACAGTTTGAGTGAAGTGACACCAGTGCAGCAATGGCACACGCAACTGGCATTGTTGCTTGCGGAAGTTGGCGTGCTTGCGACGCTGGCGCTGATACTTACCCTGCGCAGGAAGGATTGAGCCTCCTTCGATTCACTCCTGCCGATATCTTCGACACTCCCGGCCTTTTGTAGACATTTGACTCACTTCATCGGTGACATGTGCCTGCAAATGTTAAAGATGGAAAACTCGGCATTTTACTTCTTGCACCAGGACCGTCGGCGTTCAATAATGGCTTCACGGGGAAAGAACTTCATGCCACCGAACCAAAAATAGAAAGACGATGCCGAAAGCGCTTTGCCTGGCGCGTAGTGTTTGGCATTGATGATGCAAGCCGCTTCAAGAAACAAGCAACCGGCTCCAGGTTGCGCAATCTGGAGCCCAGAGGAAGAAACAATGCCGGCCGGCCCGATGCGTTTGTCGGGCCGACCGGCGTTTTGCTTTTTGCGCGCGGCCAATCAGGCGACGTCTGCTCGAAGATATCAACCTCCACGATACCGCCAGCGTTTCGTCTTGAAATCGTACGAGTACATATCGAAAGGAACTGTCGGCACGCCATAGGCAAGATGCGGTTCAATTCCGGCGTCACACACGTAATAGGCCATGCTCAGCCGACTACTTAGTTCCGCCTTGTCGATACCGAACTCATCAAGCGATGTCGGGCAGTGGCCGTGCTCGCGGGAATATTTTTCCACGATGGCGACGATTTCATCGGCCTGCACCCTTGTGTGCCAGGTCCGATACGCATGAATCCCACCAACCGCCGCAAACAAGCCCAACCAGATCGCCAGCTTGATGGATTGCAGGTGCCGCCGCGCCGGGTTGCAGGCGATGATGAAGACACTGGCACACAACCAGCATACGAACACAGGTGCCACAAACATCAGCATGAAGCCGGTATAGCGCGGCGCGAAAAGCAGGAGGAAGATCGCCCCAAGTACAAGCGTGTTACGCAGGGCTCGCAGGTTGGCTATTGGTGCCGGGCTCGTCGCGTTATTGCTCATGGTCGTGTCGCGTTCCGGGAATGAGTGGCCTGATGGCAGATGCGACCCGGCTTGCCGCACTGCAGTTGGGCCATGCTAACAGGTCCAAACTTCCGGCGCCAGTTTTGGTGAAAGCCGGTAGATGACGGCGCTACGGTACGCTCCTGGCACTCTCGATTTTCGGGCAGTATGGGATAATCGCGCTGCTTCCAATTTGCCGTCCAACATGAAACCTCGCAACCCACCCGACATTTCCAAACTGGTCCAGCTATTTGGCGCCGGGCGTTTTGCCGAAATGGAAAAGGCGGCCCGTGCCCTGGTCAAGACCTATCCCAGGCATGGTGTGTTATGGAAGGCGCTGGGCGTGGCCCTGAGCAAACAGCAGAAAAACGCACTCGACGCCATGCAGCGGGCGGCCGAGTTCTCACCCAATGACGCCGAAGTACATTACAACCTCGGCGTCGAAAGCCAATTGCGGCAACAGTTCGACTTGGCTGAAGCGAGCTATTGCCGGACCCTGGCATTGCAGCCGCAGAACGTCCACGCCCTCAATAATCTGGGCAATATTCTGAAAGACCGGGGCTGCATCGAAGACGCAGAAGCAAGTTATCGCCAGGCGATCGCTCTCGATCCCTCCTACGCCGAGGCTTATTACAACCTTGGCCTTACACTGCAAGACTGTGGCCGCCTAGCTGAAGCCGAACAGAACTATCGCCTTGCGATATCGAATCGACCCGACTATATCCTGGCGCACAATAATCTGGGCCTGTTATTGGCGAAGTCGGGCCGCGAGTCCGAGGCGATTTCCAGTTATCAGGCTGCGCTGGGCATCAATCCCGCTTTCCTGGATACATTGGTCAACCTGGCCGGCTTGTTGCGGCAAAGGGGCAGCTATGTCGAGGCGCTGATTGTTTCCAGGAGAGCCGTGGACAACGCGCCGGCTTCAGCGCCGGCACTGGTGGCACTCGCAACCATATTGAACGAGCTGGGCGACACCGACCAGGCAATCGGATACTACAGGCAGGCTCTTGCGCTGGATGCCAACCTGCTCGAAGCCCACGACAATCTTCTGTTTGCGGAAAACTATTTCAGCCTAGACCGCCCCCTGGATGCCAAGGCCCACAAATCCAACGCGGAAGCCTATGGCAGTGTCGTGAGCCGTCGCGCCCGGCCGTATACGGATTGGGCAGTCAGCAAGAACCCGGCGCGCGCCCTGAATATTGGTTTTGTTTCAGGCGATCTCTGGTCGCATCCGGTCGGCTACTTCGTCGACAACGTACTCGGCGCCCTGGCTCAGCACCACAACGCCGCATTGCGCCTGTTCATCTATTCGAACACGGCGCGCACGGATGAACTCACGCAACGGATCAAACAGCATTGCGCGGCATGGCTGGATGTCACGCATTTGACCGACGCGCAAATGGCAGAACGCATCCATGCTGACGACATCGACATTTTGATCGATCTTTCGGGCCATACTGCGCAAAACCGCTTGCCGGTGTTTGCCTGGAAACCGGCCCCGGTGCAGGCGAGCTGGCTTGGATACTTTGCCACCACGGGCGTCAAGGAAATCGACTACCTGATTGCCGACCCGTGGAGCGTACCCGAGGCCAACGATGCGGACTTCACGGAAACGGTGTGGCGGCTGCCCGAGACCCGGCTATGTTTCACGCCACCCGATGCCGCCATCGAAGTCGGTCTTTTGCCGGCCTTGCAGCGCGGCCATGTCACGTTCGGCTGCTTCAACAATCTTGGCAAGCTGGGACCTGACGTGGTGGCCTTGTGGGCCGCGATTTTGCGTGCGCTGCCCAACAGCGTGCTGTTCCTCAAGGCCAAGCAGTTCGGGCAGCCCGCAGTTGACGAGCGCATGCGCAGCCGGTTCGCCGCGCATGGCATTGCCCCGGAACGTTTACGCATCGAAGGCCGCAGCACGCGCGCGCAATACCTGGCTGCTTATAACGAAGTCGACATCGTGCTGGACCCCTTCCCTTTTACAGGCGGCACAACGACGGTCGAGGCACTGTGGATGGGTGCGCCGGTTCTGACGCTGCAAGGCACGCGCATGATCGCACGCCAGGGCGTTTCGCTGCTACGCAATGCCGGCCTCGGTGATTGGGTGGCCGAATCACCGGAGGCGTATTTGCGGCAGGCCGTGGCCCGCGCCAGCGACTTGCCGGCCCTGGCGCGCCTGCGCGCCGGCTTGCGCGCGCAGGTGCTGGCGTCGCCGGTGTTCGATGCACCACGCTTCGCCCATCATTTTGCTGCCGCCCTCTCCGGCATGTGGCGACGCTGGTACGCGACCGGCCAGGCTGTACACTCAGATTGATTGAAGTGGAGCGCCAGGGCGCGTTCGAGTAGAATCCTCTTATTCCAAGAGAGAGGAAGATCATGCCTCACCCACCCGGACCAAGTACGTCGGGAATGATGCCGATGGGCGGAGTCGGTTCGGCCTTTGCCGCCGTCGCACAGCCTGATCCTGCCGGCGATGCCGCACTCGACGCCCCGTTTTCCGTACTGCAAAACCGCAAACACCAGGCGTTCCCGCGCCTGACCCAGGCCGAGATTGCGCGCATGATGCGTTTCGGCAATGTGCGGCAGTGGGAACGCAATGCCTATCTGTGCCGCATCGGCGACCGTGCCGTGGGTATGGTGGTGATTTTGCGCGGACGCATCCAGGGGGTGCTGCGCGATGGCATGGGGCGCGAAACGCAAGGCATGGAACAGGGTCCGGGCAATTTTGCCTGTGAGGTGGGCCAGCTTTCCGGGCGCGCCGTGATGGCCGACGTGTTTGCACTCGAGCCGGTCGAAGCCTTGCATATCACGCCGGAGAACCTGCGGGCACTGATCACCGCCGAAGCCGAATTGGGCGAACGCATCATGCGCGCGCTGATCCTGCGCCGTGTCAACCTGATCGAAAAAGGCAGCGGACCGGTGCTGCTCGGTTGCGACAAACGGCCGGGCCTCTTGGCGCTGCAGAGTTTTTTACGGCGCAACGGTTATCCGCATACCGTGATCGATGCGCAAAATGACCCGGAAGCGGTGGAAGTGGTCCAGCGCCTGAATCCTTCCGAGGAAGATTTTCCGCTGGTGCTGTGCCAGGACGGCAGCATCCTGCGCGCGCCCGACGTAGGGCGGCTGGCTTCCCACCTGGGCCTGATTCCGGAATTCGATCCCCTGCACGTATATGACGTGGTGGTGGTCGGTGCTGGGCCGGCCGGCCTGGCGGCGACCGTATATGCGGCCTCCGAAGGTTTGTCGGTTGCCCTGTTTGACTCGCACGCGCCGGGCGGCCAGGCCGGCGCCTCGGCACGCATCGAGAATTACCTGGGTTTCCCAACCGGCATCACCGGGCAGGCACTGGCCGGACGCGCCTTTGCCCAGGCGCAGAAATTCGGTGCACATCTGGCGATTCCGACGGAAGTGGCCGCCTTGCGCTGTGGCGAGTCGCCCATGCAACTGGAATTGGCCAACGGCACGAAGATTGCGACGCGTTCGGTGGTGATCGCCAGCGGAGCGGTATACCGCCACCCCGAGATCGAAAACCTGCAGCGCCACGAAGGCAGCGGCGTGTTTTATTGGGCGTCGCCGATTGAGGCGAAGCTTTGCAAGGGGCGTGAAGCGATTGTGATCGGCGGTGGCAATTCGGCCGGGCAGGCCGTGGTGTTTCTGGCCTCACACGCGGCCCACGTGCATTTGATGGTGCGCGGGCCGGGGCTGGAAGCAAGCATGTCGCGTTATCTGATCGACCGCATCAAATCGCTGCCCAATGTGACGCTGCACACCCACAGCACGGTGAAGACGCTGCATGGTGAACAGGGCGGCTTGTCCGGCGTGACAGTGCTTTGCCTGTCTACCGGTGAACCCGTCGACAAGGGCTTCGACGTGCGGCAAGTGTTTTCCTTTGTCGGGGCCGACCCGAATTCGACCTGGTTGCGCACTTGCCCGGTGCAACTCGATGGCAAGGGGTTTGTGGTGACCGGTGCCGACGTGCGTGAGCCCGATCGGGTGATGCAATATTCGCTGGAAACGAGTGTGCCTGGTGTGTTTGCGATTGGCGACGTGCGCGCGAATTCAACCAAGCGGGTAGCGGCAGCAGTAGGCGAAGGGGCTGCTGCGGTGGCGCAGATCCATGCCTATCTGGCACAATTGGCCCAGACGGCCCGGGTTGCCTAGGGCCTGTTGAATTGGAGTATTCGTGGCCTACCTCGATTGGCATCGTGATCCGATAAACCGTGCAACGGTGATCGACGCGAAATATCGCAACACGCAGAACGTGCGCCGCTTCTTCAAGAAAGCCTGTGGCGAGCATTTCAAGTTTGACCGTTCATTCATGGCCTGGATGAAGGCCGGCACCGGCAAAACCATGGGCGATGCCGTGGACGAATGGCTGGTGCGCGAAGCGCAACGAGGAGAGAGAATTTGAGCGAGGCGTCTTTCAGGGGTGGTGCAACCGTTGGCTGGATCAACGTGTCGTGGCCACTGGCCAAGCTTGCGGTTTCGCAGGATCGCCTCGCTATCTCGGCATCGCAAAAACTGGAATTCGAGCCGTCACAGGTTGTCTCAATCGAACCCCAAGTGATTGTGCCCGCATTGGTAAGCGGGATAAGCATCGAGCACAACCGGCTTGACTATCCCAAGACAGTGGTCTTCCACTGCATCGGCAACCGCGACAAGGTACTGAGCGCAATCGCGCAAGCCGGCTTTGTCCCGACAGGTCAGCCGATTGCCCGGCCTGAAGGCTTCCCGGTACGTTGGAGCGCGGTAGCCATCATTGTTCTGGTCTGGAATGCATTGATGTTGTGGAGTATCCCATCCATGCGGGCGGTAACTTCGCCGCTTATTGCCGGCCTGGCGCAAATTGCCGCATTGCTATCTGTATTCGTATTTGCCAGCGTGCTGCCTCGCTTTCCAGGCTTGCAGGATCTTGTTCTGGCGCCCGGACACCAGGTGGGAGAAATCAAAGGCCTTCTCTCGTTCCTGCAACTCCTCAGTGGCCTGATGCTTCTGGTCTTTGGTACCCTTTATTTTTTGAAGTAGGGGCCAAGCCGGTTTGACACGGACTTTTGCACCCAGACCAACCCACTATCCGTTTTATTCCCGCCTCACGCAAAAATATAGTTTGGAATATTTTTGCTCCGCCGACAGTTTTACTCCATGCAGGGAGAAAAAAGTGTGGACGAGAATGCCGAGCGCATTCCGTTTCCCGTCATTCCACAAGGAGTAATACCATGTTCCGTCAATTCGCAATCGCAACTGTTCTGCTGGCTTCGCTGACCTCGATGGCACAGGCCGCCAACATCAATCTCAACACCCATGGCGATCCGGCCAACAGTGCCTCGGCCGAGCGCACCATCAAGCTCGCGCCGACAACCAGGTGGGTCAACGTGACCGACGGCGAGACCGTGCGTTTCACCAAGGACGGGCACACCTTTGCCTGGCGTTTTTCCACGATCAATAGCGCAATGTTCGATTTGTCGACCATTGCGCCCGCGGACGTCGATGTGAAGGGTGTGCGCGTGTATGTGGCAGCCAATTCCGCTTTTGGCGGTGCTTGAAGCCGATCAAAGCCTGACAGACAAAGCATGAGCGTCAAAGCTTGCGAATCAAAGCTTGATATCCACCCCGAACACGGCAAAGTTTGCGCCCGGGTTCGGGTGCTTGATGCCGGCATTGGAGAAGTGTTCCAGCTTGACGCCGAAGCTCCAGTTTTCGAACTGGTAGCCTATGCCGACGTGGTCGCCGAATTCGAATGCCGTGGAAAAGCGGCGATGGTTGTTGTCGTAGACCGGCGTCATAAGGTTGGCGCCTATGCCCAATTCGCCATACAGGCCGGTCTTGCTATTGCTTTCGAAGCGGAAGACGGGTGTGATGCCGACGTCGGTGACGTTGTGGTCGCGCCCGCTGACGCCATCCCACGCACGGCCCTGCAGTTCGGCCAGGCTCAAGTCCCAGTATCCTCCCAGGTGGGTACCATTGGAATTGAACCAGGTTTTATCCCAGTCCCATTGCACGCCGGCGCGGGCGACGCGCGTGTCATTTCCGGTGCCGTATTCAAGGGAAACCGAGTCGGGCAAGCCATCTGCGGCGTAAGTAATGCTCGAAGTTAATAAACCGATGACCAGCAGAGATGGTGCACGGAGTCTCATCGTCTTTATCCTCGTTTTGACTGTTATTTATTTCCAATCCGGGGGCAGGTTTCGCAAATTTGATAGTACCCCTGATTCAAAAGTTTCGCGGCCTGAAGAAAAAAACGGCGCGATGATCGGCATCACCGCGCCGCAAGGGGCAAAACACCGAAAATTACTTTTGCGCGACCGCGACAGGTGCCGCTGCCGAACCTGACCCATCCCATCCACCACCAAGGGACCGCACGAGGGCAACCGTGGTGACGGCGCGGGCACCGCGCAATTGCACGGCGTTGCGCTGCACCGTGGCCAGGTTGCGCTGGGCGTCAAGCAGGTCGAGGTAGCTGGAACGGCCCGCATCGTAAAGCTGTTGCGCCAGTTGCGTGGAACGCTGGGCCGACACGACGGCAGCGTCGATCTGTTCCGACTGGCCCGCCAGGATGCGCAAGCCGGCCAGGTTGTCTTCGACTTCGGCGAAGGCGGCCAGCGTGTTCTGGCGGTACGATGCCACCGCTTCTTCCAGCGCCGCCTTGCTGCGCTCGATGTTGGCCTTGTTGCGGCCGCCGTCAATCACGGGCAGGTTAAGCAAGGCACCGAGCAGCCAGGAGCGGTTGGACCACTGGAACACGTCGGGGAAGGTATTGGCCATGCCGCCGGCCCCCGCGTTCAGGTTGATGGCGGGGAACATGGCAGCGCGCGCGACGCCGATGCGGGCGTTGGCGGCTTCCATGTTCTTTTGCGCAATCGCAATATCAGGACGGCGTTCGAGCAGCGCGGAAGGCAAACCCGTGGGAATGCTCGGGAAAACCGAACCGTCCTTCAACGGATTGTGCTCCGCGTTGTAGTTCGATGCGGGCTTGCCCAACAGCACGGCCAAGGCGTGCTCATTCGTCACGCGCTGCTGCTGCAGGCCGACCGCTTCGGCACGCGCCGTGGCCAGTTCGGTCTTGGCGCGCGATAGATCGAATTCGCCGAGGTCGCCCAGGTCATAACGGCGCTGGTTGACGCGCACGCTTTCTTCGCGCAGCTTGACGGTTTCATTCAAGGTGTCGAGCTCTGCGTCGGTTTCACGCAGGCGGAAATAAGTCTGCGCCACGTCGGCCTGCAATGACAGCAGCACCGAACGGTATTGCGCTTCGCTGGCTGCTTCGTCCGAGCGGGCCGCCGCCACATTGGAAGACACCCGGCCGAACAGGTCGACTTCGTAGCTGGCAGTCAGGTTGGCCTGGTAAAGATTGGCCGGCGGAACATGGGTGCCCTGCGGCAGGTCGAGCGCCAGCGGCGATTCACGTTCCCGCGTGGCGCCGGCCGAGACGCCGATCTGCGGAATGCGGTCAGCCTGGGCAATGCCGGCAATGGCACGCGCCTGCTTCACGCGAGCTGCGGCCACGGCCAGGTTGGCGTTGGCCTGGGTGGCTTCAGCAATCAACTGGTTCAAAGTCGAATCGTTGAAAGCCAGCCACCATTCGCCGCGCGGCTGTGCTTCAGCCGGTTTGGCTTGCTGCCAGCGCGTGCCGTCGGCCGCCAGTTGGGGTTGCGACGCTTCCTTGAAAGCCGTGGGCACGTCGATTTGCGGTTGCTTGAATTCCGGCGCGGCACAAGCCGCCAGGATCAAGGCTGCTGCCAGAGCGGAGAGCAGCGGGTTTATTTTGCTAGCCATCAGCGGCTCCCTTCAATAGCGGGCACGCTGCCGACGGCCGGCTTGCTGGCCAGGCGCTTGGCAAGCGTGCGCAACAACACATAGAACACAGGCGTCAGGAACAGGCCGAAGAAGGTCACGCCCAGCATGCCGGCAAACACGGCCACACCCATGGCATGGCGCATTTCGGAACCGGCACCGTGGGAGAACACCAGCGGCACCACACCCATGATGAAGGCGATGGAAGTCATCAGGATCGGGCGTAGACGCAGGCGGCAGGATTCAAGTGCGGCTTGCAGCGTGGTCCTGCCATGCTCTTCCAGTTCGCGCGCAAATTCCACGATCAGAATCGCATTCTTCGACGCCAGCCCCACCAGCACGAATAGTGCAATCTGGGTGAAGACGTTGTTGTCGCCGTGCGTGAGCTTGACGCCGGTCAAGGCACACAGGATCGACATCGGCACGATCAGGATCACGGCCAGCGGCAAGGTCCAGCTTTCATATTGCGCAGCCAACACCAGGAACACCAGCAGCACGCACAAGGGGAAGACCAGGATCATCGTATTGCCCGACAGGATGTCTTGATAAGTCAGGTCTGTCCATTCGTAGCTGATGCCCTTGGGCAGCGTTTCCTTCAAGATCTTGTCCATCTCGGCTTGCGCTTCGCCAGACGAAATGCCAGGCGCAGGGCCGCCGTTCAGGTCGGCTGCCACATAGGCGTTGTAACGCTGCACGCGGTCCGGGCCATAACTGTCCTTGACGCGCATCAGTGACGACAGCGGAATCATTTCGCCCTTGTCATTGCGCACCTTGAGCTGGGCGATGTCTTCGGCGTGCGAACGGAACGGCGCATCAGCCTGCACGCGAACCTGGTAGGTACGGCCGAACTGGTTGAAGTCGTTCACGTAGTACGAACCGAGATTGATCTGCAGCGTCTGGTAGATCGTTTCCAGCGGCACACCCAGTTGCTTTGCCTTGGTACGGTCCACGTCGGCATACAGTTGCGGCACATTGATCTTGAAGCTGGAGAACACGCCGGCCAGTTTCGGGTCTTGCCAGGCTTTCATCTGCACGGCTTGCGTCGCTTGATAAAGCTGGTCAAAGCCCAGGTTGCCACGGTCTTCGATCATCAACTTGAAGCCGCCGATGGTGCCCAAGCCGTTGACGGGTGGCGGCGGGAAGACCATGACGAAGGCGTCCTGGATGGCGCCCATGCGCTTGTTCACTTCCGCAGCAATGGCGGCACCCGATTGTTCCGGGCTGGTGCGCTCATGGAAAGGCTTGAGCGTCACGAACACGATACCGGCATTGGGCGCATTGGTGAAGCCGTTGATCGACAAGCCGGGGAACGCCACCGACGATTCCACGCCGGGGATTTCCTTGGCGGTGTCGGACATGCGGCGGATCACTTGCGTGGTGCGTTCGAGCGAAGCCGCGTCGGGCAATTGCGCAAAGCCCACCAGGTATTGCTTATCCTGGCCCGGCACGAAACCGGCGGGCACGGCCTTGAACATGAACACGGCAACGGCAGCCAGCACGAGGTAGACGCCGATGGCGGCAGTCTTGCGGCCAAGCACGCCCTTCACGCCCACTTCATAGCGGTGCGATGCGCGGGCGAAGAAGCGGTTGAACCAGGCGAAGAACTTGCCGAAGATGGCATCCATGACGCGGGTCAGCGCGTCCTTCGGGGCATCGTGCGGCTTCAGCAGGCCCGCTGCAAGAGCCGGTGCCAGCGTGAGCGAGCAGAAAGCCGATATCACGGTCGAAATTGCAATCGTCAGCGCGAACTGGCGATAGAACTGGCCGGTCAAGCCCGAAACGAAGGCGATAGGCACGAACACGGCGCACAGCACGAGTGCAATAGCGATGATGGGTCCGCTGACTTCCTTCATGGCTTGCACCGTGGCGTCGCGCGGCGTGAGGCCGTTGGCGATGTTGCGTTCCACGTTTTCCACCACCACGATGGCATCATCGACCACGATACCGATGGCAAGAACCAGCCCGAACAGCGACAGCGTGTTGATCGAGAAGCCGAAGGCCAGCATGACGGCGAACGTACCGACGATGGACACCGGCACAGCCAACAGTGGAATCACGGAAGCGCGCCAGGTCTGCAGGAACACGATCACCACCAGCACCACCAGGGCAATGGCTTCGAGCAGGGTGTGGATCACGGCACGGATCGATTCGCGCACGAATTGGGTCGGGTCGTAGACCACGTCGTAGTCAACGCCTTCGGGGAAGTCTTTCTTCAACTCTTCCATCTTGGCGCGCACGTCGGACGACAGTTGCAGTGCGTTGGCATTCGGCGCTTCAAAGATACCGATGGCCACGGCCGACTTGTTGTTGAGCAGCGAACGCAGGTCGTAGGAGTTGGAACCGAGTTCCATCCGCGCCACGTCTTTCAGCTTCGTCACGGCACCGTCTGCGTTGGTTTGCACGATGATGTTGCCGAACTCGTCTTCGGTCTTCAGGCGGCCTTGCGTATTGACGGTGAGCTGGAATTCCGCGTTCTTCGACGGCGATGCGCCGATCACGCCGGCTGCCACCTGCACGTTTTGCTCACGGATCGAATTGACCACGTCTGTCGCGGTCAAGCCGCGTGCGGCCACCTTTTGCGGATCAAGCCAGACGCGCATGGCGTAGTCGCCCGAACCGAACAGGTTGGTTTCGCCCATGCCGGGAATACGGTCGAGTTGGTCCTTGATGTTCAACACGGCGTAGTTGCGCAGGTACAGGTCGTCATAACGGCCATTGCGCGACAACAAGTGCACCACCATGGTCAGGTTGGGTGAAGACTTTACGGTCGTCACGCCAATCTGACGCACTTCGTCGGGCAGGCGCGGCAAGGCGCGCTGCACGCGGTTTTGCACTTGCGTTTCAGCTTCTTCCACGTTGGTGCCGACCTTGAAGGTGACGGTCAGCGCCAGGGCGCCGTCGGCGGTGTTTTGCGACGACATGTAGAGCATGTTTTCCACGCCGTTGATCTGCTCTTCCAGCGGTGCGGCCACAGTCTCGGCGATCACCTTGGGGTTGGCGCCGGGGTATTGTGCACGCACCACCACGGAAGGCGGTACCACGTCGGGATATTCCGAGATCGGCAGATTGAAGATCGCAATCAGTCCGCCGACGAAGATAAGGATCGACAAGACGGCCGCGAAGATCGGCTTGTCGACAAAGAAGCGTGAGAAGTTCATGAATTACTCCTTCTTGGGAGCCGCAGCATCAGCCTTGGCGCTGGTCTTTACATCGGCTTTGGAATCGGGTTTCGCTGGGGCCGACTGTGCAGGCTGTGCCGCCGGGTCAAAATCCATGGCCACGATCTCGGCCGTCACCGGCGCACCGGGGTGCACGCGCTGCAAACCGTTGACCACGACCTTTTCGCCGGCCTTCAAGCCGTCGCGCACGACGCGCATGCCATCGATTTCCGGCCCGAGCGTGACGCGGCGGTATTCTGCCTTGCCATCCGCATCAACAACGAAAACGAACTTGTAGTTCTGGTCGGTGTTGACGGCACGTTCTGCCACCAGCACAGCCTTTTGCGTTTCCTTGCCGCCCGCCAGTTGCACGCGCGCGAACAGGCCGGGCACGAGCATGTGGTCGGTGTTGGCCAGCACGGCGCGCATGCGCACCGAGCCGGTGGCAGGGTCAAGGCGGTTGTCGACGAATTCGAGCTTGCCTTCATGCGGGAAGCCCGTCTCGTTGGCCAGGCCGATCTTCACCGGCACCGTCACGCCGTCGCGCGCTTGTGTGCCGACGCGCAGGAAAGTGTCTTCATCGCCGTCGAAGCTGGCGTAGATGCGGTCGTTCGAGACCACCGAAGTCAGGATGGCGCTCGGGTCGATCAGGTTGCCGATGGTGATCTCGGCCTTGGAAGCACGGCCGTCGATGGGCGAGCGCACCTGCGTGTAGCTGAGGTTCAGCTTCGCTGTTTCGAACGAGGCGACAGCGGCACGGGCGGCAGCGTCAAGTTCCTTGTAGCTCGATGCGCTTTCGTCGTATTCACGCTGGGCGATGGCCTTTTCCGCCAGCAGCTTTTCCGAGCGCGCCAGTTCCACCTTGGCCAGGTCAGCCTTGGCACGGGCCTGGGCAGCAGCGGCTTCGGCACGGTCGGCCTCAGCCTGGTAAGGACGCTGGTCGATGACGAACAGCACGTCGCCCTTCTTCACTTCGCCACCCGGCTTGAAGTTTACTGCGGTGATGAAACCGCCGACGCGCGAACGGATTTCAACACGGTCGATGGCTTCGAGGCGGCCGGAAAATTCCTGCGATTCCGCAACCTGCTTTTCCAGCACCACAGCGGCAGAAACGGGCGGGCCGCCGGCAGCGGCCGCCGCGTCGGCAGCCTTGCTTTGAGCAGGTTCACAGCCGGAAAGGGTGTAAGCAGCAAGGCCGGCGGCGGCCAGGGCGGCAATCAGTGGTCGCGCGAATGCGGTGAACTTGCGTTCGGGTTGGTTGGTTGTACTCATGATGACTCCCTTTCTGAATGGATTCAGGAAAATCGGAAAAAAGAGGGCTTGCCGCACCGCCTGGTGCGCCAAAAATTCTTGCTGGTGGACTACGCCCGCTCAGGCAGGCGCCAGATGGGGCTTAACGAATGCAGCTCATGACGGCCTCTCCCCGTCCAATGCGGACAGATACACACCGATTGCGGAAAGCGCCTGCTGCCGGCAGGCACACTCGTTGCGCGCACCCGGCTCTTGCAGGGGCGCTGGTTGCAGGCGCTGCACTGTCGTCTGCACACCGCAGCCGATCAGTTTGGTGCCATATTGTTCAGCTTCGTCGCGCAGCGGATCGTCTTCGGCAGACAGGATCAACGCCGGCGGCAGGTTCTTCAGCCGCGACGATTGCAGCGGCGACGCATACGGGTGCGTGCGGTCTGCCACGTTGGGCAGGTAACCGCGGTAAGCAGCGGCACAGGCATCGGCCACTTCAACCAGGCCGGCATCCGAACCGGCAGGCACCGCGCGCATCGAGCACGTGGTCAAGCCGGGGTCGAGCATCGGCATGATCAACACTTGCCCGGCCAGCTCAGGCCCGCCGCGGTCACGCGACATCAGCGCCGTCACCGCCGCCAGGTTGGCACCGGCTTCGATGCCGGCCGTCACCAGTTGCTTGCCGTTCCAGCCGAGCTTGGCCTTGTTCTTCTTGGCCCAGGTCAGCACGGCATGCGCATCTTCCACTGCTGCCGGAAACGGCGACACGGGCGCGAGCGTATAGCTGGTGGACAGCACCAGGCGTGTGGGATTGCAGGTCACCAGGTGCACCAGGAATTCGTGTGCATCATCCAGATTGCGTTCAACAAAACCACCGCCGTGGAAAAACACGATCAGGCTGTCGAGCTTGGCACTGCCTTCAGACGCTGAATACAGGCGCGCAGCGAGGACGCCGGCAGCGCCCTGCACTTCGATATCGCGAATCTTCAGCGCCCCGGCGTCCACGCTCGACACCGCACTCATTGCTGCACCGCCTGCTCGCCCTGGCCATCGCCATTCAGGCACAACAGGCCGCTCGGGCTGCCGATCATGTGGTTGATCACCTTGTAGCTGCTTGCCTCGGTGCGCGCACCGACTGAATAGGCATCGGTCGTGGCGACCGCACCCAGGGCAGCGACGCCCAGTGCCAAAACCAACGCTCCCACTGCTTTACCCAGATAGACAACCATGATGACCTCCATTTAATGCCGGCACCTTTTCCGGTGCAAATACCGCAACTCCTGCTGCAGTACAGCAATCATAGACATAACGAATGGCGGGATAAAGAGCTAAAATACGAATTGATTGTTCATATATCTGAACAATCGATGCTTTTGAGAGGCGACGGGAGGCATTATGCCGCTTTTTTGCCTTGCCTGCCCCACCATGTCGGGAATTATGATGAACAAATTGCAAGCCATGGAAGTGTTTGTGCATGTGGTCGACACCGGCAGCTTCACGCGCGCCGCCGACCAGATGCAATTGCCCAAAGCCACCGTTTCAACCCTGGTGCAGACGCTGGAAAGCAACCTGGCCGTCAAATTACTCAACCGCACCACGCGGCGCATCAACGTGACGGCCGATGGCGCAGCCTATTATGAGCGTTGCATACGGATTTTGTCTGACGTACGCGATGCGGAAGAATCGCTCTCGCGCGACCGCGCCAGCCCGCGCGGGCGCCTGCGCGTGGATGCCGGCACCTCGATGAGCCGTGAAATGATCGTGCCCGCCCTGCCCGGTTTCTTTGAACGCTACCCTGACATTGAACTCGAGCTCGGTGTGAGCGACCGCCAGATCGATTTGATTGAAGAAGGTGTCGATTGCGCCATACGCGGCGGCAACCTTGACGACTCGACCCTGATCGCACGACGTGTGGGCTTGATCAGTTTCGTCACCTGCGCCACGCCGGCTTACCTGGGACGCTTCGGACGTCCGACGCATCCCAATGAATTGGAGCGGCATCGCTGTGTCAATTTCTTTTCCTCCAAGACCGGGCGCAACTATCCATGGGATTTCACGCGCGGCGAAGAACGTGTGGAATTGACACCGCCTTCGTTCATCGCCGTCAACGACGCTAATGCCTATGTCGCCGCCGGCCTTGCAGGGCTCGGTATCGTGCAGATCGGCGAGTCGTCGATCAAGCCTTATCTCGACTCAGGGCAATTCGAAATCATTTTGCCGGAATGGCAGACCGATGCACTGCCGATCCACGTGGTGTATCCGCAGAACCGGCATTTGTCGGCCAAGGTTAGGGTGTTTGTGGAGTGGGTGGCGGAATTGATGGCTGCGTCGCCTGGGTTGCAGTTGCCGGGGCGGTGACGGAAACTACCTCAACACATCCGCCATGATGGGTGCAGGCTGCGACGGGTTCCAGCTTTGGGATGGGACAAATACTGCTGGACGAGACCAAGCCTGAGAACTATTCACCATTGGATTGCCAAACGCCCGTGGTCAAGGCGCGTCAATTCAGAAGTGCATAATTTGGCCAAATGCGCCCTTGCCTGCTGCAAATACAACCCTCCTCGCTCACAAAAAAATCTCCTTGCTCAAGCTCGCTCGCATATTGAGCAAGCAATTCGCCTATCGATGACGCCAGCACTTCAAGGTGAACACATTCTGCATCATCATAAATGACTTGCCCGACATCCCCTCCCGGGCCAGGATCCAGATCAATGACCCAAAGCACTTCACCGTTCCGGTGTGCGAAAGGTACCCGCAAAGGACCGAACCAATATGGGCGAACCGGTCCTCGAATTGTCGCGATATTGGCGTCGAGACTCTCCTCCGACACATCGGGACTGGCAACACCATACGAATACATTTCAATCAACCAATCCGCGTTCAAGAACTGCATGCCGTCAGGGAGCATGGAATTCCAAGACATATTACCGTCACCGTCATGCAACCCGAACCATTCGAACAATTCCTCAGGAACGCCGGCTGGGAGAAGCTCGCGCAGAAGCGCAAGGCGACTGCTGCTGGCGGGCAGTTGAAGATTTGCAAGCGCGTCAGGCGCATTAACGGCGGCCCAAGTTTTTATGCGCTCAATGGATTTGAAAAAATCGGACATGATCCATACCTATTATTTCAACCCTTCCCTTTCTACTCGACCAAGCCGATCAAGCCGTGGAAGAGAATGTCCGCACCAACAACAACGTATTTGACTCGTTCGACATGCCGCAGCGGAAAGAGAGATATATGAGTATTGAAAATCTGCCGACCAGCATCAGTAAGAATTTAAGCGCTGTCAAGTGCGGCACACCCCAGCAACTTCATTCTGATACATCGGCTGGCAAAATCGACACCATGAATTTCAGCGTCTCGAAGTCGGGAGAGATCGCAGCGCCGTGACTGCAATGATAGATGCGCTCGTTTTCCGATACGCTCTCGACCCAGAATCCTGCATTTCCGGTCCATTTTTCCTCTATCATTTTCCCGTTCGGATAACACATCTTGTACACATTCCAAATACAGATACGCCCAGACTTGCTGTAATAAGGGTAACGCACAATATCTTCGTAGCGATCGTCTGCCCATGTCCTCAACAACGACACCTTTTCGCCGCCAGCGAGAAGTAAATGCCCTTCCACATTGAAATCGAAACCTTGGTCAATCGACTTCTTGACCGACAGTATCTCCGCAACAATGTTGCCCTTCACCGGCACACTCCACCAATCGGCGGTTTTGATGGCATGCTCTGCCCAAATGATGTGCCCGCGCCGGCTTTCTTTTTGCGGATACCGTTTGACGTGGTCGAGCATCGCTTGCTGGATAGTCATTCCAGACTTTGAATAATCGATAGCGCTGTTCTCACGATTTTTCATCGAACCTCCCTGATTCCCTTGCGGTCCACAGCAAGCCCCGCTATCTACCGCCTTGGGTAATATGCCACGCAATACACCGCGCCAATTTCGCAGGAATGCCCCTGCTCTTCCCTTTCGTCAGTTGATTGACGATGACCGGTCCGTCATAAATTGTATAAGCACCGGCCAGCAGGTCCAGATAGGTGCCGTACAATGGCTAGCCATGGTAGATCAGAAATACCTCGTCGGATACTTGCGTGTCGACATTGATGATCTTCCAATCCTTGTAGGAAAAGTATTTCAGGATTCGGACGGACGCAATGTCAGGCAATTGTGGTTTTAGTTGCCTGGGTATTTCGGACGAGAAGCTCTGTCTATCCGCGTCGCCAAGGGTGCGGTTGACGCCGCCGCAAGGTGTTGCATTAGCCGCAGCGCAGATGATGGCGGCGATCAGGCCGCAAACAATTTTTCGACTTGCCATATTCATCTGGAAATATTGGAAGAACCTGCGACCTTGCTCCAGCGAAGTAAATACAAGAAGCAAAACAGCACAGCCGCCGGCAGCCAGACCCAAACAAATTCCGATTGCAGCACTACCCAGCCGCGCTCGCTGAAGACACGATGCATGTCTAGCGGCGACACTTCGATAAGGTGCCAGGGGAAGAATATGCGCACATCGGAGAACGGCCACAACAATGCCACCCCTTCGCCGCCATTGGTCAAGGCATCGAGCAGGCCGTGCGACGCGCAGGCTGCGCAAACGAAGAAGAAGGAAGCCGGCCTCGTCGAACGCAAGTACCTTGCGAACGCCATGGCAAGCAATCCGATGATGACGGCAAAGACCAATGAGTGGCTTGCGCCTCGATGGCCGAATGTATCGGTATAAGCGATGTGGAAACGAAAGGCCAGGACATCCAGGTCGGGCAGCATAGATGCAACCACGCCAGCGGCCAGCAGCCGGCGCGATATGAGACTTGGACCGAGGCCCAGGCCGAGGGCAAGGGGAACTGCTGTGTGAGTGAGGATGGTTGTCATCGGCTACAGTCAATGAATGCGCAGGCACGGCCTTTGGCAATGACGTCCTCTCTGGATTGGCGTATTGGCCGGCCGATTGTTTGAGTTTCATTGTGGTGCTAGAGTGTTCATCATACACAATTCACCGTATCCGGCAGCAGAAACCCCGCTGGCGACCATCGACAGGCCCAAAATGAACGAAAACGAAGAATACGTCCATCAATGCATCAAAGACTGGGTCTGGTCAGGATTCTATTCGCGCGGCAGGGTCAAGGAAATGATTGAAGACGTGCTCGATGACGAGTGCGACGCCGACATGTTGCTCGGCCTGGTCGACCCCGAATTCGACAGGAAGGAAGAAGCCGAAGCCGGCTGGCCTGCCGTTACCGATTACGACCGGCTGCATGCCGTGTTTTACACCCTGCACGAAAAGGGAATCTGCGCACTGCACAACACCGGCATGACGATGTCGGACGGGTTCGAGGACGTCAGCGAAGCCGTGGCAAATGCACCGCCGGACCACTACCATGCCTATTGTTTCTATCACGGCCAGGACGTCGAGCGGGCTGTGAACGGGCGGGGCTTGATGCTGGCCTTCGGCTCGCTCGATGACGATCAAAACCACGCCCTGGCTGCCGCGCGCGTGATCGTTACCGACTTGCAGCATGCCGGCTTCGACGTGGTTTGGGACGGTTCGTTCAAGTCGAGAATCAGCCTGCCGGCGATGGACTGGAAAAAGCGCTTTACTTCCGGACGCTGAGGATGCACCTTGCCTGCAGCGGAAAGAAAGCAATGAATCGGCTTCCGATGCTTTTTTCGGCCCTCGCTTTCATACTTTTGGCAAGTCCGCCGTGCCGCGCGGCCGATACAAAAACCACACAAGCGAATTCTGCCGCTGCACAGAAACCTGGAGAAATTCCGCAGACCTTCCCGCCCGGCCCGACAGCGCGCGAGTTTGAGCAACAGCCTGTCATGAATGGCGGCAGGTTGATGCGACGCATCGAAAAATGGCCGCAAGTGCATTCCGAAAAAGAATGCAAAAAAAGCACGGCAGCTGGCAACATAGCCACATCGGGAACGTCATGATCTGCGATCGGCCAACACCGGATGCAGGCAGGATTTGCCGCGACGACGGCGAGTGTACGCTGTATTGCAAACCCGACAGCCATAGCGCTTGGGGCAAAGACAGCCTGGGTTCATGCGAAACCCATACCTATTTTTTGGGCTGCATCCATGGCATGGTGCAGGACAAGCCTGCCACCGGCCCTTGCCTGGATTGAGTCTCTTGTCCGGGGCTCAGCGTGTTGCAACGCTCACGGGGGCAATTCTTTGGTTTTTCTCACCAGGCAGAGTAGATCGGCACAGGCAAGCTTGGAGAAATCACAACACTGTGCCGCATTCCAGCCACAAAACCGGAAAAGCCAGTTGTAAAACCGTGGCGATTGACGCATTCTTGGTTGGTTCGACTTCCGTATCCTGACACCGGCATCCGGCGCCATCATGCGGGAACCAGGTGGCCTCGTGCCGAAACATGACCGGTATCATCACAACTAAGGAAGAGAGTTATGATCATGCGAAAAAGTCTAGTTGCCTTGTTGAGCATTGCCATCCTGCCCATGTGCGCCACTTCGGTTCATGCGGCTGATATTTGCGCCGGCAAGGCGCCGGGCAGCATCACCTTCTTCAACTCGGAAATCTCGCGCGACAGCGCCTTGCCCAAGCCTGTCGACAGCTTCAAGGCTTCCGACTCCATGTTCATGCTCATCTGCCTGGACAAGGCGGTTGGACCGCAGTCCAGTGGCGGCAAGACATTCCGCATCGATCTCTATGTCGACAAGCGCCAAACTGCACTGACACGGCCGCAACTCTCCAAACCGCGCAAGGAAATCATTACCGAACTGAAGGATTCCTTCCGCGATGCGATGGCGGACCTGCCCTCAGGTACGCATGAACTCCGGTTCCAGGCCGTCACCGAAACGGAAAACGGCAAGCGCGATGTTGAAGTCAACCTCGATACCGGTTCCGTTACCAAGCAAAACCTGCGCAGCGCCGGTTATGTGGCTGACGGCAAGATCAATATAACGAAATAGCAGCCATCACATTCAGCGGTGGGCGCGCCTGTCCGTGCCCATCCGGAAAGAAAGCCCATGTTCGACCACGTCAAATTCGGCGTCAGTGATTTCGAAGCCAGCAAGAGGTTTTTCCTCAAGGCACTCGAGCCGCTTGGTGTTGCCATCATCGGCGAAGGCGTGCCGACCTATGGCGTCGAGCTTTGCGCAGAAGGAAACAACACCTCACTGTGCCTGTTCCAGACTGATGAAAAGCCGGCACATCTGCACCTGGCGTTTGTGGCAGCAACGCGCCAGCAAGTCGATGCCTTCTACCACGCGGCACTTGCCGCCGGCGGCAAAGACAATGGCCCGCCCGGCCTGCGTACCAAATACAACCCGAATTACTATGCGGCTTTTGTGATTGCGCCGGATGGGCACAACATTGAAGCGGTTTGCCAGGACCCGCAAGGCTGAATCGTCCCAGCCCAAAACCCTACAACGGCTGCAAAATCGGCAATCTGCCGCGGCACAAGCCGTCATTACCGCAGTTAGTCCCTAGCCAAACCTGAAAGCGCAAGCCTTTTGCCTGCGGTTACTGCCTGGGCGTCTCCGCACCCGAGAAGTTTCTGGAAATCAACAACAGTCTTTACCAGATTCAAGAAAAGTCATGCAACAAAATCACCGCCCGCGAGTCGAAGAGTTGACGTCGCTACTGCAAGTCTGGCGTTTTGATTCTTGAGGAGAGACAACATGAAATGGGTAGGCATGTATTTTGCCGGCTTCGCCATTCTGATCTGCGGCATTCTGGCCGCGCTCTGGAAGCTCGGCGTTCTGGCGAAAATCGGGGCGGGCTGGACGGCAATCGGTGTCGCGATTGCCGTTGGTATCGGTATCATGATCGCCGTTTCCAATAGCGGCACCAAGGAAAACATCGAGATCAGCCGGAAGTGAGGCCTTACGACAAACTCCGATCCGCAAATCAGGCTGCCGGCTGTGGCACTGCCGGCTTGCCGAATTGCAGCCGGCTCGTGTCTGCTCCCATCAACATCGACAGTCATCCCTTCAAGCCAACTGCTTGAAAGTGAGCCAATGGCTCCATCGATTGTGGCGGTCACTCGTCATCAATTTCAAGACAAACTCTTTTTTCATTTTGCGGTTCGCGCTCGACTGCCTTGATTCTCGTTATGGCAAAGTCAAGCTTCTAAACGATGCTGCGAGTGTTTACGGATTTGAAGAACAAAGCCGCATCACCAGGTTTGATCAGGCATGCGTTATCATTTACCGGACATCGTCTTGAACGCGTTCGGTCCGAGTCTTGCCATACAATTCAAAATCAAACAATGGCACTCCCAAAGCAAACCAGCCGCGCCATTGAAGTAGATGCGATGGACTACCGCTACATCATCTCCACACAGTGCGCAAAAGAACCCGGATGGTTCCAACTGAATTTGACAGTACAGATTGAAGCTGGAATCGGGTGCATCCTCAAAGCAGAAGGCTTGCTTACGCGCGACTTTTGGCTCGATTTTCCCAAGGCCGGTTCGCCTGTGGATTATCTCCGCATGAAACCAAAACACGTAGCCTCGATCATCAGGCTTGCGCGCAACAGTGGCTGGACGCCACAAACGAGCGGGGAACCGTTTGTGTTTCAAGTAAGCCCAGACTTGCTCAAGAACTGATCGAGCGCAAAAATACCATGGAATTTTTCTATCCTGAAGTGCCCTCTCCTGGCTGGATACAGACGGATGGTGCACAATTTGAGCGATTGGTGATCCACTGCTGGGCCGAGTGGAATGGATACGATGTGCAGATGCATCGGCAGCTGGTTTCCATTCGGGAGGACCTGGATTCGATGGGCGTACAACTGCGTTCGCTGGATATACAAAATGAAATTTTCTGGCCATTCCTGAGGGAACATCGGGTTTTGAGTATACCGACGCTGATGCTGTTTTCCAGCGGTAAGCATCTGAATTCTTGCCGCGGCCTTGCTCCAACTGAAGTTATTTTGCGACTGGTTGCAGGTATGATTCCTACCTGATTCGACATACCTCTTTGCAAATATGCCACTCACGACCACAAGCAGCGCACCGGAACCGCAGGCCAAGACTCGCGGCACCTTCTTCGGTGAGCCACGCGCACTCGGCTACCTCGCCTTCACTGAAGCCTGGGAACGTTTTTCCTACTATGGCATGACAGCCATCCTGGTGCTGTACATGAGCGAGGCGTTATTCCTGCCGGGGCACATCGAACACGTGGCAGGGTTTGCTGCCTTCCGTTCCGCGCTGGAATCGGTTTTCGGGCCCATGAGCACGCTGGCGCTGGCCTCGCAGGTATATGGCATCTACACGGCCTTTGTCTATCTCACGCCGGTGCTGGGTGGCTTCATCGCAGACCGCTGGCTGAGCCGGCGCCTTGCCGTGACAATCGGGGCGATATCGATGAGCGCGGGCCATATTGCGATGGCGTTTGATGCGTCCTTCCTGCTGGCCATCGTGCTGCTGATCGTCGGCTGCGGCTTCTTGAAGGGGAATATCTCGACCCAGGTCGGCACTCTGTATGCGCCGGAAGATGGTGCCGGGCGTACCCGCGGGTTTTCCATTTTTTCCATCGGCATCAACGTGGGCGCCGTGGCGGGCCCCTTGCTGTGCGGCTTGCTGGCGCAAGAATACGGCTGGCACGTGGGCTTCGGGCTGGCCGGTATCTTGATGTTGCTGGGCCTGGCGACTTACCTGATCGGCTATCGCGAACTGGCCGATACCATTGCAACGGTGAAGCAAGCCGAACCACAAGATGCCCCTATGGACCGCGCGCAATGGCGCATCGTCGCTTGCCTGTTTGCAGTCATGGCGTTCACGATTTTCCAGTCGATTGCCTACTATCAGAATTCCAACATTGCCTTGATCTGGACCGAAAGCAGTGTCGACCTGGACCTGCTGGGCTTCCACGTCCCGGTGGCGTGGTTCAACTCGATTGACCCGCTGATCAGCATCGTGGCGGTCCCCTTCCTGCTTGCACTCTGGCGCCGCCAGGCAGCCGGCAGGGGCGAACCCGGGGAAGTGTCCAAGATCGGCACAGGCGCGTGGATCGCCTGTGCGGCCAATCTGCTACTGGTGGCCGGCTGCGCCTTGAGCCAACGTGTGCCGGTGCTGTTTCCAGTGGCCTACGACGTGTTGCTGGGCGTGGCCTTCCTGTATTACTGGCCTACTCTGCTCGCGCTGGTATCGCGCGCCGCACCGCCGCGCGTACGCGCCACCTTGATGGGCACGGTGTTTTTGACCCTGTTCATTGCCAATTTCATTGTCGGCTGGCTGGGCGGGTTTTATGAGCGCATGAGTCCGCTGGAATTTTGGGCCATGCATGCGGCGATTGCTGCGGCGGGTGGGGTGCTTGCGCTGATTTTTGGCAAACGGCTCGAAGATGCATTGACTGAAGACGTCATTTGACGCTCGAAAGATGTTGCAGGCCGGCGCACGGTCTGCCTTCAACCTGTCATTGGGATCAACGGTCCGGATTCCGCAGGTGAACAAAGCCGATCACGACCAGCAAGCCCAATGGCGCGAAAAGCGCCATCCATCCGCAAGACACGCCAAGCAAAATCCAGAGCAAAGGTTGAGACAGCAAAGCCGAGAGTAGATCGAGCAGTTCGACCGTCCAGCTCTTGCGACGCAGCGATGGGCGAAACGAATTGAGTCCTCCAATTGCTGCTGCTTGGCAGATTTGGCTGCCTTGGCGGCTTTTTCGCGAAAGTCCATACAAGACGGAGAAAGCGTTGGTTTGATGTCGCCTGATCTTGCTCCCTCGGCAATCTCGCATCAAGTGAAAATTCACGCTCCCTGCGGTCGCCTTCGCTCAAGCACATTTCGGCGTGTCATGGCGCAATGTCTTCAGACGCCAGGCAACAAACTTGTCCCACCATGTCTTGGCATCGGGGAGCGCTACCTGGGAGAGCAGCTTGTGCGTCGTGCCGTCCAGAATCTCCAATGCCGGTAGCCCTTGCGCAGGGACGGCGATTACGTCAATGCGATTGCGTTTGACATCAACCACAAGCGCATGAGGAAACTTGTCCATGCCGACGCTGGTGCTGCGGTCCGGTGGAATGGAGGGCACGATGGCGCCTTTGACTTCTTCGGGTATGTGGACGGGCATGATGGACAGGCTGCCGCCGCTTTGTTCCGGCTTCGTCAGGTCGGAAGCGATAAGGCTGCTGCTGTCTGTACCAAACGCCAGGTATCCGACAGCAATTATCGTCGCGCGCTCTTCGACGCCCCCACTGCCGAGGTCAAGAAAACTGACGCCCGCACCGCTGGAAGAAAAGGCAAGCTTCCTGCCATCCGGGCTGATTGCAAACGGAAGGCGTTGGCCTTTGTTCTCGTAGTGTTTGATCATGCTCAAATTTTGCGCGTCGAATGTTGTGACACCTCCTTCGTTGGCTGCGATCAGGGTTCTGCCATCCGGCGCCAGTGTGATCTGGCAGGCTTTGCAGTCGAACACCACGTCCGCCATAGGCTTGCCACCGGCGATGTCGAATCTGGCAAGCTTGTGTGTGTCGCGCAAGACTGTGTAAAAGGTTTTGCCGTCTGAGCCGATGGCCAGCCCCGAAGGGTTTCCCGCGACTTCCAGCTTGCGTTCCAGTTTTCTTCCTGCCGCATCGACAACGAACACATTGCCACCGATGGACGACAACAGAACAAGCTTCGTACCATCTGCGCTGACGGCAAGTTCCCTGGTCGGCGCAGCCAAGGGCAGGTTCGCAGCAAGGCGGTTGTCGGCAAGGGAAAAGACCAGCAAGCGCGGGGCGGTACTGTCGCTCAGGTAGGCATAGTCGCCCTTCGGGGGCAGCACAAGCTCCTGCGGCGCCGAATAGACGACGCTTTCACATTCATTGACCGGCAACAGATAGAACAAGGCGGCGGCAGTGATCGACAACAGAAGCAGCGTGCCGACGACTATCCTGAACAAGGTGCGCATGGGTATCGCGTATCACCGGTTTGCCGGTGATCGATGTGGCAATCACGATTAGTCTACCAGACGGGGAACAGGTTCCCTGATAGCCTTATCCCGGCAGCTTGCCGGCGAGGCCCTGCGCCTCCTGCTGCAATGCCGCCATGAACCGCGCTGCCAGCGCATTGCGTGTTCGATGCAGCGGCTGCACGGCAAATACGCGAAACGGAATCGCCAATGCCAGCGGGCGTATCTGCAGACCTTGTTCTGCATATTCCAGCGCCGTTAGCGGATTGACGATACCAACGCCAACCTCATGCTGCACCATGGCGCAAACCGAAGCGGCACTGTGGGTGTCGACAATCATCTTGCGCTCGACCTCCGCACGGCGGAACGCTTCGTCAATTTGCAGGCGGTAGGGGTCTTCCGGCGCCAGGCTGATGAAGCGCTCGCCGGCGAAGTCGCGCAATTGCAGCACGCGCTTTTTCAGCAAACGGTGGTTCGGCGGCAGCGCGCAAACTTCATTGATTTCCAGCAGCAGGCTCTGCTCGGTTCCCGGCGGCGCGGTATCGCGTTCAGTCAGACCGAGGTCGTAGCCCTGTGCCGACAGCCATTCTTCGAGATAGGGCGATTCTGCCGGCGTGATGGAGACGCTGACGCCTTCGTGCACACCCAGGAAGCGCGCGCAAGCGGCCGGCAGCAGGGTCTGCGAAAAAACCGGCAGGCCGATGATGGAAAGCTGGCCAGAGGCAAATTGCTTGAGGCGGCTGGCCACGCCGACAACACGCTCGAAACCGACATAGGAGCGGCGCACTTCTTCATACAGGGCCAGGGCCTGGGCATTGGGCTGCAGGCGGCCACGCACACGCCCGAACAGAGACACGCCGATCAGTTCTTCCAGCCGGGCCAGTTCGCGGCTAACCGTAGGTTGGGAGGTAAACAACACCTGGGCTGCGCCCGTGACGCTGCCTGCCGTCATGAAGGCGCGAAAGATTTCGATCTGGCGGGGCGTGATCTCCATACCTAAAGCATATCAAATTTGAATAGCCATGTAAAAAATAAGCATTTTATTGAATGAACATAACCATGGACAATGACGTCAATTCTTCAACCCTATCCAAGCGCCCAGCCGGCTTGACTCCCCTCACCCGCACGCAGCAGAGGGGTTCTGGAAAGCCAGGTGGGCCAAAAATGTCGACTCCATGCGCCAAACCGACGACCAAACCATCACCACACTCGCCGCCGAATTCGCCACGCCGCTGTGGGTCTACGACGCTGCCACCATCCGTGCCCGCATCGCCGCACTGCGCCAGTTCGATACCATCCGTTTCGCGCAAAAGGCCTGCTCCAACAGCCACATCCTGCGCCTGATGCGTGCCGAAGGCGTGAAGGTGGATTCCGTCTCGGCCGGCGAAATCGTGCGGGCGCTGCATGCGGGCTACACGGCCGGCGGCGTGGAATCCGAAATCGTGTTTACCGCCGACGTGATCGACCGCACCACACTGGAACTGGTGGCCGAACACGGCATTCCCGTCAATGCCGGTTCGATCGACATGCTGGAGCAATTGGGCGCGCGTTCACCCGGCCACGCGGTGTGGCTGCGCATCAACCCCGGTTTTGGCCACGGCCACAGCCAGAAGACCAATACCGGTGGAGAACAGAGCAAGCACGGCATCTGGCATGGCGACCTGCCGCAGGCGCTGGCTGCCATCGCGCGCCATGGCTTGAAGCTGGTCGGCATACACATGCATATCGGCTCCGGTGTCGATTACAGCCACCTGGCCAATGTGTGCGATGCCATGGTGAACCTGGTGGTCGGCATGGGGCATGACTTGCATGCAATCTCGGCCGGCGGCGGGCTTTCGATCCCCTACCGCGCGGGCGAACCGCCGATCGACGCGGCACATTACTTCAGCCTGTGGGACGACGCACGCCGGCGCATTGCGGCGCACCTGGGGCATGCGGTGCAGCTGGAAATCGAACCGGGGCGCTACCTGGTGGCGGAATCGGGTTGCCTGGTTTCCGAAGTGCGCGCAGTCAAGGATATGGGCAACAACCATTTCGTGCTGGTTGACGCGGGCTTCAATGAATTGATGCGCCCGGCCATGTATGGTTCCTACCATGAAATTTCCATCGTCCCGGCTGCAGGTTCCGGCGTGGCGCGCACAACACGCGATTGCGTGGTGGCCGGCCCCTTGTGCGAATCGGGCGACGTGTTCACCCAGGAAGACGGTGGCATCGTGACCCGGCGTGCCCTGCCCGACCCGCAGCTGGGCGACCTGCTGGTTTTCCATGATACGGGCGCTTACGGGGCCTCGATGTCTTCCAACTACAACAGCCGGCCCCTGATTGCGGAAGTGCTCGTGGAAAACGGCAAGGGCAGGTTGATACGGCGACGCCAGACTGTGGCCGAACTGCTGGCGCTGGAAGACGTATAACGCAGGAGACGGCGCAAGCTGCGCAAACGAGGGGGTAAAATGGCGCAATGAAACGCGCCTCTTTCTCCCTCTTCGCCACCTTGTACGCCGGCATCGCCCTCTCCTTCCCGGCGCAGGGCGCCGCCCGCTTCGACGGCCATTGGTGGCAACAAGCCGACGAGTCGGAACGCTCGGGCTTCCTGTACGGCCTGGAAGACTGCTACGCCATCGACGCCACGCCGAAAATGATCTTCGATGACACCTGGGCCAATTACCGCAAGAGCATCAGCGCGTTTTACGACCTTCCCGCCAAGCGCGCCGAACCGGTGGCGCAAGTGTTCAGGCAACTTGGGCGCAAGCAAAGCATTGAAGAACACGCCGGCATGTCGCAGGAACAGCGTTATGGCAGCGAATTCTGGCGCGGCAGCAGCGACGCCGCACGGCGCGGCTTCCTGGAAGCCTACATCACCTGCCCACCGCACCCCAAACACAAGCTGAGCCTGAGCAAACTGGCGCTATACGTGCAGCGTCTGAATGAAATGTATAACGCCGACGACAAGCGCGGCGAAGATGCGCCGGCTTTTGCCGGCCCGGTGGCCGATGCGCTGGAGCTGGCCGGCAAATAAAGCCGGTTCGCCAATTACCGACCTCCCTCCGCCATTCGCCGAAAACCGCAAGACTTTGCGCCGGCCCTGCCCTATCTTTACGCTGCGGCAAGGGAAAAACCCCTGGCCGACAATAACCGCAACAGCGGACAAGGGGCAAAACATGGATCAGTTGGTGGAAAACAAACGGCGTGGACGCAAGCGCATCCTCTGGGGTTTGGTGCTGGTGGCGTCGGGCATCATCTTGATGGTGCGGCAATACACGGATCTCGAAATAGCCATGCTGTGGCACTTCTGGCCACTCTACCTGCTGGTTTCCGGCTTGATCGACGTGCTCTCCGCCACACGCTGGAAGCATATCGCCGAGGGCCTGGGCCAGATCGTGGCGGGAGCGTGGATTTTCGCGTGCATCGAACACTTGTGGGGTTTCACGTTCAGCAATAGCTGGCCGGTGCTCTTGATCGGTTTCGGCGTGACGGTCGTGCTGGGCGGCCTGCCCGACCGCGAGCAACAAAAGAATTAAGGACCCGACATGAACCACAATAACAACCGCGTCCTGCTAGGCACTGTCATCATCGTTTTCGGCATGCTGGCCCTGGTCGACAACCTGCACCTGTTCGGCATGGACAACATCATCAGCTTTTGGCCATCCGTCTTCATCGTGGCCGGCATCCTGAAGCTGGGCCAGACCGGCACGCGTGGCGGGCAGGTGTTCGGTGCCATGCTGATCGCCGCCGGCGTCATGCTCACGCTGGGCCACATCGGCCTGATCTATTTCAACATCCACGACTTCTGGCCCCTGATCCTGATCGGCGTGGGTTTGCTGGTGATTTCCAAGGGCTGGGTCGAAAAAGAATTGGGCATGGGTGCCGGGCCGAATGGCTTTCGCCGTAGCGACCAGCCCTACAGCACGGCCGACGCCCATTCCACCTTGAATGTGTTCGTGGTCATGAGCGGTAACAAGATCCGCAAGGATGGCCAGGATTTCCGTGGCGGCGAAATCACCGCAGTGATGGGCGGCGCCGAAATCGACCTGCGCCAGGCGTCGATCCAGGGTGGTGCGGTGTTGAACCTGTTTGTTACCTGCGGCGGCGCGGTACTGAAGGTGCCGGCCGACTGGATCGTGGTCAGCAACGTCATTCCCGTAATGGGTGGCATCGAAGACAAGACCGTGCCACCGCCGGTCGCCGCCAAACGGCTGATCCTCGAGGGCTACGTCGTCATGGGCGGCGTAGAAGTGAAGAACTGATTCCGGCTCCGGACGACAGGCACTCATGCATCCGCTGTTTTCCGACGCGCGCCACCTGATCTGGTATCTGGTGGCGTGGCTGTTCATCGCCAATGTGGCCGCGGCCATCATGTCGGCCAACGGCACAGCTTCGCATATCGACGCCCTGCTGTTCTGCATGCCGGTGTGCGTGCTGTTCGGTTTCGTCGCGATGTCGGCCTACTATGTGTGCCGCTCGCAGCCGCTGGCACGGCGCCGCCTGCCACGCCTGATCACGCTATACGGCACGACGTCGCTGGTATCGGGCACCTTGCTGTACCTGATCGTGCGCGCCTGGATCGAAACGGGCGCGTCGCTGGGTGCCGGCTGGGGTTCGCTGACGGCCATAGAACGCGCGCCCTTCACCATCTTCGGGCTGGGCGCCGGGGCTTATCTGCTTTCCATCCTGACGCATGACGTGTTCATTGCGATGGATAACCTGCGCCTGTCTGAATTGCGTGAACGCGAGTCACGCACGCTGGCGCGCGAAGCGGAATTGCAATTGCTGCGCATGCAGATCAACCCGCATTTCCTGTTCAACAGCTTGAATTCCATCAGCGCGCTCACGTCCATCGATGCCGCGGCCGCACGCGCCATGACGATTGCGCTGGCACAGTTTTTCCGCCAGACGCTGGCCCTGGCCGACAAGGACAAGATTCCCCTGGCGACCGAATTCGCACTGTGCGAAAGCTTTTTGGCGGTGGAAAAAATCCGCTTCGGCGCCAAACTGCAATCCAGCCTGCAGGCCGGTGAACATGAATTGACGGCCACGATCCCGCCCATGATCCTGCAGCCGCTGCTGGAAAATGCGGTCAAGCACGGCATACGCTCGCTCACAAAAGGCGGCTTGATCGAGGCCCGCGTAACGCATCAGGGCGGCTGGCTCCATATCGTGGTGGACAACCCGATGGACCCGGACGCCGGCACCCAGCAAGGCACGGGCACCGGTCTGCAAAACATCCGCCGCCGCTGCGCCACGCTGTATGACAACCGCGCGCGGGTAGAATGGGGCAGCAACGCGCCGGGCCGCTTCACCGTAACCCTGACCCTGCCCTTTGAAAGCAACGCATGACCTACCGCTGCCTGATCGTCGACGACGAAGACCTGGCGCGCCGCCTGGTGCGCGAATTCCTGGCCAAGCATGCCGACATCGAAATCGTCGGCGAAAGCGAGCACGGCTTGCAAGCCGTGGAAGACATCAAACGCCTGGACCCCGACCTGGTATTGCTCGACATCCAGATGCCCAAGCTTTCCGGCCTCGAAGTGCTGGCCGAAACCGGGCGCCGCGCGGGCGTAATCTTCACCACGGCTTACGATGAATATGCCTTGAAGGCGTTCGACCTGCATGCCGTCGATTATCTGCTGAAGCCGTTTTCCCAGGAACGCTTCGACGAAGCACTGGCCCAGGCACGCCTGCGGCGGGGCCGACCCACGCGGGGCGTGGCGCAACTGGTGGCGCAGGCGAAGGTCAGCCGTCTGATGATCCGCGAACGTGGGCAAAACCACCTGGTGTCGGTTGCCATGATCGACTATGTGGAAGCGCAGGACGACTACATCGTGATCCATACCGAAGGCAAGACCTGGATGAAGACGCAAAGCCTGTCTGACCTGGAGGCGCAACTGGACAACGCGCAGTTCGTGCGCGTGCACCGCAGCTATCTGGTCAACGTGGAAAGCGTGCAAAGCATGGGGCGGATTTCCAAGGATGTGCAGAGCGTGGTGCTGAAGGATGGGGTCGAATTGCCGGTGAGCCGGGCGGGCTTGGAACGCTTGAAGGCGGTGATGCGGACGGGCTAGCTTGACCTGTGGTGGGTTCCGGGGGAAACTACGTTGCCATATCCTCCCCCTAGCCCACAGATGAGAGAGGGAGAATTTCTACTACCAAGTCAGTCGGGAGCCCCTCATGAACAAAAAGATCCTCACCCGCATTGCATCCTGCCTCATCCTCTTCGGTGCCGGTGTCGCCACCGGCCTCACCGCGCAAGCCCTGAACGACTCGCCGCAGCGCGTGGAACAGAAGCGTGCCGACCTCTCCGGCGCTCCCGGAATGGAAATCATCGCCTCCACTGCCGAATACAAGCCCGGCGACGTCATCGATGCCCACACTCACCATGGCATCGAAGCGGCCTACGTGGTCCAGGGTGCGCAAATCCAGGTGCCGGGCAAGCCGCCGATGATGCTGGCCACCGGCACCACACTGATGAACCTGCGCGACGTCAAGCATGCCGGTTTCAAGATAGTCGGTGACACTTCACTAAAGTTGTTTACGGTGCATGCCGTCGACAAGGGCAAGCCGCTGTATGATTACGGGGCACAATAACATCCGGTCCTTGCATGGAACAGCTCAATAAATTTCAAATCCTGCGCCGCCTCGGCGGCGGCGCCACCGCCGACGTCTATCTCGCACTCGACACTTTCCAGCAAAAGCAGGTGGCGCTCAAGGTCTTGAAGGCCGACCTGCTGCGCGACGAAACCTATGCCGGCCGCGTGCACAACATGTTCATGAACGAAGCGCGCCTGGTGCGCGAGCTGCAGCACCCCTACATCATGGGCATCCTCGATGCAGTACAAACCGAGACCAGCGCCTACCTCGTACTCGAATATGTCGATGGCGAACCGCTGTCGAACCACATCAAGCCCGACACGTTGCTGCCCATGGCAACGGTGCTGCAGATCGCATTCAAATGCTGCATGGCCATGGCTTATGCCAGCGCACGCGGCCTGGTGCACCGCGACCTGAAGCCGGAAAACATCATGCTGACCAAGAGCGGCGACATCAAGATCAGCGATTTCGGTGCCTCGCACTTCGTAAACAGCCAGACCACGCAACTGACCGGCATGGTGGGCTCGCCTTCCTACATGTCGCCCGAGCAGATCGCCGAACGCGAACTCGATGCGCGCTCCGACATGTTTTCGCTGGGCGTGATGCTGTACGAGATGCTGACCGGTGAACGGCCGTTCCAGTCGGACAACCTGATGACCCTGATGTTCCACATCTCGAACCATCCCCACGTGCCGCTGCGCACACGCCGGCCGCTGCTGCCGTCGACACTGGAACGCCTGATCGACGTGGCGCTGCAAAAGGACCCGCGCCAACGCTTTCCGACCTGGCAGAACTTCGCCGACCAATTATCGGTCATCGACTCCGCGCTGACCCCGGAACAGGAAGAATATTCCGACCGCGAAAAATTCATCGCGCTGCGCAAGAACCCGTTCTTCCACTCTTTCAATGACCCGCAAATCTGGCAGACGCTGCGCGCTGCACGCTGGCACCGCCTGCGTGTGGGCAAGGTGCTGATGGAAGAAGGCAAGGCCGGCAATTCCTTCTCGATCCTGATCTATGGCGAAGTCAACGTCAGCAAGCACGGCAACCACATCTCGCGTCTGAAGGCCGGCGCCAGCCTCGGTGAAATGGCTTTCCTGAAGCCGGACCAGCCCCTGCGCACGGCCACCATCACGGCGGCGACGCAGGTGGTGGCGGTGAAGTTCACACGTGCCGCGCTGGAGCATGCCGGAGCAGACTTGCGTGCCAAGTTCGAGCAACGCTTTTTGGAGATTCTGGTGGAGCGCTTGAGCATCACGTCGGAAAAATTGGCCGAAGTACAAACCTGAACGAGTGGGCACCGTCATCGACATGCCCCGTTCAATCCTCATACGCAACCGGGCGGCATTGGTATTCCTGGTCGCCAGCGTGGCCTTGTTCGCGCTGGCGTTCAAATACCCGGCCTACCAATTCGAGCAGGGAATGCGCCAGGAAATGCAAAGCGCGCTGTCTGCGCTTTTGCTTGGTTGGCTCATCGCGCTGGCGGGTTTGGTCGAGATTTTCACACTACGGTTCTACGATGCCGGCGCCACAGCCTGGCTGGCCAATCCCCTGCTCCTCGCCAGTTGGATAGCCTTGCTGTTCCGATCACGCCGCATTGCCTTTCCCTGTGCAGCGACGGCAGTGCTTTTTGCGGCATCTTTCTTGAGCCTCAAGGAAATCGGCATGCCCAGTGGCCGGCCGCAAACCATCCTGCAATTGGAAAATGCTTACTACCTCTGGCTGCTCAGTACGGCACTGGCGCTGTGCGCAGCATTATGCATGCCGGGCAAGCCGAGGATGAACATGGAGGAGCAGGCGTGAAAAAAGCAATTCATCTGGCGCTCGCGCCCATGCTGGCTGCAGTGTCATTGATTTCCCCATCAGCCCGCGCTGCCAGCTTCGACTGCGGCAAGGCCGCTTCTCTCGCAGAAAAAAGAATCTGCGCCGACACCGGCTTGAGTGCGCAGGACAGCGCCATGGCAGAGGCCTACAGCAAGCTGCAAAACAGCTTGCCCAATCCGCTCAAAGACATCGTCCGCCACGACCAGCGCGACTGGGTCAAGATGCGCGACGCATGGGTCGCCGATCCCAATCGAAAAACCGATCTTGCCGGGTTGATGCGGGAGCGCATCGCTGCACTTACCCCCAAGCGCACCGGTACGCTGGACTTCCTGATCCTGCATGACATTGCCCGTCCGCCATTCCTGCTCAGCGCAGTCACAGGCCAGGATATGTTCAACCATTGGGCACGCAAGCAATGGAATGATTCGGTGCCCGACGAGGATGACGGGACGGACAAGCCAGCGCCCGGCGACCCGGACGAGGTACGCTGCAATGACGGCTTCACCTATTCCATCAATCTTGCTTCGCCAGCCTTGCTCAGCATAGGCAGGATCGACACCACGTCGTGCGAAGGTGCAGCCCACCCTTCATCGCAGAGCGCGCAATTCAACTGGTGGCTCGAGCGCAACAAGGTGCTGACTGAGCGCGACATGTTCAAGGACAAGTCCTGGCGCAAGCTCGTCGCCGATCAAGGTATCGCGCAAATCGAGGACGGATTGGGGCCTTTTTCACAGAAAAAAGCGCTGACCGGCGTCTTGCTCGACATGGCAAATTGGCAGCTCACGCCGGACTCCTTGCATATCGCCCTCGTCGAGGAAGGCCTGTTTGGCCACGCGGTGGCGGTTGAGAATGTCGATATTCCCTGGAGCCAGTTCGATACCCGGCTCACGCCGGAATTTCGTGCGGCGCTGGAGCGGGCAAGGAAATAGGGCTCAGAGCGCAGCAGTCCCCAAAAACTTGCTAAGAAACTGCCGTGTGCGCGCCTCACGCGGTGAGGCAAACAATTGCTTCGCCTCGCCCTGTTCGGCAATCACACCCTTGTCGATGAAGACCACGCGATTGGCCACGTCGCGCGCGAATCCCATTTCATGCGTGACGATGATCATGGTGCGTTTTTCTTCGGCCAGACTGCGGATCACAGCCAGCACTTCACCAACCAGTTCGGGGTCCAGTGCGGACGTGGGTTCATCGAACAGGATCACGTCCGGCTCCATCGCCAGCGAACGGGCAATGGCCACGCGCTGCTGCTGCCCGCCCGACAACTGGCGCGGATAGGAATCGGCCTTGTCGGCCAGCCCCACGCGGGCGAGCAAGGCGCGCCCCTTGGCAATGGCGGCTTCGCGCGCTTCCTTCTTCACGATCACCGGGCCTCGATGATGTTTTCCAGCGCCGTGCGATGCGGGAAAAGGTTGAAGTTCTGGAACACGAAACCGACATGCCGGCGCAACGTGCGCACCTTGTCCTTTTGCTGCGCCAGGGGCCGCGCGGCATCGATCTCGATGGCGCCAAGCTTGAGCGTGCCGCCGTCGGGCACGTCGAGCAGGTTCAGGCAGCGCAAAAAGGTGGTCTTGCCCGAACCGCTCGGGCCGATGACGGCCACCACCTCGCCGGGCGCCACCGAAAGGTCGATGCCATGCAGTACGGTATTGCCTTTGAAACTCTTTTTCAGGTTGCGCACGTCAATCATGGGGTTCACCTTCCGCGCGCCAGGTGGCGGCTGGCACTGGCTTCAAGCCGGTGCTGCAAAATGGAGAGCAGCGTGGAAAGCACCCAATAGATGAGCGACGCGCTGATGTACATGGCGAACACTTCAAAGGTGCGTGCCGTGATCAATTGGGCCTGGCGGAACAGTTCCGGCACCTGGATGGTGGCGGCCAGCGAGGTGTCCTTGATCAGGCTGATCAGGCTGTTGGTCAGCGGCGGCAAGGCCACGCGCATGGCTTGCGGCAGGATCACGCGCTGCATGGTCTGCCATGGCGTCATGCCGATGCTGGCGGCAGCTTCCCACTGGCCCTGGTCGATGGACGAGATTGCCGCGCGCAAGGTCTCCGACGCATAGGCTGCCATGTTCAGCGACAGGCCCAGCAGCGCGCAGGTCATCGGGTCCCACAGGATGTCGAACTGCGGCAAGCCGTAATAGATCAGGAACAGTTGCACTACCAGCGGCGTGCCGCGCACGGCCGAGACGTAGATGCGTGCGGGCCAGCGCAGCAAGCGCCGCGGCGACAGCCGCATCAGCGCCAGCACCAGGCCCAGCAGCAGGCCGAAGAACATGCCGCCGAGAGTCAGCAGGACGGTGTATTTCGCCCCCTGCAACAGATAGGGGGCGGCGTCGATGACGACGTTGAGACTCTCGGGCATCAGCGGGTCGCTTTACTTTCCCGGGTCACTTGGTAACGTCGAGCTGGAACCATTTTTGCGAGATTTTCGCCAAGGTTCCATCCTTGCGCAAAGCCTCGATACCCTGGTTGATGGCATTGAGCAGGTCTTCATTGCCCTTGCGCACAGCCACGCCGGACTCTTCACGCGCGAACGGCGCGCCGGCCAGGGCCAGTGCACCATTGGTTTGCTTGATCAGGTCGAGCGCGGCAAAGCGGTCAACCAGGATGGCATCGATACGGCCGGCACGCAGGTCCTGGTACTTGGTGGGGTCGTCGTCATAAGTCTTGACCACGGCTTGCGGGACGTTGTTCTTGAGCCATTGCTCGTAATTGCTGCCCAGGCCGACGCCGACCTTCTTGCCGGCCAGGTCAGCCGCCTTCTGGATCTGCCCCGCACTTTCCTTCTTGGCCAGCGCCTGGATGCCGGAGACGGTATACGGCTCGGAGAAGTCGTATTTCTTCTTGCGCTCTTCCGAGATCGTGACCTGGTTGATCACCACGTCGAGCCGTTTCGATTCGAGTGCGGCCAGCATGCCATCCCATTTGGTCGGTTGCAGGTTGACCTTGACGCCCAACTGTGCGCCCAGCGCATTGGCGAAGTCCACTTCGAAACCGGCGAGCTTGCCGTCCTTGTCCTGGAAGCTGAAAGGCGGGTAGGTACCTTCCAGGCCTACGTTCAAGCCGCGCTGCTTGACTTGCTTGAGCAAGCCTTCGTCAGCCGCCGCAGATGTTGAAAACAAGGCAACCGAGGAAGTCAATAACATGGCACCGAACAGGGCCAGTGCTTGATTGAAACGGCGCGATGCAGCTTGAGACTTCATGGCGATCTCCATATCGAATAGGTGGACGGGCGCTACATATAACGAATGCATGACTTGCTCGAAGGTAATGCGAATAAGGCATTACCCGCCATGCATATCATCAATCCGGCACACGAGTGTAGCGCGAATGGCAAGAAGGCATCTTGCCGCATCGGCAAATCGAAGTTTTCCCTATGAGGCGTACAAACCACAGCGCAGAAATTTGCCTGTGGCAAAATGATTGTGGCAGGCACATGCCCTCTATCGAGGATTTTGGCTACTCAAAGACTGCGCACGACGCGGCTTCACCAGCAAGGGAATGATGTAATGCGATTCATCAAATCGGCAACGGCATGGTCTCTCACCGCATTGGCTCTGGCAGCCTGCGGCGGATCGAACGACAACGGCAGCAGCAGCGCTGCGGAACAGAACAAGCTGCTCACGCGCCAGACCAAGAGCGCGGCGACGACTTACCAGACGGCGGTGGAAGCGCTTTATGTGGCGTACTTCGGCCGTCCGGCCGACCCCAATGGTTTGACCAATTTCGCCGCAGCCCTGCAAGCTGCCGGCGCCCCAACCGATGTGGCCGGGCTCGCAGTCGCGTATTCATCCAATGCCGCCGTCAAGTCCCTGATTGACAGCTTCGGCACCAGCACCGAATCGCAAAAGCTTTATGGTGGTGGCACCACAACAGCCTTCGTCACGGCAGTGTTCCAGAATGTGCTCGGGCGCGCACCACAACAGGCGGGCCTGTCGTTCTGGGTCAGCGCGATCGATTCCGGCAAGGTGAGCCAGGGTGATGCAGCACTCTCCATCATGGCCGGCGCTCTGGCCAACACCAGCGCACAAGGCTTGATCGATGCGCAGCTCGTCAACAATCGCCTGAGTGCAGCCGGTTACTTCACCGGCGCCGCCACGGCCAGCACCTATGCCGGGGCCGCAGCCGCCGCCAATGCGCGCGCCATGCTGGCAACCATCAACGCCACGACCACCGCCAGCATGCTGCAAAGCACCGCCGTGACCGACGCCCAGGCGATCAACAACCAGGCTGTGTTCGAGTCCACCGCATTGCACGGCGGCGAGTGGTACCCCTACGACAACATCCCCTATGGCGGCGGCGTACTCGAGGCGAGCAAGAACTACGTCTATGCCGAAGTGGTCAATGCCCTGACGGCGTCGCCTTCGAGCGGAGCGCAGCAAGCCACCACCTTCCTCAGCACGCTTGATGCGGCGTTACCAGTGCCGGGGGCCGGTGCGAGCCGCGTCCTGCTGAACGGCCAGGTCGTGCTGCACCCCACGCTGGGCTTGCGTTCGGTGACTTATAACGGTAGCGGCATCCAGGTGCAGTATTTCGACTCGACCGGCACCACTGTCGTCTCCACCTCACAATTCGACAACTACCAGGCGGTGAGCCTTTCAGGCCAGATGTCTGCGTCCTCGGAAGAGCTGCAAGCTGCCGTGCCGATCAACCAGTGGATCGCCTATACCAACTTCGCTTCGACGGCGGCGTGGCAAAGCGGTTCCGGCTATATCAAACACCAGGGCCACGCGGTCGGCGACCAGTATTCGCTGGACGACTGCGCCAATGCCAATCCGACCTATACCACCGGCACCTCACCCACACCTTGCACCTTTGGCGGCACATTGGCCGGCATCTTCCCGATCACACTCTCCGCAGGCGACGTCAACCACCCCGGCGAAACCGACTTTGCCACCGACGGCACCTTCAGCACCGTGCAGGGCTTGCCGATGTGGATTGCCAATTCCCCCATGCCGCCGGCCGAAAATGGCGTGGCGCTCTACCGCATCTTCGTGATGATGAATGGCCAGGTATTCATGGGCAGCCTGATCAAGGACGGTTCGCCCTATTACTACACCCAGGCTGACGGCAGCACAGTCAACTACACGCTTGGCTTGAACCAGATCGCCGCCAACAGTGTATCCAAGGGATTGATCACGGGTTCGACCAACGGCTCCAAGGTCGGCTCCGGCACCACTGTCGCCAATACGCCTGACCTGTTCGGCATCGGCGGCACCGGCATCAATGGTTCGCTCTCGCCGGCCGACTTGCGCGCGCACTACAACGTGCCGGCCGGCCTGACCGGCGCCGGCCAGACCATCGCCATCGTCGACGGACCCAGCAGTTCCGACATCCAGGCCGACCTGGACGCCTACAGCACCTATTACAACCTGCCCTCCTGCAGCACCGCCAATGGCTGCTTCAAGCATGTCGACCTCTCCAACGGCGCCGCCGTTACTGCCGACAACGACTGGGGCGGCGAGCCCGACCTTGATGTGCAGATGGTGCATGCCGTGGCGCCCGGCGCCAAGATCATCCTGATCACTGCGGCCAGCGGCTATAGCGACGACCTTTATGCTGCGGTCAAATATGCCTACCAGCAGCCCGGCGTAACGGCCGTGTCGATGAGCTTCGGCATACCGGATTTCGATTCCACGACCGACAGCATCTTCAAGGCCGCGGCACAAGGCGGTGGCGCCATCGCTTTCGCCAGCAGCGGCGATGCCGGCAACCTCGGCAACAGCCCGAATTTCCCGGCCAGTTCGCTCTGGGCCGTGGCAGTGGGCGGCACGCGTATCAATAACGTGAAATGGACGTCGTCGGCCAGCGAATCGGGCTGGCAATTCTCCGGCGGCGGCACGGCTTCCGGTACCACGCCCACTTCGTGGATGACGCTGATGCAGACACAGTCGCAATTGGCCAACTCGCGCGGGGTGCCCGACGTAAGCGCCGTGGCGGACTTCCAGAACAGCGCCCTCTCCATCTATTCGGCAGACCAGTGGGGCCTGACCGGCGGCACCAGTGCTTCTGCACCACTGTGGGCCGGCTTTGCCGCGCTGCTGGGCCAATCGGTCGGTGCGACAAACCAGAGCCTGTTGCAAAAGCTGGGCAGCCCGCAAGGCGGGTTTGGCCAGATCGTGTACCAGATGGCGGCAAGCAGCAGCGCTTCCTCGCTGCTCTATCGCCCCGACTCGGGATCGAATAACCTGACGTCGACACCATGTGCGTTGTGCACCGCCAGCGGCACCTACAACGAGGTTACCGGCGTTGGCGCCCCCAATGTGGGAAACATGGTGACCTACATCGGCGGCAATGCGTCGGCACTGGCGTCGGACCCCAAGCTTGGCACGCCGGCTTACAAGATGATGCGCCGCACGCTGAAAGCGAAGGCCTTGCCGGTGCATTTGCTGCCTGTTACGCCGCGCGGCAATTGAGCATGGCGCTCGCTTTGAACGTGTAAAAGCGCGCCAGCGAGACGGCCATGAAGCGGATCTGCAGCCTGGGACTGGCGTTGCTACTCACGATCGCAACAAGGGCCCAGGCTGCGCAGCCCATCGATGTGGTCGTCTATGCCGACGAAGCGTATCCACCTTATTCCTATGCGGAAAAAGGCGAAGCGCGGGGCATCTATGCAGAAATTTTCCGCAAGGCCTTTGCGCAGATGCCATAGGGCCTGTTGCCATATGATTTGGGAGTGCGAAGGTACCGTATGCGTTGCAGGCCTAGGCGCAGCGACGCGTCGTAGCGGTGCTACGGCAAGGAGCTGTAACAACGGCATGCGACGCATACGGTAACTTCCCGGAGGGTTCAAGCCAAAATGCGCGCTGGCCGCGTTGCACGGCTTGCCAGCACGCATTTTGGCTTGAACGCATCTCCCAAATCATATGGCAACAGGCCCTGGTACCACGTCGAAATCAAGCCCGTGCCCTGGAAGCGCGGATTGAAGATGCTGGAAAACGGGGACGGGTTCGCCCTCTACCCGCCTTACTTCCGGCCGCAGGAACGTCCCTACATGAAATATTCGACACCCGTCCTGTCGGAAAGCGTGGCCGTGTTCTGTGGTGCAGCGATTGCCGACAGGGTCGAGCGAAAACGCTGGCCGGAGGATTACTTCGGCCTGCGCTTCGGCACGAACGCAGGGTTTTCCCTGGGTGGAGACAGCTTCTATCAGGCCGTAAAGAACGGGCAAATCATCCTCGATCAAGCCAGTGGCAACCATGTCAATCTGGAAAAACTGCTGCTACAGCGCATCGATTGTTATATGAATGACCGCTTCTCGATTCTGTGGGAGTGGCGCCACATGAATGCGGAAGGCATGAACCGTGACGGTGCAAAAATCATCGAGACCACGGTGGTGAGCGCCGAACAGGGTTACCTGGGCTATACCGACAGCGACAACGGACACTTTGCGTACAAGAACGATTTCATTGTGGAATTGAACAAAGTCATCGAGGCCATGCGCCGCACCGAAGAAATCCAGAGGATTGCAGACCGCATTTTAGAGCAGTAGATCGGCCAGAAAAATGGTAAGGCTGACAATCGAGTCAAGGCTATCGAATGCATTTTTGGCAACATGATTGCCAGGAAAAATATTCCAAACTATGGCGTTGCCGTGACGTATTTCTATGGCAGAATATTTCAAGACCGGTACAAAACGAAAAGGCCGGCTGCTCTAGAGGACTCTCAACCATCCCGATCGCGGATCACCGCGACGCCCGAATTCAGGGAATGTATGCAAATGCAAAAATCCGCAGCGGCATGCTCGCTGGCTGCGCTCATGCTAGCCGCTTGTGGTGGTAACGACAGCGGCAGCAACTCCGCCCAACCCGATCAGCAAAGCAAGAGACTCACGCGCCAATCCAAGAGTGCAGTCACGACTTACCAGACAGCCGTGGAGTCGCTCTACGTCGCCTATTTTGGCCGTCCCGCCGACCCCAACGGCCTGGCCAATTTCTCCGCCGCACTGCAAGCCGCCAACGCGCCGACTGATGTGGCAGGCCTGGCCGTGGCCTATTCATCCAACGCGACCGTCAAAGGCCTGATCGACAGCTTCGGCACCAGCAACGAATCGCAAAAGCTCTACGGTAGCGGCACGACCACCGATTTCGTCACCGCGGTATTCCAGAACGTGCTGGGCCGTGCGCCGCTATCGGCGGGTTTGTCGTTCTGGGTCAGCGCGATTGACTCGGGCAGGGTCAGCCAGGGCGATGCCGCGCTCTCCATCATGGCCGGCGCCCTGGCCAACACCTCGGCACAGGGCTTGATCGATGCGCAGCTCGTCAATAACCGCCTCGCCGCTGCAGGATATTTCACCGGTGCGGCCTCGCCCTCCACCTACACTGGTGCGGCAGCGGCGGCCGACGCGCGGACCATGCTGACAACAATCAATTCCGCCACTGCGCCCTCTGCTTTGCAGAGTATCGCGGTGACTGATGCACAGGCCTACAATAACAGGACTCTGTTTGAGAGTACCGCATTGCATGGCGGCGAATGGTATATCGGCGAAAACATTCCCTACGGAGGCGGCGCGCTCGTGCCGGGCCAAAATTATTTCTACGGCGAAGTCGTCAATGCCTTGAGCGCCTCGCCTGCCGCAGGCGCACAGCAATCCAGTACACGTTATTCAACACTAGACAGTGCGCTCTCGGTGCCGAGCGCGTCGATTGCGCGCATACTGATCAACGGCCAAGTCTTCGTACGACCCACAACCGACATCCGAAAGGTTTCCTACGTCGGCAACGGCATCCAGATGCAGTACTACGACTCGACGGGCCAGACCGTCGTCACTACCATGCATATGGATAACTATCAAGCAGGGAGCTTGAGCGGCCAGATGCTGCTTTCTCCGGAAGTCCTGCAAGCCGCTGTACCGATTCGCCAATGGGTTGCCTATCAAAATTTTTCGGCATCGGCCAACTGGCAAACCGGTTCCGGCTACGTGACCCATTCCGCACATACCGTTGGCGACATCTACTATCTATACGATTGCACCAACGTGGCAAGTCCAACCTACACGGGCGGCACATCGCCAACACCGTGCGCAAGCAACACGTCGTTGGCGGGCATCTTCCCGATCTCGCTTTATTCGGGCGACATCAACAAGCCCAACGAAATCGACAATGCGGCAGACGGCACCTTCACCACGGTGCAAGGGTTTCCGATGTGGATTGCCAATAATCCGCGTCCCGACGTGCAAGCCGGAGAGACCCAATCCTACCGTACCTACACGCTGATGAACGGCAATGTCTACATGGGTAGCATCCTCAAGGATGGTTCGACCCAATTCTCGCGCCAGGCCGACAATACCTTTGTCGACTACACGCTCGCCTTGAACCTGACTGCTATCAACAGCATATCACAAGGCTTGATCAGCGCAGCAGGTCAAGGTAGCAAGGCGGGCACCGGTGCGGCGGTCTCAGACACCACAGACCTGTTCGGCATCAGCGGCACCGGTATCAACGGCGCGCTATCCCCAGCAGATTTACGCGCACACTACAACGTGCCTGCAACACTGACCGGCGCGGGACAAACGGTCGCCATCGTCGAGGCGCCCAGCGGCGGCAACGTGGAAGACGACCTCGCCGCCTACAGCGCCTACTATAACCTGCCACCATGCACCACGGCCAACGGCTGCCTCACGAGCTATACCTATACACCCGACACCAGCACCACCAATTATTGGGGTTCGGAACCCGACATTGACGTGCAAATGGTCCACGCCATCGCACCCGGCGCAAAGATCCTCTTGGTTACCGCAGCGTCGAACAAATATGCAGACCTGTTCGCAGCGGTCCACTATGCACTAACCCAGCCCGGCGTCACTGCGGTATCGATGAGCTTTTCCGGCACCGGCAAAGGCAGCACCTCGGACAATGACTTCTACAACGCAGCGACCACGGGCGGACCAATTGCGTTCGCCTCCAGCGGCGACGGCGGCTTCATGACGACGCCCACCTACCCAGCCACCGACACCTGGGTCGTCGCTGTTGGCGGCACGCGCGTCAACTCCGTGCAATGGTCCGGTAACAGCAACGACTCGGGTTGGGCATTCTCTGGAGGCGGAACTGCTTCAAATTGGGGCAACACGAGCTGGATGAGCGCGATCCAGCCGCAAAATATTCTTCTTGGCCAACGCGGCGTGCCAGATGTCGCAGCTGTCGCAGACTACCAGAACAGTGCCGTTTCAATCTACTATGCAAACGAATGGCTGCTCAGCGGTGGTACCAGCGTTGCCACGCCAATCTGGGCCGGCATCGCCGCGCTATTCGGCGAATCCGTCGGAGCCAACAACCAGAGCCTACTCTCGAAGCTTGGCAGTCCCGCGGGCGGCTTTGGCCAGATTCTGTACCAGATGGCCGCCAGCAGCAACAGCGCCAATCTGTTCTATCGCTCCACAGCCGGCAGCAACAACTCTCTCGGAGCGAACTGCCCGCTGTGCACCGCCACCGGCACCTATAACGAAGTGACCGGCCTGGGGTCACCCAACGTGGCCAACATGATGGCCTACCTTGGCGGCAAGGCGCCGACCACAGCAGCCGTCGCTGTCACCGACACGAAAAAACTGGGCCAACCGTCTTTCAAGATGACGAAACGTATGCTGCAGAAGCAACTCAAAGCGCAAGTGCCGGTGTCGCCTGCAGAGCAAGTGCCGGTACCAAATTGAGACAAAGTGCCTGGCTTGCCAGGCGATGCGGCGGCTCCACCGCCGCATCATCTCCCTCGGCATTTTCCGTGACCCAATGACGGGCGGCAGACGCAAGAAAATCCAGCCGAGGGCACGCAACCCATTCCGAACGCGGCACACCGCAACATTTGAATTCAGGCAATCCATGCGACTAATCAAACCTGCGACAGCCGGCATATTCGCTGCACTCGCCCTTGCGGCTTGTGGCGGAACGAACGATGACAACAACCAGCCGGAGCAACAAGCCAGGCAGTTCGCACGCCAAAGCAAAAGCGCGGTCGGCACCTACCAGACTGCGGTGGAATCACTCTACGTCGCCTACTTCGGCCGCCCGGCCGACCCTGCCGGCCTGACCAACTTCGCCGCCGCGCTGCAGGCGGCCGGTGCCCCCACCGACGTGGCTGGCCTGGCCAGTGCCTATGCCACCAACGCAGCGGTCAAGGGCCTGATCGACAGCTTCGGCACCAGTACCGAGTCGAAAACGCTCTATGGCAGTGGCAGCACCACCACCTTCGTCACGGCCGTGTTCCAGAACGTGCTGGGACGTGCTCCACAATCGGCCGGCCTTTCGTTCTGGGTCGACGCGATCGATTCAGGCAAGGTCAGCCAGGGCGACGCGGCGCTCTCCATCATGGCCGGCGCCCTGGCCAACACCACGGCGCAAGGCCTGATTGACGCGCAACTGGTCAACAACCGCCTCACCGCCGCCGGCTACTTCACCGGTGCGGCATCACCCGCCACCTATATCGACGCTGCAGCAGCAGCCAATGCGCGCGCCATGCTGGCCACCATCAACGCCGGCACCACGGCGGCCGCATTGCAAAGCACGGCCGTAACCGACGCCCAGGCCTACAACAACCGAACCCTGTTCGAAAGCATCGCGCTGCATGGCGGCGAATGGTACGTCTACGACAACATCCCCTATGGCGGCGGCGTACTGGTGCCGGGAACGAATTACGTCTATGCCCAGGTGGTCGACGACTTGAGCGCTTCGCCAAACGCTGCCACGCAAAACGTGAAAACGCGCTTCAGTACCCTCGATAGCGCACTATCGCCACCGGGTTCGGGTTCGACGCGCATCCTGGTCAACGGCCAGGTGCTGCTGCGCCCCGTAATTGGGCTGCGTTCGGTCAGCTACGCAGGCAACGGCATCCAGGTGCAGTACTACGACACGGCCGGCCAGACCGTGGTCTCCACCTCGCATTTCGACAACTACCAGTCGGGCACCCTGAGCGGTTCAATGATGCAATCGCCGCAGATATTGCAGTCCAGCCTGCCGCTGGCGCAATGGGTCACCTACCAGAACTTTTCCGCTTCAGCCAACTGGCAAACCGGCGCAGCATGGGTATCGCACTCGGCACACGGCGTGGGCGACCTGTATGCACTGGCCGATTGCAGCAACGTCGCCACGCCGGCCGTCACCACGGGCACCGCGCCGACGCCCTGCGTGAGCAACACTGCGCTGTCGGCCAGTATCTTTCCCATCACGCTATATAACGGATCGCTCGGCAAGCCCTATGAGACCGACAACGCCGCCGACGGCAGCTTCGTAACGGTGCAGGGCTTGCCGATGTGGGTCGCCAACAGCCAACGCCCACCGGAAGAAGCCGGCGCACCGGTGTACCGCTTCTATGTCCAGATGAATGGCAACGTCTACATGGGCAACATGACCCGTGACGGGTCGCCCATTTACGTGCGCCAGGCCGACGGCACCTTCACCGACAGCAACGTCGCATTGAACCAGGCAGCAGCCACCAGCGTCTCGCAGGGCCTGATCACCGGGTCAGCCCAGGGTTCGAAAATGGGTAGCGGCGTGGCACTGCCAGACACAACCGACATGTTCGGCATCGGCGGCACCGGCGTCAACGGCGGGCTCTCACCGAACGACTTGCGCACGCACTACAACGTGCCCGCCACACTCACCGGCGCGGGCCAGACCGTCGCCATCGTCGACGCGCCAGGTATTGCCGACGCGGAAGCCGACCTGGCCGCTTACAGCAGCTACTACAACCTGCCGGCCTGCAATGGCGCAAACGGCTGCCTGACGCAATACGCCTTCCCACGCTCATCCACGTTCACGGGAGACTGGAGTTCGGAAATCGACCTCGATGTGCAAATGGTCCATGCCATCGCACCGGGCGCGAAGATCCTGCTGGTGACCGCCGCGTCGAACAGCAGCGCCGACCTCTCCGCCGCAATTGACTACGCCTTCAAGCAACCCGGCGTGACCGCCGTCTCGATGAGCTTCACGGGTGGCGTCAGCACGCAAGCCACCGACGACTTCCACAACGCCGCCATCACCGGCGGCCCCGTCGGATTCGCCAGCAGCGGCGACGCAGGCTATCTGGTTGCGCCATCCTATCCGTCAGCCGATCCATGGATCGTGGCCGTGGGCGGCACGCGTATCAATGCAGTGCAGCCGAACGCCAACGCCAGCGACTGGGGCTGGCAATTCTCGGGCGGCGGTACGTACATATATGACCAGGCCAACCAGTGGATGATGCAAATCCAGCCGCAAAGCGTGACGGCCGGCAAGCGCGGCGTGCCCGACGTCGCCGCCGCCGCAGACTTCCAGTACAGCGCCCTGTCGGTGTATTACGAAGACCGCTGGATACTATCGGGCGGCACCAGCGCCGCCTCGCCGATCTGGGCCGGCATCGCCGCCCTGTTCGGTGAATCGGTTGGCGCCACCAACCAGACCCTGCTCACCAAGCTGGGTACACCGGCAGGCGGCTTTACCGAGATCCTGTACCAGATGGCAGGCAGCACCAATGCCGCCAATCTGTTCTACCGCACCACGGCCGGCAGCAACAACGCCATCGGCGCTTACTGCCCCCTGTGCACGGCCACTGGCAACTACAACGAGGTAACGGGCCTGGGCTCGCCCAATGTGGCCAACATGATGGCCTATCTGGGTGGCATGGCGCCGGCGACAGCGGCTGTGGAAACCCGTTCACTGGGGCAACCGGCTTACCGCATGACCCGCACGATGCTGCGCGCGCGGTTGGATGCCTTGCGGGCCAGGCAGGCACAGGACAGGTAACGGCTGCTATTCGCACGCCGCATCATCCAAGCCGGGCTTTGGCCCGGCTTTTCTTTTGGCCGCTCCGCGGGCGCGCCGCAGCAAGGAAAAATCTATCGCGGCGATAGTCAAATCTTCTCCTTTCCTCCCCCATTCAGGTGATGCGGCTAACAACGCGCCTGCGTAAGATCGGCTCGTTTTGTTTGACAAAAGCACAACCACCGACATACCAAGGGAGAACTTCATGGAATTGAAAAGCGGCTTCGTCCTGCACCCCAGCGCGGCAAAAACCATCGCGCAGCCCCACACCGCATCGTCCGTCGGCGCCAACCTCGGCCCGCTGCAAAACCTCATCGGCACGTGGACCGGCCCCGGCTTCAACACCATCTGGCGTGCTCACCAGCCTTCCGCCGGCGGCGACAACATGCTGGAACTCAACGTCACCAGCGAAACCCTGCAATTCACGGAAATTCCCGGTAGCATCCCGAACCGCGGCCTGCTGCAGCCCGATATCCTGATGTTCGGCCTGACTTACCTGCAGCAGGTGTCCGACTCCAACCTCGGCGAAGGTATCCATATCGAACCCGGCATCTGGGCAGTGGTGCCGCCCACCAGCGACCCGCTGGAGCCGCAAACCGTCGTGCGCATGGCATCCATTCCGCACGGCACCACGGTGCTCGCACAGGGCACGGCCGCAACGACAACGGGCGGCCCCAGCATTCCCGCAATCAGCATCACACCGTTCAACGGCGGCGGATTGATTCCCTTCCCCAACGAGTCCAATCTCAGCGGCGCTTCGAACCTGCGCATTCCCTCTGCGGCCCAGCCGCAGACGCCGCCACTGGCCTTCCCCATCACGCAAACGATGGTGGACAACCCCAATTCGATCCTGCAGGCAGCCATCGCCGGGCAAAATATCATCAGCACCACCACGCTCACCATCTCCACCAGGGCCGTGCAAACCCTGGGGCAAACAGGGGCGACGCCGGACGGCGGCGGCACCAACAACACCGCCTTCCTCAACGGTAACGGCAACAACGCCGCCACGCCAGGCAGTGCCAATGCCCAGTCGTTCCAGATGGACGCCACCTTCTGGATCGAAACCGTCCAGAACCCCGACGGCAGCACCTTCCTGCAACTGCAATACAGCCAGATCGTCATCCTTAACTTCAACACCCTGAGCTGGCCGCACGTCTCGGTCGCCACGCTCAGGCTGCAAGCCCCTGCAGTCAACCGCTTCGCCTCTGCATCCTACCCCGGTGTGTACCTGCGACTGGACGGGCAAAACGTCAACGCCGGCCACACCCCTGGCGGCGGCGCCAACGGCCAGTTCGGCGCCATCACCTGGGAGCTCTACAACGTCATCAACCAGGACGACGGCAGCGTCACCATCGCCTCGATCGAATTCCCCGGCGTATTCCTCAGCATGGACGGCACCGGCGTCAACCAGGCCCATCCGGCAGGCGGCAGCATCCAGGCATCCTGGGGCGCAGGCACCAACGCCAGGTTCTTCCTGCGGCAGCAAAGCGACGGTTCCACCGCCATCGAATCGGCCGCCTTCCCCAACGTGTTTCTGGCACTCAGCGCGCCTAACCTGCATGCCTTCAATGGCGCGGGCGGCGGGATGACGCAGTGCTCGTGGGGAGTTGGGACGGATTGCCGGTTTTATTGGTCGGCTTGACCGTGGATTGGCGGGTCCACGCTTCAGTTTCGAGTGGCCCCGCTTGACAGCGCCCTTCCTCACCCGTTCGGGGGATGTCAACGCGTCAAAGGGCGCATAGCATCGGTTTTAGGGTCGTAAGAAAAGCAAAGGGAGCAATCATGAGCACAAACGTAGTGATGAGCGAGCCGGACACCTACATCGGCACCATTCCCATCATCGCTCAGGGCGACTCGTGGTACTCGTTCGGTTCAGTGCCGCCATGGCACACCGGCAACGTACTGACCCACATCAAGTTCAAGCGGGATGCCACCATCGTCGACTATGCGCAGCCGGGGCAAATGATCCGGGACATGTGTACCAATCCCGACTCTTATTTCAACATCGCGCTGACCCAGCGCAGCGCAACCGCCTTCAATGCCATCATGGTATCGGGCGGCGGCAACGACACCATCGCCTGGTTGAGGCGTGACGCCAGCCTGCCGGCTACTCAGCGGCTGCTGCTTCTGCCGACCGAATGGCAACCAGTCGCAGCCGGTGACAAACCGGCCAGCCGCTACATATCGCAGGCCGGCTGGCATTTGCTCGCGGCACAAATCATGACCGGCTACCAGAACTTCGCCGATCTCCGTGCCAGAAGCAGCAATCCCAACGCCATGATCATCACCCATACCTATGACTATTCAGTCCCGCGCCCGGCCGGGATACCGACGGCAACGAAAGGATGGATGTACCCCGCCTTGAATACCTACGGCATTCCCGCCGCAGACTGGAATGCCGTCTCTGCCTACCTGATCGATTCCATGGCCGACTTCGTCCTCAACACCGTCATCAAGGCCATCCCCAACATGACAATGGTCGACCTGCGAGGCACCTTGACGCCGGCCCTGCCAGGCACGACCGGGCCGAGCAACGATTGGGCCAACGAAATTCATCCGATACCGGACGGGTATGCAAAGCTGGCTTTGCGCTTCAATGCTTTTTTGCCCTATCTCTGACAAACGGAATACCGGACGGAGGAAGGCTGAGAACATCGGAAAGTAAATATTTCGCTTAACCTAGGGCCTGTTGACATTTGACGACATGGCAGCAGAAAAATGAAGCCAAGGCTGTTAACTTTTCACGGTTTGTGTTTACATCCTTACTTTTGGGCGCGAGAAGGATGTTGCGAATGTTGTTG
>Ga0134128_10000206_pt1 | contig 83503 bp, 70 predicted proteins | sample KB31754_FD_96462 | JGI IMG/M metagenome (GOLD analysis project Ga0134128, IMG submission 96462) | Terrestrial soil microbial communities with excess Nitrogen fertilizer from Kellogg Biological Station, Michigan, USA - KB3-175-4 | ecosystem: Environmental > Terrestrial > Soil > Unclassified ... | reverse complement strand
GGCTGCACCCAACAACATGCCGCCAAGGCTCCTGGCTTTTCGGCCATGCCCGTGAAAACCCAAATCGCGCAACTCGTGGACATCCCTGATTCCTCGGAATATTTAGCGTCACTTAAGTCCCGGCGCTCCGCCGCAATTAATCCGCAAGTGGAGGGTTGGATCACCAAAATCGACGTACGGTCGGGCGAACACGTTCGCCAGGGCGCTGCGCTGATTGAGATTGATCCGCGCGTTCAAGAAGCATCTGTCACCAGCCAGGAAGCGGCTCGCAATGCGCAAGCCGCCACTCTCGCCAACGCGTTAGCCCAGTATCAACGCGCCCAAAAGCTGTTCGACGCTGGCATCATCGCCAAACAGGATCTGGACACTTTCCGAACCAACTACGAAAATGCGCTTGCGCAACAGAAGTCCCTGGACGCGCAAGTTCGTCAGCAGCAGGTGCAACTCCACTATTACAGCGTCACGTCGCCCACCGATGGAATTGTCGGCGACATTCCGGTCCATGTCGGTGATCGTGTCAGTACTACCACCATGCTGACCACCGTTGATCAGCCAGGGAATCTTGACGCCTACATTTATGTTCCGGTCGAACATTCGCACGACTTGCGCATCGGAGAGCCTGTGGATCTCCTCGACAGTGCCGGAAAAATCCTTGCCCACAGTTCAATCTTTTTTGTTTCTCCCCAGGTGGACGACCCCACACAAAGCGTTCTCGCCAAAGCCGCCATCTCAAATCCCAACCGCCAGTTCCGCACCGATGAATTCGTGAACGCGCGCATCACCTGGCGCACAACGAAGGGCCTTGAAATTCCCGTTCTGGCAACGCAGCGCATCAACGGACAGTTTTTTACGTTTCTCGCCGCGAATGGTCCTAAGGGAACGGTGGCGCGCCAGCAGCAAATTCAAGTGGGCGACATTATCGGCAACGACTACATCGTCCTCAGCGGCATTAAGCCGGGAGACCACATCATCGTGGCTGGTTTTCAGTTTCTGGCTGATGGAGTGCCCGTGAAGGAAACCGTTGAGAATTCTCCACCAGAGGCGGCCTCTCATTGACCAAGACATTGACTGAAGGCTTCGCGAGAATCGTAAAAGTCTCGCATAGCAGAAGGTAGTGTTGGGCTTTGTTCGTTGATTTCTTCATCAAACGACCGATCTTCGCCACTGTTTGCGCGTTGATCATAATTCTCGGTGGCGCCGTGGCTATTCCCACGCTCCCGATTGCGCAATTCCCGAATCTCGCTCCACCCCAAGTCACCGTGACAAGCGCCTATAACGGGGCTGACGCCCAAACGGTCGAGTCGGCAGTTACCATTCCTCTCGAGCGCTCGATTAACGGCGTCGAAGGCCTGAAATACCTCACCTCCACAAGCAGCAATAATGGCCTAAGCACAATCACGGCTACCTTCGATGTTTCGCGCGACCCTGATCTTGCGTCCGTGGACGTGCAGAACCGCGTTCAGGCCGCTCTCGGTTTGCTTCCTGCCGAAGTCATCAACACCGGTGTGACGATTACTAAGGGCCTTAGCGGCTTCGTTTTCGCCGCTGCCTTCTATTCCGACAACAATAAGTACAGCGGCCTGTTCATCAGCAACTATGTAGACGTCTACGTCAGCGACGCCATCAAGCGCGTCCCTGGCGTTGCCAATGTCACTATTTTCGGTCAACGCGAATATTCCATGCGGCTTTGGCTTGATCCCTCTCGCTTGGCCGCGCGCGGTCTTACGGCCACCGACGTTGTCAGCGCGCTTCAGGAGCAAAACGTTCAAGTCGCAGCGGGGCAGATCGGCCAGCCACCCGCTCCCAGAGGTCAGGCTTTTCAAATCAGCGTTCGAGCGATGGGACAACTGATCGAGCCCTCCGAATTCGACAACATCATATTGAAAAGCTCCAACGGCACTCTCGTGCGCGTGAAAGATGTAGGCCATTCGGAGCTGGGCGCTCAAGATTACAGCAGCAATCTCTTCATCGACGGTCACGAAGCGATCGGCCTGGCCGTCCAACAACTCCCGAATGCCAACGCTCTCGAAGTGGACCGTCTTGCGAGCGCCGAACTCGAAAAACTGTCGCGCACTTTTCCAGTCGGGTTGAAATACGGCATGGCTTTCGACACGACCACGGCGGTCGCCGAAGGCATCCGCGACGTGCTCACCACTCTAATCGAGGCCATTCTTCTCGTCATCGCTGTCATTTTTATTTTTCTTCAGGACTGGCGCAGCACATTTATTCCCGCTATCACGATCCCTGTCTCACTCGTCGGCACGTTCATCTTTGTCAAGCTGCTCGGCTTCTCCATCAACACACTCACACTCTTCGGCATCACCCTTGCGACCGGCCTTGTCGTCGATGACGCGATCGTCGTAATTGAAAACGTCCAGCGCCACATCAACGAAGGCCTTACTGAGCCTCACAATGCCGCATCTGTCGCGATGAGCGAGGTCGCCGGGGCTGTCGTGGCAACGTCGCTGGTTCTAGTGTCTGTGTTCGTTCCAGTCGCTCTCTTTCCGGGTACCACCGGCATTCTTTTCCGCCAATTCGCTCTGACCATCGCCTTTTCCGTGGCGATTTCAGCATTTAACGCTCTAACGCTCACGCCCGCCCTCTCAGCCATCTTCCTTGGCCATCAAGAGGAAGGTGGCCTGGGCAAACGCATCTTTACGCCTTTCAACCGCGTGGTCACGGGAGGCACAAATCTCTATCGCCATACCCTGCGCCATTTATTCAACTGGAAATTCGTCACCGCGATCGCCTTTCTCTTCCTCGCCGGTTTCACTTATTGGGTGTTCTCCAAAGTCCCGCGGGGCTTTGTTCCCACGGAAGATCAGGGCTACATCATGATCCTTATCCAAGCCCCCGCTGGAGCCTCGCTCGAGTACAGTTCCAACATTTGCCACCAAGTCGAAGCCATTTTGAACCGTCAACCCGAAACCGCCGCTGTTTTTTCCATTGCCGGCTTCAGCTTCTCCGGTGCCGCATCGAATTACGCCATGGTCTTCGTCAACTTGACGCCCTTCGCGAAGAGGCAGGGTGCAGCTCATTCCGCGCCGGCGATCATCAATCGATTGCGAGGTCCTTTCTTCGGCATTTCCGGCGCCGTTGTTGTGCCTTTCAATCCTCCGGCCGTGCAAGGTCTGGGGCAATTTGGCGGCTTCCAATTGGAGGTTGAGGATCAGGGCAACTCAACCTTGCAGGAACTGCAGCAATCCACGCAGAAATTAGTCCGGGCAGGCAATGCCGATCCGAAGCTTTCGGGCCTGTTCACCAGCTTCACGGCCAACGATCCGCAATTCGTCGTCCGCATCGATCGATCCAGCGCCAAGAGCCTGAACATTCCGCTCAGCCAGATCACGGATGCTCTCCAGGTCTTTCTCGGCTCCGTTTACGTAAACAATTTCACATTTAACAACCGTTCTTATCGCGTTTACGTCCAGGCCGAGCAGCAGTTCCGTTCCCATCCCGACGACATTAATCAGTTCTACGTGCGTTCGAATTCTGGCCAGATGGTGCCCCTCGATAACCTGGTCAAGATAACCCAAACTGCTAGCCCCCAAGTCATCAGCCATTTCAACCTCTTCCGCTCGGCTGAAATCGACGGGTCCGCTGCAGCGGGGCGCAGTTCGGGCGACGCCATTGACGAGATGGAGGCCCTGGCTGCAAAAAATCTCCCGCGTGGCATGTCTTACGAATGGTCTGGTCTTTCGCTCGAGGAAATTCAGTCGGGAAGTAAGTCCGCGGCGCTCTTCGGACTAGGGTTGCTCGTCGTTTACCTGACGCTGGCCGCACAATACGAAAGCTTTTCCCTGCCCTTCATCGTGCTGATGGCCGTACCGATGGCCATGCTCGGCGCTTTGCTTTTCCAATCCCTGCGCGGCAATATCAATGACGTATATTGCCAGATAGGCTTAGTCATGTTAATCGGGCTCGCCAGCAAAAACGCCATCCTTATCGTCGAATTCGCTGAGCAGTTGCGTGAAAAGGGCATGGATCTTTATGACGCAGCTATTGAAGCAGCCCGCATCCGGTTGCGTCCCATTCTGATGACTTCGTTTGCGTTTCTGCTCGGCGTTTTGCCTCTTGTGCTCGCCACGGGTGCTGGCGCGGCTGGACGTACTTCCGTGGGCACAACGGTCTTCGGCGGCATGCTCTTCGCCACTTCTCTCAATTTAATTTTTGTCCCTGTCCTCTACGTCATCATCAAAGGATTCCGCCTTCGTCGCCGCGAGGTCAAGTCCGAATAGGATCGCGCCTCTGATACCTTCACGATCCTCCAGTTCAAGCAGTACGAAAATATGATGATTGATCGAGGTTGGTAGGTGGGAATCACTTCACGTACTACGTGATGTGTCCGCCGTTGCGGATTCGCAAACCGCATCCCGTTTTGCTGCGGTCCGCAATCCATAAACCGAACGGAAGGAGAAAAATCGGTGCCGGCAAGGATCGCAGCGATACGCCGGCACGTTCAGCAGTCGGAAAATCCATCGGGATTTACCTTCGACCCATTGCTTGGCAATACGTTGCAGTTCGAGGTTTCCGCATCGCGGGCAGCGTGGACGGCGGAAAAATGCAGCGGCTGCGGTGCGTCCATAAAATCGGCGCTTGCACTTCATACATCGCCACGGACGCAGCGCCGCAACCGTCACCAGCCAGTCGCCAATTCCGCGACGGTGCGAGCGCAAGCAGTCTTCGTGTCCACATGATGGACAAATCATCTCTTGTCCGGCCCTTTTCGCGCCGCAGGATACATAACCCGGCCCTCAACTTCAACTATTCATCCGTACTGATTCCTCGATACGAGAAGCCGTCTCAACGAATCAAATTGCATTCGCGCCAGAAGATATTCGCCGCCGCTCCGTTGTAGAATACTCTCGGAGGCATCGATGCCCGATTACACTGCTGCTCACTCTCGCGCCGGAATCAACGCCAAGCTCCCGCATCTCGACACTTGGCCGAACCATTTCCCCGGTTACGAAATCACAATCCGCTTCCCTGAATACACTTCGGTGTGCCCCAAGACTGGCCTGCCGGACTATGGGACAATTCTCATTCAATATGAACCTCGCAAACTCTGCCTCGAACTCAAAGCCTTGAAAATGTATCTTCTCGCTTATCGCAATCTTGGAATTTTTTACGAGAATGCCGTCAATCGCATGTTGCGCGATATCATCGCCGCCACGAAACCTGTCTCCTGCCTCGTCCGCGGCGAATTCACCCCCCGCGGCGGCCTTTTTACCAACGTCGAAGCCCGCTGGCCGCATCGACACAACTCCCGCCGCATATCGTAGACTTTCCTCGTCCGGTTAGCGATAATCTCGCGAGCTTTCCCGAGGAAGGCATTCACCAGGAGCTGCGATGACCGATTCGCCTGACACTCCGCACACCGCTAACTTCGTATCTCCTCCAGAGTCCTATGGGTATACTCCTCGCTGGGTGATGCTCGCTCTCGTTGTCGCGTTTGCACTAATCGGCTACCTGGTCTACGCGCTCTACCAGCAGCGTCAGCAAACCAACCAGGCCTTTGAAGCTGCTACCAAGCGCGCCAGCGTGCTTGCCGCGCAGCTTGATAAAACCAACTCTGCCATCGCCGACCTGAAAGCCGAGATCCAAGTCACGTCACAAAAGCTCGGCCTCACCGAGGACGAACTGGCTCGCGCGCGCGGCATGGCTCAGGCCCTCCGCAAGGCGCAAAACGATCAAAAGGCCAATGCCGAAAAACTCCGGCAGCAAATCGGCCAGGTGCAGCAGCAATCTTCCGCACAAATCGGACAGGTTTCCGACGCTCTGAACGGCACCAAGACCGATGTGGATGCGACACGCAAAGATCTCGATGACACCAAGAACAAGCTCAGTACGACGGTGGGCGATTTGAATGTTCAATCTGGCTTAATCGCGCGCAACCATGAAGAAGTACAGGAACTGAAGCGCATGGGCGAACGGAACGTTTACGAATTTAATCTTGTGAAATCCAAACGGCCGCAAAAGATCGGTCCTATCCAGCTCCAACTCCGCAAGGTCAACACCAAGCACTATACCTACACACTCGACGTCATCGCCGACGACAAGCGCGTTGAGAAAAGAGATAAGACACTCCAAGAGCCCGTCCAATTCTACGTTCGTGGTGCGCGCACTCCCTACGAAATCGTTGTCTACAGCATCACGAAAGATTTCGTTACCGGCTACCTGACAACACCGAAGGAAGCGGCGCCGGCGAACGCGAACAACCCGTCCAATCACCCGTAAACGGACCGGCGCAGGCTGGCTTACTTTTTTTTAGTAATCGAACCGCGCGAGTTTCATCCAACTTCAGCTTCCGGGAGCGCTTGATGAAGCGTACAAACATGCAACGCGCAAGCGGCGCAGCAGCACCAGGACCAGTATTTTTGCCGAGTACCCAGGCGCTGGCGCGTTGCCTTGTCTTGCTTTGCGCCATGTCCATTTTTGCCGGGTCTGTCGTCGCTCAACAGAATTCGCTCGTTGACCACCTCCCAGCAAACACTTGGCTCTATCTTCACTGGCGCGGTACGTCCTCGTTGGCTGGCACGAACGATGCCAACTCGGTCCTCCGCCTTTGGCGCGACCCATCCTTTGCCGCTGCGCGCCAAGGTCTGGTCGATCGCATGTCGCAAGTCGCAAAACAACGAAATCCAAAATCACAAGGCCTCACGCAGGGAAACGCAAACGACATTCTCTCTTTGCTCGAAAATCAAGCCGTTTTCGGCTTGCTGAATGAACCCGCAACGGCACCGAACGGCGGCGCAAGACCAGCCAGCTCATTCCTGATCTACGACGCCACCGGCAAGCAGCACATCATTGACAAATGGAATGCCGAACGCGCGAAAAACTCCTCCTCAGCGTTCACTCGCACTCCGATCCCCATCAGCAGTTTCACAGGCTATAAGATTCACAACGGCGGCAACACTTCTTATGAAGTGCAAGCTGGTCAGTACTTCGTCCGCACCGACACGCTCGAGGCGATGGAAGAACTGCTGCCTCGACTGAGCCCGCGCTATCGAGCGGCGGCATCATTTGAAGAGGCCGCGGCGGTGCCGTCCGCGTGCCGTAACGGCGGGCAGGGCACGCTTCTGAATTTCCTGGCTCTTCCGGCCAAGCTCAATCTTTCCCAAATGCCCCCGAATCCCAATTTCGATTTCGCTGCGTTCATCAAATCCCTTCATCTGGACCAAGTCCACGCTGTTTGCGGCAATCTCGCATTCGAGGCGCACGACACACGCATGCGAGGCGCTGTGGTTGGCGATACTTCGCAGGGGAGCATACTGAATATCCTTGGAGATGGCCGCGAAGACTTTGCTACTCTCGCGCTCGCGCAGTCCGGCTCAGCCTATCAATGTTCGATTCTCGATTTCGTTGCGCTTTACAAGACGCTCATGGCTGGAGTCGCCGCGGCTCTTCCTCCCGACAAGGCAGGCTTTGCCGCGGGAATTGATTCCCTGGCTTCGACGCTTTGGGGTATGCCCCCAACTGAGGCTCTCGCCCTATTCACCGGCGAATTCGCAAGCATAAACTCTCACACCGAAGTGGATCCTACACGGACCATTTATGCTTTCACCATTCAGCGCCCCGATAGGGTTCTTGCGCTCTTGCAGCATGTAATCCCAGGAGCTTCGGCCACGCAGAGACAGGATGGTGACACGACCTACACGACTATTACGTTTCCGCAAAGCCGCAAGGGTTCGCAAGCTGCCCCTGCGGAGCCTTCCCAGTTTTTCTTCGCCGTTACGCCGTCGATGTTGATTGCCTCAAAGCGACAGGACGTTCTTCGTGACGCCGTCGCTCGCCTCCACACCCCCAAGAATTCCGCCCAATCCGATTCTCTGTCCAACGACCCCGGTTTCAAGAAAGCTCGAGCAACAATGCACTCGAAATTGACCGCGATGAATTACAGCGATCTGGCGCACTACAACTGGACGGCCATGATCAATTCAATCGAAAAAGGAATGAATGAAAGAGCGGAAGCCGAAGCCCGGCGTGACGGGAAACCCGCGCCGGCCCCGGTCCATCCCTTTGCTGGATTTGATCCCGCGATAATTTCAAGATATCTGCATTCTTCGAGTGGCAGCGTGTGGAAAGATTCCACCGGCATTTACTTTGACTCAGTCATTCAATAAGGCGCGGTTGCTTTGGGGGTTTTTCGCTTTGGCCGCTCTTGTGTGCGCCTTTCGCGCTGCAGCTTGGCGCCCTGTTTCATCTCAGCAATCAACAAGACCCGCACCGCAGGGAACGCTGAAGGTTCGCGTCTCGCTTGTCAAAGTCGACACGAGCATTGTCGACGCGCGGGGCAAGTTCGTGGAGGGCCTGCAAAAAGAGAACTTTCACATCTTCGACAACGGCGCCGAGCAGCCAATCACTTTTTTTGCTTCCGCCGACGCCCCCGCGCAAGTCCTGGTCTTGATCGAAACTAGCCCTGCGGTCTCTCTCATTAGCGGCCAACATCTCGACGCCGCGTATTCGCTTCTCAATGGTCTTGCCCCGGACGATCGCGTTGCTCTTGCTTCCTATTCTGACACACCGCAACTCATTCTGCCTTTCACGGCCGACAAGTCAGCGCTTGCTCGCGCCCTGATCGATCTTCAATACTCGCTCGGCAGCGGCAACCTTAATTTCTACGATTCCGTGTCCGCCTCGCTTGACTGGCTTTCTGCCATCTCGGGCAAGAAAGCCCTCGTCCTGCTCACCACAGGCCTCGATAGTTCCCCGGCCGGTCATTGGCAGTCTCTTGTCGACAGGCTGCGCGGCAGCGAAGTCACAATTTTCTCCGTGGCTCTCGGCGGTTCGCTGCGGTCCTTTCAAGGAGCGGCGTCCGCGGCACCAGGTTCAAACACCGTCGCGCCACCGGGTCTGAATTTCGCCGCCGCGAATCGCGCGCTCCAATTCCTCGCCGATTCCAGTGGCGGTCAGGCTTTTTTCCCGGCCCGGGACAAGGAATTCCTCGCCATTTACCGCCGCATTGCCGAAGTTCTGCGCCAAGAATACACCCTCGGCTTCGCTCCTCCAACGCTCGACGGAAAATTCCATTCGTTGCGCCTCGAAGTTTTCGATTCCAAAGGCCAGCCCCTCCCGACCGACGGTGACAAACCGCGTTATCGGATCTTCGCCCGTCAAACTTATCTCGCTCCTTCCCCTTGAGCTTTCATAAGTCGGCACCGCAAACACTCGCCTCCCAGCTATAGCTATATTCCGTCTCCATGACAAAATGATTTGGTGTTACTCTCCTTCCTCGCATTCTTATGTAAACGTGCGAAATTCTGAGAAATCGGAGCCTTCTTCGCGCATGAGATTCGTAAACAACAGTAAATTCACCCTGCTGCCTTTCATTCTTTATTTCTGCCTTGCACCTCTCGCCACTGCCGCGCCTCAAACTCAAAAATCTACCCTAGCCGCGCCAGCCGCCCCCTACCAGTTCTCTTTTTCGGGCAATGTCGCGCAAGTTCCGGTCGAGATTTCGGATCATCTCGTTCTGGTCCCAATCCGCGTGAACGGCGCTCGACCATCGTGGTTTCTCCTGGATACCACGCGTCCGACTTCCTCGCTCGACGACGTTCGTGCTGTCGCTCTCGGCCTTCTTTCGCACGGCTCCGCTGGCTCGAAATCTCTGTCCAACGCCGTTCTCGACTTCCCAAGTCTCAAGATTTCCATACCATCCCTCGCGCTTGATTCCTTCGGCGACCTCTCTTCCCGCGTTGGTCGCGCCATCCAGGGAATTCTGGGGGCCGATGTCCTCAACCATTTCGTCGTCGTTATCAGTTACGATCGCCAGACGCTGCAACTTTACGATCCGAAATCCTTCCAGTACAAAGGCGCTGGCACAAGATTGAAAATGCAGACGCTCGGCGGCGTTCCTGCCCTGGACGTCAAATTCAGCGTTCGCCATCGAGGCACGCTTCACGGCCTCTTCTCAATTGCAACCGCCCAGGCCGAAGCCATGCAGTTCCATCCGTCCTTCGCCACAGCTCATAGGCTTTCCGAACTCGGCCAGAAGACGATTCTCTTCTCGCCGCTCGACTCACCGGGCGACTTTGACGATCATCTTGGCCGCATCGACTCCGTGCAGTTCGGCAAAATCACTTTGGAAGATCCTTTTGCCATCTTCCCCGGAAAATCCGAGCATGCTTCCGTGCAACCCGCTTCCGGCGTCGACGGCGCAATCGGTGGAGAAATCCTCGACCGCTTCACCCTCGTCCTCGACTATCCCGAACAATCCGCAATCTTCGAGCCAAATCCTCACTTCAACGATCTGTTCGTCGCGGATATGAGCGGCCTCGTCCTCGTAGCCACTCCTCCCGACTTCCGCGCGTTTGGAGTCGCGCGCGTCACCGAGAAATCGCCCGCCGAACTCGCTGGCGTCGCCGTCGGCGACATGCTCGAAAAGATCGATGGAAATTCCGCCTCGGATTATTCCCTCGGTGACCTTCGCGATCTCTTTCGCCAGGACGGCACGGAACACACCCTCACGGTCTTGCGCAACGGCCAACACCTACAATTCACACTCAAGCTGAAACCTCTGATTTAATGGAATTGGGAATCTAGGCGAGCAAATTATTCGAATTCGCTGAGGGTCTTGGCCATTTCGCGGAGACGTTCGTCGGCGCGCGCAAAGACACTTCCACTTTCAAACTTCCCGTGCGCATCTTCTTTCCCGGCTTTCACTCCCGTGAGAATCTCGATCCCTTCCTCGACAGTGGTCACCGGGAAAATGTGGAACTTGCCCTCCGCAACCGCGTCAATCACGTCGTTGCGCAACATCAAATCGTCGACGTTCTCAACAGGAATCAGCACGCCCTGCGTTCCGGTCAATCCCTTCACGCGGCAAACGTCGTAATAGCCTTCGATCTTCTCGTTGACTCCGCCAATCGGCTGAATGTCGCCCTGCTGATTCACGGAACCGGTTACGGCCATGTCCTGGCGGATGGGGACTCCAGCCAGCGCGGATACGAGCGCGTAGATTTCGGTCGAGCTCGCGCTGTCGCCATCCACGCCCGAATACGATTGCTCGAAGCACACGCTCGCCGCGAGCGAGAGCGGCTTATCCTGCGCAAACATTCTCCGCAAATAGCCCGAGATAATATGCATGCCTTTGTCGTGCAGCCGTCCGCTTAAATTCGACTCGCGCTCAATATTAATGACCCCCGATTTGCCCATCGCCACCGACGCCGTGATCCGCACCGGCTTGCCAAAAGCGTATCCGCCCAGCTCGAGCACGCTCAACCCATTCACCTGGCCCGCGCGCGCGCCCTGCACATCAATCAGCAGTAATCCCTTCTCAATCATCTCCTGAATTTTCATTTCGATCAGATTGTGCCGCTCGATTTTCGCTTCCAGCGACTCCTTAACATGCGCCGCCGTCACCAACTGCTTCTTTTCTTCTCGCGCCACGTAACTCGATTCCCGCGCCACGTCCGCAATGTCGAAAAATCTCGCCGTCACTTTTCCGCGCCGGCCCGCCTGCCGCACGCCGTGCTCCATCAGCGTCGCCATGGCCTCACGGTCAAAGGGCAGCAACGCTTCGTCGTCGCAAAGTTTCCTCAGCCGCCCGCAATAATGGGCGATCACCTCTTCGCTCCACTTCATTTCCTCGTCGAATTCCACGCGCACCTTGAAAATCTTCTTGAAATCATCTTCGAAGTTATAAAGCAGTTCGTACATCTCGCGGTCGCCGATCAAAATGATTTTCACACGAACTTCGATCGGCTCCGGCTTCATCGCCGCGGTGCTGAATGGAAAAAACACGTCTACCGGCTGAATTTCGAGTTTGCTGTGGTTCAATGTGCGCTTCAGTGTCCGCCACACCCCTGGTTCCGTCAGCGTGTCCAGCGCATACATGATCAGAAAGCCGCCGTCCGCGCGCAACAATGATCCACCGCGTAGATCCATGAAGTCCGAACTCCATCCCCCGCGCGCGTCGTAGCTCCGATGTATGGTGCCAAACAAATTCGCGTAGGTCGGAATTGTCTCGAAGATCACGGGGCATCCTTCCTGCTCCCCATGCGCCAAAATCACATTCACTCCATACACACGAAACGGATCCCGGTCCGAACGATCCAACCGTAAATTCCCGCCACCCTCCGAAGGCGGCTGCTCGTCCTCGCCCTCGCGCTCTTTGAAGGGGTCCAGGTTGTCGAGAATGTGGTGCCGCACTTCTTCCAAATATTCCGCCACGTGTGAATCCGCGTATTTTTCCTTCAGCTCTTCGATCACGCCATCCACTAGCACGGACGCGGCTTCTTGTTCCAAGTAGCTCATCTCGCTCGCCAGCTCTCGCGAGAGCGTCAGCGTTTTCCTGTAAACCACGGTAAACTCTTGCCGGAATTGATCGTATTTCCGTTCCAGATCCTCCGCCGCCGTCGTTTCGATTTTCCCTTCTTGCACGAGCTTCGGAATTTCCTCGATCGGGACCATGGCCCCTTCGAGGACGGGGAAAATTTCCGGCAGCGCCACCGCACCCACTTGCATGCGTCCGAGCGCGAACTGCTCGCGCGCAATCCGGCGAGTGAAATCGTCCATCAATTCCTTTTCGCGCTGTGTGTAACGGTCCACGATTCGCGATTTCTGGCGCTGAAAGGGTTCGCCTTCGAACACTTGCGGAATTCGCCGCCGCAAAAATTCGATTCCCGATTCCATTTCCTTCCGAAAAGCGTTGGCCTGCCCCGGCGGCAGAGTCAGCAAGCGCGGCCGGTCGGGATTCTTGAAATTATTTACGTAGCACCGATCTGGCGACAGCTGGATTTTCGGCCCAATCCCTTCGATCATCCGCACAATCATTCCGCCGCGACTCGTCCCGGTCAGCCCGCAGACGAACGCGTTGTAGCCTTGCGCCGTCATTTCCACACCCATCCGCAGAGCCCGCAATGCGCGTTCCTGGCCAATCTCGCCGCCAATCGACGGCGCCTCGCTCGAGGTCGCGTATGGCACTGTCGCGGGATCGCACCTCCAGCGCAGCTGTTCTGGACGAAGTTCTTTTACCGATAAGCCCTTGGGCTTCATTTTCATTTTCCAACTTTACCAGTACGAACGGCGGCCTACTCTAGCACGCCTCTTCGTCCCGTCCCACCGGAAGACGTCACGCTGTTTCTTACTGCCTATTCGAGCCCGCATACAAATCCAGCACACTCGCGGCCAGCGCCACCACAATCGGCCCCAATACGATTCCCAGCAAGCCAAACACCGCCATTCCCCCGATCACAGCGATGAAAACCACCAAGCCGCTCAGTCGTGCGCGTCCGCTCATGAACCAAGGCCGCAGGACATTGTCCACAACTCCCGCGACCACCGTCAGCAGAATGGCCAGAAAAATCGCACTGCCCCAATGCCCCGTGACAATCAAATCGATCATCGCCGGAATCCAGATCACCAGGTCTCCCACCGCGGGCAGCAGCGAGAAAAACGCTATGGCAACACCCCAGAACACCGGCGCTGTAATTCCAACGATCGCAAATCCAATTCCTCCCGCCAACCCGTGAATCATCGCCGCCATCAGACTCGATGTCACACTCGCAAAGATCAGATCGCGTGATTTCCCCAGCATTTCTTCGCGTGACGTTCGCTCGAAAGGCAGCACCTGCCGCAGCCGCGCCATCAATTCATCGCTGTCGCGAAAAAGATAAAACATCGCCAGAATCGTGACCACCAGATCAAACGCAAAAATAGCCAGGTTCCGTAGCACCACGCCAATCTGGGATGCCAGATATGCCGCGACCGTCTCAATCGCGCGATGCAACAATTGCGACAGGCTCTCCGCCGTCTGGCCCGGCACGTGCGCTCCTAGCCACGCCCACCAGCGGTCCACCCACGCGAACCCTCCGTGATTGATTTCCTGTTGCACCGACCCGGCCGCCTGCAGCCCCTGATGAATAAATGCAAAGCCCACGCCCATTGCCGGCGCGATCAGCAGCAACGTCACGAGTATCGTGCAGACTGTAGCCGCCCAGGTTTTTCCCCAATCCCGCTCCAGCCGCTTATTCAATGGATGGAAAATAACCACCAACACGGCCGCCCAGCACAATGGCACAAGGAACGGCTCGAAAACCAGAAATACAAAATAGGCGATCAATGCGATGAAGCCGTAGAACAGCACCGCGCCCAGCCGTTTCTGCGCTATTGTTTTTTCCCGCAACTCTGTCGCGCTCCGTTGTACATCACCAGGCCTTGCAACCCACAAAACGAACAGCATCCATAGTTTCCTTTTCCCTCTTTGTCAACTCTGACTCCGAAAATTGCCGACAAATCGGCACTGCGGATCGTGGCGCGTAAGGCTCGCTGTAGTTCGCGACGTAGGATGAAGCGCGGAGTTAACGTCTCAGCGCCGCCATAAATCCTGATATTCGTAGAATCGAGCGCGAATTCCTTCCACAATTGGAATTGTCACAAAACGTACAAGCACGCGCAGTCGCAGCGGAAATCGGTATTCGACTTGATACTCAATAGGTTAATCGCACTTGCTCCTATCGGCGCGAGTTTGGACATATTCGTGCTCTTGGCACTTACAGAGAGCGCTGCTACTAGAACTTTTATTTCTAAAAGGTAAGACGACACCGATCGCTGAGGAGGCGTAAATGAATTCTCGCGTGCTTGGAAAACTGTGTTTGCTGGCGCTGTTGGCGCTTGTGCTTGGTGCTATTCCGGTCTTGGCGCAGGTACCGACCGGTTCTATCGTGGGAACCGTGCTGGACGCACAGAAAGCCGCCGTGGCAGGAGCCGAAGTAACCGTTACAAGCCAGGACACTGGCGTCCAGTATAAGACGACCACGGCTTCCAATGGCGGATATGCTGTGCAGAGCCTGAATTTCGGCCTTTATAGAGTCGATGTAACCAAGGACGGGTTCAAAGCCGCCTCAGTCACAAATCTGAAGCTTGACGCGTCAACCACGCTTTCGGTTCCCCCCGTCGTGCTGGAGGTCGGCTCGAGGACGGAGACGGTGACGGTAGAAGCCACAGCGTCGGAAGAAGTGCAGACGACGGACGCGTCGGTAGGAAACCAAATTGATAAGCAGCAGCTCGATGACCTGCCGGTCAACAGCCGCCAGCCACTGGCCCTGATTCAGACGGAGCCGGGTGTGAACTTCAACGGGAAGACCGACACGGTGATCGATGGTCAGCGGAGCGCCTTCACCAGCGTAACTCTGGACGGCATAAACATTCAGGACAACTTCATCCGTACTAACGACACGGATTTCACTCCGAACCAACTGTTCCTCAGCCAAACCGGCGAGTTCCACATCAACACGCAGAATGGCGACCCTTCCGTAGGGGGCGGCGCCTCGGCCATCAGTATCGTTTCACCGCGCGGAACAAACGACTGGCACGGAGACGGCTTTCTGTATTATGAGACCAACAAGTGGAACGCGAATCCATGGTTCAATAATGCCTTCGGTGTCCCGAACGCCGCTCTGAATCAGGATCAGTATGGAGGCCAGGCCGGTGGTCCGGTTATCAAGAACAAGCTGTTCATCTCGGGCTCTTTCGAAGAACTCAAGGACACTCAAACCACACTCCAGAATGCGACTATTTTTACGTCTCCTGCTGCGCAGAGTGGAACGTTTAGCTACGTCACGTCTTGCAATAACACAACGATTACTTGTCCGAGCGGCGTCAACCCAGGGCAGGTGGTGTCAACCAACTTGCTGACACTCGAGAATTCCAGCCGCGGCAATCCTGTTTTCACCGTTGATCCGGCGGTAGCTGCGCTGATTGGCAGGATTCCCACCACTGCCGTCGTCAACAACAACAACGTGGGCGATGGGCTCAACACAGCCGGATTCGAATTCAACGCCAGTGACAATGCCCTGTTAAAAAATACGGGGTTCCGAGCGGATTACACGCCCACTGAGCATCATAGCTTCTCCGCGTCGTATTACTGGAACCGGCAGATTTTTCAGCGTCCGGACATTGACACTTCTTTCAATACGATTCCCATCGTCAACAATTTCGATGGCATCAACTTCTTCTCGACGGCTTGGAGATGGAGCCCGAACGCCAACTTCACAAACGAAGTACGGTTTGGATTCGATCTCGCTCCGGCCACTTTCGATACCTCGCAAAAGTTTGGCACTTCGTACATTACCAACCTGGCTTTTACGTCCCCTGATCCCAATTTCTTCTTCCAGGGCCGCAACACGCACACATGGAGCTACCAGGACAATGCCAACCTGTTGCGTGGGAATCATTCGATTTCTTTCGGCATTCAATTACAGCGTGTGACCATTGACGCGGTGAACAATGCCGGGACTTCGACGGATTTCGCATTGGGGTTCAGCACATCCAATAATTTTGCGTTGAAGAGCAGCGATTTTTCCGGAACCGCGCCGATCTCAGCGAACGACCTGGCGGACGCCAACAGTTTACTCGCCACTTTCGGCGGCTTCGTTAGTTCGACGAGCCAGACGTTTAACGTAACCACGCCGACGTCCGGATTTGTTTCCGGCGCCACGAATGAGCGGAATCTGCAGCAAAATGACTGGGGTTTTTACGCCGGTGATTCGTGGCGATTCCGGAAGAACCTTACTTTGACGTATGGTTTGCGCTGGGAGTACTTGAGCCCGTTCAATGAGAAAAACGGGCTGATGCTCGAGCCCCTGCCGGGGATAGGCCAGTCGATGGAACAAACGTTACTTTCCGATGCCACGGTGGGGTTTGTGGGCGGCAACTCAGGACGCCGGCCTTACAATAAGGACATCCACGACTTCGCTCCCAACTTCGGCTTTGCCTGGGACCCGTTTGGCAACGGCAGGACGGCCGTCCGCGCAGGCTACAGCATTCACTACGTGAATGATGACCTCGCCACAGCAGTGCTTAACGCCGTTAACGGGAACGCGGGCCTTTCATCTACGGCAGGGGACAGTAATCCAGTCGCAACCGTCAGCGGTGTAAACTCTCTTCCGGCGGCTTCACTCGTTGCGACACCTCCATTCCAGATTCCCATTACTTTTTCGGAGAACGCCGCTAATTTGGGCGTGGCGAATAATGCCGGGTTTGGAATTTCGCCAAATATAAGAACCCCATATGTTCAGGACTGGAACCTGTCTGTTCAACGAGAAATCGGATTTAAAACAACGGTTACAGTCGAATACCTGGGCAACCACGGAACGAATTTGATCCGCGGCCTCGACATCAACCAGGTAATCATCAACCAGAACGGCCTACTCGACTCGTTCAACGTTGCGCGCAACAATTGCTTTGCGTCAATCGCAGCGGGCGGTGGCTGCGACGCCACTTTCAGCGGGCCGGGAAGCGAACCTGCGTCAGGTATATTGTTTGACCCAACGTTCGCTCCCTTTCTCTCCAACGGGACGGTCCAAAACCGGATTCAGACCGGGCAAGTGGGCGACTTGGCAGACATATTCCACATCAACGGAATCGAGGATTTCCCAGGGCAATTCACGCCAAACGAACTGATTCGTGGCGGCGACTTGATCCAGAATTTCTCGAGCTCCAGCTTTAATGCCGGGGTCGTGCAGATTCAACGACGGTTCAACAATTTGATTTTCCAGGGCAGCTACACTTTCAGCAAGGCGATTGACGACGCGGATGGTTCGCAGAGTAACTTCGCCCCGCTGATTGATAATGCCAACCCCCGGGCCGAGAGAGGGCGCGCGAGCTTCGATGTTACGCACGCTTTCAAGCTCAATTTCGACTATGGGCTGCCGTTTGGTAAAGGACAAAAGTGGGCCTCCAATAACGGCATCGTGGACCGTGTTCTCGGCGGATGGAGAGTTTCGTCCTTCTTGATTTTGCAGAGTGGCGCTCCGTTCTCGATCCTTTCGGAGCGCGGCACGCTGAATCGAGCTGGCCGTTCCGGTCTCGAAAGAGCTTCGACAAACCTGAGTGCGTCACAGCTCAAAGACGCCCTCCACCTGTCTTTTCCTGCCAATGAGATCGGACCGATTTTGATTGATCCGGCTTTCATCGGTGGGAATGGAAGAGGAGCGGGACCCGATGGATTGACGTGTTCACCGTTGGTGGCCAATGGCTTCTGCAATCCATTGCCGGGCCAGCAGGGCAACCTGTCCAGAAACCAATTCAACGGACCCCGATTCTTCGACGAGGATGTCTCGATCCTTAAGGCGATTCCGATCCGCGAAAGCATCTCTCTACAGTTGCGGGGAGACGCATTCAACGTATTCAACCATCCGACATTTTTTATCGGAAATCAGAACATCAACTCGTCGTCTTTTGGGAGAGTCACAAGCACGCTTGGGACTATTTCCAATGGCGGCGGCGCACGCGTGCTGCAAATCGGGGCAAAGCTGAGTTTCTAGCTGAGTCTGGTTGGTTTGAAAAGTATGGCGGGCCACGAGAAATCGTGGCCCTTTTTTTGTTGCAGCGAAAACTGGGTTGGAGGCGGCGGCGCTGCGCCGTTCTCAGTGCTACAATGCTGCCTAGCCTACCGGAGGTGCTCATCGTGGCCGCTCCTGCTTGTCCTCACACGCACACGATTCTTATCGCCAAGGATGAGCACGAGGAATACCTCGAATGCCTTGACTGCGGCGAGATCTTCGAGGTTGCGGAACGCGAACCCTCGTCCCTCGGCTTCAACGAAACCCTCTCTGACGCCTAGTTCTCATTTCCCTTCCCGCTGGCCGCGCTGACGCGAAGTGTGATATGAACCCGCGGTGACGCATACGTGGATTTCACGTAAGCCGTGAGGAGATGCCGATGCGCAAAATCGAGATAGCCATGCTGGCGATACTGCTTCTTACCGGTGCGTGCGCCGCGCAGGAGACGGAAACCGAGCGGCAGGCCGCGCCCGACGTGGTGAAGCAAATTCGGCAGCTCGAGCAATCGCTCGACGTACCGTCGATGGTGGCCAAACTCACCGCGCCTGATAAGAACCGCGACGAGGTTGTCGCGCGCGTCAAGCAATTGATGCAAACGGATTTGCTGCCCATGTCGGACTGGATCACGCGGCATCCGGAGATCGGTTTTACGGAAAAGGAAGCAGTGGCGAAGCTGACTGCGTATCTGCAGGCGCATGGCTTTGACGTCACGAGCGGCGTCGCGGGCCTGCCGACGGCGTTTGTCGCGAAGTACCGTCACGGGACGAGCGGTCCAAACCTGGGCGTGATTGTCGAGTACGACGCGCTACGCGGCACGCAGGGCGCGTTTCACGGCGACCAGCACAGCGCACAAGGACCCGTGGGGCTTGCGGCGGCGATTGCCATATCAGAATTTCTGACGCGGACTCATACGCCCGGCACCGTCACCGTTTACGGCACGCCGGGCGAAGAAATGATGCCTCCGGACGCGAAGACGGTGATGTGGAACGCGGGAGTCTTCCGGGGCGCGGATGTGATCGTTCGCAGCCATTCTTTGATGGTCACCACGCGGCCCGCTCCCGGCTTCGGCACATGCTGCATGAATATCGACGGCGTAAAGTACACATTTTATGGCGCGCCCGCGCACGAACTAACCGCTTGGAACGGCCGCAACGCGCTCGAAGCCGTTATCAAACTCTTCGACAATATCGACAGCATTCGCGCAAACATGCGTCCCGAAACGCGCATCGAAGGCGCCATCACCGAGGGCGGAGCCGCGCCGAACGTGGTGCCCGACAAAACTTCCGCCGATTTTTTCATTCGCTATCCGGACTCTGTTTATCTCGATCAAGTTACGACATGGGTGAATGACGCGGCGCGCGCAGCTGCTCTGGCCACCGGCACGAAAGTGAAAATTGACCACTACGGCTCCCAGCGCGACGGCATCTCGGTCGCCACTCTCGCGGAATTGGATTTCGCGTATATGGAACGGCTCGGCGCAACGGGCGTCGTTGCGGAACCCGGGAAACCGGAAGGTTACGAAGAGACCGGCAGCGTTTCGAGCCAGATTCCCGGGATCGAAGTCACCGCGAAATCCTCTAACTTTTCCAACCATACATACGGCATGCTTGCCGACGCGACCACCGATGTCGGCCACGCCGGCTTTATGATCGACGCGGAGACCGAAGCCGCGATTCTCTACGATTTCGCCACACATCCGGAGTTGCGCGATGCCGTGAAAACGGAATTTTCACGCATTCAATCGCTCTTCGCGGAGTATCAGCGCGACCTCGAGAAGGCGTATCCGAAACCTGAGGTCGCGGCGCCGAAATAAATCAGGCGCTCTGCCCGATCTGGATCTCTCCGACTTGACATTTTTCCGCTAACCAATCTACTCTTCCATAGTCTAACTATGCATCGAATCTCTATGCCAGGAGCGCAACATGCGTCGCGATGAAATTCCGCCGGGAACTCTGCACCTTTTAATCCTGAAGACGCTCGCGCGCCGGGGCGAATTGCACGGCTACGAAATCGCGCGCACGATTCAGCAAAATTCGGAGGACGTGCTGCAGGTGGAGGAAGGATCTCTCTATCCCGCGCTGCAGCGAATGTTGGTGAAAGGTTGGGTGAAGGCCTACTGGGGAACGACGGCGGAAAACCGGCGGGCGCGCTTTTACCGGCTGACGACCGCGGGGCGCAAACAATTGCAGGTGGAGGAGTCGCAGTTTGAGCGCGTGATGAGCGCGATCACGCGGGTGATTCAGACGGCGTGAGGGCGAAAGGACGGTTTGTAGTCGAGAGTTGAGAGTTGAAAGACGGAATGACTCAGGGACAAGAGGTAACGGCGAATGAAATTGCTGGGTGAATTGGGACGGCGGGTGACGATGCTGCTACGGCGGCGGAAGTTCGACCAGGAAATGGATGAAGAGATGCGCATTCATCTGGAACTGCGCGAGCGGGAGCGGCGCGAAGCAGGCCTCCCGGCAGACCAAGCTTATACGGCTGCACGAAAGAATTTCGGCAACGCGCTGGCGTTGCGGGAGGCAAGTCACGATTCGTGGGGCTGGTCGTGGCTCGAACATCTCATTCAGGATTTGCGATTCGCGTTGCGGATGCTGCGCAAGAATCCCGGCTTCACCGCGACGGCGGTGCTGACGCTGGCGCTTGGAATCGGAGCGAACACCGCAATTTTCTCAATTATCGACGCGGTTTTTCTTCGCCCGCTGCCTTATCCCAACGCGCAGCAGATGTACCTTGTGGCACGAACGGGAAACGCATATGGCGGAGAGTCCATTTCTCCAGCGATCTTCGCTGCGTGGCGCAAGCAGCAATCAAGCGTCTTCGAACATCTCGCACTGTTCGGCTTCATGGACGACTCAACACTGATGGTCTCAGGCGAACCAGTACGAATTCCTTCGGCAGGAATTTCGTGGGATTTTCTCGCCATGACTGGCATCCATCCGATTCTCGGACGCGACTTTCGCCCGGAGGAAGGCCAAATCGGCGGACCGAACGTAGTGATGCTCAGCGATCGCCTATGGCGCGAGCGATTTGGCGCGGACCTAAACGTTGTGGGCCAGAATTTAACATTGAATAGTAAGTCGTATACGGTTGTCGGCGTTCTTCCTCGCGGTTTCACGGATCCAACTTTCAGTCCGCCGTACTCGCAGCTCTGGCTCCCCCTGCAGATTCCGGCTGCGAGCAACAATCCGGGCAATGGAGGCCTCCTTTGCTTGGGCACGCTGAAACACGGAGTAAGCGCCACACAAGCGGAAGAAGCGCTCACGCCTTCGCTTTCGGAACTGCGTCGGGAGTTTCCGAAGATGTTCATGTCCAACGAACGCGCCCACCTGGTTCCGCTTCGCGAAATGTTGAACGAATGGGCGGGAACAGCGGTCCTGTTGCTTTTTGGCGCGGTCGGGCTGGTGCTGTTGATTGCCTGTGTGAATGTTGCGAATTTGTCGCTGGCTCGGTCGGCCACCCGCCAGAGAGAAATGGCCGTGCGCTCCGCGATCGGCGCGAGCCACAGCCGAATCGTTCGGCAACTTTTGACCGAAAGCGTTGTGCTGGCGGTTTTGGGCGGCTTGCTCGGCGTTGCAGTATGCTATGCGAGCTTTCGGTTTGTTGTGACTCTGGTTCCCGCGAACGTGCCGCATGTTGGAACCTTCGGAATTGACGCCCGCGTTCTATTCTTTGCGTTTGCGCTGAGTATTGCCACTGGCGTCGCATTCGGCCTCATTCCGGCATTAGGCGCGTCGCGTGTGGACTTGACCGGCTCGCTGAAGGAATCGACCACGCAAGCCGGGGCACGAGGAGCCGGACGGCTTCGCGGAATTCTGGCAGCGGGCGAGATAGCGATTTCGTTGGTACTGCTAGTGGGCGCGGCGCTGACGCTTGAGAGCTTCGCTCGACTCACGGTGGTGCAACCCGGATTCGATTCGCGCAACGTGCTGACGTTCAGAATTTCACTGCCGTCAGAGAAATATGACACGCAGGCGAAACGAACCTTATTTTTTGATCAGGCGATCCATCACCTCGCTGCCATTTCGGGAGTCGAGCAAGCTGCCATCGTCTCAATACTTCCACTCGCGGGGGAAGGAGACATTCTATTCAGTATTGAGGGCGAACGGAGTGCGGCGCCATCGGGAGAGCCGCTGGCCGCCAACTTTCGAATCATCAGTCCCGACTACTTCCGCGCATTGCGGATCCCTCTCATGCGCGGGCGCGAGCTTACCCCAGCCGACAACGCAAGCAGCGCGCCCGTGGTGGTAATCGACCAAACCATGGCCAGGAAGTTCTGGCCAGGCCAGGATCCCATCGGTCAACGTGTCTGGATTGGAAAGGCAATGGGTCCATCCATGAGCGAGCCTGCGCCACGAGAGATTGTCGGAATCGTCGCAGACATCCGCGAATCAGCGTTGACCGATGCGCCGGGCCAGACAATGTTCATCCCCTATGCGCAAACCAAGTGGAATGACTCGGAGTCGTTCGTGCTGCGCGAGCGAGCCGCGCCGCTCATGTCTGTTCCCGCAGTTCGCGACGCTCTGCACCAGGTCGATCCCACGGAACCATTGACAGAAATCGAAACGATGAATCAAGTGGTGTCCGGCTCGTTAAAGGATTGGCGGTTTCACGCCACGATGCTTGGGATTTTCGGAGCGCTGGCACTGTTCATCGCCGCCATCGGTGTCTATGGGGTGATTTCCTATTCGATCGCCCAGCGCACGCATGAGATTGGTATTCGCGTGGCGCTTGGCGCCCAGAGGGTGGACGTGCTGCGGCTGGTCATTAGCCAAGGCGCCCGCCTCGCGCTCGCGGGCATTGCGGTTGGCGTGCTAGCGGCAATCGGATTGACGCGGTTAATGGCGTCGCTGCTCTACGGCGTGGCACCTACCGACCCGCTGACGTTCGTCGGAGTCGCGATTCTACTTGCGATTGTCGCGCTCCTGGCGTGTTACATCCCCGCGCGTCGCGCAATGCGCGTCGATCCCATGACTGCGCTGCGTCACGAATGAGGCGATACGGAGTACACCTCATGAAACCACTCGCTGAACTCGCTCGCCGCGTGCGGATGCTGCTTCGCCGCCAACAATTCGATCAGGATATGGACGACGAGATGCGCGTTCATCTGGAGTTTCGCGAAAAGGAATACGTTCAGAACGGTTTCTCGCCCGAGGAGGCGCACATGGCCGCACGAAAGAATTTCGGGAACGCGCTCGCAATTCGCGAAGTCAGTCACGATTCTTGGGGCTGGGCGTGGCTCGAACATCTGGGACAGGATCTGCGTTTCGCCTTCCGTATGTTCGCAAAGACTCCTGGCTTTACAGCCGTCGCTATTCTCACGTTAGCCCTCGGCATCGGCGCCAATACCGCGATATTTTCCTTCGTTTACGGTGTGTTGTTGCAACCGTTGCCCTACAAGGATGCTTCGCGACTCGTGGTGCTGAACGAAACCACCCCAAAGGTGGGCACCGTCAGCGTCTCGTATCCTAATTTCCTCGATTGGCGCCAACAGAACCACTCATTTTCGCAAATCGCAGCGGTACACGATGTCGGCTTCAACCTCGGCGGCGTCACCCAGCCGGAAAACATCAGCGGTGAAGCCGTTTCGCCGAATTTCCTCTCCATGATGGGCGTGCGGCCATTTCTCGGACGCGATTTTGAAGCGTCCGAGGAAAAGTCCGGAACTGCGCCCGTCGTGCTGCTCAGTTACGAGCTATGGCAATCGCACATGGGGAGCGACCGAGACGTTATCGGCCGGACGGTCACGCTGGATGGCCGCAGCTTTACGATTGTTGGCGTGTTGCCGCCGAATTTCCGCTTGCTCGACAAGACAGACGTCATGCTGCCCATCGGCGTGTGGGCGACAAACAATCCCGGAGAAGCCAACGATCGTGGCAACCGCGGCGACATGGTTGTGATAGGCCGGCTCGCGCCGAATATCACATTCGCGCAGGCACGCGCGGAAATGGACGGAATCGCCGCACGGCTCGCGAAAGAATATCCGGCAAGCAATGATCAGTTCGGAGTGGCGCTGGAATCGATTCGCGATTCATTTGTCAGCGACACGCGACCCGCCATTCTGGTGCTCTTCGGCGCGGTGATGTTCGTGTTGCTGATTGCCTGCGCGAATGTGGCCAATCTATTCCTGGTGCGCGGCGCGGCCCGCACCAAGGAAATTGCTCTGCGCATGGCCTTCGGCGCCAGTCGCAGTCGCATCATTCGCCAGATGCTGACGGAGAGTCTTGTTCTGGCTTTTTTGGGCGGCGTCCTGGGCGTAGTCTTGGCCACAGGTGGAATCGGCGGAATTGCGCATCTAGTTCCGATGGATATGCTCTCAGGCGCCACTGTGAACTTAAATGGCGCAGTTCTCTTCTTCGCAGCGGGAATCATCGTGCTGGCCGCATTGATTTTCGGGCTGGCCCCGGCGATGCATTCCACCAGGCCTGACGTGCAAGCGGAATTGAAAGAAGGCGGCAGGACGGCGAGCGCAAGCGCGGCACAAAACAAATTGCGTGGCGCCTTGGCCATCGCGGAAATTTCGCTTGCGCTGATTCTCCTGGTCGGGGCTGGCCTCATGATGAAAAGCTTGTACAAACTGATGAGCGTGAATCCGGGCTTCCGGCCAGATCGCGTGCTGACCATGGAAATGGTTTTGCGCACGCAGCAATATTCCAAGGATCCCGCCATCCTCAATTTCTGGCAGCAGGTGCTTGACCGCGTGCGCGCGCTACCGGGCGTGGAAAGCGCCGCCACCGGGACCGTGGTTCCGCTCACCGGTAGTCACAGTCGTGGTGATATTACCGTCGAAGGCATGGCGCTGCCCACGCCGGGGAATTTTCCGCATCCTGATTATCATGAAGTGAGTCCGGGTTTCATCAGCACCCTCGGCATTCCATTGCTGCGCGGGCGAACCTTCACGGACACAGACAACCAGGGAGCGCCTCTTGTTGGAATGGTGAATGCGAGGTTGGCACAGCAATTTTGGCCGAACGATGATCCCGTTGGAAAACGGTTTATGTTCGGGCATCCCGATCCAACTGGCAAGAAGACGTCGAAGTGGATTACCGTGGTCGGCCTGGTGGGTGACACGAAACTCTACGGTTTGGCGAATCCGTCGCGGCTGGAGGTTTATGTTCCTGCCCTGCAACATCCCGGCAGCGACATGAATCTGGTGGCGAAATCGCGTATCGATCCCGCGGCGCTGACTTCAGCGATTCGCGGAGCCGTGGCATCTATTGACAAGGATCAGCCCATCTTCGCGATCTCGACGATGAACCAATTGGTGAGCGATTCGCTGGGTACGCGGAGAATCACTCTGGTGCTGCTTGGATTGTTCAGCGCGCTGGCGCTCGTGCTCGCGGCGATTGGAATTTACGGCGTGATTTCGTATTCGGTGGCGCAGCGGACACATGAAATCGGAATCCGCATGGCGCTAGGCGCGCAGCATAAAGATGTCCTGCGCATGATTCTTAGGCAAGGAGCGAAAATAGCAATCAGCGGCGTTGCCATCGGCGTAGTTGTGTCGCTCGGCCTCACGCAATTGATGTCCAGCTTGCTTTTTTCCGTCAGCGCCATGGATCCGCTGACGTTCACGGCGGTCGCCATCGTTTTGGTGATTGTCGCGATGCTCGCGTGTTACATCCCCGCGCGGCGCGCCCTTCGCGTCGATCCCATGGTCGCATTGCGCTACGAGTAGCTGATCTCTCGTTCCCTCACAGAAACCGCTGTTTCGTTTCCTTCGCACGCCGAGTGACTTTCTGCGGCTGTCGCCATCCGCCAAATTCAACCTTGTTTGCTTTGTGACCTGCATCACATTGTTATGTGATGTGTAACCTTGTATCTCTAACGCTATTCCTCTATAAGTTTCCATCGTGCAATCATTCCAACGCGACCAGGAGGTCATAATGATTAATCGAGAGCGCGAGGCGCTCGTGGGGGCGGGCATTGTGGCTGTCGTGCTAGCCGGACTTTTGGCATTCGCCGGGCTCGTGGCGCGAACGGCACAAGCGGCTCCGCCTCAGAACGAATCCGTAGCTGGCTACACAGTGCAGTCCGGACCTGGCGGGACCATTTCCGGCAAGATTCTTTACGCCGGCGCACCGGTGCGCCCGAAAAAAGTCACCGTAACCCAAGATAACGAGGCCTGCGGAAACATGAAGGAAATCTTGCCCGTTCAACTCAAGGATGGCGGTGTCGTTGATGCCGTTGTCTGGCTTGACGACGTATCACACGGCAAGGCCTTTGCTTTTCCCGCCGGCGCATTGGACCAGAAGGGCTGCATGTTCATGCCTCACGTCGTGCTAATGGCCCCGGGTCAATTGAAAATCACCAACAGCGACGCCGCCGCCCACAATGTCCACGTCTTTTCGAAATCAAATCGAGCTCTTAATCAGGTAATGCCGCAGGGATCCGACCCTCTGAGCGTTCCCCTGTTTCGGCCCGATACCATTATTGTCCGCTGCGACGTTCACACCTGGATGCAGGGCCATATCATCGTGGCGAAAAACCCATACTATGCGTTGAGTGGAGGCGGCGGTAGTTTTACTCTCACTGATGTGCCTCCCGGCACGTATCATCTCAAGGTTTGGCAGGAAACTCTCGGCACACAAGAACAGACAGTCACTGTGCAAGCAGGTCAAACCACTAGCGCCAATTTCACGCTCAAGTAATCCTTAGCTGGGCAAAAACATGATGAATGAATCCCAAATCGAGGCTGACACGATGAATTCGCAGAACAAGAAGACGACTGACTGGGTCTATCTCGTATTGCTCGCGAGCACGGCAGCATTTTTTGTGCTGATTTTCTTTGCGCGCAAAGCGCAGGCCGTGCCCAGTTTTGCCCGGCAAACAGGGCTCGCCTGTAGTTCTTGCCATACGAATCCGCCGGAGCTGACCCCGTTGGGACGGACATTCAAACTCAACGGTTACACAATGTCCGGCCTGAAGGTCATAACTTCGCTACCGCAAAAGGAAAAGGCCGGGTTAAGTTTGCTGTCTTATCTCCCTCTGTCTGCGTGGTTCGAGATTTCCAACACTGGAACCCAGCGTCCCCAGGATGGTACTCAGAACTGGAGTTTTTCGATTCCGCAAGATGTCTCATTGTTTCTTGCTGGCGCTTATGCAACACATCTTGGCGGATTTGTGCAAGCGACCTATGACGTGCAGTCTGACCACTTCAGCCTGGACAATACGGACATCCGTTACGCGAATAATCGGTTGGTCAGAGGCAAGACGCTCGTCTATGGAATTGACTTGAACAACAATCCTACCGTTGAGGATTTGTGGAATTCCACGCCAACCTGGGGATTCCCATGGATTGCGTCGCCGTCTGCGCCAACACCTGCCGCTGCCGCCATCATTGACGGCCCGCTGGGACTCGACGTCGCCGGCATCGGCGGATACGCCATGTGGAACGATCACTTATACGGTGCGGCGACGATCTATCGCTCCTCGCACCTCGGCGAACCCCTGCCCAACCCGGGAACAGGATTCGACTTCAACATTCAGGGAGCTGCGCCGTACTGGCGCGCTGCCTGGCAACAAACCATGGGAAACAGCTATCTGGAGTTTGGCACATACGGCATGCACATGCGCTCTACACCTCAGGCCATCACGGGGCCGGAGAATATCTACACCGACTACGCGGTGGATGCGCAATTTGAGCGGGTCCTGCCGAAGTGGAGGAATAACCTGCTCACTGTGCGGGGCACGTACATCCGTGAGAATTCGGATTTGAACGCCGATTTTGAGGCGGGCGCGGTGAGTTTTGTGCCGCACCACTTAAACACTTACCGGGTCAATGCAGTTTACCATTTTGGGTACAGGTGGGCTCCGGCATTCGAATATTTCACAACGACAGGTACCACCGATCCCGTGCAGTTTGCGGCTGAGCCCTTGACAGGCAGCCAAAACGGCAGCCCCAACAGCAAGGGTTACATCTTGAACCTGACCTACTGGCCGGTGCAGAACGTGCGCCTAGCGGTGCAATACACGGGCTACACGAAGTTTAACGGTGGCGGCACGAACTATGACGGAGCCGGCAGGAACGCCAGTGACAACAACTCCGTGTATCTTTATCTCGGCTTGATCTTTTAGCCGGATGGCATACCGGCCACAACGCGCTCACGTGGCGGAAGGTTTACGATGGCGGGTACAAAACGGGGAGACCGACAAGTTCGCGAAATAAAGAAAGGCAGGTTGCAAAATCCAATGTCAAGAAATGCGAAGAGATTGGCCGGCATGCATGCGGTGCTGCTGTTGGTATTTCTTGGATTCGGGGCCGTCATGCTGGCCGGCACTCCAAAAGGGTCGCATTCGCCAGCGAGAACTGCTGCCAGCGGCACGGGTGAAATTGCCGGAAAAATTTATTTCAAGGGAACAGCGCCGAAGTTGCTGCCGCTCGATATGGGCAAGGATCCGGTCTGCGTGTCAGAACATTCCGGGGCCGTGCATTCCCAAGATGGTGCGGTAAACGACAATGGAACGTTGCCCAACGCATTCGTTTACATCGAGCACGCCAGCACCGATCTTACAGGGCCTGCTCCGCGCAACTCGGTGGACCTCGCGCAAAGCGGTTGCATGTACGAGCCGCATGTTCTTGGCGTCATGGTGGGCCAGCCGCTTCAGGTTCTCACGCTGGATCCCACAACGCACAACATTCACGTAGTCGCGAAAGCCAACCGGGAATGGAATGTCACGCAGGAGCCGGGTTCGCCGTCGGTGATTCGGAAATTCACGCGCCCTGAAATCATGATTCCCGTGCATTGCAACGAGCATCCGTGGATGAAAGCATACATTGGAGTGGTGGATAATCCGTTCTATGCAGTCACCGGCAGTAACGGTAGCTTCGTTTTGAAGAACGTTCCGGCGGGCGAATATACTCTTGCGGTTTGGACCGCGACGTTTGGAACCCAAGAACAGAAAGTCACGGTGCGGGCGGGCGAAACGGCAACCGCCGATTTAACTTTCGAGGGCCACTAGAATTGACGATCCCTGGTGGTGATTGAGTCTCACCTGATCCGCAGCTTTTCGATGACGCGAAGCACGTCCTGGTGCGAGACATCGTACAAATCGTGTTCGTCTTCCTGCTCAAGCCGCTCGCGTAAATACTCGGCGGCGATGAAGCTCGCCTCCCGGTCGGTCAAATACCGTTTCGCGCGATTCTGAAATTCCATAAACGCAGTGTGCGCCAGCCCTAGCACGACACCTTTGCCATCCGCATAAAATTTGCAGTCAATGGTATCGGCGTGGCGCGTCGCTATCCCGTTCCAGCAATGCGAGAACCGGCAGCGATAAACAACGTCGGTCATCTTCGACGCCACTTCAAAGGGTCTGACGAAATCGCTCATCGCGCCTTGGTTCGGGATGCGAGTGACAGTTTGGATGGTCATTATGCTCTCTTTGTCCGGCGTGAGTTTCTTTCGCTCTCGTGCCGGGGTCAGCAAAACCTCACGCCAGCCAGCGCGAAAACGGCGCTGCCGGGACGTGAGCTACAGGAAGCGCACGCGCAGGGCTACTTGTGGCCAGCCATTGCAGCGTGCGTTTCCGAGTAGCAGCGAATCGCAGCGCCCACACCGGCGCCCGCCGGAAGCCGGAAGCCCTGATCAAGCAGGCACTTTTCGAGCGCCGCGAGGAAGAGCAGGACATTATTTTTCTGGCATCCGTAGCCCATCAATCCGACGCGCCACAGCTTGCCCTTGATCGGCCCAAATCCGCCGCCGATTTCGATATTGAATTCATCCAGCAACTGCCCGCGCACTTTGGAATCCTCAATTCCCCCAGGAACCTTTATGCCTGTCACCGTGACTTGTCGGTCTTTCGGATTCTCAACGAACATCTCGAGGCCCATGGCCTCCAGCCCAGCCACCAGCGCGTCGCGATTTTCTTTGTGCCGTTCCCACCGCGCTTGCAAACCTTCTTCCAGCACGATCCGCAGCGCTTCGCGCAACGCGAACACAAGCGAAATCGGCGCTGTGTGATGATAGGTGCGTTCCTTGCCCCAATAATTCATCGTTGTGGTCAAATCGAAATACCAGCTCTGCACGGGAGTTTTTCGCGCGCGCAACACGTCTTCCGTCCGCGCATTCACCGTAATAGGAGACATGCCCGGAGGGGCGCTGAGAGCTTTCTGAGAGCCGCTGAAGCAGATGTCGATATTCGTCTTGTCGACATCGATGGGCATGCCGGCGAGCGTCGAAACGGTGTCGACCACAAGCAGAGCTCCGAGTTCATCGGCGACTTTGCGCATGTTGTCGAGATTCGTCACCACCGACGTGGAGCTTTCGCCGTGCGTAACGCCGAGAATCTTGATTTTCTTGCCTTTACCTGCGCGCCGGACATCGTCCGGGTCACAAGGCTTTCCGTAAGGCGCTTCGACGCGAATAATCTTCGCCGGTGTGCGCTCTGCAATAATCGCCATACGTTCGCTGAATACGCCGTTGACGCAGATGATGGCTTCGTTGCCTGCTTCGAGAGGATTCAGCACCGCTGCTTCAATCCCGCCCGAGCCTGACGCGGAGATGGGAAATGTGAGGCGGTTCTGCGTTTGAAAAACCTGGCGAAGGAGAACCTGTACGTCGCCCATCATTTGCAAAAACCACGGATCGAGATGGCCCACGATCGGAGTGGACATGGCCCGGTAAACGCGCGGATCGATACACGACGGACCTGGCGTGAGCATCAATCTTGTCGGGGGAAGCAGTTCACCAATCGGCGAGTTCATTGTTCGTCCTTAGTTGTTTCGTGTTGCGGGGCGCGCCCGAAAAACGTTGAGTGGGTCGGGCGACCGATCGCAAGGTCTAGTTTCTCGAATTTAGAGGGCCATGGTCAACTACCAAAATGGGAGGATGATAAAATGCGGATTTGTCGCGATTAGAAATGAGCCGACTGCTCGTTTTGAATGAGTTACGTGCCTGACCGCTGGTTGGCGCAACGCCTGTTCGGGTCTTGATCGGTCCATGCGACACTGAGAGAACGCTTGCACAGGAGTCCTATTGCCGAAAAGCGGACGGACGGTTAAGGTGTAGGCAGTGCGAGGCGGGGCAAGGCCGGCTGCGCAGGTAGATAAGGGGCGGAAAATGGTTGATCGGCCAACAAACTCATCATCCGACAATCCGCAGCAAGATGAATCCGGCATGAAACGCCGGATGGCCCATCGTTTTCCGTTCGTCGCGTTGGCCGAATTGGTGGAAATCAAGACGGGTGATCGCATGGCCGCGCAGACGACGCAACTAAGTTCGACGGGTTGTTACACGGGCGCGCTAAATCCCTTCGCCGAAGACACCGCGATTCGTGTGCGCCTAAGCAAGGATGGGAAAGTGTTTGAATCGGCGGGGCGCGTACTGCACGTGCACGCCGAATTCGGGATGGGCATCGTATTTGAGGATGTCGCGCCCGACCAACAACGTGTCCTCGATGCGTGGGTCGCCAGCCACAGTAGTAAATAAATTGCCGGAACTTCCGTGACGCTTCAGTCCCACGCCGCGCTTACCGAGATTCGCGACTCCCTGCTCGAAACCTATGCGAGCAATGACGCCATGAACCAGCTCATCCTCTTGGATCTCAACCCTCGTGCGTGGCGTGCCCGTCCGCCGGGTCAAAAAGGAAGTGGCCGGACAATCGCGGCCATCTTCGCGCATCTGCACAACTGCCGTCTTGTGTGGCTAAAGAATTCGGCGCCGCATCTGAAGTGTCCACCGCCACTCGATCCCGACCGCTGCACCATGAAGCAAGCTGCTGCCGCGCACAAAAGGAGCGCTGCGCAGTGTCTGCGCATGTTGTCCGATTCTCTCTCGGCCGCTCCGAATCGCCGCGTTACGAAGTTCTCTCGCGGCAGTTGGACGCAAACGTGGCCCGCCGGAGGGACGATGTTCGCTTACGTATTCTCACACGAGGCGCATCATCGCGGCCAAGTTTTGATGCTTGACCACCAGCCAGGTTACCGTATCCTCGACAAGACTCCCGGCGTCTGGCACTGGGAAAAACTTTGGAAACAAGCCGGTCTGACCACGCGGCCGCGCTGAGTGGAATGCGCCTTTCTGGATTTTCGTAGCACTGACATCTCGCCGACGTTTGAAATGGCGCGCGCCTCGTTTGGTGCTATTTTAGTGTCGGAACATCCGTTCGCAATCTCTCATATCTGAAACTGACACCTATCTCGGCCGATGCGCGCGGCGGCCGAAAGCAAGGAAAATAAATGCCCCAGCCTTCATTCGGTCCTGCTGCACCGCTATTCAATGGCGCAATCACACCACCGGGAATTCCTTCTAGCAGCGACGCGCTGCCGCCTCTTCCGCCGGATGGTAAATCCGCGATGAACGAGATCCTTTTCGGACCGAATGGCCTGAGGGCCGGCTGGCGCCTGCTTATTTTCGCGCCGATCATCGCTGTATTTCTCGCAGCTCTCCACTATGGCGGAAAACTTCTCTCTCACGGACAGCCGCCGCCGCACGGATTTTCGATGACGGGCATCATCATCGGCGAAGCTATCGTTTTTTTGCTGTTCTTAATCGCCAGCTGGATCATGGCGAAAATCGAGGATCGCACGATTGGCGATTACGGATTGCCCGGACGTAAGGCGTTCCAAAAGGAATTTTGGCAAGGAGCGCTTATCGGCTTCGTGGCGATGACCATCCTGCTGGGGACTTTGCGAGGGCTGGGTGTCTTTTATTTTGGGAAGTTCGCGCTGCATGGCGGGGAGTTGGCGAAATACGCTGCGCTTTGGGGCGTCGTCTTCTTGCTGGTCGGATTCACGGAGGAATTTGCGGCGCGCGGCTATGCATTGTTCACGTTGACGACCGGTGTTGGCTTTTGGCCTGCGGCTCTTGTGCTGTCGATTGCGTTTGGCGCGCTGCATCTTGGGAATGGCGGCGAGGACTGGATCGGAGCGCTCGCGGCAGGCTCCGCGGGATTCCTTTTTTGTTTCGTTCTGCGGCGCACGGGTGATTTGTGGATGGCCATCGGATTTCATGCGGCCTGGGATTGGGCCGAGACATTTTTCTACGGAGTGCCGGATAGCGGGCAAGTCGCCCCAGGACACATGCTGAATCCCAGTTTCCACGGACCCAAATTATTGACCGGGGGGTCGGTGGGACCAGAAGGCAGCGTTGTGTGCTTCGCGGTCCTTATTCTGTGCTGGGTTTTCTTCCACTTCTGGCTGCCCGAAAAGAAATATCCGAATCTCGCGGCGGTGGGCAGGCATACAGACGGCGTGTAACAACGCAATTCCGCACTCCTTTGTAAGGATAGCGCGGCAGAAAAAACAAGCATTCGAGTCTTCGTAACTCGCCTCCACGTTGAACCCAATTCCGCTCTTCTCATCCCCATTTAGCTGGCCGACTTCGCGTGTATAATTCTCGAACACAATGGAGCCCGAGAAAACCAACGCGTCAAGAAATTTCGGCTTGGAACGCGAGCTGGAGATTTATCAGCACGGCATGACCGGGAAGAAACTGTCGATACCGGTCTCTCTATCGCTACTGGAGCAAAAGGCGAAAGAGGCGCTGGATCCGCGCGCGTATGACTATGTGGCGGGGAGCGCGGGCGGCGAGAACACGATGCGCGCTAATCTGGAGGCGTTCTATCGCTGGCGAATCGTGCCGAGAATGCTGCGCGATGTCTCTGCGCGGGATTTGAGTGTGGAATTGCTGGGCGCAAAGTTGCCGGCGCCGGTGCTGCTTGGTCCCGTGGGCGTACAAGGCATCATTCACGGCGAGGCGGAAATCGCATCAGGACGCGCAGCCGCTGAACTTGGCTTGCCGTTTGTGATCAGCACGGTCTCTTCGCGGCCGATGGAAGATGTCGCGCAGGCGATGGATGGGGGGTTGCGATGGTTTCAGCTCTACTGGGGCAAGAATCCGGAGCTGACAGCGAGCCTGTTGCAGCGCGCGGAACTTGCGGGCTACACGGCGCTGGTGGTGACGCTCGACACATCGATGCTGGGCTGGCGCGAACGGGATCTCGAACGCAGCTATCTTCCGTTTTTTTTTGGTGAAGGGTTGGGGAATTATTTTACCGATCCTGTATTCCGCGCGGCGCTGAAGCAGCCTCCGGAAAAAGATCCGGCGGAAGCGGTTCGCCTGTGGGCCAGCATCTTCACGAATAATGCGCTGGCGTGGGAAGACGTGACGTTTTTGCGCGAGCACACCAAGCTGCCGATAGTTTTGAAGGGGATCCTGCACCGCGATGACGCAGCGCGCGCGGTTGATTGCGGCGCCGATGGGGTGATCGTTTCGAATCACGGCGGGCGTCAAGTGGATGGCGCGATTGCCGCGCTGGATGCGCTGCCGGGCGTGGTGCACGCAGTAGGAGGAAAAGTTCCAGTGCTGTTTGACAGCGGTATTCGCCGCGGCGCGGACATTATGAAAGCGCTCGCATTGGGCGCGCGCGCCGTGCTGATTGCGCGACTCTACATTTGGGGGCTCGCGGCGGCGGGCGAGGCGGGGGTGCGCGACGCGGTGCTCAACCTGCTTGCTGATTTCGATTTGTCGATGGCTCTGAGCGGCTTCACTTCATGTCGAGAGTTGAACGCGTCCATTCTCGCGTCCGCGGATGATTCATTTCCAGCTCAGCGAGCGGGCCAGCCGTAAAGCTTCAACGCATTGCCACGCAGAACCATGCGCGCAATCTCGACGGCGCGGGCGCGCGTGATTTCACCGTCACCCATCATTCCGGTGAGAGCGATGGCCAATGCTTCGCGCCCCGAGTTGGATGTTTGCCAGCCGATTTCCTCCCAATCGATTTCCGGCGTGCCGGGCGAGAGGTCTGTGCCGAACATGACTTTTTCGGGATACCATTCGAGCCAGTAGCGAATCGTTTTGCTCAACTCGCGCGTGGGGAGGAGCCAGGTCTGCTCCGAGAAATCGGTGTAGACGTTCGGCTTCATCAGCAATGCCGCAACGGATTTCGAGAACGGACCCGCGCCGCCGTGGAGTAAAACGAATTTCGTGCCGCGCAGGGTCGGGTCATTCAACACATCTTCCAGGAGCAGCGGATCCGCGCCACGCATCGCGAAATATCCGCCGCAACCGAAGCCGGTGTGAATGTGAACGGGCATGCCGAGGCGTCCTGCCTCGGCGGCGATGTAGTGAAAAATATAATCCTGCAGTTTGTAGTAGGCGGCCTTCGCAGGCGCGCCGCCAGCGATGTAATGCGTGTAAATTTCGCGCGCGGCGGCTGCATTGGGCCGCTTGAAATCGAGCGAGCGTAAATACGCAGCTTCAAACTTCACCGCGACCGCACCGTTTTGTTTTTGGTCTTCCAGAGTCGGCGTGACGATTTGGGAAAGATAATCATCGAGCGTGGCCGGGAGCCGATTTTTGTTGAGAGCTTTCAAATAGCGCTGCAAGAGCTGATTTTCGCGGCCATAGAAGAATTTGCGGTCGGGAGTTTCGGCGGCTAAATTGCTATCGTCGAGCGGTAGGAGCAGCGTATCATCGAACGGCACCCAGCGGAAACGCGGCGCCTTCAGGCCGGGTCCCATTTCCTCGCGATTCGCAAGTTCGGTCTCGATGCCAAGATGGTCGAGTACCCATGCCGGATAATTGTCTCCCTGCTCTTTCTTGATGCGCGCCTTCGCGGCGAGAAGCTCCCGGACATGCGCGGGGGCCACGTCGTCATATTTGTAGCCGTAGAGGGATTTCCAGGCCGCGACGAATTGCGGATTTTCAGGACGGCCGGTGATCGTCGAGTCGGTGGGCTCGAGAGGAGCGCAGCGAAGCGCGTCATATTCATCGTCCGGGACGCCGTTTGTCGGCAAAGCGGGAGGATGGGAATGGTCATCAATGGCGCGGATGCCGCGAATTCTGGCGAGGAGCGCGGGATCGGGTTTCTGCGCGGCGGCGAGTGGCACGACGAAAAGCAGAAGGATGAGAAGTCTCGGCAGCATCGTCTATTTCGCTCCGGTTTGACACGCTCCAGGATCAGTCGAATTCGCGGACCGGAGCGGGCTGTTCGGCGCCACCTTGTCCGGCGGCAATCCGAGCGCGAAAATAATTTTCGCCACGAATCGGCGAACCGGCAATGCGGCGCAGCATGGCAAGCTGACCCACATGCGTGAGAGCGTCGGCCACCGGGCCCTGGAAAAGCTGTTCGGCGGACACGTTTAAGGGTTGGGCCGTCGCAAGATAGGCGTCGAATCGTTCGAGAGAGGCGAAAAATCGTTTTACGCCGTCGGGCCACGGTAGCGGAGGCGAATCGTGCCACTCCTGTTGCCCTTTCGCGATCGAGAGGGCCCAGTCGAAAAGATCTCCCATGTGCGCGAGGATTTGCGCGGGAGTGCGGGATGTTTCGGACGCGTGAAAGTCCGCGAAATCTTCGCGTGCGCCACAAGTTGCCTTGCTGGCGCGATACGCGAGGGTCGCAACCGTGTGGCGCAGCAAATCCCGGCTGGCCTCAGAATGCACGTTGCCTGAATCGTTTTTCATGGAGGCAATCCTACCACGAGCGCTCGTTGGCTTTCACAAAGACGACCGGTCCCTAGACCAGGTAAGAAGCGAAAAACTGTCCCTCCGGTCAAGTATTAGCGACTTCGCAACTTATGGCAGGTCATGTTGAAAGGCCCCAACCCCTATGCTAGATTCGGAAATTAGCTGAAATCTGGCATGACAACGGAGAAAACCACGGACGCGACAAGGCCCAAGGTCAACCGGGTGGAGGTGTATTGGCACACGGTAACTTACCGGACGATTCTCCTCTACGCTTTTGTGGTTCTGATTCTTTTTACCGCTGCCGGTTATCTCGTATTCCCGGATACGTTTGCGAGCATGGCAAGGCATCTTTCGCACGCCCTGGAGCCGAAGGATTCCGGCGTCTCGTCAACGGGTGTGCGTGGCGCGCGGTTCGTAAACTTAGACGGCAAAGTGCAGGTAAAGAAGGTGAATTCCGTGCAGTGGGGCGCCGCGGATTATCAGATGCCTTTGGATAAGGGTGATTTGATCCAGACCGGACCGGATGGAGTGGCGCGCATCGCGTTTGCCGACGGCACCACGTACACAGTGCAGGCCGACACGCTCGTCACCGTCGAGGAAATCTTTGTACCGCAGAACAAAGCATCCAGCGTCGGCATGCATATCAGCGCGGGCAACGTGGATCTGACGACCGGAACCTGGCAGATGCCTGGGTCGACCGCGAAAGTATCGTTTCAAGACGCGGTCGCGTCGCTCCATGAAAACAGCCATGCGGACGTGAGAACAGATCCGAACACGAAGCGGAATGAAATCACCATGGCGGCGGGCACGGCCGACGTGAAGCGCGACGGCCAGCAAGTGCAGGTGGCGCAGTGGCAGCGCGCGTCGTTTACCGGGAGCGGCCCAATCACAAAAACTGACGTGCTTGCGCCGCCCGGCCTTGTCCAGCCCGTGAATTTGCAGCCTATTATTGTGGCGGATCCCAAGCGCACGTCCATCCGGTTCGAATGGCAGCCCGTGGGAACTGCGGCTCAGTACGAGCTCGAAATTAGCGACACATTGATGTTCAATCGCGTTCTTGCGGATCGCAAGACAACCGAAACAGCGGTTGAAGTGACAGGCTTAAGCGCGGGCGATTATTTCTGGACTGTGAAGGCCATCGATGCAAAGGGGGCGTCAAGCGAGCCCGCCGCCGCGTCAAAGTTCTCGTTGGTCGATCAGGCTAAAGAGCAGAGTATGCTGCTTGAGGTGGATCACATTGAGTTTGATGGCAAAGTGGTGGAAGTAATTGGCCACACGGAACCGGGCTCCGCGCTGATTATTGACGGCGAGGCAGTGGCCGACATTGGTCCGGACGGGAAGTTCCGCCACTTCACGCAGCCCATGACCAGCGGCGCGCACGAGATCGTGATCACGGGACAGGATCGCAGAGGCGGCACAGCCGTTAAGCGCGTGCCTGTGGTGGTTCCTTAGAATTTTCGAAGAGCGAAATAGCACCGCGGACACGAAGATTTGTGGGCGGGGGACGCAGGGCAAGAGGGGGTTCATGAAAAACGGATATTCGATGAGGTCGGTCTTCAGTCTTCTTTCCTCCGATCTCGCCATAGACCTGGGAACGGCCAACACGCTAGTGTTTGCCAAAGGCAAGGGCATCGTGGTGAACGAGCCCTCGATCGTCGCGATCAATAAAAACAGCGGCGAAGTGGTCGCGGTGGGAAAAGAAGCGAAGGAAATGCTCGGCCGCACGCCAGGCAACGTGGTGGCGATCAAGCCCATGAAAGACGGCGTAATCGCGGACTTCAAGGTCACCGAAAAGATGCTCACGTATTTTATTCAGAAGGCCCACAATCGCCGCGTCCTGGTGCATCCACGCATCGTGATCGGCGTGCCGAGCGAAATCACCCCGGTGGAAAAGCGGGCCGTGCAGGATTCGGCATACCGCGCGCGAGCGAGCGAAGTTTATCTGGTCGAGCAGGCGATGGCCGCGGCCATTGGCGCGGGTCTGCCCATCGAGGAACCCTCCGGCAACATGGTGGTCGACATCGGGGGCGGCACCACGGACATTGCCGTGATTTCGATGAGTGGGATTGTCTATTCGCGTTCCGTGCGCGTCGCTGGAAACGAAATGGACGAAGCAGTGATGCATTACCTGAAGCGGAAATACAACTTGCTGGTCGGTGAACGCACCGCAGAGCAAATCAAAATTGAGATCGGATCGGCCTATCCGCTGGAAAAACCTCTGACATTGGAAGTGAAAGGCCGCAATTTAATCGAAGGCGTGCCGCGCACGGTGACCATTGACGACAGCGAAATCCGCGAGGCCCTTTCTGAATGCGTGGCCACAATTCTAAACGCCATTCGCGTGGCGCTTGAGCGCACTCCGCCGGAGCTTTCGGCAGACATCAGCGATCGCGGCATTGTGCTGACGGGCGGCGGCGCGCTGATCAAGAATCTCGACAAGCGCATTCGCGAGGAAACGGGTCTGCCTGTTTCCATTGCCGACGATCCGCTCGCCTCCGTCGTTCTGGGAACGGGCAAGATGCTGAGCGATTTCCGGCTGCTGCGCCTGGTTTCGATTGACTGAGGAACGTTGCCTGGCGTGCATCAAGTATCGAGTCACTTGCATCGCGGACTAGCCGCGAACGCGCTGCGGATAGCGCCGTGCCTTTTGTCTGGCCTCGGGCGCCTCACTTCCAATCGCTAAATTATTATGGATGTCCCTTCCCGCCAACGGCCCTTGGTTTTGCTCGTCGCCGTGATTCTGGCGCAAGTACTGTTGCTTGCGTTTCAGATTAAACGCGGCCAGGATGTGCGGCTCGTCCGCGTGTGGTCGGCTGAACTGCTGACTCCGCCGCAACGGGCTGGCACTTTCCTGCTTTCGAAAATTAACGGCACGTGGTTCGGCTACGTCGATCTGAGACATGCGCGCGCGGAAAACCGGCAACTCGCCGACGAGGTCGGGCGTCTGCGCCTGCAAAACCAGGAACTCGAAAGTCAGGCTGCTGAAGCTGGCCGGCTGGCCAAGTTACTCGGCTTTCGGCAAGCGAACGCCGAAGTACCCATGCTGGCCGCTGACGTCATCGGTGCAAGCGCGGATTCGAATAGCCAAACCATCTTCATAAATCGTGGAGAGCACGAGGGAGTGCACCGCAACATGGCGGTGGTAACGCCCGATGGCATCGTGGGGAAAATCTTTGAGGCGTTTCCTCATACGGCGCAGGTGCTGCTGATTACCGACAGAGAAAGCGGAGTGGGGGCGTTGCTGGCGAATACGCGCACCCACGGCGTCGTGAAAGGAACAGCGGGTCCGTCGCTCTGGATGGACTATGTCTCAACAGGGGAAAAGGTGTCGGCCGGCGAATTGATTCTGACTTCCGGCGAGGACAAGATTTTTCCCAAAGACCTGCCGGTCGGCACAGTCTCGTCAACGAAAACTGGTTTCCCATTTCAGTCTATCCAGCTCAACCCTGCCGCCCATCTCGACCGTCTCGAGGAAGTGCTTGTGCTGTTGACCGAGCACTCCCTTACTTCCGCGGAGGGTAGTTCTTCGAGCGTCAAGTCGGACAATTCTGCGAACGCGCCAAATGTGCAGGAGAAAGCAAAAGCACCGGATAAAACACCGGCGCAACCCCCGAAAAAGCCGGTGACCGCAGCGAAACTTGCCCCAGGGAATCCGCAAAAGGAACCGCAATGACCCGAGGCTCCGGATGACCGTCCGAATGGATTCCGAGGCGCAGCATATCGAGGTGCATAAATTCTACGGCGGCACGGTCATGGTGGTGTGCTTCCTCGCACTCGTGCTCCAAGCTTTTCTGAATAGATTCAGCACGCACTTCCAGTTGCTCGAACTACCATTGTTGGTCGTGATTTATTTCGGACTGAGCCGCAGAAATTCCGTCTCGGGCATGTTCCTCGGAATGCTCGTGGGCCTATTGCAGGATGGCATCAGCCACACTCCCATAGGGCTCTACGGCATCGCGAAGGCGGTTATCGGATACATCTCGTCTTCGGTTGGCGCGCGGTTGGATACCGAGCATCCCGTCAGCCGTTTCATTCTGATGTTTCTGTTTTTCCATGTTCATCACGTTCTTCTGGCCATCACAATTCATCTGTTGCTGGCAAGCTCTGAGCCTTTCTTTTCGGTTCAATTGTTGATCGCTTCGCTTATCAATTCTGGTGTGGCCGTATTCCTCTTCGCGGGCCTGGACCGCTTGCGGCGCTGAAAGCGTGGTGATTGCGTTCGGGCTCTCGTTGGCCTAACATGCGCGGGCTGCCGATGCCGGAACTGAATCCCGCCGCCGAACTCTCGAATCAACGCAACGCAGTCATTGCATGCTTCCTCGGATGGACGCTGGATGCCTTCGATTTTTTCATTCTGACGTTCCTGCTCGCGCCGATCGGCAAGGACTTTCACAAGACTATTCCAGAGATTGCGCTGGCGATCACGGCGAGCTTGGCGACCCGGCCGATTGGCGCATTTATTTTCGGCCTGCTGGCAGATCGCTACGGTCGCCGTCTGCCGTTGATGCTGGACGTCTTATTTTATTCCGTGATTGAAGTCTTGTCTGGATTTGCGCCCAGTTATTCCGCGTTCCTCGTGCTGCGCTTGCTTTATGGCATCGGAATGGGCGGCGAATGGGGAGTTGGCGCTTCGCTCACAATGGAATCTGTTCCCGCGAAATGGCGTGGGATTCTCTCCGGCGTCCTGCAGGAAGGCTATGCATTCGGCTATTTGCTGGCCGCGATCGCGTACTGGCTCGTGTTTCCGCACTTCGGTTGGCGCGCGATGTTTTTTATCGGCGGCTTGCCCGCACTGTTGACTCTGTTCATTCGCTCGAAGGTGAAGGAAAGTCCGGCATGGGCAGCAACGCAGGCGCATACCGATTGGGCTAGCTACTTCCTCTCGATTTGTCGGAACTGGAAGCGCTTCGCATACCTGGTGCTGCTGATGGCGTTGATGAATTTCATTTCGCATGGCACGCAGGATTTCTATCCTACGTTTCTGCAATCGCAGCGGGGTTACGGCCACGGGACCACGGCATTGATCACCGTGATCTCCATGATTGGCGCGATTGCGGGTGGGATGCTTGTCGGCCTGTATTCGGACCACCGTGGGCGCCGTCGCGCCATGATTGGCGCTGCACTTTTCGCAGTAGCCCTAATTCCACTTTGGATCGCCGCCCCCAACTTGCCCTTAATTCTGCTCGGCGCATTCCTGATGCAATTCATGGTGCAGGGCGCCTGGGGAGTGATTCCCGCGCACATCAACGAACTTTCTCCCGACACATTACGAGGATTTTTCCCGGGTTTTGCCTATCAACTTGGCGTGCTATTCGCGGCGTCAAGCGCCTATCTTGAGGCTATCATGGGGAAACGGATGAGCTATGGGCACGCGATGGGAATTTTTGCCGTCATCGTGCTCGTTGGCGGTGCGCTGGTCATTGCGCTTGGCCCTGAAGCTCACGGCATCGCGTTTGGCGGAATGCAAGCAGAACATTCGCGATCATCACCGCCCTCGTCCAAAAGCTTTTCTTGACGCTCCTTCGCACGCCTGACCCAAAAAGAGTAAAATTGAACTTGAATTCATAAGGAGAAATCATGAGCGCAACATCGAAGACAGCACCGTCATCATCCACGATTGAAACGATCCGCGAAAAGGCGCGCCGCCTGGGAATTTTGTCGATGATGTCGACGACCGCGGCCGGGTCAGGCCATCCGACTTCTTGTTTGTCCGCCGCTGAACTAACAGCCGGCGTGTTTTTTTACGCCATGAAGTTCGATCCGAAAAATCCAAACGGGCCGGAGAGTGACAGATTTGTCCTCTCGAAGGGGCACGCGGCGCCGTTGCTTTATGCGGCGCTCGCTGAAGCAGGAGTGTTTCCCGTCTCGCGCGTGATGACCCTGCGTCAATTTTCGAGCGAACTCGAAGGGCATCCGACCCCGCGAATCCCCGGGGTTGATGCGGCAACAGGCTCTCTGGGACAAGGGCTCTCCGTTGGAGCCGGGCTTGCGATTGGCGCCAAAATGGACAAGCTTGGCACGCGCGTCTACGTGCTGCTCGGCGACGGCGAGCTAGCCGAGGGCAGCAATTGGGAAGCCGCGGAATTCGCCGGACACTACAAAATCGATAATCTCACCGCGCTGTGTGACATCAACGCTCTCGGGCAGAGCGAGCGCACGATGTACAAGCACGATATGGAAATTTATCGCAGGAAATTCGAGTCCGAGGGTTGGGACACGCTGGTAATTGATGGGCATGATATCGCAGCGGTGCTATCGGCTCTTGATCATGCGAAAAACACAACCGGCCGCCCGCAGGCAATTATCGCGCGCACAATAAAAGGACATGGCGTAAGCTTTTTGGCCGACAAAGACGGCTGGCACGGCAAACCGCTCTCGAAAGAACAACTCACGAAGGCCGTGGCAGAGATGGGCGGCCCGATTGAAATTGCAGCGGATCCCGGGCGGTCATACGCGCGAACAAAATTGCCCGAGCCGCCTGACTTCGCTGAACCTCCCGCGCCGAGTTACAAGGGAGACGCCTCCGTGGCGACGCGCGAAGCTTACGGCAACGCGCTGAAGCGAATTGGGGCCGTGAATCCGCATATTGTCGCGCTGGATGGGGACGTCAAGAATTCCACTTTCGCCGAATTTTTCGCGGAAGCTTATCCTGAGCGCTTCTATCAAGCGTACATCGCAGAGCAAAACATGATCAGTGTCGGCGTGGGCTTGGCTGCGCGCGGCAAAGTTCCGTTTCTTTCGACCTTCGCGTGCTTCCTGTCGCGCGCGTTCGACCAAGTACGCATGGCGGCCATCAGCCGCAGCCCGATTAAGGTGTGCGGCTCGCATTGTGGCGTATCTATTGGCGAGGACGGACCTTCGCAGATGGCGCTCGAAGACATTGCATCGTTTCGAGCAATTCACGGTTCGACGGTTCTGTATCCCTCGGACGCATATTCCGCGGAACGTCTGACGGAAGCGGCCGCGCGGATGCCGGGGATCACTTACATTCGCACTTCGCGGCCGAAAACACCGCTGCTTTACTCCGCCGAGGACAAATTCCCCGTGCCGGGCTTCCGTGTGTTACGCCAGAGCGCGAATGACCGGGCACTGATTGTCGGCGCGGGAATCACCGTGCACGAAGCGTTGAAGGCGCATGAGCAATTGAAATCGCAGGGAATTTCCGCGCGCGTAATGGACTTGTACTGCGTGAAACCCATTGATGGAAAACAATTCGCTGAGCAACTGAAGGCTGCCGGCGGAAATTTGGTCACTGTCGAGGATCATTATCCCGAGGGTGGTCTCGGCGAAGCGGTTCTTTCTGCGCTGGCGAAGGCGAGTGCCAGCCCGACAAAATACGTAAAACTCGCCGTCACGGGGATGCCACATTCCGGAAAGCCCGACGAACTGCTCGAAGCATTCGGCATTTCCGCAAGGCACATCGTCGACGCAGTTCGCACTGTGAATTGAGGGCACGCTCTCTGACGTTTCGAGTTTCGCTGGCAGGTTTCGCGTCAAGCTGAACAGCACAGTTTTGGCATGACATCAGATTCTCAAGCCTGTGCCACTGTGAAACGAATGCTCCGTTTTCTGCTGTCTTTCGATCAGCGTTGGGGTTTGTAGGCTCGCAACTCGCTGATCCCACAGACCTCTCGGTTCAATCGTTTGGCCTTTCGTTTGCGCCATCGAAAACGTGCCTCCTCCAGACGTTAATCCATCTTCTCGCCAAGACGTCTCATCCGTCCCTTTGTCACCGAAGCCTCGCTCGATGCAGAGCCGTTTCATCCTGATGGAGGGTGTGACTGTATCTCTCGCGCTGCTCCTGATGGCTGCGGCGCTGGGCATGAGTGCAGCGATTCGTTCTCACTTTTCGTCGGGAATCCATGCTTTGCACCAGCAAATTGTCTTGCATACGCGGCTGCATGACGCCTTCGATAGCTGCGTGCTGAATTTCTGGCGATCCTACGGTTCCAATAATGCCGGTCTGCTGGCCGAGTACCGTTCTTCCGATAGCAAGTTACGCGCCCTAACAAAGCAATCTGCCGATTTCGCCCCTTCGGAGGTGCAGCATGACGAAGTGGCAGAACTGGCGGCACATGAGGAAGATTTCTTCGACCTCACGGACCGTCTGCTTGCCGGCCAACAAAGAGAGGCAGTTGACGAGCCTGAATTCGATGAAGTAGCGAAGCGCGAACTTCGCATACGAAATGTCTTTCGCGAGATAGAACAAAGGCAATTTCGCAGCTTGGACGTGGAAACGCGCAAGCTTGCGGAATACACGGCCTGGCTGCGCGTGTTTCTGCTGCTGCTGGGGTCCTTTCCGCTTTTCGCCATGCTGTGGTTCCGGCAGGCGCACCGCAGGGAAATCTGGACGCCTCTCGAACAACTTCACGGAATGGTGATGGCGGTCAAGCATGGAAACCTGGAGGTAAAAGGAAGAATCCCAAAGAATGTAGAGTTGGGCTCACTGACTACGGCGTTCCTGGCGATGGCGTCGGAGCTTCGTGACATGCGCGATTCGCTCGAGGAAAAAGTCAGGCAACGCGCGTTGCAACTGGAAGCAGCCCACAACGACCTCTTGCGGGCCGCCAAGCTCGCTTCGCTCGGGCAATTGGTTTCGGGAGTGGCGCACGAAATCAACAATCCATTGACCTCAATCCTGGGATTCACCGAGGTCGTTTTGGGACGTTCTGGGCTGGAGCCCGCGGTTCGAACGCAATTGCAAACGGTGCGCGATGAAGGGTTGCGACTGAAAAGCCTGGTCGGCAATCTCAGCCGGATGTCGCGGCGCCACCCGGAACAACTGCACCGGATGGATTTGCGAACGGTTCCCGCCCGCATGCTCGAACTCCGGCGTTATCAACTGGCCGCCAATAATGTCCGCGTGCAATACACTCCCGCGCGCGCTCCTATCTTCGTTAAAGGCGATACGGAATTGCTGTTACAAGCGATGCTGCAGTTAGTCCTGAATGCGGAGCAGTCCATCCGCGAATCCCGCCAGAAGGGCGAAATCCAGTTGAAATGCGACATTTGGGACGACCGTGCGCGAATCACGATAGAAGACAATGGCTGCGGCATACCTCCAGAGATTCGCGAGCACATTTTTGATCCATTTTTTACGAGCCGGCCTACGTGGCAGGGGACCGGCCTCGGTTTGAGCATTTGTCACAGCGTCGTCGAGCAGCATGACGGCAAAATCGACGTCGAAAGTGAAGTGGGACGCGGTACAACCATCCGTGTCCTGCTGCCATTGGCAAGCATGGAAACTCCGAGCCTGCCAGCGCCGGAACTGATAGAACCGACGGCAACGGACCAAGAACTCGCCCCCGCAGACCCCGCTCGGCGATTCCTGGTGATCGACGACGAGATGGAAATTCTGAACCTCGTCTCAGTTGTCCTTGCGAAAACCGGTGCCACCGTCGTGACTCTGCAGGATTCCACCCATCTGGACTCCATATTGAACTCCACCAAGAATACGTTCGACGCAGTGTTGTGCGACTTGAAGATGCCGGGACAAGACGGGCTGGCAGTCCTGCGGACCTTGCGCGAGAGACAGCCAGCTCTTGCGCGCAAGTTCCTTCTAATGACCGGGAATCTGGCGGATGCGGATAAAGCGCAGATTGAGCTCGAGGGCGTGCGCATACTGCCAAAACCATTCACGCTCGTAAACCTCCGAGCAATGATTGGGGAGATCGTGTCCTCGAATAGTTAAATCGGACGTCTCGCTTTGTCGAAGGACCCCGATGCGGCGAAAGATGTCAAACCGCGCAAGGGTATGCTATGGTTCGAGCTTCGCGCCTGCCTGTAACCTCCAGCGCGATTCAAACTATGGCTGAAAAACTAGTACTTGTCGGAGTCTTACCAGAAGTTGTGCTCATCGAAGCCGTGGATCAAGTCGTTTGGGTTGCGGAGAGCGGGAATCTCCGCATTGAGTTCGATCCGCAAAGATGCCCGTTTTCCTCGAATGTCTTTCAAGCACCCCCGGGTGTGCGCTTAATGAGTGGGACCCCGCGCGCCGGCTTGGGTCCGGGGTCATTCAAATACCGATTGTTGATTAACGACCACGTGATCGCGCACGGTGAAGTGATTATCCGCGGCAAATAAACCGACTCAAGCCCACTTGGAGATTACCTTGCTAGTCGCTCGCTATGGCGGTTCGGCCGGAGCTGACGGAGTCGGCGAGTGCGCGGCGCGCTTGCGCCAACCGAAACGCTGAGACGGCACGGCCGGCCGGAACGGTGAGTTCCGCGGCGCGGCGCGGAAAGTCCTTACGCCGATCATAATGAAGGCCAAACTGATTAAGCATCTCCACGGCAACCTTCGGATCGTCACTGCGCTCGACGCCCCAGAACCACAAATGTTCCTCGTGCCGCTGCAAGAGCTGAAGAGCCTCTTCCAGCCTCTTCATGGCGGTGTCGAAAGATGAGACGAGGAAAAATACGGGCAGCGACCAGTCCTTCGCGCCGAACTGTACCTGCACGCGGACCGCATACTTGCCATTCTGATTAATTTCAATGCAGCAGCGATATTCGTTGCGCTGAGCGATCAATTTTTGATTCATGGATTCTCTCTGTTCTGGGGAAGCTGGGCCTTGGCCGACGTTACCTTTTTACCCGTTGAAGCACGAGACGTCTGATCATCGAGTTACAGATAGTCTTCGTCTGCCGGCAACCGCACCAGCTGATAAAGGCGCTTCATACGGGGAGGAGAGACTCGACCAATCCGTCACCCCGTGGCGACAGGGCAGGCGCTGCTAGAGGAAATATGCTAGACGAATGCTATGTGGGACGCAACTGTAAAAAAGGCCTGATTGCGTCTATAGTAAGTAGCGTGTTTACATGTATTTAGCTGGAAGACTGGCTGATTAGGTTCTTCAGATTGTCCTGGTTGAAAGCGAGCTTGCCTTCTTGCTCGTAACGCTTCTGGAGGGCATCGTGGAACGCTTCAAACGCCGCCGATTGCTTCTCCTGCAGGATTTGCTGCCGCAGATCGTTCGCGGCTTTTGCGAAATCCGCGGGATTGACTCCCTGCTTGGACTTCACCTGATAGACCACCGAACTCCCGCTGACAAGAATCGGCGCGCTGGTCTGACCGACGCTCATGTTGAATGCTGCCTCCAGATCCTTGGCAGGACCTAGATCGGCGATTTGGCTGGTGCGACTGATTGGGTCAGTTGATTTGGGTGTCAGGCTAAGTGATTTCGCCGCCTTGTCGAGCGAATCGCCGGCTTTCACGCGCTTGGCTAACTCTTGCGCTTTCTGTTCCGCGAGGTCCTGAGCCTTCTCTTTGCGGTAATCGGCAACAACGCGGTTGCGCACTTCGGCCAGCGCGCCTGGGTGTCCGGCAACGATTTTGTCGACGGAAATGATCACGTAGCCACGATCGATCGAGATAGGCTGGCTCAATTCGCCTTCGCGAAGCGAAAAGAGCGCCTCTTGGAGCTGTGGTGCATTACCGAGATCGCCCACCGGTTCGGTGACGCTGACAAGCGGTGTCTCACCTGTTTGCAGGTTAAACTCCTTCGCAATGGCGTCTATGGATTGGCGATTAGACTGGCGGACCGCGGCGGCCAGTTTGTCCGATAGGCCGGTTTGTTCTTCGTTCACCTTTTCCTGCGTCAGCGTCGTGACGATCGAATCGCTAACTTCCGCGAGGCTCTTCGTGTGTGCGTCTTCTCTCTCCACCACTTTGATGATATCGAAGCTATACGGCGTCTGCACCACGTCGGAAACATCGCCCTTCGGCAAGCTGAAAGCGGCCTTCTCGAACGAAGGGGCAGTCTGACCAGCGACAATCCAGCCGATATCGCCGCCCTTGGTCTTGGTATTTGCGTCTTCGGAATATTTCTTGGCCAAATCCTCAAATTTGGCTCCATGCTTGGCTTGGTCGTCAACTTTCTGGGCCTGCTGCTTAATCAGAGCCACTTCCGCATCGGTCTTACCCAGCGTGTTGAACACAATTTGCTCAGCGTGAACGCGATTTTCAACCTTATAATCATTCAAATGCTGTTGGTAGTAGGCCTGGATCTCCGCATCGCTGATTTTCGTGTTCTTCTTCAGCTGATCGAGATCCAGCAGAGCGAATTTGGCCGAGCGCCGTTCAGGCACCTGGTATTTCGACTGGTTCTTCGCAAAATACGCGGAAAGCTCGGCATCAGACGGATTGATCGTCGATTCCAGGTCGGAAGGTTTGATCGCCACGTAATCTAGCTCAACCTTCTCATTTTGCCAGCGGTAGCGTTGCTCGATTTCTTGCGGCGAGACGGTGATGCCGTCGGTGACCAGATCCTTGAACTTTTCCATCAGCACGCTCGTGCGCACCTCATCTTCGAACTGCGCCACGGACATGCCCGTCCGGAGTTGGACCTCCTGCGCATAACGTTCAGCCCCGATCCAATTGCCGCCGACGAAAGCCGTGGGAATAAGTTGCTTGATACGCGCCGTGGTTTCTTCGGGCGTAACCTGCATGCCAAGGCGGTCGGCCTCCATGTCCAGCAAGTGCTTGAAAACGATCCGGTCGAGAATCTGACGCATATACAGGCCTTGAAGCACGGGGGGGATTGTCTGCCCTTGGGTCTGCTGGTCGTACTGCTGCCGGACGTCAACGGCAGTGATGTTCTGCCCGCCAACGGTGGCGATCGCATCGGCGCTCCCTGTGGTGGAGTTGCCCAGCGGTGAAATGGGCGCCATGGTCAAGACCATTGCGCCACTGATAAGCACAAGGATGCCGCCTAGAAAAATCCGTACAGCCGTTTTGCTCTGGCTCAGATTCTTTAGCACTGTTTTTTGCGCCTCGTTATCCGGAAAGATGATTATAGAAGAGCTAAGCGAATCACTCAACTTGAATCGAAGGCAAAACCGCCAATCGGTTCCCGGAGCGGCCAAGGGACCCGCATGCACTTGACAGCCAGCAAGCCTTCACTTATCGTCTTGTTCAAGGACGGCGTCGTTTAGTCTCAGCCAACGCGCTTGCTAACGGGACTAACGTGAAATCGAATCTCATCAGGCTCTTGGCCGCCGCGTCTCTATTCCTCGGTGTCGCACCATGCGCGGCGGCCCAAGGTGGTCCTCCTCTACCCAGCACGCTCGGCAAGACGCAGGGGACCGGGTGGATCATGGTGTACATTCGCGGCGAACACGGGTCGATCGTCCCTGCCTCGGCGCTACCGCAGATGACCCTTACATCCTCGGATAACTCGCCGGTGACGCAAACCCCCCGCATGGTGGGAAATGGCTGGGCGTTCTCCGGCCTTGCAACGGGAGTCACCTACGACCTCGAAGTGAAGGTCGATGGTTACCAGCCCGCTCGGGAATTGGTCACAGTTCCCGCCATGGACTTTGGCTCCGCGTCTGTCACTGTTTTTTTGAAACCCCTTGATGAACGATTGGCCTTTCATCCTCCGACCGGCGCATTTGTACTCGCGCCCCGCGCCCAGAAAGAAGTAGAAAAAGGCCTGCGCGACATGAACTCGGGTAAAATTCCCTCCGCGCAGAAGCATTTCCTGAACGCAATTCACATGGCGCCCGGCAATCCCTACGTGAATTATGTTACGGGGATGAGTTATCTTCTCGCGAAGCAGTTGCCGCTTGCACAAACTTATCTCGAAGAATCCGTCTCAATCGATCCGAATCAAGTGCCCTCCCTGCTGGCCCTAGGCACTTTACGCTTCGATGAGGGGAACTATTCTGGTGCGACTGACGTTTTGAATAAAGCCGTGCAGTTGGATCCATCGTCCTGGAAGTCTCAATGGATACTTTCTGGATCTTATCTTCATCAGCGCCATTACCAGCAAGCGCGGGAACACGCGGAAAAGGCGCTCGCGATCGGAAAAGAAGCGGCCAACCGAGTCGAGCTTATTCTTGGGGAAGCACTGGCTGGTTTAGGCGAACGTCAGCGCGCGATCGCCGCGTTCGAAGCATTTCTGACTGACTATCCCACCGACCCTAGCGCCTCGAAAATTCGAGGCTGGGTGGAAAATCTGCGAAAAACTCCATAAAAAACACGAAGCGTGCCACCGCAAACCCATTATCACTGGCGTCGTGATAACTGTCTGCATCACTACCCTACAGCCAATTCAAGCTTTTCTGGGCCGGCTCCTCGCAAAAGACCGGCACGCCGAAGGAAACAACTCAGCCCCGATAGCCTCTTCCGATCATGTTCGTTCGGTTCATCATCTAGGAACCCGCTGACCGTTCAACAATCTGACCGAGTAACACGTTTCCAATTTACGGCAGCGTTCTGATGGACTTGACAGCATTTGGCGCGCGGCCTATCGTTGTGCCAAAGGATTGCACCGTCAGGACCGGTCGCAAGACTCCGATACAGTCCGGCGGACTATCTCTGCGGTTAATATGAATTTACCTTTAAGGGTATTCGCAATCGCGTTTGTTTCGGCCAGTTTAGCGTTGCCTACATTGGCGCAGGTCGCAGGCCCCGCCCGTCTCGGGCAGGACCTTGGCAGCGTGACCGTGTACGTCCGGAGTGAACGAGGGGATCCGTTATCATCTATCGCGCCTCAAATTAAGTTAACGTCGATGACGTATGACGCTCCGGTCCCGAATTTTCCACAGAGCTCCGGCGACGGATGGGTGTTCTCGGGCGTCGGTGCAGGCGATACGTATGAAGTTGAAGTTAAAGTGGATGGGTATGACACTGCGCATGAAACCGTCACTCTTCCTCGAGGTGCGGGCTCGTCCGCAAGTGCAATTGTATTCGTGAAGAAAACGGATGACCGATTGGTGTTTCATCCACCCACAGGCCAATTCGTTCTTGCACCCCGTGCCGAAAAAGAGGTCCAGAAGGGTCTGAAGGACTTGCGGTCGAATGAAATCGGTTCAGCGCAAAAACATTTTCAAAAAGCTCTGGGCATGGCGCCAGGAAATCCTTACGTGAACTACGTGATGGGAATGAGTTATCTGCTCGCGAAGCAGTTGGCTCCGGCCGAACCATATCTCGAAAAATCGGTGTCGATCGATTCCAAGCAAGCCCCCGCGTTTCTCGCCCTTGGAACACTGCGATTCGAGCAGAAAAATTATCCTGGAGCCGTTCAGATCCTCGTCCAGGCAGTGCAATTGGATCCCTCCTCGTGGAAAGCACAATGGATGCTGGCTGGTTCGTATCTGTATCAGAAAGATTTTGAACACGCCCGTAAGTCCGCAGAGAGAGCGCTTGCTTACGGGAAGGAGAACGCGAATCAGGTTCAATTACTTCTCGGAGAGGCGCTGGCCGGATTGGGCGAACGCGAAAAGGCCTTCGGTGCCTTCCAATCTTTCCTGAACCAATATCCGAAGGATCCGAACGCTGCGAGAATTCGTGTTTGGGTTCAGGCACTCGAAAAACCGTCGGAAGCTGTCGCGCGGCCTGCGACTGCCGCTGTTACACCGCATACCGTTGCGACGGCATGGCCCGGCCTAGTGCCTCCCCCTTCACCACCTGTCGAGCCCCCGGTTAGGGAGAATTGGGCCCCACCCGACATCGATGCGGAGAAACCCTTTGTAATTTCGAGTGCTACCTGTTCCCTGCCCACCGTGCTGCACGTCGCAGGAGAAAAGGCGGTGCAGCTTGTAAGTAATTTGCAGAAGTTTACTGCCACCGAAGAGTATCAGTCTGTGGAAATCAAGCGGGATCAACAATTGGAAACACCGGATACGCGCACATACGCGTACCTCGTATTCATCGATGAGCCCCGTCGACGGGTCATCCAGGTGCATGAGGTACGAAACCAGGGATTGACTGCAAAAGACATGCCCGGACGTCTCGCGGATTTCGGTGCGCCAGCGCTCGCGCTGGCGTTTCATCCCGTATACAGCGGTGACTTCTCCTGGAAATGCGAGGGACTTGGAGAATGGAAGGACCAGCCCGCTTGGATATTGCGGTTCGAGCAACGGATCGATGCCCCCACGAGCTTTCTCGCTAGCTTCGATACGCCATCGCAGGAATATGCCCTGCCCTTGAAGGGGCGCGCGTGGATCTCAGAAAATGGCGGACAGGTCATGCACCTCGAAACCGATCTAACCAAGCCGCTTGCGCCGGTAGGATTGCAAAGGGAGCACTTCGCCGTTGATTACCAGCCTGTGACCTTTCGGACGCACAAACTGACGCTGTGGCTGCCGCAAGACGTCGACGTCTATTACCAGTATCGCGGGCACTATTTGCACCATTATCATCACTACAGCCAGTTCAAGCTTTTCTGGACCGGCTCCTCGCAAAAGATCGGCACGCCGAAGGAAGCAACTCAGTCCCAATAGCCTGCTCCCGTCATCTTCGTTCCATTCCTGAAACAACTGCGTGCTGTGGGCGTTGATTTCAAAGCTCTGCGGCAATAGTAGGAGTGCCCTGTCCTTGAGTACAGTGCGAATTGCGGTGTGCGACGCTATCTACATGAGCAAGGTGGCTTGCGCGGCGGCAACGCGAGTGCTACGGTGAAGATTACCTTTTTCTCCGCGTGAAATTGACGAAAAGAACGCACATCTTCATGAGGCGTCGCGGAAACTAAGAAGAGGTACGCGCGGGTTTACCAGGACCCGCCGCGCGGGAGTTTTGCGTGGCGAATTGGATTGGCGGCGATCAGAAAATACCCCAGGGGCGTTTGATTCTCGTTTCCTACGGCATTGTCTTCGGGATCATCCTGCTGTTGCTCGGATTCTGGAAACTGCAAATCGTGCAGTCTGGGCATTATTCCGACCTGGCGGAAAAAAACCGCGTGCGCTCGATACCTATCATCGCCCCGCGCGGAAAAATATTGGACCGCAACGGACGTGTGGTCGTCGACAACTATCCCTCGTTCAGCATTCTTCTGTTGCGCGATGATCCCGCTCAAATCCAGAAAGATCTGGCCCAAATCACGGCCGGCCTCAATATCACGCCGGAAGACCTGAAGCAACAACTCGAGGAAGCAAAAATCGAGCCGAAATTCCAGCCAGTCATTGTCAAGCCCGAGGCCACCGACGCGGATCTCGCTTTCGTCGAATCGCATCGCGTGGATTTGCCCGAGCTTGAATTGATGATGGTGCAGCGCCGCAAATATCCTCCGAACGATTTCCTCGCACACGTGATCGGGTACGTGGGAGAAGTGTCGCCACAGCAGCTGGATCAGCAAGCCGGCGACCGGTACAAGCCGGGCGACATCGTCGGCAAGGCAGGCCTCGAACGCCAATACAACGATACGCTGACGGGAACGGATGGAATGCGCCGGGTCATCGTGAACAGCGTCGGAAAGCCCGTGCGTACACTCGATGACACGGAACCGATTCCTGGCAAACCGATCCAATTAACCATTGACTACAACCTCCAAGCCGTGGCCGAGCAGGAGCTGACGGGCAAAATCGGGGCGATGATCGCCCTCGATCCGCGTACGGGCGAGATCCTGGCCATGACCAGCCAACCTTCTTTCGATCCGAACGATTTCGCGGTGCGCATCCCGAACAAAGAGTGGCGGGTGCTCAACGATGATCCGAATAAGCCTATGCTGGACCGCGCCATTCAGGCGCAACTGGCTCCCGGTTCCGTGTTCAAGATTTTAGAGTCCGCAGCGATGCTGGAATCGGGCGTTCCGCCGCCGGACTTTCACGTTTTCTGCCCCGGTTATGCCGTGTTTTACGGCACGGTGCGGCACGACTGGGACCCCAAGGGCCACGGTGAAGTGGGTCTGCACAAAGCGATCGTCCACTCCTGCGACGTCTTTTTCTACAATGTGGGCCAGAGGCTGGGTATCGACAGAATCGCCTATTATGCGACGGCTTTTGGTTTGGGGAAGAAAACAGGAATTGATTTGCCCGGCGAAGAGCCGGGGCTTGTGCCGTCGTCGGAATGGGTGGAACGCGTGTATCACCACAAGTGGTACCCCGGTTCGACGATTTCGGTGGCTATCGGGCAAGGCGCGACAGAAGTAACGCCCATCCAACTACTGCGCGCGGTCAGCGGGATCGCCATGGGCGGCGTGTTCTACCAACCCCATTTGCTCAAGGATTTCAGTCCCGTCAAAATCACGCGATTCCCGCTTTCCGAAAACACGGTCGAACAAGTGACCGACGGCATGTATGGCGTGGTGAACGAAGGCGGGACTGGCATTTTCGCCTATAACATCCTCAAGCAGGCGAAATTGCAAGACGTTCAGTTCTGCGGCAAGACGGGCACGGCGCAGACAATCAGCTCCAAAGGCCTTCTCCGGCTGTCAGCCGCGGAACGGCATCATTTCGGTTATAACACCTGGTTTGTAGGTTTCGCGCCGAAACGCAATCCGGAGATTGCCGTTGCCGTATTGGTGCAGGACACCGCTCTCGAGGCTGGCGGCGCTGCCGCTCCCCTGGCGGCGCGTTTTATCAAGGCCTACTACGAACAGAAGCAGGGCCAGCCGATCCAGGAACTCGAGGCTGTAAAATCCGCGCCAAAAGTTCGAGCGACGACGGCGCAAGTTCCCAAGACAGTTCCGCAAGGACAATGAGCGGACGCACTCATACTTTTGAGTTCGACTGGTGGCTGCTGACTATCGTCATGGCGATATGCCTGGTGGGCCTGCTGGAGATTTACTCCTCGACGCACGGCAGCGCGCTACACGGGATGCAGTGGAAACAACTGACGTGGATCGGAATTGGTTTCGGGGGAATGCTGATCTTGTCGCGGGTCGACTACAACGCAATACTCGATCAGTCGCCGCTGCTCTACATGATCGGACTCGCGGCCCTTTTGTTGGTGCTCGCCGTGGGACATACGCGTTTTGGAGCGCGCCGTTGGATCGTGGTGGGCGGCGTCGTTTTACAGGTGTCAGAGCTGGCGAAGTTGATTATAATCATTGTGCTGGCCCGCTACTTCAGTGAAGTGCGGACTGAGCGATTAACGCTTGCGGATTTGGCCAAGATTGGCTTGCTGGTCGGCGTGCCCGCGGGATTGATATTACTTCAACCTGACCTAGGAACCGCCCTCGTGCTCGTTCCGGTGGCAATAATTGGCGCCTTTCTCGCGGGCATCAATTGGAAGCATGCCGTCGCGGTGCTTGCGCTTGGAGCCTTGGTGGCCGTGGTCGGATGGAACGGACACTTCCTCAAGCCATATCAGAAGCAACGCTTGGCGACTTTCGTGCACCCGGAGGAAAGCCCCCGCGGCGCCGGCTACCAAATTCTGCAATCGGAAATCGCGGTGGGTTCCGGCGGCTTTTGGGGTAAGGGGTTCGGCAAGGGCAGCCAAAATCAGTTGGGCTTTGTGCCCGTGCGTTACTCGGACTTCATTTTAGCGGCGCTGGCAGAGGAGCAGGGATTTTTTGGCGTGCTGATTTGTATGCTCCTGTATTTGGCGCTGTTGTTGCGATTGGTGGACAACGCCCAGAAAGCAAAAGACCGGGCGGGAATGTATCTGGTGATGGGCGTGGCAGCGATTCTTGCATTTCACGTAGTCGTGAATGCCGGGATGGTGATAGGGTACATGCCGGTGACCGGTATACCTCTGCCATTCATGAGCTATGGAGGTTCGGTAACGATATTCGGATTTTTGGCTCTGGGCTTGGTGATGAATGTGCGAACGAAGCGCTTCGTCAACTGAGCGCAGAGGAAATTGGTACTCCGGCAGCGCGCTACGCGCCGGACATTATATGGGGGAGTGAGGAACTCATCGGATGAGGGAACACTTAGAGAAAATGCAAGGATCCCTCCGGACCGCCCCGGCAGAGCCGGGACACTCGCGTGCGTTCATGCACTGTGCGACCGAGCGCCGATGCTCCCTGAGGAGTTTTTATGGCGAAGGAGATGGTGGTGTCCGCGAACCCGCACGAGACGCGGGTCGCGATACTCGAAGACGGGCAGCTGTGTGAGATTTATGTTGAGAGGGAAAAAGAATTTGCATTAGTTGGCAGCATCTATAAAGGCCGTGTCACACGCGTGCTTCCCGGCATGCAATCGTCGTTTGTGGACATTGGCCTCGATAGCGACGCTTTCCTCTACGTAACTGATTTCCTGCAGGAACTCGAGGAATTCGACCATATCGTCCACACGGTCGAAGAAAAAGTTCAAAAAATGGAGGATCAGGGCGGACAGGTGTACACGCCTGCAAGCGCCGAGCAGGGTGCCATCGAGCCTGCGGACGTGGCTCTGTTGCCCGGTGAAACGATCGGCATTGGAAACGTGCTCTCCGAGGCAGCCCAGGGCCAAGGCAATGCGCCAGCTCCGCGTCGCGAAGGCTTCCGCGGACGGCCCTCGCATGAAGGTAGACCACGCGATGATCGCGGCGGATATGGACGTGGAGGCGGATCTGGAAGAGACCGTGGACGCGGTGGACGCGGGCGCCCCGGCGGTCGCGATCGCGGGCGCGGCGGCCCAGGACGCCATGGCCGCGAATTACCAGCCTCGAAATACGCCTCGCATCGCCCCTACGAGCCGGCCGAACAGCAGGGACCCGCAGAACCGTTTGAGCCAGTTCTGTTGCCCGGCGAATCGTTGTCAGTATTAAAAGCCACTCCAGGGAATACAGAGCCATCTGCGGAGCCGCGCGCGGAACAGTACTCGCAATTTGATCCGGGAAATTCCTTTGTCGATACGGCGAGCGTTCCGGAAACGGGCGATCGCGGAGAACCCGGCAACGCTCTCGATACTGCTGGTTCCGCTGCAGCGCACACTCCCGAAAGCCAATCCACCGAGGAAACTGCTCCGGAAACACACGGTGAACAAACCCGTCCGGCATACCCACCCAGATTTTCGCGCGGTGGGGAAAGGGATCGCGGACGCGGATTTGGCCGCGATCGCGGACGCTCAAGACATGATCGGCCGGACCACGGACGCGAACACGAACGCGAAGGAGCTGGAGATTCGCAGCAAACCGGATGGGCGACTAGCCTCGAACCGCTGCCGGGAGAATCTCTCGCCAAAGTGAAATCGCACGAGACGCCCAGCAAGGAGGAACCCCGCACAGTATTTTCGGCCGTCCCCGAAGAAATGCAGTTTCAAGAACAGTCCCACGAACTCTTCAACCGGGAAGCTCCGGAAGAGCGCAGCGATCCCGCGGCCCTGGAGCCGCGCGAAGCTCCCGCTTTCAGCGAATCGCGAGAGGCTCATCACGCGGAACTGACGGAAGAGGAAGCGACCGCGCTGGCAGAGCAAGTCGCTGAAGCGCAGCAGGAAGAGGCGGAACGCGACGCGGAAGAAGCTCGCGCTGCCGAATCGACCGGTTTGGAATATCACGGTGAAAATCAGAATGGCTCGGTGGAGGAGGCGACGGAACTGAATGCGGACGAACATGATGACGCCGATGCTCTACAAGAAAACACCGTAAGCGCAGTCGGCGATGCCGAAGACGAGTCTGAAGAGCACGAAGCTGCCGCTGCTGTCAGCGAAGCGGACGCGGAAGCTGCGGCCGAAGCCATCGAAATGGGCGGCAGTGAAGAAGCGCCTCAGGATGCAATGGCGCCAGAAGGAAACGACACGCAATCACAGCCCATGCAAGCTCGCGTCAGCGGTGATTTTCGCGCCCGAATGCAGCGGCCCGTGCGGCGCGGCGGCAGGGATCGTGACCGCGGTCGTGGGCGCAAGCCGTTCCGCGGCGGACATGGCGGCCATCACCGCAGCCAACCCAGGCGAACCCAGCTGATTTCCGATCTATTGAAAGCCGGGCAGGAAATCATCGTTCAAATCGCGAAGGAGCCTCTTGGCAAGAAAGGTGCCAGGATCACCAGCCACGTCGCGCTGCCGGGACGCTTCCTGGTTTACATGCCCACTCTCGATCATACCGGCGTGTCCCGAAAGATCGCTTCCGCGGAAGAACGCTCGCGCCTCCGCCATCTCGTTACGGAAGCGAAAGGCGCAGCCGGAGGCGGGTTCATCGTGCGTACCGCAGCAGCAGCCGCGTCCCCGGACGAGGTTCGCGCTGACGTTCACTTTCTGACGAAAACGTGGGCAGAGATCAAGGAGCGCGGGGAGCAGAGAAAGGCGCCGTCGCTGCTGCATCGCGACTTGAATCTCGTCGAGCGAATTTTGCGCGACTATTTAAGCTCCGATTACACGGCAATCTGGGTGGATTCCGAAGAGGAATACACGAAAGTACTGGAATTCGTCAGCCGCTTCCAGCCACAGCTTGCCAATCGCGTGAAACTGTTCACAAAATCCTCACCGATCTTCGAGGAATTCGGCATTCAGCAGGAAATCGACAAAGGCTTGCGGCCGAAAGTGTGGCTCAAGTCCGGCGGGTACATCGTCATCAACCATACGGAAGCCCTCGTGGCCATCGACGTGAACACGGGAAAATTCGTCGGGCGCGGCTCCAATCGCCTGGAAGACACGATCGTGCGCACGAACGTCGAAGCTGTGAAGGAAATCGTTCGCCAGATACGCCTGCGCGATCTCGGCGGCATCATCATCATCGACTTCATCGACATGGAAGAGCGGCGCAATCGCGAAAAAGTAATGGCCGCGCTTGAGGAGGCATTGAAGGCCGATCGCGCGCCCTCAAAAGTCCTGCGCTTCAACGAATTCGGGTTGGTCGCCATCACTCGCAAGCGCACCAAGCAAGCTCTCGAGCGCACGCTCTGTCAGCCCTGCCCCTATTGCACTGGCTCGGGCATGGTCAAGTCGATTCCCACTCTTTGCTACGAAATTCAATCCGAAGCGCGCAAAATGGCGCCCGAACTGGACGCAGCCAGCTTGACGCTCCGCGTCCATCCGGAAATTGCCAAGGCGCTCAAGACGCGAGAATCGTCGTTGATGGATGAGCTCGAACAAGTGACGAAGAAAAGCATCATTATTCAGGCCGACCCAACGCTTCACTGGGAGCAGTACGACATTTATTGATAGGTGAAACATACCAAAGCAGGCGGTGCCTATAGCGTTCTCTGCGCGCCGGTGTACAATGCTTATCCATCGAAGGATTGACGATGACGAAAAAAGAGATCGGCTTCAAGAACGGCGTCCCAGAAAACCGAACCATGATATGGGAGAAACACATAAATGGTCGGACCTTCGTATTCAAGAAAGCTGTGGAGAAAGAAGGCGTGTTCCTGTACAACTGCCGTTGCCCCGGGCAGAACGGCGAATCCTCAACCGGATTTCACAGCTCAAGAGATTTAACGCTGGAAGAGGTCGAGGCATCGCCTCAGTTTGCATCTTTTCTTGCGGCAAGCGCGCGAATATCACCGCGCAATTAAGCCAAAGTACTTCTTGATGAGTGCGTCGAATTCGTGCTCGGATTTGCAAGCAATTTCGGGCTGCTCCCGCGGCTCAACGGTGCATATAAGCGGTGGTTTGGACTCCGAGTAGTTCTTGACCCTGTCAGATGTCGTGCTATAGTCCGCGTAGCTCGTCTGCTCAAAGGCGTCGAAGACGGCGGTGCTATAGATAATTGTCTTGCCGCCGTCGGTCGACTCGAATGTAGCGATTGCCACGTAGCAGACGTTCGCTTTCGCATCGTAATGGTCGACGTAGCTTGCCGGGAGCATGACAATCGTTGGCTTGGGCGGCTTCGTCAAGGTATCCGACTCGTTAAAGAATTTCTTGGCTTGGTCAGCGCACATTTTCTGCTGCGCCAGCGTGGCTAGTCGGGGTTTCTGTGCCAAAGCTGGCGCGGTACACCCAAGAAAGCAGGCAATGAGCGTGCCCGCGAATCTCAACTTTGCGCCGGTCATAACGGTCTCCTCCTTGCCGTCGCGCTGTATCATAGGCCAAGATTGACAAATCGAAGACTCAATTTCTGACAAGAGCACGCCTACACACAACAATAACCGGGGTCCGAAATCCCACCGATGTCTTCTTTCTTCCAGGAACTGTGAGGCGGGTGGACAGTTAACGGCGAAAAATTAACCAGTCGCTTCAAACGGTGCCGAGTCCCACATCAATCTTCGGTATTATTGTTGTTCTGCCTTAGTTCCGGCGGGTGGCGCATATTTCCCCGATTCAGCAAATAGCCCTTCGAAATGGGACCTGGCGGTTAATACCACACTCGTTTTCTCGTAAAGGCACAACGGAAAACAGTGGGTGCCGCAGTCTTTGCGTCGTTTGCAAAGGGTGCGTATTTGGTCGCTTCAATCTGTGCCAAATCCCACATCAGTGTCCCGGTATTATCGTTGATTTGCTTTAGTTCCGGTCTTCCTGGTCTTAGCCGCCAATCGCACTGCCCCCTTCAGCAAATCCCTCAGCGCGTCCGGATGCACGTTCGCAAGCCGCACCAGCACCCACGGATAATTCAAATAATGATCCGTGATGTAGTACGTCTCCGGATCCGCCGCCATCATTTCTTCTCGCTGTTCGAACGTCGTTCCCACTACCAGCGATTCGCCATCCTCTTTCAATCTCGCAATCAGTTTGCCGCGCACCTTGAACGCCGCTGTGCCGTAGGACGTGCTCTCTTCGACGCCACCGAGCGACAGCGCCATTTTGCGAACGCCCTTGAACGTCATTCCCATCTTCGCTAGTCCGTGTCGAAGCGCTGCTCGCGAAACGGATCGCCGTACATGTGGTAGCCATTCTGCTCCCAGAACCCCGGCGCATCTTGCGGCAAAAATTCGATGCCGCGAACCCATTTCACGCTTTTCCAGGCGTAAAGCTGCGGAACGACCAGCCGCAGGGGATACCCATGCTCGGCCGGAAGCGGCTCGCCATTGTGGCGCAACGCGAAAAGAGTCGTAGGCCGCACCAAATCCTCGAGCGGCACATTTGCCGTGTAGCCCTGCTCCGCGTGCACCATCACGTAACGCGCTTCGGGCTTCACCATCACAAGTTTCATCACCTCGGTAAATGGTACGCCTTCCCAGCGCACGTCAAACCGGCTCCAGCGCGTGACGCAGTGCATGTCAGCGGTTACTTCTTTCATTGGCAGGCGATTGAATTCATCCCACGTCAGGCGCAAAGGTTTGTCGACCAGTCCGGCAATCTGGAAATCCCAGCGCGCCGGATCGAACCGTGGCACGGAACCGTAGTGCAGGACCGGCCATTTGAGCGTCAGCGACTGCCCGGGCGGCAACCGCCCCGCGCGCGCCATTTCCTGTTCGCGCTCTTTGCGTTCGTTGCCTGCAAAGAACATTCGTTAGATTCTCTCCGTCCTTCGCCTGGTTCTTCTCCATTGTAACGGCACACTGGCAAAATCGTGCAGCGGAACGAATCCGCGTTGGGACGACCGCAAGCTTGTGCCGCAATTCCGTATGTTATGATGGCATTTCGCAATGATTTGATTTTCAAAGGAGAGATTTTGCCGGCACGCATACTAAACGGCGGCCCGATTCGCGATCAGATTTACACAGAGTTGAAACGCGAAATCGCTGAACTGGCGTCCATGGGCATTCGCCCCGGTCTTGCTGCGGTGCTTGTGGGCGACGATCCAGCATCCGCAATTTACGTCCGCAGCAAAATCGCCGCGTGCGAACAGTTAGGGCTTGGCAACATACATCTCACGCCGCCGGCAAGCACGATGACTACCGAATTGCTCGCGATTGTACACGAATTAAATGCGCGGGACGATGTGGACGGAATCCTGGTGCAATTGCCGTTGCCGTCGCAAATCGATGCGAACAAAATCCTCGAAGCGGTCGACCCGGCGAAAGACGTTGACGGCTTCCATCCGATGAACATCGGAAAACTGATCGAAGGCCGGGCGAGCATGGTCGCCTGTACACCTCTGGGCGTCATGGAAATCCTGCGGCGAAGCGGAATCTCAATGGAAGGCGCCGACGCAGTGGTCGTGGGACGCAGCAATATCGTTGGGAAGCCAATGGCGCTGCTGCTGATGCAGGCGAACGCGACAGTCACCGTTTGCCATTCCAAGACGCGCGATCTGCGCCACTTCACGCGCGCAGCCGACATTGTGGTCGCCGCCATCGGACGCCCGGCGCTCATCACTCATGATGACATCCGTCCGGGCGCCACAGTAATCGACGTTGGTGTCACGCGCATCACGGACTCGCGGCTGGCCGAAGCGATTTTCGCCAATTTGCCCGAGCGGCTCAACAAATTCCGCAAGAACGGCTCGGCGGCCGTAGGCGACGTTCATCCTGGCGTGGCGGAAATCGCTGGAGCAATCACGCCCGTGCCGGGCGGCGTAGGTCCGCTCACTATCGCAATGCTCATGAGCAACACGGTGAAAGCTGCGCGTCTGCGCCGCGGTTTGCACGCGCCGGAAACCGCCGCGTCGCGTCGCTAGTGCCTGCCAAATGCTAATCGCATGGTGACTATATGCTAACCGTCGGCCTCACTGGAGGAATCGCCAGTGGAAAGTCCACGGTCGCAAGACGCTTGCAGGAGCGCGGCTGCGCCATCATCGAAGCCGACTTACTCGCGCACGAATGTCTCCAGCCGGAGAATCCCGCATCCCAGGAAGTGATCCGCGAATTCGGCGCTGGAATTCTCGACGGAAGCGGGAAAATCGATCGCGCGAAGCTGGGCGAAATCGTTTTTGGCAACGCCGAGAAGATCGACCGCCTAAACGCCATCATTCACCCGCACGTGCTCAAGGAAATCGCGCGCCGGCTGCAAGTGCTGAAACAATCCGGCGAAACGGACATCGTGGTCGTTGTCGCGGCGTTGCATATTGAGACCGGTTTTTACACGACTTTCGACCGGCTGGCCGTGGCATGGTGCCGGCCAGAACAGCAACTCGAGCGCCTGCTCAATCGCGGTTTCACTTCCCAGCAGGCCGGGCGGCGCATCGCATCGCAAATGCCGATGGAAGAAAAGCGCCGGCTGGCCGATGACGAGATCGATTGTTCCGGGGCGCTCGAAGAAACAATTCGTGAGACTAATGAAGTGTTTGCGCGATGGAAGCAAATCGCCCGACACTCCCGCTAGGAAGCATTCCATTCCTCCCGGATGCGGGCGCGCTCGGCTTCGCTCAGGCTGAACCAAGACTCGGCGATATCCCGCACGCGTTCGAGCGACGCTTGCATCTCGGCATGTTTTTGTTCCATCCATTCGCGCGAGGCATCCGGCGACACATAAACCAGCGGCGCGATCACCATCACAGCACGGGAAAAAAGGCGCGGAACCTGAAACAGGTCCCAGGATTTTTCCAGCGTAAAGGCACGTTCGAGCCCGATGTGAAACATGAAAATCGGCTGGCCAGTTTTGCGCGCCAGCATTACGGGGCCGGGTTTCGCGATATAGCGTGGGCCGCGCGGGCCGTCGATGGTGAATGCCACGTCGTGCCCTTCTTCCAAACGCTGCGCCATCACGACCAGACCCTTTAGCCCGCCCCGCGACGAGCTCCCTTGCGCCGTGCCGAATCCAAGCCGCTCGATAACCTTGCGCGTCCATTGGCCATCAAAGTTCGTGGTGTTCATCACCACGGTGCCGCGGTTGCGCCACCACCAAATCGCCGAAAAAATCGACCGATGCCAGAATGTGCCGATCAAGTGCTCGCCGCGATCATACGCGCGCTGGGCATGCTGCCAGCCCAGGACTTCGAATCGCATCGTGGGGCCAATCACGCGGATGATGAAGTAAACGGCCCATGCGATGACAGGGATCTGCATGCGCCGCCAGCGCGAGAGCTTTGGCAATCGCGTATCGTAATGAATATTGACCGGCTCCTCGGCCGACGTATTGTGTGGATCGAGTTCCGGTGCGGCTGGCTCGCTCATCGGCGTATAGTATAGCAATCGCGTGTATGGGGCGATTCGCCCGGGACGGATTTGCGGGCTCCGATGAATATTTCTTTGCTCAACAAATTTAGCGCGTTCGGCGCAGCGTTATTGTTGGCGTGCGGGATTTTTGCAACGTGCGCCGTCGGGCAAGCTACCACGCCGATTCTCGGGGAAATCACCGGAGATGATATTTCGGTCCTCGGGCCGTCGCATATCGTACAGGGAAATTCTTTCCGTGCGATCACATTTGGCGGTGGCAGCGCGGTAATCGTGCATGCGGGCAAAGCGCGCGTGGAATTCTTGGGCGGGGGCGAATTGGAAATCTGCGGCCCTGCAAAATTCAGTGTGCTGGCCTCGGGCGAGGCACTTACCGTCGCTCTTAGCTTCGGCCGAGTGCATGTCACTTTCGACGCGTCCCGTCCCATAACGATTTACACTCCGATGATCGTTGCCACGCCCATGGCCATCGGAGACCATCCGCGCGACGCCACGATTGGGCTTACGAACACTGGAGCCATGTGCGTTCTCGCCGCACGAGGAGCCGTCCAAGTGCAGCAACAGTTAAGCGGCGAAACGCTGGTCATACCGCAACCAAGCGAAATTCTGCTCCAGGGTACTTCGTTCAGTGCGGCACGGGCCACCTCGGGAAGTTGTCAATGCGATTCCGACGAATCGAGCGCGCAGACGTTTGCATCGCCCGCGGGCGGCGTTGTGCAACGTCAAGCCTCGCAAGAATTATCGCCAAGCCAGCCTGCACCGTCGCCAATAAAAATGGATAAAACTCCGCTACCTGTGAGCTCTAATTCCTTGGCCCCGCAAATTTCCTCGCCCGCGCAGCGCACAGTCGCAAACGGAGCCGAGTCAGAACAGCCAGCATCGCGCTCAGAAATATCTTCGCTGCCGCCTGCCAATCAGCCCGTCGTGAAAATTGACTTGCCTCCGATTGGCTATGACGCAACAAGCGTCACAGAAAACGCGGAGCCGCTCAGCGTTGCCACCTTAATACTTGCAAAAGAAGCGAAAGTCGAACCCGTGTGGATATTCCACGGCACCGTCGTCGAACCACCTCACGCTACGAAATCAGCCAGCATCGAAACAGTGCAAAATGCTCCGACGGAGATTACGCCGAAGCAACAACCCGGCAAGCACGCTTCGAAAAAGAGCTTCTGGACAAGACTTCACGACTTTTTCGCTGGTTCACCGGCAAAAACGGACTGCGTGGGAGAAGGATGCGGTTAGCAGTTCCCCCGCAATATGTAAGTCGGATCACATGCCTTCGTAATTCGGTCCGCCACCGCCCTCCGGCGGAATCCAATTCACGATTTGATACGGATCGGCGATGTCGCAGGTTTTGCAGTGGACGCAATTCGACGCGTTGATCTTCAATCGCGGCTTGCCCTTTTCTAGGACCATCTCATACACGGCGGCGGGACAATAGTACTGGCACGGATTGCCGTACTCGCGCACACAACGGTCGGCACAAATATTCAGGTCGGCAACGACCAGGTGGCAAGGCTGGTCTTCTTCGTGGCGCGTCCCGGAGTGATAGACGTCGGTAAGCCGATCAAACGTCAGCGTGCCGTCGCCTTTGAATCGCGTGGATTGATCGACAAGTTCAAGCGGGCGGTCCAGCTTCTTGAAATCTTCGTAGCCCGCGCGAGAGCGCATCGGGTCGACGAGCCCGCGTCCGCCGGTGATGAATTGCAACCCCGCATTGATGACACCGCGCCACAGCCCTTTGTGAAATCCCTGGTGAAAATTTCGGACTGCCCAGAGTTCCGCCTTGATCCAACTCGCTTCGATCTTCTTTTGAAATGCACTCAGCGTTTTCGACGAAGTGTCGCCGGAAGCGAGTGCCTCGCAAATGGTTTCGGCGGCCAGCATTCCGCTCTTGATTGCGGTATGAATGCCCTTGAGCCGCTGCGAATTCAGCAGGCTCGCTGAATCGCCGATGATCAGTCCACCATCGAAATAATTTCGGGGCATCGAATACCAGCCGCCATAAGGAACAGTCTTCGCCCCATAACGCACCAATTTTCCGCCCTCCAAAATCCGCCGAATGTACGGGTGCATTTTGAATTTCTGAAAGGCTTCATGCGGATCGAATAGAGAATCCTTGTATTCGAGCGCAATAACCATCCCCAAGGAAACGCGATTGTCGCGCATCCCATAGATCCAGCCGCCGCCGTATTTATCCGAATCCAGCGGCCAGCCCGCTGTATGCGCCACAAAACCCGTCTCGATTTTCCCCGGCTGCGCGTCCCACAATTCCTTGATGCCACTGCCGTAGGACTGCGGATTCACGCCATCGAGACGCAGATGATTAACCAGCTCCTTCGTCAGAGAGCCGCGCGGGCCTTCCGCCAGCACGGTAATCTTCGAACGCAGTTCATATCCCGGAGTGAAGTTGTCCTTGGGCTTGCCGTTCTTGTCGATGCCCTTGTCTCCGGTAATCACGCCCGCAACACGATCGCCCTCGTAGATCAGCGACGCGCCGGCGAATTGTGTGAACACGTTCACGCCGGCCTTTTCGACGAGCCCGCCTAGCCATTTCACTAGCTTGCTGAGCGACACCACGTAGTTGCCGTGATTCTTAAACGGCGGCGGCGTAATAGGCAGCTTCCATTCGCGGCTTGGCGTAAAAAAATAAACCGCGTCTCCGGTAACGGGAGTATCGAGCGGCGCAGACTTCTCAAAATCCGGCACAAGCTCGCGAAGCGCGCACGGGTCCATGATTGCGCCGGAAAGCTGATGCGCGCCCAGCTCGCGCGCCTTTTCGAGAACGTAAATGTTTTCAGAAGAAAGCTGCGGCGCGCGCCCTGCGGCATTATGCTGTTCGATCAGGCGAGAGAGGTGCAGCGCGCAGGCAAGTCCGGCGGGTCCAGCGCCAACGATGAGCACGTCGGCTTCAAGCGTTTCGCGTTCCACTGGCATACGCGATTATTGTAGCAGATGGACGGAGGCCAACCTGCGCGCCAGGAAAATCCACGGATTTTATTCATACCGCAAGGCGACAATCGGATTCACGCGGACCGCTCGTCGCGCGGGAATGTAACAGGCCGCACCCGACACAATCGCCAGCACAACCGCTACCGTAACGAATGTCAGCGGATCGTTAGCGTTAACGCCGAAAAGCAAACTGGACATTAGTCGCGCCAGCGCCAGCGCCGCCAGGATCCCCGCCACTCCGCCAATCGCCGTGAGTTGCGCGCCCTGCCCCAGGACGAGTCGCAAAATGTCCGCGCGCTGCCCGCCGAGCGCCATGCGTATTCCGATTTCTCTCGTGCGCCTCGCCACCACATACGACAGCACGCCGTAAAGCCCCAGCGCCGCCAGCAATGCCGCCAGCAGCGCCAGTAAAATCGAGAGAACCGCCACCAGCCGGTCGTTGAACATCGTTTCATCGACCTGCACGGTCAACGTTCTCATGTCCTTAACAGGCAAATTAGGGTCGATGCGCTCCACGACCCCGTGCACCGTCGCCGCCATTTGCGCCGGATCGCGTTCCGTGCGCATGTAGAACGTCAGAAAGCTCAACTGCGGAAATTGCGAGTACGGCTGATACAGGAAGGGTGTAATTGCGCTGCGCGGGTTGTCCCACTTACTGTCTTTCACCACGCCGACAATCTCCATGTCTGGATGAACGCTCGACCCCGCGCCATAGGCGATGTGCAGGCCGATGGGGTTGCGTCCCGCGAAAAATCGGCGCGCAAGCATTTCGTTGATGATGACTACCTTTGGGCTTTTCGCCGTATCCGCCTCCGTGAATTCGCGTCCCGCAAGCAGCGGAATGCCCAGCGTCGAAAAATATTCTGGCCCTATGGCGTTGGTGGCCACATTCGTATCTTCGTTAGGGTGCATGGCGTAGCCCTGCGGCGTAATGTTGGAGGATGAATCGCTATTCGAAAAAATGGCCAGGAACGATGCGCTTACGGAGCGCACGCCTGGTGTTGCCGCAATAGCTTGCCGCGCATTGTCTGCAAACGCAATCGTCTGCGTCGGCGATTCGCCGTTTAATCCCGGCTCAACCGTAAATTGCAGAACGTGGCCGGCGCTCACGCCGAGATTCGCATGCTCAAGGTTCACCAGCGTGCGCGCGAAAAGCCCCGCCCCGGCGAGCAGCACCGCCGTCAACGCCATTTGCGCCACAATCAATACTTTCCGCAGCCGCACATTCGAACGGCCTTCCGAAACGCTCGATCCCTGATCCTTGAGCGTCGTCTGCAGATTCACGCGGGTCGCCCGCAGGGCAGGAGCCAAACCGAAAAGCACGCTGGTCGCAACCGTCAGCGCCACGGCAAACCACAGCACGCGAAAGTCAAGCCCGCCTCGCACTCCCGCCATGCCAATGTCCTGCGGAATCGTGCCAGAAATCGTGTTCGAGCACCACGATGCGACTGCCAGCCCCGCCGCGCCGCCCGCCGCGCCGATGAGCAAGCTTTCGGTTAGCAGTTGCCGCACCAGCCGCCAGCGCCCTGCCCCCAACGCAAGCCGGACGGCAATCTCCCGCTGGCGTGCTTCTCCGCGCGCAATCAGCAAACTCGCCAGATTCGCGCAGGCGATCAGCAAAACCAGCCCGACCATGCTCATCAAAATCAGCAGCGGCTGCTTCGCATCCTTCTGCAAAATCTGCCGGCCCTGCGAGCCTTCATTCACTTGCAATGGCTTGGCGAGGAACTGCTTCAGTCGCGCTCCCGAGAGCTTCAACAGCTTCGCGTCCGATTCCAAGATCGGCGCGTATACCGGTTGCAACGACGCTTGCGCTCGCGCCCGCGTTATTCCCGGTTTCAATCGTCCGAGAATCGCCACCCAATGGTCATTGCGACCAGCGAGCGTCAGTTGGTCGTTCGGCGAGATTTTTTCTTTCATGGTCATGGGGATGAAAAGGTCCGGCGTGGACCCGATTTGCACGCCGTCGAATCCGGCGCGCGCCACTCCAACCACCGTCAGCGATACTCCATTCACTGTGAGTGACTTGTTCAAAATCGACAGGTCCGCGCCGAACTGCCGCGTCCAATACCCGTAACTCAACACCACAACGGGATTTGCTCCCGGCGCTGTCTCATCGCTCGCCATGAACACGCGCCCCAGCGCCGGCTGCACTTCGAGCGTTTCAAAAAAATTGCCCGTCACGAGCTCGCCGTGCGCATTCTGCGTCGCCCCGCGTCCCGACACGTTCACGTCCACCGGAAAACACGCCAGCAAACCCGAAAAAACGGAACTACGGTCGCGCAAATCCTTGTACATCGGATACGAAAACGACTCTGCCCCGTCACCGTCACTCCACGTGCGCCCAGGATTCGGACCGGGCGACCGCAGCACCGCAAGCTGCTCCGGATTCGGCACCGGCAAATTGCGCAGCAGCACCTGGTCAGTGAATGAAAAAATCGCCGTGTTCGCGCCGATTCCCAGCGCCAGCGTCAGAATCGCAATCGCTGTGAACGCTGGTGATTTCCCCAACATCCGCAGCCCATATCGTATGTCCTGCAACAGCGTGTTCATCCTTGACCTCGGTTGATGATTCTCGTTCTGCGGGCCGCCTCTCTTGGCAATCTGAGAAACAATCCGCCTCAAAGTACCCAGCAAATCGTCTGCCACCAATCGTATACAAAAATAACTTGGATTCAGCTACTTACGTTATGCAAGGGAATATTCGGGCCGCTCTGATGCCCGCTTGCGGAAGGGACGTCGCGAAAATGAACACCGCCGGGGCTAGCTTGACTTCGACTTTTCTACTTCTTCGGTCAGGGCGGGGACAATTTCAAAGAGGTCGCCGACCACTCCGTAGTCAGCGATCTCAAAAATCGGCGCGTTTTGATCTTTATTGATGGCGACGATCGTGCGCGAGCCTTTCATTCCGACGACATGCTGGATCGCGCCGCTGATTCCCAACGCGAGATAGAGTTTCGGCGACACGGTTTGGCCCGAGCTTCCGATTTGCCGGTCCATGGGCAACCAGCCTTCGTCGCAAATCGGACGCGACGCGGAGAGTTCCCCGCCGATGGCTTTGGCGAGCTTTTCCGCAAGCGGGATATTTTCCGGCGCTTTAACCCCGCGCCCGATCGAGACCAGAATCGGCGCCTGCGTCAAATCGACTGCTTGCTTGGCTTCGCGGAAGAGTTCGAGCGGTTTGGTGCGAATCTGCTCGGGCTTCAGCTGAACGTTCACAGGTTTCACCGCTGCTTTGCCGTCCGATTTCTTTGCGGCGAGGTCCGCGCGAAACGCGCCCGCCTGGAACGAAGCAAACCACGGTGCGTCACCTTGAAACACAACATCCGCGGCCGTTCGCCCCTGAAACATTTGCCGCACAAAAATCAGCTTGTCGTTCTCATAACGATGGCCGACGCAATCGCCGATCATTCCCTTGCCCATCGACGCCGCAAGTTTCGGCGCGAAATCGCGCACCTGATACGTATGCGGCAAAATCACGAGATCGGGTTTGCTCTGTTCGATCGCCTGCTTTAGCGCGATGGAATATCCATCGGGCGTGTACTTTTCGAGCAGCGCGTTTTCGACGAGCAGCACTTCTTCGAGCTGATAGCCGGCGAGTTCTGCGGCGAGCGGGCCAACTCCCTGGCCGATGACCAGGCCAGTAAGCGAGCTCTTCGTTTCCGAAGCGATTTGCTGCGCCGCAGCCAAAGTTTCAAAGCTGACTTTATTCCACTTTGCGTCGCGCTGTTCCGTGATGAGCAGAATTTTCATTTCATCGCTCGATTAGAGCACACGCGCTTCGTGCTTCAATTTTTCCACCAGCTTCGCCGCCATTTCTTTCGGAGTCCCGGTGATGAATTCTGTTTTCTTCGTTTTGTGCGGAACGTAGATGCGCTCCACGCGCTGCGTCAATCCTTCGGGCACGCCGAGAGACTGGCGCGTGACCGCCGCAATCTCTTTTTTCTTCGCCGCCATAATGCCTTTCAGCGTCGCGTAGCGCGGCTTGTTGATGCCCGACTGAATCGTCAAAACGGCAGGCAGCGGCAACTCGACCCACTGGAACCATCCGGCTTCGAGCTCGCGCTTCAGCCGCAGATGATCGCCCTGCGCTTCAATCGACATAATAATCGTCGCGTGCGGCAATCCGAGCAATTCCGCAAGCAGAACACCAGTCTGCCCGAAGCCGTGGTCGTCGCTCTGCAAACCCGTGAGAATCAAATCAAACTTTTCTTTTTTGATTGCCGCGGCGAGCGAACGCGCCGAAGCGAGCGGATCGAGCGCGTAGAATTTGTCATCTGTTACGTGAATGCCGCGATCCGCGCCCTTGGCGAGAGCTTCCTTAATTGTTTGCTTCACTCGTTCGGGGCCCATTGAAATTGCCACAACTTCCCCGCCGTGCTTCTCTTTCAAACGCAGCGCTTCTTCTAGCGCGAACGTGTCCGGCTCATTCGTCTCGAAGCTGATATCCGTTTCGCGAATCCACGTGCCGCTCGCGTCGATCGCCAGCGGCGCATCCTTTGCGGGGACTTGTTTCACGCAGACAAGAATGTTCAACGAAGCCTCCGAAATGTTTTCAACGACCTTCCCAGAGCTTGAAAACAAGCGACGCATTCGTGCCGCCGAAGCCGAACGAATTCGAGAGGGCGTAGCGAATATTCGCCTTGCGCGCCTCGTTCGGGACGTAATCGAGATCGCAGGCGGGATCCGGATTTTTGTAATTGATCGTCGGCGGCAAAATCTGGTCGCGCAGCGCCAGCACGCTGATGCCCGCCTCCAGGCCGCCTGCTCCGCCGAGGACATGGCCGGTCATCGATTTCGTCGAACTCACGGGAATTTGTTTGGCCTGGTCACCAAATGTGCGCTTGATTGCCACTGTTTCAATCGCGTCGCCAATTTGCGTCGATGTTCCGTGCGCGTTCACGTAACCGACTTCCGCCGGAGCAATTTCTGCATCTTTCAGAGACGCGAGCATGACGCGATACGCCCCATCGCCGTTTTCCGCGGGCTGCGTCATGTGAAAGGCGTCCGCCGTCATTCCGTAGCCCACGATTTCCGCCAGAATATTGGCGCCACGCCGCTGCGCAAATTCCAGCGATTCAAGGATCAGCACGCCGGAGCCTTCGCCGATCACAAAGCCGTCGCGCTGCGCATCGAATGGCCGGCTGGCCCGCGACGGTTCGTCATTGCGCGTCGACAGAGCCTTCATCGCCGCAAATCCGCCCACGCCCATCGGCGTGATTGCCGCCTCCGAGCCGCCCGCGATCATCACTTCCGCGTCGCAGCGCTGAATGATCTTGAACGCGTCGCCAATGGCGTGCGCCGACGCCGAACACGCCGTCGCCGTTGCCGAATTCGGCCCCTTGGCGCCATAGCGAATCGAAATTTGCCCTGACGCCAGATTGATAATCGCGGAAGGAATGAAAAACGGCGAAATCTTGCTCGGACCGCCGTGAATCAATTTGCTGTGCTCGCGCTCGATTACGTCGAATCCACCGATGCCCGACGAAATATAAACGCCGGTGGCGTCGGCAATTTCAGGAGTGATTTCGAGCGCCGCCATCTTCATCGCGAAATCCGTGGCGCCGATGGCCAAATGAATAAATCGGGCCATCTTCTTCACTTCTTTTCTTTCAATCCAATGGAATGGATCGAAACCTTTGACTTCGCCCGCAAAGGTGCAGTCGAAACCAGTGGCGTCAAACTGCGTGATGGGACCGATGCCGCTCTGCCCGGCAAGCAGATTTTTCCAGACTTGTTCCGTGCCAATCCCGCAGGCGCAGACCAGCCCGACTCCTGTGACGACAACCCGGCGATTCAATGCGGAGTTTTCTCCTCGTGGAACTCTGAGGCCCGGCGAGTTACTATTTCCCCTTGGCGTGCTTGTCGATGTACGCGATGGCGTCTTTCACCGTGGCGATCTTTTCCGCGTCCTCATCGGGAATTTCGATCCCGAACGCCTCTTCAAAGGCCATCACGAGTTCGACGATGTCGAGCGAATCGGCGCCCAGATCGTCCACAAACGAAGCCGTAGGCGTCACTTCGCCTTCATCCACACCGAGCTGTTCGACGATAATCTGTTTCACGCGTTCTTCGACGCTGGCCATTCTGTTTCTTCCTCCGCTTTCGGCGTTCGTTTATTCGAATATGAGCTGCCCGGGCGGCTTCCCCCCGGGCATTTCGATCCTGTTCATTCTATGCGGCCCGCCAAATCAGGTCAACCACAGAGCCGCCTAATGTACGCATTCACGCACGTATTGTCTAGCGGCAAGCGGTTCATGCCGCAGTCAGCAACAGCGGCTCACCATCGGTAATCACGATGGTGTGCTCGTAGTGCGCCGAAAGTCTTCCGTCCGCCGTCTTCACGGTCCATCCGTCCCCGCTGTCCAGTGGCCTGCCAGAACCCGCGGCGATGATTGGCTCGACCGTAATGACCAGGCCTTCCGTCAGCCGTTGTGTCACGCTCGGATCCTTAAAATTCGGCACGCTCGGCTGTTCGTGAATCGTGTGCCCGATGCCGTGGCCGCCCAACTCGCGAATCACGCGAAACCCGCTGCGTCGCACTTCCTGCTCAACCACGCGCCCAATTTCATTCACGGGACGGTTTGCTCGCGCCACCTTCATCGCCTCCCCAAACGCGCGCTCCGCACACGCGACAAGCCTCCGCGCTTCATGGGAAACCGGCTCGACGGGCACAGTCATCGCCGCATCCGCCATGTAGCCGTTCTTCTCGAACGTTACATCCAGTTTCACCAAATCGCCCGCTCGAATTCTCCGTGAAGCCGACGGAACGCCGTGCACCGCTTCGTCATTCAAGCTGATCAGCACGTCCCCGGGAAAACCGTAAACCATTCTCGGCGCGGACTGCGCTCCATTTTCTCGCATCACGTTGCCCCCAATATCGGCGAGCTCCGCCGTAGTCGCGCCCGCGCGCACGCGTCCAGCCATCGCTTGCAGCGCCAAACGAACGATACGCCCCACTTCCTTCAACGCCAGAAGATCCTTATAGCTTTCGATTGACACCTACATCCTCGCGCTCTCTTGTGTGCCCCCACGCATTTCAACACCAGACTAACCCATTCGCATCCCGCCGTTCACGTCCAGTACGTGCCCCGTGATGTATCCGGCTTCCTCGCTCGCCAAAAAGACAATCGCTGCGGCAACATCATTCTCAGTTCCGAAACGCCCCAACGGAATGCGCGCCTTCAATTCATCCTTCACTTTGTCCGGCAGCGGCGCGGTCATTGGCGTGGCGATGAATCCCGGTGCCACCGCATTCACCGTGATATTGCGCGAAGCCATTTCCGTGGCAATGGCGCGCGTCAAGCCGATCAGACCCGCTTTCGCTGCCACGTAATTCGATTGTCCCGCGTTGCCCGTCTCGGCGACTATCGAGGTGATGTTGACGACGCGTCCCCACCGTTGCTTCATCATCGTCGAGAGCGCCTGCTGCGTGCATAGATGCGCGGCGGTCAAGTTCGTGCGCAGAACCGCCTCCCAATCTTCAAGCTTCATGCGCAGCGCAAGCCCATCGCGCGTAATCGCGGCGTTGTTCACCAGAATATCCAGCCGCCCGAATTTCGCCAGCGCCTGCTGAAAGCCGGCTTTGATCTGCTCAGGCTGCGCCACATCCATTTTCACCGCCAGCGCTTCGCCGCCGGAGGACTCGATCTCCTTCACCACTTCCGCCAGCTTCTCCTCGGTGCGCGCCGCCGCCGCCACGCGCGCGCCCGCCGCCGCCAGTGCCACGGCCGTCGCACGTCCAATGCCCTGAGACGCGCCGGTGACCATCGCAACTTTTCCTTGCAACGAAAACATTTTCTTAGTCCTCAGGTTTGTAACGTCACGCTTCCGAAATCTCCGCCCGCGCTTTGGCAATCTTTTCGAGCGTCGCTTGCAGACTCGCCGCGTCCTCTACGTTGAAGCTTCGCACTGAGCGATCAATTTGCCGCAGAATCCCGCTGAGCACACGCCCCGGCCCCACTTCCACGAAAATCCCCACGCCCTGTGCAATCATTTCGTGTATCGACTCTTCCCAGCGCACCGCCGAGCACACTTGGCGAATCAACGCCTCCCGCGCCTCGTCTCCCGTCGTGATCTCGTCCGCGTCCACATTCGTGATCAGCGGAAAACGCAGAACCCCAAATTGCGTCGCGCGCAAATCGCGTTCCAGCCGGACTTCCGCCGGTTTCATCAGCTCGCAATGGAATGGAGCGGAGACCGGCAACATCACCGCGCGCTTCGCGCCGCTCTGCGACGCAATCTCCACCGCGCGTTTCACTGCCGCCGCATTGCCGGAAATCACCGTCTGCTCCGACGAATTTAAATTCGCCGGCGCCACAATCTCTGAGTCCGCCGCTTTCTTGCAAATCTTGGTAACCTCGGCGTGCGCAAGCCCCAGGATCGCCGCCATCGCGCCATCCCCTTCCGCGACTGCCTCTTGCATGTAACGTCCGCGCGACCGCACCAGCTTCACTGCCGCGCTGAAATCCAGGCTTCCGGACGCCACCAGGCCCGAATACTCGCCCAGGCTGTGCCCCGCTACAAAATCCGGCATTACACTGTTTTCTTCCAGCACGCGAAAAGCCGCGATGGAAACAGTCAGGATTGCAGGTTGCGTGTTCTCCGTGAGTTTGAGTTCTTCTTCGCTGCCCTCGAAGCAGATATGCGAAAGAGAAAATCCCAGCGCCGCATCCGCTGACTCGAAAACCTTGCGGGCAGTTGGAAATTTCTCCGCAAGGTCACGACCCATGCCCGGATATTGAGATGCCTGTCCCGGAAAAAGAAATGTGATTTTACTCATGTGCGTCTGTTTTACGTTGCGTTCCGGCAGACAAAGCCTATGCCGGTTCTATCTCTCTTTGGATGGAATGTCCAGCCAGCCTGACTTGCCAGTTCAGGCGCGAACGCCGGCCCCCACTGCGGAAAGCTCCTGTTCGATCTTTTCGTTCACTTTCGCGCGGCAAAGCTCATTCGCCACGCGGATGGCATTCTTGATGGCGTTGGAATTCGAGCGCCCGTGCCCAATCACCGTGATTCCCCGCACGCCTAGCAGCGGCACCCCGCCATACTCCGAGTAATCGATCTTCTTGCGGAACTCGCCGAAAGCGTGACGCGACAACACGTAACCCACCTTCGCGCTCACGCTGCTTTTCAGCGCTTTCTTCAGCATCCCGCCTACATGCTCGACCAACCCTTCGCTGATCTTCAGCACAATGTTCCCGATGAAGCCGTCGCAGACGATCACATCCACGTTCCCTTTGAAAAAATCCTTGCCCTCCACGTTTCCCGTAAAATTCAGCCCGGTCTGCTTCAATCTGTTCGATGCTTCGCGCGTCAACTCGTTACCTTTCATTTCCTCTTCGCCGATTGAGAGAATCGCCACCCGCGGCCGGCGCGTCCCAAAAATCGTGCGATAGTAAATTTCCCCCATGATGGCGAATTGCTCCAGTTGCTCGGGCTTCGAATCCACATTCGCGCCCACATCCAGCAACACCGCCGGATTGCCCTTGGCCGTCGGAAACGCTGCCGCCAGCGCCGGACGGTCCACCGAGGGCAACTGGCCCAGCACAAAGCGCGCAATCGCCATCACGGCCCCGGTGTTTCCCGCGCTCACCAACGCATCCGCCTTTCCATCTCTGACCATCTTCGCGCCCACATGCACAGAACTGTCGCGCTTCTTGCGAAACGCATGCGATGGAGAATCCTCCATCGTAATCACTTCCGTGGCATTGACGATGTCGATGGAAAGCCCGCGGTGGGAGTGCCGGTTCAATTCGGCGCGTACTTTTGGCTCGATGCCTACCAGCACGATGCGCACGCCATACTGGCGCGCGGCAAGCACGGCGCCTTCGACTTCGGCGCGAGGAGCGTGGTCGCCCCCCATGGCGTCCAGCGCAATCGTAATCATCGGGTCACTGTTCAACAGTAGCAGGAAATACAGCAGGAACTACCCGCGTCCAAATCAGGCCGAGGTATCCACCACCGCGCGGCCCTTATAGTATCCGCAATGCGGGCATGCGCGATGGGGCAGCTTCGGTTCGTGGCAATGCGGACACTTTGAAATCGTCGGCGCGGTCAGATGGTCATGCGCGCGCCGGGTGCTTGAGCGCCTTTTCGAGTGACGTCGTTTCGGATTCGGCATTCCTGCTCCTATTGGCGGAGACGCACAGTCTCCTGCCTGGAAAATTCCTTGCTAACCCCTGTTTTATTGCTTTTTCGACCAGTCTTGCTTTAGGCGTGCGAGCGGCGCCAGGCGCGGGTCGGCGGCATGGGTTTCGCAGCGGCACTCTTCCTGATTCAAGTTCACCCCGCAGTGTGGGCAAAGCCCACGGCAATCACTGCGGCAAATCACCTTCATCGGAAGCGACAAATTGACCTGCTCGGCCAGCACATCGGCCAGAAACAACCCATCGCCCTCAAAGAACGCAATCTCCGTATCATCCAGATTCAAACGGAATTCCTCTTCCCGGCTCACCGAATTCATGGGACGGTAAAACAGGTCGAAATTCTTGCTCACTTCCTCCACCACGATCTCCAGGCATCGCGCGCACACCATCTCCAGCCGCGTGTGGAACGTCCCATAAATCCGAATCTGGTCGTCCACCAGCTCCGCAGTAGCGCGCACGTCCAGCGGCTCTATCTGGCGAAATTCGCCGGAATGGAAATCGAGCGTCCCCGGCGCATAATTCTTCCGGATGCGGATTTTCCGTGTGGCGAGTTCGTTGACGTCGAGAAACATCTAAAATTCCCAGGAACGAGTGAAAAGCCATTATAAGGTGCGGTCAGGCAATGTCAAGGAAGCCTCCCGCAAAGCTTTCCATGGATGCGAATCATCCGATACGGTACAGGTTTTGCCGCGGGGACGACGCCGGGGTGGCAAGCCAGGCTCCCGCGGGAAAGTTACTGGTTCGACTCGCGCAACAGCACGCTGTCCGCTTGCGTGTTACCGCGAAGAATTCCTAGCATCTTCCCGTCAGGCGACCAGTAAAAGTGGACGTTGAAACTCCCGGACTGGAAGTTCGTAATCTGGCGTCCCGGCCCTCCATTGAGCGGCTGAATCCACAGATTCGATACTCCGTTTTCCACGATCGGGTAGGCCACTGACTTTCCATCCGGAGTGAACCGCACGTACCCAGAAATCCATGCCCATTCCACCGCCACCGAGTTTTTCAACGATGCGGTAGTGAGAAACGGTGCGTCCGATCAGCGGATCTTGTTCTGTCATGCGCGCATTCGCGATTGAATTTGTTCTCTGGCTGCGCGGCATCTTAGGCCGCCCGCCACCCCAAGTCAACGCGCCCCGCGGCCAGTACGTTAAGCAGTGAATAGAGGCATTTTCTTGATCTTCCAGTCCTTGGTTACGCTCATTAAAGATGTATGCTTTCTGTATGGTGGGAGACAACCAAGAGATTCTGCGCGCACGTGTGGGGCTTTGTCTCGACTGCCGCCATTCGCGCCGCATCACCTCTGACCGCGGCGTCGAATTTTATATGTGCGCGCTTTCCAGGACTGACCCGCACTTCCCGAAATATCCCCGGCTCCCCGTAATGTCCTGCTCGGGATATGCGCCGGAAGATCCTTCGCGCGCCTGACGCAGGCTTATTCATCGCGCCGCGCGCGGTTTCTCTATACCGAATTCTTTTTCGTGCTGCTGCAACAGGTAATTGTCCGTCATCCCCGCGATGTAATCGCAGACCACACGATGGAGCGGCTCTCGCCGCGCCTCATCCCCATAAGCGATCGGCATGTGCTCCGGATGCTTCATGTACAGCACAAACAGCTCGTCGAGCGCCGCCACGCTCCGGTCGCGGTCCTCGATGATCGCCGGATTCTCGTACAGCCGCGTGCGCAGAAATTCCTTGAGCGTCACATTCTCCTTCGTCACCGCCGGCGAAAAACTTGCCAGTCGCTTCGGATACCGCCGAACATCTTCAACGCTCGTGGCTCCCGCGCCGCCGACAGCCTCGCGCGTCTGTTCAATCAAATCCGTCGCGAATATATCCAGAACGCATTTCAGCGCCTCATTGAATTTCAATTTCCTCCGCCCGCCAGGATAACGTTCATCGACGCCGGCAAAAGCCTCCCCAAAAACGGGCGCCGCCGCGCATAAATCGTTCAAGTCCAGAAGCCGCGCCTCGAATCCGTCATCCAAATCCGCCATGTTGTAAGCAATCTCATCAACCAAATCGATCAGCTGTGCTTCGAGCGGCGGCCGTTCGTCAAGCAGATATTCCGCGAGGTCGGGGTATTCCACGTCCGAATAGTCCCGTGAATGCTTGATGATCCCTTCGCGCACCTCGAACGTCAGATTCAAGCCGGGAAAATCTAGATATCGCTGCTCGAATTTCTCCACAATACGCAGCGCATGCAGATTGTGATTAAATCGCTCGCCGTGCTCGCGCATCCGTGCATCCAGCCGATGCTCGCCCGCATGTCCAAACGGCGGATGCCCGATGTCGTGCACCAGCGCCAGCGCCTCAACCAGATCGCTACTCAGCCGCAGCGCGCCTGCAACCGTTCGCGCAATCTGCGCCACTTCCAGTGTGTGCGTCAGCCGGTTGCGGAAATGGTCCGAGAATCGCGTCGTGAAGACCTGCGTTTTCGCTTCGAGCCGCCGGAACGCCCGCGAATGCACAACGCGGTCGCGATCGCGAGCATAGTCGTTGCGATACGGATGTTGCGGCTCCGCATAACGCCGCCCTCGCGACTGCCGCACATCCATCGCGTAAGCAGCAAGATCCCCCCCAGCGCCCATCTCGCCATTGTAACTGGCCCCACTACAACCTGTCTCGCAAATGGCTGACACAGGAGCGCGGGACTTCAGCCCCTGAAGCCGTTATGGAGTGCGGCGGCTCGACGCCGCTTTGTCTGCGTTCACCCTGAGGAACCCTAAATTCTTCGCCGGCCGTCGTAGCCTGCCTGCCGCAGGCACGCTCGACAGCGCTTTGCCTCGCTTGCCCCTCGAAAAGAGCCGGCGCGCCCAGCTTTTTAGGAGGGATCGGGGCCTTCAGCACCGCCGTAAATCGCCTGCGGAACGGGGCTTTAGCCTCTGAAGCCAGATCTTCTAGTCGTCCGCCGCTCGCTTCTCGCTTGGCCAATCCGATTTCAGTGCTAGAATCCCGCCCCGGCCCTTTGCCTCCAATCGAATTGCACGTGCAAATCGAAAAATGACCTTCGCGCTCGCGCTAATCTGGCCGCAGCCGCTCGACCCTTTGCACTCGATGGCGCTCTCCGCGCTCGTCGCCGTCGTTCCTCTTGCGATTGTCCTCATCTTGATGGGAGGCCTGCGCAAGAGCGGCCTGCTTTCCACCGCTTGCGGTTTGCTTTCCGCCGGAGCGCTCGCCGTTTTCGTCTGGCGCATGCCGTTCGCGCTCGCGCTGTGGAGCACAATCTTCGGCGTAATCTACGCCCTCTGGTCCATCATGTGGATCGTCTTCGCGGCACTGTGGCTTTACAATCTCGCCGTCGAAACGGGCGAATTCGATCGGTTGCGCCGTTGGATGACGCAGCGCGCTTCCGGCGACCCCTGCATTCAAGCCGTCCTCGTAGCTTTCTGCTTCGGCGCACTCCTCGAAGGCACTGCCGGCTTCGGCACACCCGTCGCCATGACGGCCTTTCTCCTCGTCGGCATGGGTTTCAAGCCCCGCCGCGCCATCGTCGTTTCCCTGATAGCCGACACCGCGCCCGTGGCCTTCGGAGCCTTGGGCATTCCCATCGTCGCCCTCGCCGGCGTCACCGGCCTCAATATGATGAAGCTCTCGTCCATGGTTGGCAGGCAACTTCCCTTGATTTCCTTCATTCTTCCCTCCTATCTGGTCTGCGTGGTCGCGGGCCGTAAAGGATTCCGGCGCACGTGGCCTGCCGCGCTCGTCGCAGGCTTGAGCTTCGCTCTCGCACAATTCTTCGTTTCGAATTTCTGGGGTCCTTGGGCCGCCGACATCATCGCGGCGCTGGCCTCAATCGCAGCGCTTGTCGCGTTTCTGCGCGTCTGGCGACCCGCGGGCGAAAAAACTTCCACCATGACGGTCGAGGTCAAGAGCTCACGTCAGGACACGGCTTCCGTTCCTCCAGAGGAACGAATGTCCATGCCGAATCGTGCCGAATTGAACGCGGCTTTAGCCCCTGAGGGCGCCAGCGTTTCGCTAGGCGTCGACTCCGTTCCTCTCACCGCTCGCGAAGCCTTCACGGCTTGGCTTCCGTGGATTTTACTCTCCGCCGTCATGGTGTTGTGGTCTTACCTCAAGCTCTTCCAAGCGGGACAAATCACTTTTGCGATCCCTCATCTCCACAATGCCGTCCTCATCACGCTTTACGGCAAACCTTACGCCGCGCGCTACGCCTTCCAGCCCCTGGCAACCGGCACTGCCGTTTTTGTTGCCACGATTCTCACCGCGCTCTGCCTGCGCGCGCGCCCGAAGACCTTCGCCCAGGCCGGCGCAAAGACGCTTCGCCAACTTCGCATCCCGGCCCTCACGGTCGTCATCATCGTAGCCCTGGCCTATCTCTACAATTATTCGGGAATGGCTTACACGCTTGGCGCAGCGCTCGCCCGCATGGGTGGATTCTTTCCGCTGGTCAGTAGTTATCTTGGATGGGTCGCCTGTTTTCTAAGCGGCAGCGACACCGCCAGCAATCTTCTCTTCGGCAATCTTCAAGTCGCCGCCGCTCATCAGCTTCATCTCAATCCGATACTCCTCGCCGCCACAAATTCCTCCGGCGGCGTCACCGGCAAGATGATTTCGCCGCAAAATATCGCCGTCGGCGTCACCACCGTCGGCCTGATCGGCGAAGAGGGCAAAGTTCTGCGCTCCATGTTCTGGCACAGCATCATTTTTGCCACCGCCGTCGGCCTTCTCGCCTTCGCTCAGGCCCACTGGCTTTCCTGGATGGTCCCCTAACAGGTTGTCTGGGATTTTTACATCGCGGGCTCTGGCTCTCGCATCCGCGCAGCCGTACACTAGGTACGCTCATCTAAAGAGATGCGTTTGAAAAGTGAATATCCGAGGAGGAAACCATGGCACGCAAAGCTACGGCAGTCTGGAACGGCTCGCTTAAGGAAGGCAAAGGTACCATTTCCACCGAGAGCGGCGTTCTCTCGAAGTCGCCCTACTCATTCAAGACGCGTTTCGAAAATGAGCGCGGCACCAATCCCGAAGAATTGATCGCCGCGGCTCACGCTGGCTGCTTCACCATGGCGCTTTCGGCCGAACTCGGCAAAGCCGGCATCACGCCCGACAGCCTCGAAACCACCGCCGCCGTCACGCTCGAAAAGCAGGACGCCGGTTTCGCCATCACAAAAATTCATCTCGACCTCACCGCGCGCATTCCCAATGTCGACAAAACCGCATTCGAAAAAGCGGCGCAAGCGGCCAAGGCCGGCTGCCCCGTATCAAAGCTTTTCAAAGCCGAAATCACCATGACCGCGAAGCTCGAAGGTCAGCGCGCCACCGGCGCATAACCGCCGGGTCTGTCGCGGAATTGGTTTGTTGCGAATTTCGCTGCGCTTAAGATCTTCCGGCTGGAAGAAGGGCAAGTTGCTGATCCGCCTGGTCGGCGGCGCCCGTATCGGGGTATTCGGATTTGATTTGATTCAAAATTCGCGCGGCCTGCGTCGGATCCGACTGCCGGTAGTGATCCGCGAGCGCCAGCATCACCATCGGCTTCGGCGCCAGCACCGAGGGATTTTTCAAGAGTTCGTTGTAGAGCTGCAGAGCCTGGGCCGCATTTCCTGAATGGTCATAAATCTGCGCGAGTTCGAAGCGCGCCATCGCTGCGAAATCAAGATTTGAGCTATTTTGAATCTTGGATAGCCATGCGATTGCCTGCGCATTTTGATTGAGCCGTTCAAAGCACAGCGCGGAATAGTAACCAGCGAGTTGGCCGCCGCGCGTACGCGGATATTGGTTCGCAACTTCTTCAAACTTCTTGAGGGCATCCTGATATTTCTTCGAGCTATCGGAGTAACTGATTCCATTCGGCTGCGGCGCCTGGCCCGGTGCAAGCGTCGGCGCCTGGAAAACCTGAATGGCATCGTTGAATCCAGCCGATGCTTTCACCGATTGCCGCTGCGAATAAAATTGCCAGCCGAAAACTCCTGCGGCGACAATCAGCGCCACAACAACCACGTAAATCAGCGCCGTCTTGTGCGACAGCACAGCCTCGGCGCTGTGCGACAGCGCCTCCTGCACCTGATCCGTCTTTAATTCCTGACGGGAAATATGCTTCGCCACTTTTCACATCTCCGGGAAATTCGGATTTCCTAATGCTAGCACAGAACGCAGAATCCCGTTCAAATGCGAGAAGAATTTCGACGTCGAACGGGAACGATGCGCGAGCGTTACTTACTTCCGGTAACTTTTCCG